>Ga0137412_10001495_pt1 | contig 18267 bp, 14 predicted proteins | sample CZODoug2_1_16fun_FD_122160 | JGI IMG/M metagenome (GOLD analysis project Ga0137412, IMG submission 122160) | Vadose zone soil fungal communities from Angelo Coast Range Reserve, California, USA - CZODoug2_1_16fungal (Hybrid Assembly) | ecosystem: Environmental > Terrestrial > Soil > Vadose zone...
GGCGCCAAAGCCATCGATGTGCCTTTTTGCGAAGGCCAGGCCATGGTCAACCTCCTAGGGGGACGCATCGAGGCCGTCGTGCAGATGCCGGCCGCACTGGTGGCGCAAGTCAAGAGTGGCGATCTGCGAGTCCTCGCCGTGATGGGACCCAAGCGCGATCCCATTTTCCCCGACGTGCCGACAGCCACGGAACTCGGCTTTCCGCTCTCGTTCGACCTTTGGCGCGGCATCGCAACGCCGAAGGGAACCCCAAAGCCGGTCATTGCCAAGCTCGAAGATGCAATCAAGCGCACGGTTGAATCGAAGGCCTTCCTGGATGCCGGGGTCGCCATCGGATTCACTCCGGCCTTCTTGCCGTCCAATGAGTTCCACAAGGTCATCGCCGGGGACGACACAAGGCTTGCGCAGGTCATGGCGGATCTCGGCTTGAAGAAGAGCAAGTAAAGGGCGGTGTTCTTAGGCCACTACGTATCGGCGATCGTTTGGAGTTCCGCGTTTACGCGGCCTTAAATCGCGAGCAAGAAAGAAAGAGCCGCCCGCGGCGAAGCCGCCGTAAAGGCGGAACCCCAAACAAAGGCCGCCTGATCCAGTTATTGTTCTTAGGCCACCAGCGCGTCTCACGACGCGCTGGTGGCCTAAACTCGTGCTAAGATCCTGCGATCAATCGTAACCCACCAAGGACCCAATGAGCGAAAGTTCAAATGAACCCGGGCGGGCGGGCCGCTTGCCACTTGTTGTTGGTGCGCGGGGCGGCGGGATTTGCGTTGCTGCGATCCTGGCCGCGGTCGGCGCCCTGTTCGCCTGGCAAGCGTCACTGCTCGATCTTGGTCACGTCGGCTTGCCGGGACCGGGATTCTTCCCGCTCGTGCTGGCCATTGTCGTGACGGCGCTCGCGATCATCATCGGTGTCGAACATTGGCGTGCGCCAGCCGGGGGTGAAAAGGTCGCACTCTTTCACCGTGACGTCCTCATCGTGATGGCCGCTTCATTGGCCGTTCCGCTGGTATTCTCAGCTCTCGGCGCTCTCCTCGCGCTCGGCCTGTTTGCGGTCGCGATCCTGGTCATCGTTGGGCGCGTTCCGCTGCTGCTCGCCATCGTGGCGGCCGCGGCGTTCGTGGCGACATGTTGGATCATGTTCGAGGTGCTGTTGGGGCTTCAGCTTCCCGTCGGTCCGTTCTGACATGGAGAGTTTTCATCAGCTCATAAATGGATTTGCGGTCGCGCTCTCCTGGAAAGGACTGCTTTACTGCTTCATCGGTTGCCTGTGGGGCACGATCGTCGGCGTATTGCCGGGTCTCGGGCCGCTTGCCGGCATGACCCTGCTCCTGCCGCTGACCTTTGGGCTCGATCCCACCATCGGCATTATCATGCTGACCGGCATCTTCTACGGCGCCATGTACGGGGGATCGACCACGTCGATCCTGGTACGCATTCCGGGGGAAGCCGCCTCGGTCGTGACCTGCATCGACGGCTACGAAATGGCCAAGCAGGGGCGCGCCGGCCCTGCCCTCATGATCGCCGCGGTCGGAAGCTTCATCGGCGGTAGTTTTTCGCTGCTGGGCCTCATGTTCATTGCGCCACCGCTGGCCAAGTTGATGATCGCCATCGGCCCCTCGGTCGAAGTGGTGCTGATCCTGCTATCGCTTGGCGTCATCGCGGTCGTGTCGCCGGGCTCCCGGATCAAAACCGCGACCATGATTACGCTCGGGTTACTGGTGGGCACCATCGGCCTCGACAACATCACGGCGGTGCCGCGTTTCACCTTCGGCAATCCGAACCTGTCGGGCGGATTGTCGTTTGCGGCACTCGCGATCGGGCTGTTCGGGCTTTCTGAAATCCTGCTGAATCTGGAGAACTCCCAGACCATCAAGGCCATCACGCCGAAACTCAAGGATCTGGTGCCACGGTGGAAGGATATCCGCGACTCCTCGCCCGCCATCGCCCGTGGCTCGATCATCGGGTTCATCTTTGGAATTATTCCGGGCGTCAGCCACGTGGTCTCGACCTTCGTGTCCTATGCGGTGGAGAAACGCTTCTCTAAGAATCCAGAAGAGTTCGGCAAAGGCGCCATTGCGGGCGTTGCCGGACCGGAAACCGCCAACAATGCAGTCACCGGCACTGCCATGATCCCACTGCTGGCACTCGGAATTCCCTCGATCCCCGCAACCGCGATCCTGCTGTCGGCACTTACCATTCACGGCGTGCAGCCGGGCCCGCTGCTAATGACCACTCGCCCGGAAGTTTTCTGGGGTCTCGTCGCCAGCATGTATATCGGCAACGTTATCCTGCTCGTACTGAACCTGCCCCTGGTGGGGCTGTTCGTGAACTTGCTGCGCATTCCGTACAACTGGCTGGTGCCGATCATCGTGATCATCTCGATCATCGGCGTCTACAGCGTCAATTCTTCCGTCACCGACATCTGGATCATGATGATTTCGGGCTGCGTCGGCTATGTGCTGCGCAAGTTCGCGTATGAAATGGCCCCGCTCCTGCTCGCTCTTGTGCTGGGGGATCGCCTCGAAGGAAGCTTCCGCCTCTCGCTGACGATGTCGGGCGGCGACTACGCCACCTTCGTTGATCGTTCAGCCATCATTGTGCTGGGGTCGGTGCTGGGCCTGCTCCTGACGATCCAGGCGTCAGCGTGGATATTTGGCTACCGCAAATCACTCGCAGACGAAGCAGAGGGCGCATGAATGAGGCTCTAAAGACACAAGAGCTGGCTGCCGCAGCATCTCCTGCTGCCGCAAAGACCGCGACAAAGCCGCTGCGTGTCGCGTCGCTCGGCATCGGTTGGTGGTCCGACGTGCTCGCCGACGCCGCCAAGCGCTCGGGCCTGATCGAGATCGTCTCATGCTACACGCGCGGGGAAGAAAAACGCCGCGCATTTGCGGCCAAATATGGCTGCCGGGCGGCGGCGAGCTATGAGGAAATCCTCAAGGACGACGCGGTTGAAGCGATCATCAACACGACTCCCAACAATATTCATCTCGAAACCACGCAGATGGCGGCGGAAGCCGGCAAGCATGTCTTTCTCGACAAGCCGATCGCCAACAGCGTGGCGGACGGCAACGCCATCGCGCGCGTCTGCGAGAAGCATGGTGTCGTGCTGGCACTCGGATACCAGCGCAGGCGGGAAAGTCACTTCCGCTGGATCAGATCAGAAATTCTGGCGGGTCGTTTTGGAAAGCTCGTGCAGGGCGAAGCCAATATCAGCCGCGACCGGCTGGGACAGTTCGACATGACGTCCTGGCGCTATACGGCGGCCGGAATGCCGGGCGGCGTCATGTTGCAGATCGGCATCCACTACGTGGATGTGCTTGAAATGCTGCTGGGGCCGGTGCGGCGCGTGTCAGGCGCTTTGTCCCATCTTGTTCTTCCGGGCGACAATCCGGACGTCGCGGGCCTCATCCTCGAGCACGAGAACGGCGCTATTTCGACGCTCTCCGCCTCCTATGCGTCGGCGTCTGAATTCTACATGCTCAATATCTACGGCAAAGAAGCGAGCGCCTATTACGATCTGTTTGGCGGCTTGCGCACGCTCAAGCGCGGCGAAAAACAAGTACGATCCGTGCCCCTTACCGAGAACGACACGATCCGCGAAGAGCTGGACGAATTCGTCCATTGCATACGCCATGGCGGCAAGCCGGAAACCGACGGCTTCTGGGCAACACGCAATCTCGCGGTACTGCGTGCGGGCGCGCGCAGCGCGCGCGAGGGACGCGCTGTTGAAGTGGCGGACGTGCTTGCGAGCGGTGAATAGCAGACCGCTATCAACAAGCTTGCCGGCTATCCGCGGCTGGCAATTGCGCATCTGGCGTCACACTCGGATTACTGGCAAACGCCTGCCCAAATTGTTGATGCGGTCATGGCCCAATTTGAAACGGCCCCATACTTCGAGAAGTAATCGATTACCGCGCAGCCCATCAAAAATCGGAACATTCAGTTACCGAATCAGTTTTTTTAATTTTCAAGTAACAAGTGTGACTTATCACCACAATTTTGACCTAAGGCAGCGCCACCGTCGCCAAAGTGTTTAGTGGGGGGCAGTGGTTATGCGTACTCTGAATTCGGGGCTGGTTTGCGATCGCAATTCGCGTCTGACAAGCATCGTCGCACTTATCCTCTTCGTCTTCCTGGTCAACATCGGCCTCCAGATACCATCGCACGCGCAATCAGTGCCGAAATCCCTGGAAGAAGGCGGCCCCGAAGGCGCCCTTCGCAACAAAAAGAACCAATGGACCATCGGCGTGGCCGGCGGATTGTTGTCCGGCACCAATATGACTTTCTCGGACGAACTGGCACAGGTTCTCGACGACGGCGACAATCTTCGGATCATCCCGATGGTTACGTACGGAGCCGCACAAAACCTCGATGACCTTCTCTATCTGCGTGGCGTCGACGTCGCGATCACCCAATCGGACGTTTTTGAATATTTCCGAACCCAACGCAAAACGCCCAATCTGGAACAACGGGTTCACTACATCCTTCGCCTGCCGGTTTCGGAGGTGCACATTCTGGCACGCAAGGACATCGGCAGCATCGAGGACCTGCGCGGCAAGAAGGTCAACTTCGGCCCAGCAGGCAGCGCATCGAGCCTCACCGGCTCGATCGTGTTTCAGAGGCTTGGGGTGCAGGTCGAACAAACGCTTTTCGATAATCCGGTCGCATTGCAGAAAGTCCGGTCAGGTGAACTCGCCGCGCTCATCCGCGTAATCGGCAGGCCGATCGATTTCTTTGCGAAAATACCCGCCGATGCCGGACTTCATCTCGTACCCATTCCTTTTTCCAAGACGTTTGCAGATCTCTACACGCTTGGCGAATTCAAGAGTACGGAATATCCGACGCTGGTGCCGGAAGGAAAGTCGACGGATACTATCGCGGTGCCGACCGTGCTCGCAGCGTTCAACTGGCAAAAGAACACTGACCGATATCGCCGCGTGCAGAAGTTCGTCGATGCATTGTTCACGAAGTTCGACAAGTTTCGCCAGCCGCCGCGTCACCCGAAATGGAAGGACGTCAATCTGGCCGCAACCGTTCCGGGCTGGACCAGGCTGAACTCCGCCGACGAAGCGCTGAAGAAATTGCGGCTGGATGTACAGGACCAGCAGCAGGTCGCCAGCAGCGAGTTTACGACATTCCTCCGCAACACCGGCACGGTTGGCGCGAACCTTTCCCAGGAACAGCGCGAAGACCTGTTTCGGGAATTTCTGCGCTGGCGAGAAGGCCAACGCACCACCCGACGTTAAGTCCAATATAAATCGTTTTCCGCAACCGTCGCCGCGATCAATCACAAAAAATGTGAAGACAAAGGAGATCGCGCGGAGCGACGGAAACGAAATCAATAAGGGAGCGTGTGTATGAGTACCCTTTCAGGCAAGCCCTTCGACCAGGCCGGTGCTACGGCATTCCCCTCGCGAAGGTTGAACGAAGAGCCGAACGCAGAGAACGAGCCAAAGGTGGAGGATGCTGATGCCGCTCCTTCCGCCTATGCACCCAAGCGCTTGCGCGTGGTGTCATCCGCCGCTCCGGAACCGCAGGCCGTCGTCGATCTTGGGGCGGCGCCGCCACGTTTTCTAATGCGAGACAACAAGCCGCGCGCCGAGCAGCAGCGCGTAGAACCCCGTCTCGTTGTCGAGCCTGTCGATGGCCCCATGCGCATGCATAGCATGGCAGGGGACGCCGCGGCACAGCGACGCCAGCCGCTGGACCTGGACGAACTCAATTTCCCATCGGAGCCCAACGGGCGGCACGCCGCGGGGCAAGAGGCGGTGCAAGGTGGAGACAAATCCGATCCATCCCCATCCTCCCATAGCTTGCAGACGGGCGCTGAACGTCCGACGCCGAGCGCCGCGACGTCACAGGAACCGGATGATCTTGAGCGGCTGGAAGCGAGCCTGCGATGGCTGAAGAACCAGGATGTCGACACGCGCGACCAGTCGCCCAGAAAGGCGCTCCGCCTGACAGCGGAACCGCGCTCCCTTGGACTACATGCCCAACGCCACGGTGGCGCAATTGCGGAAGCAGGCATTCGCGAACCAAAACCCCTTGAGCCTGAATCACTATTGGCCCCGGCCTTGCGGCGGGCACACCGCGACAGCAACCGCAGTTCACGTTGGCTGCTGGTCACATGCCTGGGTGCCGCCCCTCTCGCGATCCTCGCCGTAACAATGCTGACGCCAACATCCGAGCCGCAACGCGACGTGGCGCTGGCGTCCGCGGACGCACAACCCGCCGTTCTCATGTCGCCTGGCAGGGTCCAATTGCCAGTCCTGACACTTGACGACCAGACGGACGATCTGGCGATGCCGTCCCCGGCAACAGCGCCGGCGGTCACCCGAGCACCCAACCTCGTACGGGCGCCCGCTCCCACGGAAAAATTCGAACCGTCGACGCGAGCACCGGCTACGGTGATACCGCCACCGCCTCCAGCCGCCGAAACGATTGTCGTGGTCCAGCCGCCTCCGGCAGCACCGCTACCGGCGGCACAGCCACCGGCGGCCGCACAACAACCGGCACCGCCACCGGCAGCCGCACAACAAACGGCGCCGCCGCCACTTGCGCCACCGCCCGCTCCTTCCTATCGCCAGATGGAACCCGCAGAGGTCCGGATTCTCGTCCACCAAGGCGAGCAATTCATGGCCGTCGGCGATGTGGTTTCTGCCCGAATGGTCTTCCAGCGCGCCGCAGAGACAGGCGATGCAGGAGCCGCAATGGCGCTGGGAGCCACTTACGACCCGCTTATTCTTGCCAGGCTCGGCACCGTGGGAATGATCGCTGACGTTTCCAAGGCAAGGCAGTGGTACCAGAAGGCCAAAGAGTTGGGGTCGCAGGAGGCGCCACGAAGGCTGGAGCTGCTGGCCAACCGCTGAAACGGCTTATGCAATCATCAGATTGCAAGCGTCGCCCAATGATACATCGGCCTGATGATACATTAGGCAACGGCGTAGATTTCATTAACGATAACTTACGATGCGCGTCCCGGATGGCATGCCGGAACGCATTAACCCAATATTGCGCTCTGCCAGAATGTGTTCGGCGAGCGTGACCGGTACATTTTAGTATTGTGTTAGCGGGTTATTAGCCAAAATTCTTACTATTACACCGCTAATTAATTGGCCCGCAAAGTCAAGTGTGCAATGTGGCACCCACACAATCAGTATTAGTGTGTCGACCAATGAACCTGCACATTGCAAAACTTCCAAAACTGATCTCCCAGCGGAGGAGTTCTGCAATATTCGGCGTCGTCATCATTGTCATGTTATGGAGCGGCCTCGCGCTCAAATATTTTGACAACGTGCAAACTGACCAGCACGAGGCTGAACGAAGTAATCAGAATTTCGCGATGGTGTTCGAAGAAAATGTACTTCGATCCATTGGGGAGATCGACAAGGCGCTACTATACCTGCGACGGGCCATCGAAACAAGGGCGGGCACCACCGATTTTCACACCATCGTCAACACTACGGACATTCTGAGCGAAATCATCGTTCAAGTCGGAATTATCGATACCGCTGGTATGATGCGTGCCTCCAACGTCGGGCCCCAACCTCCGCCACTCATAGATTTGAGCGACCGCGAGCACTACCGGATCCATCTCAACAGCAGCGAAGACAAGCTCTTTATCAGCAAGCCCGTCATCGGTCGCGCCAGTGGACAATGGTCGGTTCAGGTCGCCCGAAGGTTCCTGGATCGAAACGGTAATTTTGGAGGTGTGGTCGTCGCATCACTTAACCCCAATCACCTGACGCAGTTTTACGACAAAATTGACTTTGGGCAGGCTGCGTCCATCGCGTTGATCGGCAACGACGCAGTCGTCCGGTCCAGCGGAGGTACCGCCGGGGGCTATCTGCTTGGACAGGAACTGACCGGTACGAAACTTTTTGAACACATAAGAGCAAGCACCAATGCCACGTTCGAGGATGTCGCCCCTTCGGGATCCGAACGCCGACTTGTTACCGTCCGCAAAGTCCGAGACCAACCCTTGTGGGTTGCCGTCAGCATCGACAAAAGCGAAATATTCAGGAATTCTCGCGCGACGCTTCAACTGGGGACAATCGCATGCATCGTCCTCACATTGGCCATGCTTGCAGCGATGGAGCTGATTTTCCTAAGCGAAGATCGTGCCAGCCAAAAAGCAAAGCAGTTGGGATTCACTCTGGAACATATGGGCCAGGGCATTATGCTGGTGACCAAGGATCTTCAGATCCCTCTCATCAATCGCAATTGCGCGGAGCTGTTGGGTTTTCCCGCCGAATTCATCAATACCCCCCCGACATATGACCGCCTGCTTGCCTACCATGGCGACGCGAGTGCGGGGCACGAGTCCCCGCTGGCGGCGGTGCCGAGCCCGTTGAACATAACGAAAGCCGCGCCCGTATCGACGCAGACGTCCGCTTGCGAGCGACGGATGCCAAACGGTGCCGTCATCGAAGTTCGCAGTGGCCACCTTCCCGATGGCAGCTTTGTGCACACGATTACGGACATTACGAAGCGTTGCGAGGCTGAAGCGCACATCGCCCGAATGGCGTCCGAAGATCCGTTGACCGGCCTGCCCAACCGCCGTGTATTCGGCGCTTCGCTCGATCAGGTGATTGAACAGCGGAGACCAGCGGATGAAGACTCCACACGAATGAAAGATTTCGGTGTCTTGTTCCTGGACCTAGATCGATTCAAGGTCATCAACGATACGCTTGGTCATCGTACCGGCGACCTGCTGCTGCAGGAAGTCGCCCAACGTTTAAAGGGCACGCTGCGATCGGCAGATATCTTGTCGCGACTCGGCGGCGACGAGTTCGCGATCATCGTTGCGGAGGTCGAATCGCGCTCCGACCTTGAAGCGCTCGCTAATCGCCTCAGCGATGCCTTCAGCGGCCCATTCGAGCTCGATGGTCACACGGTTCGCTCCAATGTCAGCGTCGGGATCGCGGTCGGCCCTGCCGACGGGGAATGCGGCGATGACCTCCTGATGGCTGCAGACCTTGCGCTCTACGCCGTCAAAGCCAGCGGCGGGCGCGGCTTTCAATTCTACCAGAAGAAAATGAACCAGCAAATCAATGAGCGCCGCCAGATCGAGAACGATCTTCGGGAAGCCCTCGACCGCAATGAATTGGAACTGCATTACCAGCCGATCTTCGATCTGAAGAGCAATACGGTTAGCGGGTTCGAAGCGCTGGCGCGTTGGCGGCATCCGGTCAAGGGCATGGTACCTCCCATGACCTTCATTCCTGTCGCCGAAGACAGCGGGCTTATCGGACCGCTCGGCGAATGGGCCTTGGCTGCTGCATGTCATCAGGCCGCAAAATGGCCGGCTGGAATGAAAGTCGCGGTCAACTTGTCGCCCATCCAGTTTTCGAGCCCCAATCTGGTCGACCGGGTCGCCTGCATTCTTGCCGAATCCGGACTGTCGCCGAAATGCCTTGAATTCGAAATCACGGAACGTGTCTTCATGGACGACAGCGAACACACCCTGTCGACCCTACATCAGTTGAAGAAAATCGGCGTCCGAATCGCGCTGGATGACTTTGGCACCGGCTATTCCTCGCTTAGCTATCTACGACGCTTCCCGTTCGACAAGATCAAGATCGACCGCTCATTCGTGTCGGATCTGTCCCAACGGACCGAACACGCCCCAATTATTCAGGCTGTTGTCAACATCGCGGCCGCACTGGGCATGGAGACGACAGCCGAAGGAATTGAAACAAAGGATCAGCAAGAGTTCCTTACAGCCTTGGGCTGCAACGAGGGTCAAGGCTACTACTTGGGCAAACCGATGCCCATCGAGAGCCATGCCGACATCATTTCGGAACGCGCAATCAAGGAAATTTTGGCGGCTTAGCCCGGGAAAAGCCCAACGAGAACTCGTCATTCTTGAGTTAGCTATGGAAGCGGTACAATGATTTGCTTTGCACCATTTCTCGAATTCGGCCTTCTGGCATAGTACGCGATCCCGACGGTCACGAAATTCGCCCATCTCGTCGAAGCGGCTAAATACCCTCGAGCAGGCGTAGTGTTGCGTTAGAATCAGTACTGATCATACGACCCGGCTTGAATCCGCTCTGCACAAATAATTCCTTTACTTCTGCGTCCGTGCGCAGCCGACCTCCGAAGTTGACGAGCATATGGATGTCCAACAGCCTTCCGTACAGAGAGCTGGTATCCGGCTCAATAACAAGAACCCTCCCCCCAACCGCCATTGCGCTCCGAATGTTTCCCAGGAGGGTGCAGACCTGCGGGTCCGTCCGAGACTGCAGAATGCGTTTGAGGATGTACATGTCACCGCCAGCCGGCACAGTCACGTTATAGTCACCACCGACGAAACCACAGCGTTTGCTGAATGGCTCCGATTGCAAAGATCGGTGGGCGGCCTGAATCACTGCCGGCAAGTCAAACAGGACCCCCTTAAGCGCGGGCAACGCTTGCAACAGCGTGGTTAAGAGTTGCCCGTACCCACCTCCAACGTCGACCACCATGCGACACGACGAAAAATCATAATAATCGCGTACGACGATGCCTTCCTCAATGGAGAAGCTGCTCATGGCTTGTTGGAACACTGCGCGTGCTGCTGGATTTGCTTCGAAATAGGAGTACGCGTTCGTCCCGAAGGCGGACTCAAATACACTAGTCCCAGTTCGGACGCTTTCGAGGAGACGCGGCCAAGCGTTGGTAAACCACTCACCGCCATAAGTCAGTGCGACGTCACGCATTGAATGCAACGCATCCGTTTGCAGTAGTACGCCTATCGGGGTGCAAGAGAACTGCCCAGGCGCTGTTTCCGCAAAGACGCCGATGTGCGCCAGCGAGGCCATCAGCCGGGTCAAGGCAGCGGGGTCCATGCCGGTTGCCTCAGCTAACTCCACGGCCGATTGCGGCCCGTCCTTCAGGCGATCGGCCAACTTCAGCTGAGCCGCGACATTGAGAAGTTGCGTCTGCACAATGCCTAACGTCATCGTGAGCAACTGCTGTGCAGGCGAAATAACAACTTTCACGTGGGCATTCATATCATTCCTCCGGATTCGCTAGGCCAGTTCTCGCGTCGACAACACCGCTTATGAGGTTGTAATCGAAAAGCCGCGGAGCAAATGGAGCGCTCAACCGACTGATCGGTACAATGTAGTTCGGAAGGTCTTCCAGGAAAGACAGCATCTCGCGCCTTAAGGCATGTGCTTGCGCTACGGTGACCGACTCGAACCTGATCTTTGAGCCGATGCACAGCCTTCCAAGAGCGGGCAGATCGGCCGAGATCACAGTCGCAATCTTCGGGTAACCGCCGGTCGTATGACGATCAGCCATAAGCACGATCGGCTGACCGTCTCCCGGAACCTGGATGGATCCCGGAGCTATTGCATCGGATGCAATGTCGAAACCCTTGGCGTGCTGAAGCGGCCTTTGACCCCGAAGGCGCATGCCAACACGGTCCGACGTGCCGACGGTGAATTCACTGTCGAAAAACCACGCGATCTCCGCTTCTTCGAAATAGTGAAGCTGAGGCCCTGGAATGACCCGTATCCGAGCGGAGGGAAAAAACGTGATGCCATCCAGCCGGCATTCACCGCGGTCCAACGCCTGCGGGCGGCGCAGTGGAAGCTGATCTCCTTCCATTAGAGCCCGGGCTCGCCAACCACCTGTCGCGGCGCGGATATTTGTCGAAACGCTACCAAAAGCTGGATCGATGTTGAGGCCGCCCTCGATTCCGACATAAAGGGAGGCGCCGCCTACGATAGACCTGATTTTGACAATTTCGCCGCGCTTGACCAAAACGCTTCGCTGGCCCTCGATGCAGGTGCCGATTTTGGCCTCGATATTGGGTAGGATTTCGATTGTCGTCCTGGCGCCAACGAACGACAGCCGTACGCTTTGGGCTTCGATCTCAATTGCCGGGCCCAGATAGAGGACTTCAAGCGCGCCTTCACCGGGGTTGTTTCCGACCAGAAGATTCGCCGCGCGCAAAGCCACGGGGTCAAGCGCGCCGCTCGACCCAATACCAAGGCTCTGATAACCCGAGCGCCCAAGATCCTGCACCGACGTCATCAGCCCGGGACGTAGGATTTTGAGAAACGCCGTCACGCTGCAATTTCCGACTGCTCGGTCACCGGCTCGATCTTGAGATTTCCGGCTTCGAGCCGAACGGCCATGTCATGGTATTCGCGTAGCGATATAGGCTGATAGATGACTTTGTCGCCTGGCTTCAACAAGGCACCATCGTCAGGTTGCCACATCGCTACGGGCGAGCGGCCAATCACATTTAGACCCGAGGTGGTTTCACGCGGCACGATTAAAGACATTGCCATGGCGATGCAAAGTGAGCCCGCCGGTATCTTCAGTCGCGGCGTTCGGAGACGAGGGACCACAAGTTCCTCTGGCACGTCGCCCATGTAGGCGAGCCCCGGCAGAAAACCCAACATGTAGATATGATAGACAAGCCCGGAATGCCGCTCGATCACCTGCCTTGTGGTCAGCCCGGCGCGTGCCGCAACATCGCTCAGGTCAGGCGCCATCTCGGTATCGTAGCAAACCGGAAGTCTCCATGTCCGGCTGGGCCGGTCGGAAACCTGTATCTGACGTATATGCCCGGCAATATGGTCAGCAAGCGCCGCCTGCGATATCGCTGCCGGATCGTAGTACACCATCAACGAACGGAAGGTCGGCACCGTTTCGAGGATTCCCTCATGGCGCTCACTGCCGAGGCACTCGTCGAGTGCGAGCACAATCGCATTGACCTGACGATCAATGCTTTCGCCGAACTCGACCACAATTGCGGTATCGCCCGCAGGCAGCACGCGGTAGTCAACCATCGGTCGCTCTCTCTGATTCGCCGCAGTGGACAGCTTGCTCAGCTGGGGACGACGGCGGGGGCGCGAATTTTGGGTACCTAAATTTACGGGGTTCCGTGGCGACCGCGCGGGCCGAAGTTTCCGACAAATAAGCTTCCCGCGCGCGGCGCGGCTTCGCATTCAGAAACTTTGATTGTTGTGAGGCCGAGTATTTCGGTTCTATGTTACCACTGACGGAGCCAGCTCCCGTACGGCCCAGACGTGCGGCTCGACTATAATCGCCGTGCACAAACCCCGCGGATGCTACAACGCCAGCATCCGCACCCGCCCCATCACGCGTAAACATCGACCCCTCCGATGGCGTCGCCATCGTTAATCAACTATTAAGAGGATGCCGCGTTTTCAATAGAACTAATACTTAAAATTGCTCATATCGTTAATGCAGAACAACATGGTTCCGGATCGACAAATTCTAATTGGCTGGATGTCGGTTCTCGCGAATTCCAGACCAGCCCGGTTGGGCCCCATTGGTCCTGCTAGCCCACCGCCGAACGGCGGCTTGGCGCCGTAGGCGGCTTGGCGCCCGCGCGTGTCGCGCGGCACGCAGGCGGCCTTGGCCGGACAAGTGCCCAAACGCGCATCTTCACGCGTCGATGCGGAATGCGGGACGAAATTGGCGCATGACAAAGCCCCGGATTGCGGGCCATCAACGCGTTAACGCACTGATGGCCCGCGATCCGGGGTACGGTCCCAATACCTACCCCGTATGGGAGTGGTCTTTTACGCCTTGGCCGGAACCATACTCTCGACCAGTGCCAAAAGCTTCTTGCGGGTGTGTGTTTCTCCGATCTGACCGAACGCCGTGATGAGCCGGAGACCGTCCTTCAACTGGCTCGGCTCCAATTGTTCGGCAACCGCCACCTCGGCCCTGGAATCGGCTTTTTCGGAAAAGAAGAACGTAATTGGAACGTCCAGGACCTCTGAGATCTCGGAGAGCCTGCTGCAACTGACACGATTAGTGCCCTTCTCATACTTTTGGACTTGCTGGAACGTAAGACCCAGTTTCTGCGCTAGCTCCGTTTGCGAAAGCGACAATTGGAGCCGGCGCAAACGAACCCGCTTCCCAACCATAATGTCAACAGGGTGAGGCATTGTACCTAGTCCTTCCTAGATGCTCGAAGTCAGCAAATTGACAGAACGATCCGATACCGACGCATCGTGGACGATCTGACCTAAGTCGAATTCCCAATTCGGTGACAACCTCTTCAAACCTACGCCAGGATTTCCGGCCTAGGCAGGCCTTGTGGTTGTAGTCCGGAACAACATCATGGCTATCATCGAATGTCCCAAGAGAGCAATTTCCAATAGGCCGCGATGCCGCAGTTCCAGATGAGCAATCAGTAACATCCCTGCAATACGGCGAAAGGATAATGTGAAGTCGCAATCATACAATATGCACAAGGTAAGCGCGTGAGTCCTCAGCTGATCACTCCCGACCTATAACCACTTAAATAATTGATTTTTATAATGTATTTTAATTTTTTGATTGATTCTAAATATGATTACAACCTTTGTTAATTGGTTCCCGGACGCAGGCGAATAAGGGTGCGACATTTTATCGCAGGTGCTGTTAAGTATATTTTTGTAATAAAACCATCATCGAATGTATGCCTTGATGGCCGGAGGGTCCGCAACTCTTGATTTAACAGAACCCTCGCAAGAAAAATTGCACTGGAAAAGCGTCGAGTTGTATCTCATGGATTCGACGCGCCGGGCGGATTGCCGGATGCTCGGAGAACCCCCTCGGTAATGAGCTGCTCGATCTCTTCCGGTGCACAACCGAGCTCCCTCGCGATAGCCACGCTGTGCTCGCCGATGCGCGGGATATCGAGGCGCTTTCCGAACCGTTGCCCATCCATTTCAAGCGGTAACGCAGGGAGCCGGAATGTGCCACCCTCCGGTAATGTGACCTCGACCATGGCCCCAGGGCTCGCCAGTTGTGGATCATCGAACAGTTCGTCGGGCCGCAGGATCGGCGCGAAGCCCAGTCCTTCCCGCTCACATATGCGGCAAATTTCGGCCCTGTCGAATTTCCGGAACAGATCGCGCAATTTCGGAATAAGCCAAATGCGCGCCGCAACCCGCTGCGTATTGGTGGACAGCGACGTGTCGGCGAGCAGGACGTCCTGACGGAACACGTCACAGAAGGCACGCCACTGCCGGTCCGTCACCACCGCAATAAATATCTGGTGGCCATCGCCAGTATCGAAAACATCATAGATCCCCCAGGCCGACACGCGTGCAGGCATCGGTGCAGCTGGCTTTCCGGTCACCGCAAATTGCGCCATGTGCGGCGCGACCAGGAAGGCATTGTTCTCGAATAGCGCGCTCTTGACGAGTTGGCCGTGTCCCGTGTTTTCCCGTTCCCGCAGTGCCGCCAAAATGCCGATGACGGCGAACATGCCTCCCATGATGTCATTGACGGAGGCCCCGGCACGAAGCGGGCGTCCGGGCGGACCGGTCATGTAGGCGAGACCGCCCATCATCTGAACGACCTCGTCGAGCGCTGCGCGCTGCTCGTAAGGGCCGGATAGAAATCCTTTCAGCGAACAATAGACGAGGCCCGGATTGGCGGCCTTGAGTTCGTCGTAACCGAGCCCAGCGGCATCCAGGCCGCCGGGACGAAAGTTCTCGATCAGCACATCCGAGCGCGCGATCAGCTTTCGTGCGAAGGCGAACCCCTTGGGCGACTTGATATCGAGCGCGAGGCTGCGCTTGTTTCGATTGAAAGTCGGAAAGAACCCGGCACCCGATCCCGGCAGACGCCGGGTGTTATCACCTTCACCTACCGGCTCGATCTTGACGACATCGGCGCCGAGATCCGCAAGCACGAGACCGCAACTGGGGCCCATGACCATGTGGGAGAACTCGACAACGCGAACACCATCGAGCGGGAGGGTCCTCTCCGTACCGGGCGTCATCGACTGTTGTGCGTCCCCTTGATCGCCTCGTCCTGCAGCTTGGTGAAGGGAACGAAGGGCACAGGCCGACCATTGTAGATGTCCGATCGCTTGATCGCGACCTGTCCGCCTGCATCGGCTTCCTTGACGACTTTGAGAAGATGCTGTGCGCCCGGCGGACCGACCGGAATCACCATGATTCCGCCCGGCTTGAGCTGTTGCAGCAACGGCGGCGGAATGTGATCAATGCCGCAAGTGACGATGATCTTGTCGAACGGCGCTTCTTCCTCCCAGCCGTAATAGCCGTCGGCGTTCTTGCTGGTGATCGACTCATATTCCGTATAACCGCGCGCGATGAGGGCATCGTAGCGACCACGCGTTCGCACCGCCAAGGGCTTGATGATCTCGATAGTCCAGACCTTGTCGGTCAGGTTCGCAAGATAGGCCGACTGATAGCCGGAGCCGGTGCCGATCTCGAGCACCTTTTCACCCATCTTGACGTCGATGTTGCTCGTCATGCGGGCGACAACCCGCGGACCGCTGATCGTCACGCCAAAGCCGATGTCATGATAGTTGACGTCATAGATGAGGGAAGGGACGCCCCCCGTGGCAAATTCCTCGCGCGGAACCATGAGGAATGCCCTTTTGTTGCGATCCTCCCAGACATCGCGATTCCCAACCATGTTCTGGAAACGCTCAAAGCGGGCCCGCAGGAACTCCGGTTTCTCGCCGCGGTTTTCCAGCATCCACCGCACGTAGGACGCTCCGTTGTCCATCGGCGGAATTATATCGAAACTGTAAGGCTTTGGTACGGTTGCGAATGCCAAGCCAGGAACTGAAGCGCTCACCGCCGTCGCGGCTGAATAGGTCAAAAATGTACGTCGCTGCATGTCGGATGACCCCCATGAGACATGAACCCCTTAACGCCGGGAGATTAGAATAACGCAAGGGGCCAGAGCAACATCTAGTTCTTCAGCCGATAGCCTGTCTTGAACATCCACCCTATGACCGCCAGGCATGCCAAAAGGAAAACCGCCGTCATGGCCAGGCTGACGCCGACGGTCACATCGGCCACCTCATAGAAACTCCAGCGGAATCCGCTGATCAGATAGACCAGTGGATTGAACAGCGCGACGTTCTGCCAGGCCGGCGGCAGGATGCTGATGGAATAGAACGTACCGCCCAGGAATGTCAGCGGCGTAATAACAAGCAGCGGCACGATCTGAAGCTTTTCGAAGCCGTCCGCCCAGAGGCCGATGATAAAGCCGAGCAGGCTGAACGTAACGGCCGTAGCCACCAGAAATGCCACCATCCAGGCCGGATGGGCAATCTTGAGCGGCACGAAAAGTCCGGCCGTGGCGAGAATGATCAGCCCGAGAATGATGGATTTGGTGGCGGCCGCGCCGACATAGCCCAGCAATATTTCGAACGGAGAAATGGGCGCCGACAAAAGCTCGTAGATCGTGCCGGTGAACCGCGGAAAATAAATGCCGAACGAGGCATTCATGATGCTTTGCGTGAGCAACGTCAGCATTATCAGGCCGGGGACGATAAAGGCCCCATAGCTCACGCCTTCGATCTCCGTGATGCGCGTGCCGATCGCCGCGCCAAAAACGATAAAATAGAGCGACGTCGAGATCACGGGAGAAACGATGCTCTGGAACAGCGTGCGCCCCGCGCGCGCCATCTCGAATCGATAGATTGCCTGCACGGCGTAGAGGTTCATGACTGCTGCCTCACCAAGCTCACGAAAATCTCCTCGAGCGAACTCTGTGTCGTGTGGAGATCACTGAACCGGATGCCGCATTGGCCGAGATCACTGAGCAATGCAGTTATGCCGGTGCGTTCCGCCTTTGTGTCATAGGTATAGACGAGTTCCGCCCCATCGGCCGCGAGCGCGACATTGTGGCCGGCAAGTTGGGGAGGAATCGTTTCGATCCGATCGTGGAGGTGAAGCGTCAACTGCTTCTTGCCGAGCTTGCGCATCAGTTCGGCTTTGTCCTCCACAAGAATGATCTCACCCTTGTTGATCACCCCGATCCGATCGGCCATTTCCTCTGCTTCATCGATGTAATGGGTGGTCAGGATGACGGTCACGCCCGAGCGGCGCAGCTTGTCCACCATCGCCCCGACCGCCATCGTCGCCGAGCTCGCCCCCGCCCTGCTCCGCGGCCGCTACCTCGGCGCCTTCGGCGCCGCATGCTCTCTCGGCGCGCTGATCGCACCCCTCATCGGCACCCAACTCCTCAACCTCGACCCGGCGGGCCTCTGGATAGGCTGCGGCGCGCTCGCCTCCGCCGCCGCAGCCGGACAGATCTCCCTCACCCCGGCTATGCGGCGCCGCACCCAACGGCCAGGGTGAGCACGGTGTCCCGCAACGGGATCGGCGGCTGGGGACACCAGCGCAGATGCCTCATCCAGGGCGACCCTGCTGCGGCTGCTTGTCCGGCTCGGGCCGCCCTACACCGGCGAGGTGCTCGACGGGCACGGCCTGCGCGTTGGCCACTACGCCCAGAAGCACGAGACGCTCGACCACG
>Ga0137412_10001496_pt1 | contig 18263 bp, 20 predicted proteins | sample CZODoug2_1_16fun_FD_122160 | JGI IMG/M metagenome (GOLD analysis project Ga0137412, IMG submission 122160) | Vadose zone soil fungal communities from Angelo Coast Range Reserve, California, USA - CZODoug2_1_16fungal (Hybrid Assembly) | ecosystem: Environmental > Terrestrial > Soil > Vadose zone...
TGGCCGCTCATCAGCTACTACCTCTTCTGTCGCTCTCAATTCGCCTGCCGAGTCTACGTGGGCGTTCCGATCGCGACGTCTCTGCGCCACCCGGCCTGACCAGCGGCAAGAAAACCGTGTCCACCATCAGCGCGTAACGGAACAGGTCAGCGGCTTGGCGCCTTGACCGGCTGATCCCCAGGCGTCACAGAAAGTCGGGGGCATGCCGTTCTGCCCGCCTCGTAGCGACAACACCTGGACCGCATCACGGAATTCGCTCGGAGGTGGGCACAAAGGCAGCCGGCGCTCCCGGTCGCGCGAGTGACGGCTGGGACACAGCGACCCAGGCGGATAGGCGGCATCCGGTGAGCGCTGCCGGCCCGGGTGTCAACCTCGACCGTTGACGATGTCGACGAATAGTTGGTGGATCCGGCGATCGCCGGTCACCTCGGGGTGGAACGCCGTGGCCAGCACCGCGCCCTGCCGCACAGCAACCGGGTGATCTGCGGCTCGGGCCAGCACTTGCACATCCGCACCGACTCGCTCCACCCACGGGGCGCGGATGAAGACCGCGTGCACCGGATCGTCGAGCCCCTGGAATGCAACATCGCCTTCGAATGAATCGATCTGGCGCCCAAAAGCGTTGCGCCGCACGGTGATATCGATGCCCGACAACGGCAGGGCCTCGCGGCCGGCAGTTCCCGCGTCAAGGATCTCGCTGGCCAGCAGGATCATGCCCGCGCATGCGCCATAGGCCGGCAACCCGTCGGCCAGGCGGGCGCGCAGCGGCTCCAGCAGGTCGAGTTCGCGCAGCAGATGGCTCATCGTGGTGGACTCGCCACCGGGAATCACCAACCCGTCGACGGTGTCGAGTTCGTCGCGGCGCCGGACGCTGATCGCGTCGGCTCCCGCATCACGCAACGCCGCCAGGTGCTCCCGGACGTCGCCCTGCAGCGCTAGAACGCCGACGCGCGGGCCACTCACTGGCCGGACGGCGGGTGAGTGCTCGGGAAGCGAGTTAGGCCCTCCTGCATGACGGCAGCGACCATCTCGCCGTACTGATTGAAGATCTTGCCCTGGCACAGCGACCGGCCGCCGCAAGCCGACGGTGAGGACTGGTCGTAGAGCAGCCACTCGTCGGCGCGGAACACCCGCATGAACCACATCGCATGGTCCAGCGAGGCCACCTGCAGGTGCGCGCGCTCGTCGAGATGGGTGACCTGCGCTGAGCCCAGCAGGGTGAGATCGCTCATGTACGCCAGCGCGCAGATGTGCAGCACCGGGTCGTCGGGCAGCGGGTCGCGGTGGCGGAACCACACCTGCTGCTGGGCCGCCTTGCCCGGCAAGCGGTGCACTTGATCGCGCGGCACGATGCGGATGTCCCACTCCTGGAACTGCTTGAATCCCGCGTCGTCGAACACCTTCATCGACTTGAGTCCCGGCAGATCGTCAGGCGGCGGCGCCGAAGGCATCACGTCCTGATGATGGATGCCCTCCTGATCGGTCTGAAAGGACGCCGACATCGAGAAGATCGTCTGGCCGTGCTGGATGGCGTTGACCCGCCGGGTGCAGAACGATCCACCGTCACGCAGCCGCTCGACGATGAAAATTGTTGGCGCCGACGAGTCTCCGGGCCGGATGAAATACCCGTGCAACGAGTGCACCAGGAAATGCGGATCGACCGTGCGTACCGCGGACACCAGCGACTGGCCGGCCACCTGCCCACCGAACGTGCGCTGAAAGTTGCCCTGTTCAGGGCTGAACACGCTGCCCCGATAGATGTTGACCTCGAGCTGCTCGAGATCAAGGATCTTTTCGATCGACACACTAAGACCGTGTGCTCTTGGCGCAAGCGCTCATCGCCGTTGTCACCAGCCGCGCTGCGCGAGGCGATGCGGCTCCGGGACCTGTTCGACGTTGATGCCTACCATCGCCTCACCCAGGCCGCGGGACACCTTGGCCAGCACATCGGGGTCGTCGTAGAAGGTGGTGGCTTTCACGATCGCCGCGGCGCGCTGCGCCGGGTCCCCGGACTTGAAGATGCCTGAGCCGACGAACACACCCTCGGCTCCGAGCTGCATCATCATCGCGGCGTCGGCCGGCGTGGCGATACCACCGGCGGTGAACAAGGTCACGGGCAACTTACCGGCTCGGGCGACCTCGATGACCAGCTCGTACGGCGCGGCCAATTCCTTTGCCGCCACGTATAATTCGTCCTCGGACAGCGAGCCCAGTCGCCGGATCTCTCCCCCGATGGCGCGCATGTGCGTGGTTGCGTTGGAGACGTCGCCGGTGCCGGCCTCGCCTTTGGAGCGGATCATCGCCGCGCCCTCGTTGATGCGTCGCAGGGCCTCACCGAGATTGGTCGCACCGCAGACGAACGGGACCGTGAATTTCCACTTGTCGATGTGGTGGGTGTAATCGGCCGGCGTCAGCACCTCTGATTCGTCGACGTAGTCGACGCCGAGGCTCTGCAAAATCTGCGCTTCGACGAAGTGGCCGATCCGGGCCTTGGCCATCACCGGGATGGTGACCGCGGAGAAGATGCCCTCGATCATGTCGGGGTCGCTCATCCGCGACACCCCGCCCTGAGCGCGGATGTCGGCCGGTACCCGCTCCAGCGCCATGACCGCGACGGCACCCGCGCCCTCGGCCATGCGGGCCTGCTCCGGGGTGACGACGTCCATGATCACGCCGCCCTTGAGCATCTCGGCCATCCCGCGCTTGACCCGCGCGGTTCCCGTCCGCCCAGTGCCGTTCGACGAAGCGGCGCTATCCACTGCTGATCTCCTTCAACCGGGGTCACCCGATTCTAGTGGTGGACGCCAAATCGTATTTTCCAGCGCATCCCAGTCTCAGTGAATGGACTGCAGCTGACGGGGCGGATTTGGCGACCCAGCCAAGGCAACTGCGTCGGTGAGCAGCTCAGAAAGCTGCAGCGGATACACCGTCTCGCCGGCCTCGGCCAGCTCGGCGATGTCGGCAGCGTCGCACCAACGGTGCCCGTGGATGTAGCGGGTCTCCAGCTCGGTACGTCCCACGGTGGATGGCTCGAAGCGGTCGGTGCGGTAGACGAAGAAGAATTCCTCGCTGTCGATCGCCGCGCCGTTGAAGTCGAACACCGCGTCGCGCCGCCACATCGGTCCCACCATGTCGGCGGGATCGACTCGCAAACCCGTCTCCTCGGCCAATTCACGAGCCGCGGCCTGCGCCAAGGACTCCCCGTCGCCGACCTGACCGCCCACGGTGAACCACCATCGCGGCGTGCCGCCGGCCCGCTCGGACGCTGCGGGGTCCGATCCGCACAGCAGCAACACCGCGCCGGTCTCGTCGATCAACACCACCCGCGCCGACGTGCGCCGGCCGGCCGCGGGGTGATCGGCGTGGCGTAGCGCCTGCGCGCGTTCGGCAATCTCGAAATAGCTTGGCAGCGCCGCTGTTCCAGCCAACCGGAACAACCGGATCAGACGCCTCTCGCGCAATGCGAGCGTGTCGCGGACCGCGTCGTTGTGGAATCTGCGGGCCAGCACCATCCGGGCTTCGGCGTCGGCCAGCTCCGCGATCAGGCCCGCAGGCACCGCAGCCGGATCAACCAACGCCAGCGCGGCCGACAACTTGTTCTCACACGCTTCACGGGACCGCCGTGGGGCGGCTTCCGCCGCGTCGGCCCGCGCGACCAACTGCCGGGCCTCAGCATTAGCCGCACCACCGAACGCGTCGGCCGCGACTGCGCGAGCCACCACGGCCCGACGGGCCAGCGCGGCATCGAGGGCCTGCCAGGACAAGTCGTAGCGGACGTGCAGGCGGTCCAGCCGATTGGCGGAGCGAAACCCCCAGGCGCCGAATCCGAGCAGCACCAACAGCAGGAGGACCAACGCGACAACAAGCGAAAGCGTCCACGACATCAGCTCGCCACCTGCACTTTGTTCCCGGTGACGGCGACCGTCTCGTAGACCCGCATGATCTGATTGGCCACCACCGGCCAGTCGTAGCGGCGCACCGCTTCTTCGCCGGCCGCGGCGTAGCGCTTGGCCAGCGGGTCGTTCTCCAGCACCGCGATCAGGCCCTCGGCCAGCGCAGCGCTGTCATCGACCGCCACCAGCCGCCCGGCCTGCCCGTCGCGCAGCACGCGCCGGAAAGCGTGCAGGTTGCTGGCCACCACCGGAGTACCGGCGGCCATCGCCTCGACCAGCACGATGCCGAAGCTTTCCCCGCCGAGATGCGGTGCGCAGTAGACATCGGCGCTGCGCAGCGCCGACGCCTTGGCAGCGTCGTCGACAAGACCGAGGAAACGCAAGTGTCCGGCCAATCCGCCGACCTTGGCCCGCAGTTCGTCTTCGTTGCCGCGGCCGACGATCAGCACCTGCAACCCCGGAAAGCGCTCGACCAGGCTGGGCAGCGCGTCGATCAGCACGGCCATCCCCTTACGGGGCTCGTCGTAGCGGCCCAGGAACAACACCGTCTTGGCGGGCCGCGGATACCCCTCGAGCAAGGGCGCCGACTGAAGCGACGCCACATCCACGCCGTTGGGAATCTCGACCGCGTCCGATCCCAGCGCCTCCATCTGCCAACGTCGGGCCAAGTCGGACACCGCAATGCGGCCGACGATCTTCTCCTGCATGGGCCGCAGCAGGCCCTGAACTACCGACAGAGTCAGCGATTTGGTGGTCGAGGTGTGAAAGGTGGCCACGATGGGCCCCTCCGCAATCCGTAGCGCCCACATCGACAGGCTGGGCGCATTGGGCTCATGCAGATGCAGCACGTCGAAGTTGCCCTCGGTCAGCCAGCGCCGGACCTTGCCGTGCACGGTCGGGCTGACCTGGATACGAGCCACCGAGCCGTTGTAGGGAATCGGCACGGCCCGGCCGGCCGACACCACGTACTCGGGCAAGACGGCATCCGGCGACGCCGGCGCCAGCACGCTCACGTCCTGACCGCGAGCCCGCATCACCTCGGCAAGCTGCAGCACGTGCGATTGCACGCCGCCCGGCACGTCGAACGAGTACGGGCACACCATCCCGATCCGCATCAGACTTGCCCTTGATCCCCGGGTCGCTGCGCTCCTGCCCGCCGAATCCCCAATCGGGCCTGGTGCTCCTGGGACAGGTCCGCCAGCCATTGGGGCTGGAGCATGTGCCAGTCGGCGGGATGCTCGGCGATGTTGCGCGCGAAAACGTCGGCCAGCGCTTGCGTAACGACGCCGACGTCGCCACTGGTGCAGTCCAACGGCGCGAAGAACGCGACTCGGCAGTCGTCGCCGTCATACCAGCAATGCACGGGCAGCAGCGCCGCCCCGGTGGTGATCGCCAGCTTCGCCGAGCCGGCCGGCATTCTGGTCGGTTCGCCAAAAAAGTCGACCTGGACGCCGGTGCGACTGAGATCCCGCTCGGCCATCAGACACACAAATTTGTTGTCCTGCAGCCGTTCGCTGAGCAACGGGAACGGTGGCTGCTCACCGCCGGACAGCGGGATCACCTCGAAGCCCAAGCTCTCCCGGTAGTCGATGAACCGCCGGTAGAGCGATTCGGGCTTGAGCCGTTCGGCGACGGTGGTGAATTTGCCGTAGGTCTGCGTCATCCACACCCCGGCCATATCCCAGTTCCCGCTGTGCGGCAACGCCGCCACGGCACCGCGCCCGTCGGCCAGCGCCGCATCCAGATGCTCTTGGCCTGTAACGTTTTCGGCGAGCCGCTGACCGAGCTTGCGGTGATCCATCGTCGGCAACCGGAACGCCTCGCGCCAGTAGCGGGCATAGGAGGCCAGCGACTCCCGCATCAGGCTGCCGGGCACCTCGTTCGGCGCGACGCCGATCACGCGCGCGAGGTTCTTGCGTAGTTGCTCCGGTCCCCCATTGCGCGACGCATACAGCGCTCCGGCGTCGAATGCGTTGCGTGCGGCGAATTCCGGCATGGCACGCACCGTCAGCCAGCCGGCCGCATAGCCCCAATCGGTCAGTCGACTGCCCAGCGAAAGACCGCTGATACCAGGCAGTTTCAGACCAGCCGGAACGATCACGGCGCGCCCCTCCCAGGATCGACGTGGCCCGACTTCCCCGGCGGCGGCAGAGGATCACCCGCGCCGGTCGAGTGCCGCACGGTGTGTAACCGCTGAGCACAGGTGATCATGCTCGCCGCGGCCAGCAACCACATTGCCACGGGCAGCGCCCACGGCAACGGGAATACCGGAAGATCCGACAGTCCCGCCCCGACGAGCACGATGATCAGCCGTTCCGGCCGCTCGATGAAGCCGCCGTCACCGCGCAGCCCACTGGCCTCGGCGCGGGCCTTCGTGTAGGAGATCACCTGCGAGGTGACCAGACAGATCAACGTTGCCACCACCAGCGGCTGGCTGCCCAGGCCGAACGCCGCCCACCACGCCAGCCCACAGAACACCGCGCCGTCGCTGATCCGGTCGCAGGTGGCATCCAGCACGGCGCCAAACCTGGTGCCGCCGCCGCTTTCTCGCGCCATCGCCCCGTCGACCAGGTCGAACAAGACGAAGAACGTGATCACCAGGGTGCCGGCGAACAACTTGCCGGTGGGAAACAGCGTCAATGCCGCCAGCACCGCGGCGGCGGTGGCGATGATGGTGACCCCGTCGGCGGTGAAGCCGGCATGCAGAAACGCCCGCGCCACCGGGTTGGTGACTCGGGCTACTCCCTCGCGGGACAACAGCTTGCTCACGACTGCCTGCTCACGATTGCCTGTCCCACTCGGTGGCCAGCAGACGGCGGGTGTCCCGCAGCAACTGCGGGATCACCTTGGAATCGCCGATGATCGTGATGAAGTTGGCGTCGCCACCCCATCGCGGCACCACGTGCACGTGCAGGTGCTCGGCCAGCGAGCCGCCCGCCGACTGGCCCAGGTTGACCCCGACGTTGAAACCGTGTGGCCGCGAAACGTTCTTGATCACGCGAATCGCCTTCTGGATGAACGCCATCAGCTCGCTGCTCTCCAGCTCGGTCAGATCCTCGAGCTCAGAAAGCCGGCGGTATGGCACCACCATCAAATGCCCCGGGTTGTACGGGTAGAGGTTGAGCACGGCGTAGACCAGTTCGCCGCGGGCCACCACCAGACCGTCCTCATCTGACAGTTGCGGGATCTCACTGAACGGCTGGTCACGGCTGCTGATGTCCTGCTTCAGCGGTCCCTCGGCCAGGTAACTCATTCGGTAGGGCGTCCACAACCGCTGCAGATGGTCGGATTCACCGACGCCCCTGTCGACGATCGAGTCGTCCTCAGCCACGAGTGCTCACCTTGACCAAATCGGCAGTGGGAACGTCATTTTCACGATCGGCGATCCACTGCTTGATGACGGTTACCGCCTCGTCGCGAGGAACTCCGTTGATCTGCGTGCGATCACCGAACCGGAAACTGACCGCGCCGGCCTCGACGTCGCGGTCGCCGGCCAGCAGCATGAACGGCACTCGCTGGTTGGTGTGGTTGACGATCTTCTTGGCCATCCGGTCATCGCTGGCGTCCACCTCAACCCGGATACCATGTGATTTTAATTGAGCGGCAACGTCTTCCAGATACGACACATGGCCGTCGGCAACCGGAATGCCGACCACCTGAACCGGAGCCAGCCAGGCCGGGAACGCGCCCGCGTAGTGCTCGGTGAGGATGCCGAAGAAGCGTTCGATCGAACCGAACAGCGCGCGGTGGATCAGCACCGGACGCTGCCGCGAACCGTCGGCGGCCGTGTACTCCAGGTCGAACCGGTCCGGCATGTTGAAGTCGAGCTGAATCGTCGACATCTGCCAGCTGCGACCCAGTGCATCCTTGACCTGCACCGAGATTTTCGGGCCGTAGAACGCCGCGCCGCCGGGGTCGGGAACCAGATGCAGGCCCGAGCCTTCGGCGACCTCACTCAGAATCGCGGTCGCTTCGTCCCACACCTCGTCGGAGCCGACGTACTTCTCCGGGTCCTTGGTGGACAGCTCGAGGTAGAAGTCGTTGAGGCCGTAGTCGGCCAGCAGATCCAGCACGAAGCGGAGCAGCGACGCCAGTTCGTCGCGCAGCTGCTCGCGCGTGCAGTAGATGTGCGCGTCGTCCTGCGTCATGCCGCGCACTCGGGTCAAGCCGTGCACCACGCCGGACTTTTCGTAGCGGTAGACGGTGCCGAACTCGAACAGCCGCAATGGAAGTTCGCGGTAGGACCGACCGCGCGACCGGTAGATCAGGTGGTGCATCGGGCAGTTCATCGGCTTGAGGTAGTAGTCCTGCCCCGGCTTGCGGACGGTGCCGTCCTCATTGAACTCCGCGTCGATGTGCATCGGCGGAAACATGCCCTCGGCGTACCACTCGAGGTGGCCCGAGGTGATGTAGAGCTGCTCCTTGGTGATGTGCGGGGTGTTGACGAACTGGTATCCGGCCTCGGCGTGCTTGCGCCGCGAATAGTCCTCCAGCTCGGTGCGCACAACACCACCCTTGGGATGGAAAACCGCTAGACCCGAACCGATTTCGTCGGGAAAGCTGAACAGATCCAGCTCGACGCCGAGCTTGCGGTGATCGCGACGCTGAGCCTCTTCGAGCAACTCCAGGTGGCGGTCCAACGCCTCCTGCGACTCCCATGCGGTTCCGTAGATGCGCTGCAGGCTGGCGTTGCTCTGGTCCCCCCGCCAGTAGGCGGCCGAGCTGCGAGTGAGCTTGAAGGCAGGGATGTGTTTGGTGGTGGGGATGTGCGGGCCGCGGCACAGGTCACCCCAAACCCGTTCGCGGGTACGGGGATTCAGGTTGTCGTAGGCGGTCAGCTCGTCGCCGCCGACCTCCATGACGTCGGGATCGCCCGACTTGTCGTCGACGAGCTCGAGTTTGTAGGGCTCGCCGGCCAGCTCGCCGCGGGCTTGATCCTTCGACTCGTAGACGCGCCGGTCGAACAGCTGCCCCTCTTTGACGATCTGGCGCATCCGCTTTTCCAGCTTGTCCAGGTCTTCGGGCGTGAACGGGTCGGCGACGTCGAAGTCGTAGTAGAAGCCGTCGGTGATCGGCGGCCCGATTCCGAGTTTGGCTGCCGGGAACAGATCCTGGACAGCTTGGGCCAACACGTGCGCGGCCGAGTGCCGGATGACACTGCGCCCCTCGTCGGTGTCAGCCGCCACCGGGACGGCATCGACGTCGGCGTCGGGAATCCAGCTCAGGTCGCGCAATTTGCCGTCGGCGTCGCGCACCACCACGATCGCGTCGGGGGCGCCGCGTCCCGGCAGGCCGGCGTCGCGCACCGCGGCCGCCGCGGTCGTCCCGGCGGGCACCCGGATCGGGGCTGCTGGGGCGGGGTGTGCGAGGGCGGTCATCGACGCGGTCTCCATGGCTTTCGGGTGTTCAAAGGGACCCGACCATGCTATCGGTGTGGCTTCGATCCCCCACCAAGCCCACGGTTCAGTCCTTAGGGCTGGCCCGGTTTGAGGAGGACGAACAGGGCTTCGGCGTCCGTGACCACGGTGTCGCCGTCACGGAGCCGGCCGGATACGAAGATCTTTCGGCCTTCCACCCGATCGACCCGTGCGTCGACTTCCAGCTCCTGATTGATCGGGACGATCTGGCGGAAGTTGACGTGAAGGTACGCCGTGCGCTGGCGCGGACCGCCGGTGATCACCCCGGACGTCATGCCCAAGACGGAATCGAACAGCAGCCCGAGCGCGCCGCCGTGAACGGCGCCGTTGCGGCCCAGATGAAACCGTCGGAAGCGGGCCCAGCCCTCGATGCGGCCGTCGTCAGTTCTGAGCACTCGCATCGGCACCGGCAGGATGTTGCCGCGGTTCGGCAAGTCGATGCGGCGCCCGGACGGGGTCGCCCACTCATCGGTATCGAACGGGCCGAGCAACTCCGAGACCTTTTCGACCAGGTTGGCCGCCTCGCTGATCACCTCGTCGGGCGCATCGACCGCACGGGCATGGTCCTGCAGCGTGCGTACCGCCTCGATGAACCGGCCGTAGTCCGGGCCGCCCTTGCTCGTCGGTTCGGGCGGATTGAAACCACCACCCGGATGTCGCGCATGTTCGCCGGCCACCAGAACACCGTATTGCCCGGCGGTGAGCGTCGGCGCCGGGCTAGGCGTTCTGCTCGCCGAGCTCGCTCAGCTTCGCGAACTCGTCGTCGCTGAGCTTGATCTCGGCGGCGGCGACGTTCTCCTCCAAGTGCGCGACACTCGAGGTGCCCGGAATCGGCAGGACCACCGGTGAGCGTTTCAGCAACCAGGCCAGCGCCAGCTGCGAAGGCGTCGCGTGGCCGTGCTCGGCACCGAGCTTGGCCAGCGGACCGTCCGGGGCAGCGAGCGGACCTGCGGCCAGCGGGAACCACGGAATGAAGCCGATCCCCTGCGTGGTGACCTCGTCCAGGAGCGCTTCGGCGGAGCGGTTGGTCAGGTTGTAGAGGTTTTGCACCGAGACAATCTGCGTGATCTTTTGGGCGGCGTGCAGCTGGTCGACGTTGACCTCTGACAGACCGATGTGGCGGATCTTGCCTTCCTGCTGCAACTTGACCAGCTCGCCGATCTGGTCTTCCAGCGGGAATTTGTCGTCGATGCGGTGCAGCTGAAACAGATCGATGGTCTCCACGCCGAGCCGCCGCAGGCTGAGCTCGGCCTCTTGCCGTAGGTAGGCGGGGAAGCCCAGCGGAACCCACACGTCGGGTCCGGTGCGCAACAACCCGGCCTTGGTCGCGATGACCAACCCGTCGTAGGGATGCAACGCCTCCCGGATGATCTCCTCGGCGAAGTAAGGACCGTATGAATTCGCGGTGTCGATGAAGTTGACGCCGAGTTCGGCAGCACGCCGCAGCACGCGAACCGCTTCGCCTCGGTCGGCGGGTGGACCCCAAACCCCCTTGCCGGTCAGACGCATTGCGCCGTAGCCGAGGCGGTTGATGGTGAGATCACGGCCGAGAGTGAAGGTTCCCGATGCCTGGGCGGGAGCTTGGGTAGTCACATCGCCGACCGTACGCGAGCCCGCAAAAACCGGCCACGTTCACGTGGCAAGCTGGCCCGGTGGACTTGCACACGATTGCTCAATTGCCCTTCACCTATCCGGAGGTGGGCGCGACAGCCGGCCCGCCGCCCCCTGGGTACAAGCACATCGGCTACACGGCGCACATCGGCATGGGTCAGCTGCGCTTCGAGCAGGCCGCTGACGCGGTGATGCACTGGGGCATGCAGCGCGGCTCCGGCCTGCGGGTGCAGGCCAGCAGCGAGTTCATCACCGTCGGCACGGTTGTCGTGGTGAAAATCGGTTTCCTGAAGGCACCTTGCCGGGTCGTGTACGTCGTGGACGAGCCGCACGTGAAGGGATTCGCCTACGGCACGCTGCCCGGTCACCCGGAGTGCGGCGAGGAGCGATTCGTGGTGCGCCATGACCCCGTCACCTCCGCGGTGTTCGCCGAGGTCTCCGCCTTCTCCCGGCCGGCGACGTGGTGGAGCAAAGCCGGTGGACCGTTTACCTCGCTGCTGCAGCGCGTGATGAACAAGCGCTACGTACGGGCGGTGTGACCCCAGCCCGCGAGCAACTCGTGGGCGCCCGTGCAGAGGCGTTCGATGACCTCGCCCACCGGGGCGACATCGGTGACCATCCCGACGCCCTGGCCCGCATCGACCGCCGCGATTCGGCGATCATCGGCCGCGATGGCGGTAGCGAGTTCGGCTTCAGCATCGGCGTCTTCGGCCAGTGCGTCCTCATGTCCGGTCCAGCGGGCGACGAAGTCGTTGCGCAGCACGCGTGACGGGAACCGTTCGGCCCAGGGCAGATGACGGACGATGTCGTAGACCCGGGTGCTGGCGGTGTCGGTCTCGCGGGCCGCGACCAACGCGCGGCGTCCGGCGTGGGTCGTGAGGGCCTCCACTGATGCCGACAGGCAGGTCCCCAGCCAGGCTCCGCTGGCACCGGCAGCGAGCACCGCTGCGAGGCTGCGCGGCGACGCGATGCCTCCGGCCGCCAGCACCGGCACCGACACCACGTCCAACACCGCGTCGAGCAGCGGCAGGGTGCCGATCGTCGCATCCCCGTGGCCGCCACCTTCGCTGCCGCGAGCCACGATCAAGTCGATCCCGGCATCTTCTGCTCTGCGCGCCTCGGCCCCGTTGTAAACCTGTGTCGCAGCCGCGATTCCGGCATCGTGGACGCGGCTCACCCAGGACAGGTCGATTCCGAAGCTGACCGAGATCAGCATCGGCTGTGCGGCGAGCGCCGCCTCGAAAAGGCCCGCTTCCTTTCGCATCACCCAGTCCACCAGGCCAATTCCGAACGTCCCTGTCACATAAGGCAATTCGACGTGCAACGACGAGGTCGACCCGGCTGTGCCCATGCCGACCATGCCCAGTCCACCGGCGGCGCTGACTCCGGCGGCCAGCCGCCCGCCGGCGACGCCGCCCATCGGGGCGTTGACGATGGGCACACGCAGGCCCATCGCCAGGGACCAGGGTGTCGACAGCATCCGGCTACGCCGAAGGGAGGCTTTTGAAGACGGTCAGCATGACCACCGAATCGTCGACTGCCTGTAGGGAGTGCCGTTGCGGAGGGATGACCACGTAGTCGCCGGTCTTGCCATCCCACATATCGTCACCGGCGGTCAGGTGCACATGTCCTTGCAAGACCTGCAGTGAGGCCTGTCCGGGACTGTCGTGTTCGGAGAGTTCATGCCCGGCAAGTAACGCCACCACGGTCTGCCGCAGTTCGTGGGTGTGCCCGCCATGCAGTGTGAGCGAGGCGCGACCACTGTGCGCCTGCCGCGCCGCCGTGAGCTGTTCTGCGGCCAGGCTGGTCAGCGAAACGGAGTCCATCATCAGTCCTTCGGTCGGCCCGGAACTCTTCGGAAGTTCCTTAATTGGATAGTAGAAGAATTCCGGCCGCGGCCAGCCGGTAACGGCTGGTCGCCGCAACTTCCCGAGAAGGGTCGGGCATCCTTAAGCCATGACCGTGGATGCGCTCCTGCAGTCGATCCCTCCGCTGGCGGTATACGGCATGGTCGGTGCCGTCGTCGGTGTGGAGAGCCTGGGCATTCCGCTGCCCGGCGAAATCGTTCTGGTCAGCGCGGCGCTGCTGTCGTCGCGGCACGAGCTGGCGGTCAACCCGGTCGGCGTCGGCGCCGCTGCCGTTATCGGCGCTGTGATCGGCGACTCGACCGGCTATGCCATTGGGCGCCGCCTGGGCTTGCCGCTGTTCGATCGGCTGGGTCGGCGCTTCCCAAATCATTTCGGTCCCGGACATGTCATGTTCGCCGAACGGCTGTTTGACCGCTGGGGCGCGCGGGCGGTTTTCTTCGGACGTTTCATCGCGCTGCTGCGGATATTCGCCGGGCCATTAGCCGGGGCGCTGAAGATGCGCTACGCAAGGTTTTTACTCGCGAACGTGTCGGGCGCGCTGTGTTGGGCGGGCGGCACCACCGCGTTGGTGTACTACGCGGGCATGGCCGCCGAACGCTGGCTGACTCGATTTTCTTGGATCGCTTTGCTTCTCGCCGTCGTGTGCGGGGCGATTGCTGCAATCCTGCTGCGAGAGCGCACATCCCGCGCGATTGCCGACCTCGAGGCCGAGCACTCCGGCGAGTCCGACCCCACCGCCGCATAACCGCCGTCGGCACTGAAAACAACCCACACAATTTCGCAATCGTCGTTTGATGCTGCCCACTCATGGCATAGCAAAGGATCCACCCCGCTTTCAATATCAGACCAAAAATCCACCGGAAATTGCGCGTCTACGTTTCTAGATTTGCCCAAAAGCTACTTGTGGTACCTGAACCGTGGCGACGCCCCAGACGGTCGCGGTGTGCGGCGCTGGCTTTTGCGATTGAAAATCTATGCGCGCGTGCAGCTTTCCTGCTGCATGGAGTTCATCGCATTGATTCTGACCACACGCGCGATCGCGATATCGACGCTCGGGATTCCGTGATAAAAGTTCGCTCAATGGATCCCTGTTCGCAGGTTCCTCACCCAATTCTCAGGCGGTTTTGCATGGACAGGTCCGATGCCGTTCTGTTATAAAGTGAATATCTGCTAACTGACGTCGGTCTTAAGGTTCTAGGGCAGGCATCCATATTGAGGCGCGACGCGCCTGTGGATCAGGAGCACTTATGAGCACTTTTGCTATCGCCGATCCGTCGTTCCATCCCCTGATGCTGAGCAGTCGGCTGATTTCTGAACTGGCGCAAGCACGGAGCACCCTACGTGCGACCACCGAGCGCTGCGACTTGGCCGTGATCGTCAGCGCCGGCGGTGAGCTGGACGCATCCAACGACGCCATTTGGCGACGCCTGCTGAGCGAGGCGGCCGCGGCCGCCGGTCCTCCCGGACCGCTCGTGGTGGACATCAGCGGCCTGGACTTCATGGGGTGCTGCGCATACTCCGCGCTCGCTGAGGAGGCAGAGCTCTGTCGGAATCGCGGGGTCGAGATGCGGCTGGTGAGTAACCTGCCGGTCGTCTCGCGGATCCTGGCGGCGTGTGGCCTCAGCGAGGCGCTGCCCGTAGACGTCAGCGTGGACGCCGCGCTGTCGATGTGCATCCTCGTCGACTGATACGCGTTCGCTGTCTAGCCGCAGATACGCCGGGCCAGAAGCTCTTTGCCGGGCCCGGTCAACTGATTGAACGCATCCGGCCGTGCGGCCATCGCCATCAACAACGCCTCTGCCGGCCCAGTAACCTCCAGCCCGTCACCGTGATTCCAGTCCAGGTCGGTGGCGACCAGTCGCACGCCACGAGTTCGGCGGGCACCGCGGGTCGTCGGCGATGTCAAGGCGTAGTTCAGCACCCTGTGCAGCCGGTCCGGCGGGATGACCCGCTGCTGGCCGAGCGGCCGCCGGATGTCCTGCTGATGGATCATGCCGTCGACCAAGGCGATCATGCCGCCGAATGCCGACGTGAGGCCCCGCGGCGGAATTGAGCTACGCATCAGCTGCGTGAGCTGCATGGGCGCGCGTGGCGCGTACTCGGCCACACCGAGCGCGTTGATGCGTGGGGGCAGCAACCCACCTTTGACGAACCGGCGCACTAGCTGCCAGCGGCTGAGTTCCTCGTAGCTGACGACGTGGGCGACGACGTCGCGCACTCGCCAGAGCTCGCACAAACTCGGTTGCTGCCATTGCTCGGCGGATAGTCCATCGAGGAGATCGACAAAGTCCCGGCGTTCCTCGCACGCCAACTGCATCGTCGTCTTATCCGACATTGGACTCACATCCTCATGTCGGAAATCCGAAGAGTCGAACCACCCCGTGGTCACGGCCGGCGGTGTAACCGCCGTCGACGGCGATGGCTTGGCCGCTGACGAAGGACGCGTCACTCGACACCAGGAAAGCAGCCATGGCGGCGATCTCTTCCGCGCGGCCCATCCGCTGCAGGGCGTGCTCTTCGGTGACCGAGGCCCGCGGTCCTTCCATCCCCGGCAAGCCGAAAACGCTTTCGGTCAATGGTGTTTCGATGAAGCCGGGGCAGATGGCGTTGGCCCGGATGCCGCTTGGGCCGTAGTCGAGGGCGATGTTCTTGGTGAGCATCACGACGCCGCCCTTGGCGGCGTTGTAGACGCTGCCACCCGCCGTGCCTTCCAGGCCCTCGATGCTGGCCAACGTCACGATCGAACCCCGTTCGCCGTCGACCCGCGGTTGTTCGATCATTCGGGCCAGGGCCGCTTTGGCGACGAGAAAGGTGCCGGTGAGGTTGATCGCGATCACCCGTTCCCATTCGGCGCGATCCAGCAGATGGACCGGGCCTCCGCCCGCAACCCCAGCGGCGTGCACCACACCGTCGAGCCGGTCCGGCACGGCGGCGAGCACGGCAGCGATTGCGGCCTCGTCAGTGATGTCGGCGGCCACGAATCGGAAGTCGGGGCCAAGGTCAGGAGGGACAGCCACGTCGGCGCCGACGACGCTGCCGCCTTCGGCCAGCAATCGCTCGGCGGTAGCCAGGCCAATCCCCGATGCGACACCGGTGACGACGAACGTGCGTGAACTGGCGCGATCGCCGCTCACCATGGCTGATCCTCTCGAATTCGGCTGCCGCGCAATCAGAGTCCGAATTGGTCATCGATGATGCCCAGCCAGATCTGTGCGACGTCCATTGCCACCTTCTCGCTGATGAACGCGTGCTGGGTGCCGGTGTAGATGTCACGGAATGCGCGCTCGAGTCGGCTACCCTCGCGGATCGCGGTGGTTCCGGCCGCCAGATGCGCCCACTCGGCGGCCGCCCGTGCCGTGTCGGTGGCGTACACCGCGGCCACCCTCATATCGGCGCGCAATTGGGGCGTCAGGTCGTTGCCCGCGTCAACCTCTGCCTCTGCCGTGGAAAAGGCATCGATCACCAGCAGCCGAGCCGCCCGCCAGGCAGCTACGTGGTGGGCGAGACCCTTCTGGAAGGTCTGACGGCTGGCCAACGTGGCCATATCGCTCATCCGCACTTTGGTGGCCGCGAGTTCCTCGACATCGTCGAGCATGCTCTTGGCGACGCCCAGGGCGAACGAGGCGTGGCCGGCCGCGGTGATGGGCATCAGGCCCATCCGACTGGCTGGCGAGCTTCCGCGGAAAGGCTCACGGGCGAATAACGGCATGGTTCGGTATTCCGGTACGAACACGTCGGCGACGTTGTAGTCGTACGAGCCGGTGCCCTTGAGCCCCTGGACATGCCATCCGTCGGTGAAGTCGACCTCCTCGCGAGGCAAGAAAGCGACCCGCATGTCGGGAATGCCCTCACTGACCCAACGCATTTCACCGTTGTCCATCGGGAAGAAGCCGGCGCCGATGTAGGCCGAGTGTCCGGTGCCGGAGCCGAAACTCCACGCACCGTTCAACCGGTAGCCCCCGTCGACGACGGTGCCCTGGCCGTTGGGAAAGTACTGACCGCCGATGGTGATGTGGTTGTTGTTCCGGGTGAAGATCTCGGCGAAGCCTTCATCGGGAAGGTAAGTAGCGGCGGCGAACGTCGAGGGCAGGTTGGCAATGCCAATCCAGCCGAAAGAGCCATCTTGCCAAGCCATTTCGATCCACGTCTCGATCATTTCGTGGAACGTCGGTTCGACGCCGCCGGCCGCCGTCGGATTGAACGCGGACATCACGCCGCTGACCCACATCTCGTCGACGATCGCCGGCGAGAGCGTTCGTAAGCGTTCGGACTCCGCAGCCTCGGCGGAGACCAGGTCGCGCATCCCACGAGCACGATCCACTACCTGATCACGCACTCCGGTCACGAGCGCCGCTCCTTCTCATCGCTTCGCGCCGCATCGTCGCCGGTGCGGGTCACGACGTCATCGTTTCGGTCTCCCGCCCTGCATCATTCGGAATCAAGATCGGGTGGCAGCACCATTCGATTAGCTGGCGGCCAATCCTTTACTCGTGCCTTTTCCGCTGCCTTCGCCTTCGCCTCGGCCTTTTTACGTGCCTCGAAGGTGTCGTCGTCATCGACTTCTTCTTCATCAGGGTTGTCGTCGACCTCGAAGACGACCTCGTACCACCGTTTGTGGGGCTGTACCCGCATCTCGACGTCGCCCGTCGGAGTCGCTCGCCTGATCAGTACATTTTCCAGGCTCGGATCGCGCCGGCTGATGAAGGCCTCCAGTGCCTCCGCCAACTTGATTCCAGTGAGACTGATGTCTGCGAGCGCCCTGCCTTGGTACGTAGCCACGCCCGACATCTTGCAACGGAATCGCGATACACGCATTCTTTTCCGGCCGCGCGGGGCTGCTTCTCAGCTGTTTCTCGGACCTCGGCTAAGACCACTGACCTCCCGTCTTCGTAGTTGATGCGTTGAAGACGAGAGGTCAGTCGGGTGATCGTGCGGTCAGGTCAGTACAGCGGAATCCAGTTGCCGAAGAACCAGAAGCCCCACCCACCGAACATCGGGTTGAAGACCGGTATGGCATTGAAGCCGCTGTAGGCGAACGGCCCGAAATCGGCCTGTGCCAAACCGATGTCGCGAGGCGGCCCGTTGCATGGAGCATTCCAGCCACCAGGAGGCGGCGGCCCGTTCCAGCCGCCAGGAGGCGGTGGCCCGTCCCAGTTAGGCGGCGGGGCTCCGGGGGGCGGTCCACCGTTCCATCCGAATCCGTGTTGCCGGGGCGGAGGCGGTGCACCGTGGTCCGGCGCGCTGAATCCGTGCGGTGCATCCCTGGGGCCGCCCCACTGCGGGCCACCCCGGTCGTAGAAACCGTGTTGGACGTACGGCGGCGGTGGCGGTCCACCGGGGCCGCCCGGCCCGCCAGGTCCACCCGGCCCGTGAGGTCCGGGACCGCCGGGGCCGCCCGGACCGCCGGGGCCGCCCGGCTCATGAGCTCCACCCGGTCCGCCAGGCCCGCCCGGTCCACCAGGCTCATGAGCCCC
>Ga0137412_10001497_pt1 | contig 18254 bp, 15 predicted proteins | sample CZODoug2_1_16fun_FD_122160 | JGI IMG/M metagenome (GOLD analysis project Ga0137412, IMG submission 122160) | Vadose zone soil fungal communities from Angelo Coast Range Reserve, California, USA - CZODoug2_1_16fungal (Hybrid Assembly) | ecosystem: Environmental > Terrestrial > Soil > Vadose zone...
GCGATGGAATATAATCGCGGGATGGCGACGAAACGGATTTATTACGACGATGCGTTTGTGCGGGAGTTTGAGGCGGAGGTGTTGGCTTGCGAGGAACAGATTGGAAACTCGCGGAAACGGTGGCGCGTCTTATTGGATAGGACGGCGCTGTATCCGGCGTCGGGCGGTCAGCCGGATGACCACGGGAAGATTGGCGAAGCGCATGTAGTCGAGGTTGTGGATGAGGGCGAAGAAATCGCGCACTTTATTGATGCACCGGTGAGTTTGGGGCCAGTCAAGGCGGCGGTGGATTGGAAGCGGCGCTTCGATCATATGCAGCAGCATACGGGACAGCATTTGTTGTCGGCGGTGTTGCAGACCAAGTTTGGGCTGGAGACGGTGTCGTTTCATTTGGGCGAAGCGATCTGCACGATTGATTTGCGGGGACCGGAGCCGGCGGAAGAGACGTTACGAGGCGCGGAGAGAGCGGCGAACGAGATTATTTTTGAAGACCGGCCGGTGAAGGTTTCGTATGCAACTCGCGAAGAATTGCAGGGTTTAGGTGTACGGAAAGAAGTGGCGCGCGAAGGAACCTTGCGCATAATTGAGATTGAGAGCGCGGATTTGCAGCCGTGCGGCGGAACGCATGTGGCGCGGACGGGTCAGATTGGGATGGTGCAACTGCGGCGCTGCACGAAGATACGGCAGGATTGGCGTCTGGAGTTTTTGTGCGGGGAACGCGTGGCCCAGGCAGCGCGAGTGGATTATGAGACGCGACGCGCGATTGCCGGAACATTGAAGTGCTCGCTGGAAGAGGTTAGCGGCGCGGTAGAGAAGGCATTGGCGGAACGGGAGGCGAGCTTTAAATTAGCGAAGGCGCGCGGGGAACGGCTGGCAGAGTTGGAAGCGGAAAAGATTGTTCGGGAAACGCCGGTCGGCGAACGCGGGGTCCGCGTGGTGGCGCGGGTGATGGAGGGAGTGGAGGCAAGTTTTGTGTTGATGCTGGCGCCAGCGATTGCGGCGCAGGAGGGTACCGTGGTGCTGATGGCGCGGCGGGAATGTGGGCACGTGCTCTTTGGGCAGCATCCATCGGTGGGCAAGGATATGAATGCGTTGTTGAAAAAGGTCATGGGGGAAGTAGGCGGCAAAGGCGGCGGGACGAAGGATTTTGCGCGCGGTGGCTTGAGCGAGCCAGGCAGTGCAGCACGAGCGATTGAGATGGCGCGCGCTGAATTGGGTTTGTAGAAGTACACGAAAATAGTGTACACTGTTTCCGTATGAAGAATATCACCCTAAGTGCGGACGAGCATCTGATCGAGCAGGCGCGGCTCGTGGCCAAGTCGCAGCATAAGACGCTTAACGTGCTGTTCCGGGAATGGCTGCGGGAGATCGCGTCACGAAATGGCGATGTTAAAGAGTTCGACGCACTTATGAAGCGCTTGAAGCATGTCCAGTCAGGCGGGCCATATACCCGAGACGAAATGAATGAGCGGTAGATTCTTTCTGGACACGAACGTGTTTGTCTACACGTTTGACTCGGCTGCTCCAAGTAAGCAAGCGGCGGCCCTCAAGCTGGTGCGGTCAGCCATCGATACTCACGGCGGAATAATCAGTTTTCAGGTGGCGCAAGAATTCCTGCAGGTGGCGCTGCGCCGTTTTCTGCGCCCCTTGAGTGCGGCAGATGCCGAGCAATATTTTACGAAGACATTGCGTCCACTGCTGGCCGTGCAATCATCACTGGCACTCTATGGCGAGGCCCTGCGATTGTTCGAAAGGTATAAGTTGTCCTGGTACGACGCAGTGATTCTCGCGGCCGCAGTCGAAGGCGAGTGCGAGATTTTATACAGCGAAGATTTTCAGGATGGACAGAAGTTTGGCACGGTCGTCGTGCGAAACCCATTTAAGTAATTTGGTGGACGTGACAGGGATCGAACCTGCGACCTCGTCGTTGCGAACGACGCGCTCTCCCAGCTGAGCTACACGCCCACTTGCGCGATACATTCCAATTATACATGAAGCGGTTGCGGTGTTTTCAAGCTGGCGGGTAGAGTGCTGCGTGTTTTGCGCGGTGTGCAGGCAACTTTATTGTTGGCAAGCCGAACGCATGAATCCGCGTACACGGCGCCGACCTCTAATCAAGTGCGATACGTGATAGACAATTAAACGTAGAGTGTGATAGCAAGTAGCCTGTAACCGGACCCAGTTTCTCTCCCACCAGAGTCCGCAAAGAAAACCTAGGAGATTTCAATATGAGCCGTCCCCAAGATTCCGCCCCCATTCCGGGGAGCACTCGAGCTGCGCTCAAGAGCGCGAAACTGGTTGGCAAAAGCGACGCAGAAAAGGTGATTCAGGTGAGCATATATGCGCGCCGGAACCCGCAGCACGCGATCGAGGCGGCGAGCCTGCCGGATGAAATCGGGAGCCAACTGCCGAAGAAGCGAGAGCACATCACGGGCAGTCGCTTTACCGAGTTGTACGGCGCGGACGCAAACGAGTTGGAAAAGATTGTGAGTTGGGCGAAGCAGTCCGGATTAAAAGTGGTGGACAACAGCCAGGCGCACCGTCGAGTAATTGTGGAAGGCCGGACGGGAGATATCGAGAAGGCATTCGGGCTGCAACTGAATGATTATGAGCACCCGCAACTTGGGAGATTTCGCGGCAGGGTTGGCGAAATTCAGGTGCCCGGAGAGCTCGCGGGAATCATTCAGGGCGTGTTTGGCCTGGATACGCGCCCGGTGGGGCATCCGCGGATTCGGCGGAGTCCGGCCGCGTCTTTGGACTGGACGGCTGGAGTGACTGCAGGGACGGAGAGAGCGCCTAGCGCCCAGGCAAAGAAAGCGAAGCTCGTAAACAAATGGCCAGGAACGTTTTCCCCCGGGCAGATCGCAGCCTTGTACGACTACCCCGCTAATCTTGATGGCAGCAATCAGAACGTGGCCGTGTTTGCGTTCAATGGAGGAAATTCGCCGGACCCGAGAGGCGGTTACAAGCTTGCATCGTTGAAGAGCTATTTCGAGAGTGTTTTGGGAGGAACGACGCCGGTGTTTACGGACGTCGTCGTACATGGTCCGGGAAATGACCCGGGACCGGATACGCGTGCGTCGTCGAACAATGGCGATTCAACGGGCGAAGTGATGCTCGATTTATGCATTGTCGGAGCCTTGTTGCCGAAAGCGCATATTTTTGTCTACTTCACGGAATTCACAACGCAGGGGTGGGTCGATGCGCTGAACGATGCGATCGCTGGGGCGAATCAAATCGGCGTGGTGTCCATCAGCTATGGAAACCCGGAAGATGATCCGCAGGGCGCGTGGACGGCGATGGGCGTCAAGCTGGTGAATGAAATCTTTCAGGCGGCGGCCGCAAAGGGCGTGACGGTTTGCGTGGCATCGGGAGATGACGGGTCGAGCGATGAGCCGGACCAGAGCGTGACGCATGTGGATTTTCCAGCGTCCAGCCCGTATGTGCTCGGGGTTGGAGGGACAAAGTTGGTCGCGACGTCGGGGAACAATCCGTCGATCGCGAGTGAAGTCGTGTGGAACGAAGAGATGATCGGAGATGGAGCAGGGGGCGGTGGAGTAAGCGCAGTCTTCAGCAAGCCTGCTTATCAGAACGGCGTCGGAGTTCCGCCGGCGGCAAATCCTCCGCACACAATCGGGCGGGGCGTACCGGACGTGGCGGCAGTGGCCGATCCGCTGACGGCGGTTGTGGTGATGCACGTTGATGGGAAGAAGCTGGAACCGATTGGCGGGACGAGCGCGTCGGCGCCGCTGTGGGCGTCGCTGATTGGACGAATGAATCAGGGGCTTAGCGCGCCCTGCGGTTTTCTGAACCCGGTCTTGTACCAGCAATTTCCGTCAGGCGTGCTGCGCGATATCACACAAGGGAATAATGGAGCATACGAAGCTGGGACTGGATGGGATGCGTGCACGGGACTCGGCGCACCCGGCGGTGGGAGTCTGTTGAAAGCGCTGTCGGGTAAGACGGCCCCGACTGTGAAGAAACCGAAGAAGAAACACTAAGCGGCGCTGTCCGAAAAGAGAAAAGCTCGCGGATTGAAGACGCCGCGAGCTTTTTCTATAGGTCGGTCTCAAGCGCCGAGTATCAGGGTTGATCGAGAGCGCCGCCGTTGCGTTGGGCGACGATCTTGCGCGCGTTTTGATAGAGCGCGCGCGCCTGCGGTACGGAATCAACGGCCTTTTGCACTTGCGGGTCAGCTTCGAGAAGCACTTTGAAGCCGTCCTGCATGCCGAAAGTGGACATAAAAACTTCCTGCTTGATCTTGCGCTTCACCCAATCCTGATTTTCAGCAAGATCGGCTTCCGCGTAGCGGACGTTGTGCTTCGACAAATAATTGCGGAATTCGTGCATCACGTTGTCATCCACGGAGAAGTCATGCGTGATGGTGGGACGCTCGCCGAGATATGCGCGAGTGAAACCGCCGACACCTGCTTCTGCGGGATAGAACACGTCAAAGCGGAAAAGCTCCTGCTGGAATTTGTTGAGCTTGGGCTCGGAAACGATGATGTCGGGCGTGATGCCGCCGCCACCGGTCACCTGGCGGCCGCTGTCGGTGAGCTTGATCTCGGTTGGATGATCGGGAACTTTGCGCTCGTAGTGGTACTGATAGAGAGAGATGGATTTGTAATCGCGCTGAATCAATCGGCCGCTCGGAGTGTAGTAGCGAGCGGTGGTGAGCGCGAGACCCGTGTTTTCGCTGAGCGCCTGCACGGTTTGGACGAGGCCCTTGCCGAAGGTAGTTTCACCGACGATTAGGCCGCGATCGTGATCCTGCACCGCGCCAGAAACAATTTCCGTGGCCGAGGCGGAGTTGTTATTCACCAGGATGACGAGAGGGACTGTGATGCCCTGATTGCCACGGACGGCGTAATAGCGATGGTCCTGCGAAGCGCGGCCGTGATGCGAAACGATGAGCTGGTTTTTTTCAAGGAACATGTCGCCGACTGCGACCGCTTCGTTGAGAAGACCGCCGGGATTGCCACGCATATCGAGAACGAGGCCGTCGAGATTCGAGGCGTTAAGTTCCTTCAGGGACTCGGCAATTTCGTGGTCGGTTGTTTCGTTGAACGCGGACAGGCGGATGTAGCCAATATTGGGCTTAATCAGAAACGCGATGTCCACGGAATGGCGGGGAATTTCGCCGCGCGTCACCGTGAAAGTGAGCGGCTCGTTATAGCCTTCGCGCGTGACGACGATCTTGACGATCGTGCCTTTCTGCCCCTTCAGCATGTCGGCGACTTCAGTCGTCGTAAGGCCGTCGGTAGCTTTTTCGTCGACTTTGATGATGACGTCGCCCGGACGGAGCCCGGCGTTATAAGCCGGCGCGCCGACGTAAGGCGCCATGACGACCGTATGATTTTCGCGGGGCGCGACGATCATGCCGACGCCGTAATAGCGGCCGCGCTGGTCTTCGCGAAGCAGCGCAAATTGGCGGGCATCAAAAAAATTCGAGTGCGGGTCGAGGACGCGGAGCATGCCGGGGATGGCCCCCTGGTAGACCTCTTTGTCGACATCGACCGGATCGGCGTAGTTGGATTGCACGACGTCCAGAACTCGAGTGAACTGCTTGACGGCCGTCTGGTAATCGTCGGCGGAGGAGGCAGCAGCGCCGACAGACGGTCCATATACTCCGCCCAGGACGGCGGAAACCAGCAGTACGAGAACAACCACGAATAAGCTCAGCCCACGACGCTCAGATTTCATTCTGACCTCACGTTAGAACAGGCTATTCCAAATAGTAGCATGCAAACCCGGACTGTCACCTGTCCCGAACCATGCCGAGTTGGGCACGATTCTTTGGACGCGGCCCACTGAAGAATGGCGGCAGCGACGGAAGTCCGTTTGACACCTCTGTGCACACTTCCTATGATGCCAATGGCTTAAAAAAGGGTCCTTCAACCGCATGTTCAGCGTTCCTCACATGATTGTGTTGTTTATCGTTGTGCTGGTCGTGTTTGGACCGCACAAATTGCCGGAATTGGCACGCGGCCTGGGCAAATTGATGGCGGAGTTCCGCAAGGCTTCGACGGACTTCAAGCTGGCGTTCGAGGAAGAGATGCGCAACGTTGAGCGGCAGGCGCGGGAAGCCGAACGGAAGAAGCAGATGGACGCTGCGGCAGCATCGGCTGCTGCAACGGAAGCCGGAACGGCGCCGGCTGCCGACTCCACCGAAGCCACTCCCTCGCAATTGCCCGAAACGATTGAACCGGTTGTGGCTCCAGTGACCGAAGCGGTAGCGCGCGGCAGCGAAGATACGAGTCCCTCGGAGCATTTGGACGCGACGGCGAAGGAAACTTCTTCCGGAGAAGCATTGCAAGAAAAAGCATTGGACGAACCGCTGCACGAATCCCTGAACGACAAAGGGCAGGGACATCCCGCCTGAAATATTTCCGGAAAACATGGACACCGAAATCACGCCGAAGACAAAAGAAGAAGAGACGGGCGGTCAGATGACGTTTTTCGAGCATCTGATCGAGCTGCGCAAGCGGATTATCAATTCGCTGATCGCGATCGCCGTGTGTGCGGCTGGTGCCTGGTTCCTGGCGCCGAAGGTTGTGGACGTCATCGCAAAACCAATTCAGGTCGCGCTGACGGCTCACGGCTACGATTCGCAACTTATTTACACTGCGCCGACAGATTATTTGGGGTTGCTCATCAAGCTGAGTATTTATATTGGACTGGTGCTGGCCTCGCCCGTTGTGGTCTATCAGGTTTGGATGTTTGTGGCGCCGGCTTTATACAAGCGTGAACGCAGTGCCGTGACGGGCTTTGTGTTTTCCACGGTGATCTTGTTCTTGGGTGGAATCGCGTTCGGATTCCTTCTGGCGCTGCCCCACATCCTGGGATTTCTGGTGGGGTTCCAGGCGCCGGCGTCGGCCGTTAAGCCGATGATTCACATTAACGACTACTTTGATCTCGTGCTGCTCGTGCTCGTCGCGCTCGGGCTCGTGTTCGAGTTGCCCGTACTCATCTTTCTGCTCTGTTACTTTGAGATCGTCACCCCGAAGTTCCTCGTGAAAAACACGAAGTACGCGATTCTGGCAATTACCGTGGTGGCGGCGATTGTGACGCCGACGCCGGATGCGTTGACGATGATGCTGGTAATGGGCGTGATGCTCGCGCTTTATTTTCTGGGCGTGGGAATTTCCTGGTTGGCGCTGCGGAACAGGGCGAAGCGGGCGGCAGCCACGACGGCGGTACAGGGGGCTTGATGAGGCGGATCGGACAATTCAGAGCGGGTGCGTTGTGCTGCGCGGTCTTCGCGTTCGTCGGATGCAAGAGCAACGCGGACGCCGCAAAGACCGAGAAAACGCAGCCGCCATCCATGAGTTCAGTTGCGGTGCCGTCGCCGCAGATCGCTGTGGACGCGCTGCCGGCGGAGAAGACCGGCGGATTCGACGGGAAGGCGGCCTACGATCACGTCGCGAAAATGGTTTCGTATGGGCCGCGGCCGTCGGGGTCGCAGGCCATTGCCCAAACGCAGGATTACATCCTTTCCGAATTGAAAAGTTTTGGCTGCACCGTGGAGACGGACGATTTTTCCGCGCGGACGCCGGCCGGCCGTATCGCGATGAAAAATATCCTGGTAAAAATTCCGGGTGATAAGCCCGGCATCATTTTGCTCGGGACGCATTACGACACGCTGAAGAAAGACAACTTCGTCGGCGCGGATGATGCGGGGTCGTCCACCGGAATAATGCTGGAATTGGCGCGGCTGCTCTGCGCAAAACACGGTAAGCATGCGGTGTGGATCGCGTTCTTTGACGGCGAAGAAGCCGTACAGACCTGGAGCGATACGGATAGCCGGTATGGCAGCAGGGAAATGGCGGCAAAGCTGGCAATTTCCGGCGATTTGAAGAAGGTGCGCGCCTTTCTGCTGGCGGATATTGTCGGCGGAAAAAATGCGCGGATTCCGAAGGAAGCGGACTCGACGCCGGAATTGAGTGAGCTGGTTTATACGACGGCGAAACGCTTAGGTTATGGAAACTTGTTTGTGAATGAGTCGGCGGGAGCCGCGGATGATCACGATTCGTTCCTAAGCCGCAACGTGCCGTCAGTGGACGTGATCGCATATTTTCAGAACAACGGATACTGGCATACGCCGCTGGACAATATGGAACAGATCAGCGCGAAGACGCTGGGCATGGTCGGCCATGTTTTTTTGGAGACGGTAAAGGCGCTCCAGGCGAAGTAGTTGGAAAATAGAAACTCGGCCGAAACGTCGCGCCGAATTCCATTTTCACTTTTCCAATTTCCGTGTTCAGTCTTTCTCTGTGACTCTGTGGCAAATCCATTTTCTACTTTTCGAAGGCAACTTCGCCGCCTTTCCGTACCAACGAATGTTTTTGGAAATCGTCATCCTCGCGGTAGGGAAAATCGCCGCGGTAATGGCTGCCCCGGCTTTCTTCGCGAGCGATGGCGCTGCGCGTAATGACTTTGGCGAGGGTGTGCAGATTCTTTAGTTCATTTTCTTCGCGCGTCGAAACGGTCGCCGGAATTTCCAGGGATTCCAGTTGCGCAAGCGCGGCCTTCAGTTCTTTTCCATCTCGCAAAATTCCAACGTGCCGCCACATGATGTCGCGGATTTGCGCGCGCAGCGGCGATTCCGGGTGCGCCTGGTTCGGGTGCTTTTCGCCGTCGGGAGCATCCGGTTGCGGAGCGCGTTTGCCGGGAAGTGTCGCGGAACTGGTCTTCTTTGGAGAAGAACCAGCCACAGGCGCATCTTCCATCATGGCTTGGCCGCTGCGCGCGCCAAACACGAGCCCTTCCAGCAGGGAATTGCTGGCGAGCCGATTCGCGCCATGAACGCCGGTGGCGGCGGTTTCTCCCGCCGCGTAGAGGCCCGGAACGGATGTGCGGCCCCATAGATCGGTTTTCACGCCGCCCATCATGTAATGTGCTGCCGGGCAGACGGGCGCGACGTCCGTTGCAAGATCGAGGCCGTAGCTTTCGCAGGTGGCATAAATTCGCGGGAAGCGCTTTTCGAGAAACTCTTTTGGCTTTGCCGTCATGTCCAGGTAAACGTGTGGCGCGTCGGTGCGGTGCATTTCGCTGACGATCGCGCGGGCTACGATGTCGCGCGGCGCAAGTTCCTGCGCTTCGTTATAGCGCTTCATGAAACGCTCGAGGTTGATGTTGCGAAGGATGCCGCCTTCGCCGCGCAGCGCTTCGGAGAGAAGAAAGCGCGGCGCGCCCTTTACGGCGAGCGCCGTCGGATGGAATTGCACAAACTCCATGTCGGAGAGAACGGCTCCAGCTTCGTAAGCGATGGCCATGCCGTCGCCGGTCGCAACATCGGGATTGGTGGTCTCGCGATAAATTTGGCCGAGGCCTCCCGTGGCGAGCAGAATCGCATTTGCGCGTAGCTCGTGGAGCGAGCCGTCCGTTTCGTCGATAAAACGGACGCCGACTGCCTTTTCATTTTCGATGATAAGCCCGGTGGTGAAAGCGTGAGCGCGAAGATGAAGATGCGGGATGGAATTGGCGCGGGCGAGGAGCGCGCGGCTGATTTCGCGCCCAGTGGAGTCGCCGTGCGCATGGAGAATGCGCGAACGGCTATGCGCGGCCTCCCGCGTGAATGCCAGTTTCGTGCCGGCACGGTCGAACTCCGTGCCCCATTCGATCAGCTGCGTAATGTACTTCGGACCCTCTTCGACCAGCAGCGCCACGGATTCTGGGCGACAGAGCCCGTCCCCCGCGTTGATGGTGTCCTGTTCGTGAAGACCGATTTCGTCTTCGTCGCTGAGCGCGACAGCGATGCCGCCCTGCGCCCACGCCGTTGCGGAGTCGCTCAAAAAAGATTTGGCCAGGACGAGCACGCTGCCCGCGTCGCTCAATTCGATCGCGGCGCGCAAGCCTGCGACACCGGAGCCGACAACGGCGTAGTCTGCGCGATAAATTTTTTCGGAAGAAGCCATCGGAAGTGGGCGTCAGTAAGGCCGATTTGGTCGCGCTGAAATGGTATCACGAAGGAATCCGGGGACGGCGCTCCGGAGGCACTGTTGAAATGTATTTTGGGCGCGCTAATTCTTTCTGCTTAGCAAGGGATTCTTGATCGGCGGAGAATGTTCTAGGACCGCATCTCCCTCGACAGATTGCATTACGAACTGCGCGTCAAATAATCCCATTTGCCCGAAGCCCAAGTAGTCAGCCCGGTCAAGATCCCTTCTCTTCAGATGAAAGAGATGGACGTCATCCGGGACGGCGTCAATCCTCCCTGTGAATGTAGCGGCCACATGGTAGAAAGTCCAAGTGTCTGCGTTCGCCTTAGTGCTTTCCTTGTCGGCTTTGACACGCTCGTCCATGAGCTCCTGAAACTTTTGGAAGTTAGAGTCCTGCACTAGCCGTAGCGTCACGGGCCTGACGTACCGACCGGTCGCGTCAATCGCCCCCGCTCTCGCTCCGCCGCCCACCGTCGCTGCCAATCCAGGCGGTCCGTCGCCACTTGCGTATTCGAACCACAGCGCGCCATCGCATCCGTCGGCGCCAAGTTCCGAGTATTCAAAATTTCCGGATGCGCGCCCGTGTATTCGGACCATCTTGTTGTTGAACGCTGAGGGATTCGCAAGAACGGCGCAAACCGTGGTGTCGATCAGGCTTTGCCGCGCTACGCGCTCTGATTCCTCCTCATTTACCGGCACAACGCAGCCGACAATCCCATCTTCTGCCGTTTCGATCCGGACAGGTTTGATGCACGCCGTCTCGCGGACCTGATTGTTGTGGCTAACTTGCGCGTTCGCTGCCCGTCCGAGGTGCAAAAGCCCGCGTGAATCATATTCGACCTGATAAATATTTCCTTCGTTGTCCCGGGCCAGACCGTACGCCGAGTGAAAGAATGCAAAGTCAGGTCCGGCATAGTGGAGGTAGAACGATCGATTACTCGCCATCGCCGCTTTGCCACACTCGGCAAGCGTGGCGTTCGGTCGAGTCATCGGCGAGATCCCACAGTCGACAGGTGTCCCGCCGCCGTTGCTCGAACGCCATTTCAGGTATTTATGAATATCCCATCCTTTATCCCGAACCGCCGACGTCGGTCGCATAACGGCGAGCGACATTTCGGGATTCAGCAATTCTGCGAACTGCGGAAGAGCCACAGCGGCGAGCGCGCCCAAGCCAAACAGAGCTACGGCGATCCATCGGCGAGTGTGCATTCTTGTTCTTGTCGGCATGTCATCCATAAGACGCCACTTCGGAGATTTTTGTTTCCTGCGTACGACTCCCTTTTAGAATCTGCAGTTATGAAGAAGCGGTATATGGCCGCGGCGCGATCCGGCAAGCGCCGCCCAGTCCCAGTATCCTATTGAGAAACAGTACTCTGTGTAATACACCAGTTCGTGAAAGTCATCGTCCAGTCCGCTAAGCCCCGCAGAATCAGCAGTTACGAAATTCCCGCTTCTAACCCCTTTGGAATCTGCAGTTACAAAACGTTGGACTTAAAGCCCTTTAGAATCTGCAGTTATGAAAAAAGGGGTATATACCCCCTGGTTCTGGTACCCGCCAAACGCCCTCAACTTTCTCCCGGCGTTATGGGCCGCGGCGCCACCTATGCTAAGGTCGAAAACACCCAAATGAGCGCGCGGCGAGTAAAAGTCAAGGCGTCCAGCGGGGCGTACGAGGTTGTGTGCGCGGCGGGAGCCGTGGCGCGGCTGGGCGAAGAAATAGCCCGGCTGGGGAAATTTACCAGCGTGCATGTGGTGTCTTCGCCGAAGGTTTGGCGAGCCGTCGGGAAGACGATTCTACGCGGACTTGGCAAGCAGAGGCCGGATGGCGTGCACCTCTTTGACGACCGCGAAGCGAAGAAGGCGATCGCCAGCGTCGAGCAGATTTCGCGGTTGTTGGCGCGGGCGAAGGCGGATCGCGGTTCGCTAATCGTGGCGGTGGGCGGCGGGGTCACGGGCGACGTGGTGGGATTTGCCGCGGCGAGTTATTTGCGCGGCGTGGCGCTGGTGCAGGTTCCGACGACGCTCGTGGCGCAGACGGACAGCTCCGTCGGAGGAAAGACCGGCGTGAATTTGCCGGAAGGTAAAAATCTGGTCGGCGCGTTCTATCCGGCGCGGCTGGTGGTGGTCGATCCGCAATCGCTGAAAACGCTGAGCAAGCGCGAGTTTCGCGGCGGCCTCGCGGAAGTGATCAAGTACGGGATCATTGCCGATGCGGAATTGTTTGCGTATCTCGAAGAGAATTGTGAAAAAGCGCTGCGGCGGGATGCGAAGGTGCTGGAACACTTGACTACGCGGTCGATTGAGATCAAGGCGTGGGTGGTAAGCAAAGACGAGCGCGAGAGCGGCCTGCGAGAAATTCTGAATTACGGACACACGTTTGGACATGCGCTGGAGAGCGAGACGCGCTACCGGCGGTATCAGCACGGCGAAGCGGTCGCGTGGGGAATGAAATGCGCCGCGCTGCTGGGGCACAAAATTGGACTGACGAAGGCGCGCGACGTTTCGCGAATCGTCGCGCTGATCGAACGTTTGGGATCGCTGCCCGCGTGGCCGAAGATTTCGGATGCGAGTTTGATCGCGGCGATGCGCACGGACAAGAAATCGCGCGGGAATAAGTTGCGTTTTGTTTTATCGAAAAAGATTGGCAAAGCCTCGACATATGAAGACGTGCCGCTGGATGCCGTGAAGCACGCTTTGCACTTTGCGCCACGGCTGCATACACATTGGGAGTTCGGGCGTGGCTGACGTGTTGACCACACAAAAAGTAGCGCCCAGCAAAGGCACGCGTCCGGAGGGCGCAACAAGCGAAGCGGATGCTTCGCGCAAAGTGCGCGAGATGTTTACGCAAATCGCCCCGCGCTACGACCTGCTGAATCATTTGCTGTCCCTCCAACTGGATCGCGTTTGGCGCGCAAGAACGGCGCGAAAGCTGAAGTCGATTTTGGACAGGCCGGATGCGGTGGTTTTGGACTTATGCTGCGGGACGGGCGACCTTGCGTTTGCGCTGAAAAAGAAAGGCAAGGCGCGCGTGATTGGCGCGGACTTTGCTCACCCCATGCTGGTGCGAGCGAACGAGAAGTCGGCCACGGATGCCGGCGACGTGGTGCCGTTTCTGGAGTCGGATGCGCTGCAGTTGCCGTTCGCAAATGAGTCGTTTGATCTTGTTACGGCGGCGTTCGGGTTTCGCAATTTGGCCAACTACGAAGCAGGGCTGCGCGAAATGCAGCGCGTGGTGAAGCCCGGCGGAACAATTGGGATTCTGGAATTTACGGAGCCGTCCGCGGGATTCTTTGGCGATTTTTACCGCTGGTATTTCCGGAAAGTGCTGCCAAAGATTGGCGGCGCGATCTCCGGCGACGCCGCGGCATATAAATATTTGCCCAATTCGGTGGCGAGGTTTTTCCGACCGGAAGAGTTGTGCGAATTAATGCGTGGCGTCGGGTTGCAAAACGTAGATGCAGCGGTCTGGACCGGCGGAACGGTGGCTTTGCACACCGGAATGAAGCAATGAACGTGTCATTCCGAGCGGAGCGAGGAATCTGCTTTTTTCCTTAGGCTTCGAGGCCGGCGGATTTTAATTTCGCGGCGAGCGTTTTAGGTGAGACGCCGAGAATTTCCGCGGCGCGGGTTTTGTTCCAGCGGCAATCGCGCATGGTGTTTTCGAGCAGCACGCGTTCGGTGGATTGCACGGCGCGCCCGACCACTTCCTCCAGCGTTCCTTCCCAGGAAAACGCTGGGGGTAACATTCCGGAGGGCACCGAATTTGATTCAGGGCGCTGCGGCTGCAACTGCAACGTGTCGGGGGAAATGAGCGGGCCGTCGGAAAGAATCACGGCGCGTTCGATGGCGTTCTGGAGTTCGCGGACATTGCCGGGCCAGCGGTAATCGAGGATGCGCTGTTTGGCGTCGTCGGAAAGGCGGGTACCGGGCTTTCCAAACTCGCGCGAGAATTTCTCGAGGAAGTGCTCGGCGAGAAGCAGCACGTCGTTAGCGCGCTCGCGGAGCGGCGGAATCGTCAGCGGAACAGCGGAGATGCGAAAGTAAAGATCTTCGCGGAAGGATTTGTCGGCAACGGCTTTGTGCAGGTCGCGATTGGTGGCGACGACGATGCGCACGTCCACGTCGATGGATTGCGTTCCGCCGACGCGCTCGAACGTGCGTTCTTCCAGGACACGCAAGAGTTTTGCCTGGATGGCGAGGGGCAGTTCGCCGATTTCGTCGAGGAAAAGAGTGCCGCGGTGAGCGAGATCCATTTTGCCGGCCTTACGATTGCCTGCGCCGGTGAAGGCGCCGCGCTCGTGGCCGAACAGTTCGTTTTCGACGAGACCTTCGGGAATGGCCGCGCAATTCAGCGCGACGAAAGGCAGATCGCGGCGCGGCGAAAGATGATGGACGGCGCGGGCGAAAAGTTCTTTGCCCGTGCCGCTTTGGCCGAGTAGAAGTACGGTAGAATCGGTTTGTGCGACGCGCTGAATCTGTGAACTGAGATCACGGATAGAGACGTGTTCTCCGACGATGCGCGGGAAACCATAACGCGCGGAAAATTCCTCGCGGAGAAGAAGATTTTCCCGGAGAAGCTCTTGCTGGCGCGCGGCGCGCTGCACCAGGACTTTTAAATGCTCGAGATCGACGGGTTTCTGGATGAAATCGAAAGCGCCTTCTTTCATGGCCGTGACGGCTTCGTCGACGGAGCCGAAAGCGGTCAGCAAAATAACGGGAATTGTCGCGTCGGCTTGTTTGGATTCGCGCAGGACGTCGAGTCCCGAAGCGCCGGGCATCTTTAAGTCGGACAGAACGAGCTGATAGCGGCGGCCGCGAAGTTTCTGAATAGCGGCGGAGCCGTCCGGCGCTTCATCCACGGTGTAGCCGCTGCGCTCGAGAGCCTTGCGCAGCATGGCGCGGAGTTCATTTTTATCTTCGACAAGAAGGAGCGGTTCCATCTCCTTCGTTTGTAGCACGGATAAACCGCGACGCCGCGGACGATATCAGCGCATGTGCGGTGAAATGCAAAGGCGAGCTGCTACTCGCGCGACCAGCCGGGATCGCCGTGGGCCCTGCGAAGCGCGTCTTCTGTATCGCTCCATTGCTGTTTCAGGTCTGCAATCTGTTTTTTCTTGGCGTCGATTTTCGCTGCGCGCTTGTTTATATCCTCGCGGGAATACTGCTCCTTCATCGCTTTGGTCGGATCGGCGTAGTACTGCACGCCGTTCTTGTTTTCTTCGCGCTGGAGGACCTCGAGTTCCTGTTCGGCGATGGCAATTTTTGTGCGCAAATCGGCGAAACGGGCGCGCCAGGCCTTTTCGGAATTGGCGTCAGAGGGCTTCGACGCGTCGGTCGCATCGGCCGCGGGCGCTATCGTAGTGGACTTTGCTGTGTTCGTTGCGGCCTCGGCGGTGGGCGCTGGAGCGGGGGCAGGTCCGACAACGGAGATATCTGATTTTTTGGTGCTGATGTCGTCGTCGGTATAGACCTTTTTCGGTTTCGGCGCTTCTTTCTTCTGTTCACGGGCCTTCTTTGCGGCTTCCGCGACGGCGTCGTTCGAACCGGACTGCGAAGACTGTTGTTGTGCGCGGGCGGGGATGCACACGAGCGCGGCCAGCACCGTCAGGCCGTACAGTTTGCGTAGAGTGGCATGCATTGGAAAAACCTCCCAAAAAGCGTTTTCAAGCCTGCGTATTGTTAGATGCGTCCTGCTTCAATTCTACTGCTTCCGGCGTCTGGCGGCTGAGCGGTAGCGTAACCGTAAATGCGGCGCCGCCTTCGGGCCTGTTGTTGGCTTCAATTTGGCCGCCATGCTGGAGAACGATCTTTTGCACGACGGCAAGGCCAAGTCCAGTGCCATTTGGTTTCGTTGTAAAAAAGGGGCGGAAGAGCTTTGCGTGAACATCGCGGGTAATGCCGGGCCCGTTGTCGAAGACGGTAATGCGCTGGAAGGTGTGGCCATCGCGCTGGAAATGTTCGCCGCGAAGGATGACTTTTCCGCCGTTTGGCGCGGTGCCGCAGGCTTCGGCGGCGTTGCGCGTCAGATTGAGGAGCGCCTGGCGGATCAAGCCATCGTCTCCGGCAACTTCACCGAAGGCGCCTTCGGCGCGCAGGCGGACCAACGGGAACGCTTCCGAAACTTCGGCAACGGCGCGTTCGATGATCGCGCTGAGACCGACTTGTTCGTGGGAAATATCGAGCGGGCGCGCGTAGCGGAGGAATTCGGTGACGACGTGAGTGATGTTGCGGGTCTGTTCGAGAATCTTGTCGGCATTGTCGGCAACTTCCGGGCTGGGATTTTCGGACTGGATGAGTTGCGCGTATCCGGAAATGGTGGCGAGGGCGTTTTTGAATTCGTGCGCGATGCCGGCGGAAAGCTCGCCGAGCGCCGCGAGATTTTCCTTGAGCTGCATCAGTTTTTGCAGTGAGGCGAGTTCGGTGAGGTCGGTGAGCAGGCAAATGGCGCCGCTGACGTCGTCCGTGCCTTTGCGAATGGGAGAGATGGTGACGCCGAGCTGGCGAATGTCGCCGGCTGCGTCGCGGTGTTCGATCTGCTCGCGACGAAAGATTTTGCCGGTGGTCAGACATTCACCGATGAGGCGGGAAAGGTCAGAGCGTTCGCCGAGGGCTTCACTGGCACGGCGAAAATTGAGTCCGCGATGGCCGAGGGTTTGTTCCGCGGCGGGATTGGCGCTGGTGATGATATTTTGCGCGTTGACGACGACGAGGCCGGCCGGCATGTTGCGGGTGACCTCTTCGCTAAGCCGTTCGGTGAGGTCGGCGCGGTCCCTCTCCTCATGGTGCAGCCGTTCGAGCTCTTTTTCCTGTTCCTTCAGTTTCTTGATGACTGCTTGCATGGATGCGGCCATGAATGCGGAGGCGTTGTCGGAGCGCGGCGCGGCGTTCAAATCTTCCGCTTTGCGTTCGGGAGAGTTCTGAAAGACTTTGCGTAGAAGGATGACACCACCCACGAGGATGGCGATCAGGGCAATCGCCGTGCTGGTTACAACGGTCCAGGGAATTTCGACGCCTTTTGTTTGAAGCATGGCGCTACCTCATGAACCGGTAGGCTTGGAGATCCAGCCAACGATTGAAGAAGACGACCAGAATCGCGGCGATGCCGAGGAACGTGCCTAGAGGAAGCTGGTAGCGAGTGGAAATGGTCCAGCGGAGAGCGGAGGCTTTGCCGAGGCCGCGCCTGTTCCCGCGAAGAGCGACCTGCGACTTCCAGCCAGTTATGAAAAGCCCGATGACGAGAAGCAAGCCGATGATGCTGCCAAGAAAGGTGCCTAGCAGCAGCGTTAGGAACGTTCCCTGAATGCCGAGGAAGGCGCCGATCATGAGCATCATTTTGACGTCGCCCAAGCCCATGCCTTCGCGGCCGCGAACGAGCTTATAGAGAGAGGCGGCGGCGAGCAGGAGCAGACTGCCTGCGATGGCGCCCAGGAGCGAACAAACAACGCCGAGCAAGGACGGATTGCGCTCGAGCATTGAAAAACGGTCCGCGATGCGCATGCTGACAGCGTCGACCGGTGCGACGCGAAGCGCAAGAGCGAGACCGACACCGAAGCCGAAGAAGTTCACGGAGTCGGGGAGGATGCGAATGCGAACGTCGGTGACGGTCAAAACGATGAGCAGGCTGATGAAGAAAAGCCATTTCACCGTTTCGCCGGTAAATCCAAATTCGAGATAGCAGAGCGCAAAAAGAACGCCAGTCAGAAGTTCGATAGAAGGATACATCGACGAGATCGGAGCCGAGCAGGAACGGCATTTTCCTCCGAGCCAGATCCACGCGAGCACGGGAACGTTGTCGTAGGCCTTGATTGGCTGCTCGCAGTGCGGACAACGCGAGCCGGGAGACACGATGGACACGCCTTCCGGTATCCGCATGATGCAGACATTCAGAAAGCTGCCGATGACAAGGCCGATTAGAAAAACGAAGGCAATGACCACGTTCTGACTCTGCCATAGGAAATGAGGCGTCTCAATTACTGCTGCGTGAGGCGTGTCGGATGGCTAACAGGATGGCAGATTGCGCACGTTTTGGCGGTGAGCTGTAAACTAGAAGACAGAGACTAAAGACAAAGACTAAAGACAAAGACTTAACACAGAGTTCACAGAGAGAAGAGCACAGAGGACACGGAGAAGGAGACTGAAGAAGCAAGACTGAAGAAGCAAGAATGGAGAAGTAAGACTGGAGAAGCAAGACTGGGGCGGCAGAGAGGCAATGTTGGAGCGGGTTTAATGGTCCGGTACGGGTTAGCGGTGAGGTGGAAAAGGTTTCGCGGATATGAACTGGTTTGAACAACGAATTCGGCGGTACGAGCACCG
>Ga0137412_10001499_pt1 | contig 18245 bp, 15 predicted proteins | sample CZODoug2_1_16fun_FD_122160 | JGI IMG/M metagenome (GOLD analysis project Ga0137412, IMG submission 122160) | Vadose zone soil fungal communities from Angelo Coast Range Reserve, California, USA - CZODoug2_1_16fungal (Hybrid Assembly) | ecosystem: Environmental > Terrestrial > Soil > Vadose zone...
CGGCGGCGGGTCTTCGTGGTCGGCGTCGCGGTGTTCACGGTCGCCTCGCTGCTGGCCGGGATCGCCACCTCGGCGTGGTTCCTGGTCGCTGCCCGGGCGGCGCAGGGATTCGGCGCGGCACTGGCCTCGCCGAGCATCATGGCGCTGCTGATCAGCACCTATCCGGATGGGCCTCGGCGGAGCCGAGCCATCGCGGTCTACTCGGTGGTCGCTGGCTGCGGTGCCGCGCTGGGCCTGATCCTGGGTGGGTTGCTCACCGACGCGGCGTCGTGGCGATGGGTGTTCTTCGTCAACGTGCCGCTCGGCGTGGTGCTGGTGGCGCTGGCGCCCCTGTTCATCGAGGAGACATCCCGGCACCGGGGCCGGATCGACCTGGCGGGGGCGGTCACCTCGACCGTTGGGATGGTGGCGCTGGTCTACGGCCTGACCGCGGCCTCGGAGGGGTGGGGGCAGCCCCGGACGATGCTGTCCCTGCTCGCGGCCGCGGTACTGCTCGCCGCTTTCCTGCTGGTGGAGACGAAGGCAGCGCAGCCGGTGCTGCCACTGTGGCTGTTCGCCGACCGCGACCGCGCGGGGGCCTACGCCAGCACCATCCTTGTGCAGGGCCCCACCGTCGGCATGCTCTTCTACCTGACCCAGTTCGTCCAGCGGGTCCTCGGGTTCGCCCCGCTCACCGCCGCTCTGGCCTTCCTGCCGACGGTGGCGGCAATGCTGCTGGCCGCCGGCGCGGTCAGCAAGCTGATCCCGCGCCTCGGCGGCCGGCCCCTGATGATCGCGGGCGCGGTGCTGGTAGGGGCGGCCCTCCTCTGGCTTTCGGGGCTCTCACTGCGCAGCGACTACGTCGGCGGGCTGCTCGGGCCGCTCGTGCTGTTCGGGGTGGGCATCGCCCTCACCACGATCCCCCCGGCGACGCTCGCCATGACCGGGGTGCCCCCGGAGTACTCCGGGGCGGCCGCCAGCCTACTCAACACCGTGGGCCAGCTGGGTGGCTCGTTCGGCCTGGCCGTCCTGGTCACCGTGTTCAGCGCGGCGACTGGAGAGAGCACCGAGCGGGTCGATCCGCCGACCCTGGTGCACGGCATGTCCGCGGTCTTTCACACCGGGGCGGTCGTCGCCCTAGGCGTGATCGTCACGGCGCTGATCTTCCGGCCGGGGCGCCGCTCGGGCTAGGGCCGCGGTGCCCGGGGTTGGTGATGCGGCGAGCGCCGCTACTCCCGGGGCTGGCCAGGGAATCTCCCGCGCCAGCTCGCTGGTCGCTCGTTCGAACGCGGCCCGCATCAATTCACTGTGCGACGAGGCGAGCGTGAAGTCGATGCGCCCGTGCCGCTCGGTGACGCCGAGCACCCGACGCCTCGACCCGCCGGTGTTGATCGCCAGGTGGACGGCATCGAGCTGTCGCTGCCCGTATTGCGTCGGGATCGGCAGCCGGGTCAGGTTGGAGATCCAGGCGTCGTACTCGTCGTTGATCCACTTACGGATCACCGGCCTGGCCAGCGGCTCCGGTAGCCGGTACAGCACTCGCAGTACCCGAGCGGTGGTCTGAAACGAGGCCGGGTCGGTGCGGGCGGCCAGGCCCGCTTTGAACTCCCGCGTCGCCGTCCAGAATTCCTGGTCCACCGCGGAGTCCAGGGCAACCATCGCGGAGGGGCCGACGTACCCGCCGAACGCCCGCTGGTAGTCAGCGCTGAGGTATCGCCGGGTGCTGATCGGGGAGCCCAGCCGCCGCACCGGATGCCCGTCGTCGAGTGCGGCCAGTGCCCGCAGCACCGCCACCGCCAGGGCGGCGTGCACGGTGGTCCGCTCCGCGCGGCAGCGCTCGAGCAGCGCGGCGCTGTGGGCGGGCGACCAGGCCCAGTGCTGGACGGTGAACGGCCCGGTTGGCGCTCCCGGCTGGTGGAATCCTGCCGGCAAGGCGGGTGCCGGCGGCCGGGTGCTGGCCGGCGGACGGGGTGCGGGTGCGTCCGCCTGCTCGCGCAGCGCATCCCAGCCCGGCGGAGACTCATGCACCGTGACCGGTTGGCCCGGGCACGCCAGATACTCGAGCAAGTCGCGGATCAGATTCACCAACGACATGCCGTCGGCCAGCAGGTGGCTAGTCACCAGAATCAGGTCGAAGCCGCTGTGCCCGTTCAACAGCACGCACCGCACCAAGGGGCCACGGCGCAGGTCGAACGGGCGTTCCAACTCGTCCTCAACGACCCCGATCCAGTCGTCGTCGCCCGCGTCTGACACCACGCGAAGCGGTAACGGCTCGACGTTGTCCGAGGACAGCACAGGCACCAGCGGGTACGGCCGAGTCACGACCCGGCTCCGTAGCGTCGGATGGCGGCGGCAGGCGGCCTCCAACGCGGCCCGCAGCTCCTCGGTGCCACAGTGCCCACGCACCCGAGCGACGGTGGCGAAGACGTTCGGAAAGTCCTTGGTGACCAGCCAGTCGAAACGTTCGGACGGGGACAGTCGGCGTCGCATAGGAGTCCGTTCGTAAGTTGTGGCGGAACGCGCGGGGTGGGCCGCTATGCGCCGAGCAGCGTGCGTGCACGGGCGAGAAGCTCGTACTGCTGGTGCCAATTTGTGCCGGTGAGCGCGACCACGAACTGCTCCACACCGGCGTCGCGGTACGTGGCGAGGGCAGCGGCGGCCTGCTCCGGACTGCCGCCAACGGCGACCTTCCGGGTGTGCTCCAGGGGCAGCCCGTAGGCGTCCGCCAGGCTGGACGCCGCCACCTCCGCGCCGTCGGAGTGCCCCTCGGTCAGGTTCGCGTAGATCATGGTCCCGATCTTCGGCGGAGGGCTGCCGCGCTCGGCGGCCAGCTCACCCAGGCGACGTGTCTGTGTCCGGATCTCCTCGGGGGTGCTCACCGTGGTCAACCAACCCGCCCCGAAGGACACCGTGCGGCGCATCGCTCGCTCCGCCCGGCCGCCAATCCACAGTGGTGGCATCGCAACCGGGGGACGCATGGTCACCTCGGGCTCACCGGGCAGCCCGGTCAGTTTGGTTGGCTGCCCCGACAGCAAACTTGGGAGCGCGCGCAGCAGGTCGTCGGCGCGCCGGCCGCGCTGATTCAGCGGGATGCCGGCTGCCGCCCACTCGTCCTCCCACTTCGCCCCGACCCCGACCCCCAACTCCAGGCGGTTGTCGGACAGGTACTGCATTGTCGCCACTTGCTTGGCCGTCCAGACCAGTGGGCGCATCCCGGCCAGCAGCACGGAGCAGCCGATACGGACCCGGGAGGTAACGGCGGCCGCCGCGGTGAGACTGATCATGCACTCCAGCAGTGGCGCCCCAGCCATGGTGAGGTGGTCGCCGGCCCACAGCGAGTCCAGCCCCAGCTGCTCGGCGTGCCGGGCCACTTCCCGGACATCGGCCACGTCGTTGCCGAGGTGCCCGATGGTGGGAAGCAGCGCCCCTAGGTCGAACGGCATCAAAGCTCCTTCAGTCAGCGTGGCTGCCCAATTCTCGGCGGATCACTTCTTGGCACAGGTCACGAGCGTGTCGTAGGCGCTGAAGGCTTCGTGGGTGATCGAACCGAAACCCACCGCGACCGCCTGGTCGGCGAGATCGGCGACGGTGTACTCCCCGCCGCCCTCGGTGACCAGCAGCATGTTCAGGCTGGCCACCAGATTCTCGATGTCCTCCTCGCCGGGGTGCAGCATCCGGTCGTAGACGAGCAGCGCCCCGCCGGGAGGCAGCGCTGCGAAGGCCTTGCCCAGCAGCAGTGCCCGCTGGTCGGGGTCCCAGTCGCTGAGCACGTGGCCGTAGATCATCACCTCTGCTGGGGGCAGCTCGTCGCGGAAGAAGTCGCCGCGGTGGAAGCGGGCCCGGCTGGTCAGCCCCAGCTCGGCCATGCGGTCGTCGAAGAACGGTTCCAGCTGGGGGAGGTCGAAGACATGGCCGCTCAGCTGGGGATGCGCGACGAGCAGGTGGCCAGTCAGGTTGCCTCCGCAGCCGCCGATGTCCAGCACGCTTCGGTAGCTGGACCAGTCGAAGGCGGTGGCCAGCTGTGGGCCGAGCGTGTCGCTGAGGCCGCCCATCATGCGGACGAACTGGCCCAATATGGCGGGGTCGTCGAGCATGTCGGTGAACTCGCCGCCGCTCTGTGGGCGGCCGGTGCGCAGCGCCTCGGCCAGGTTGCCGTAGGCGGGATACAGGGTGGCTTCGGCGCCGAGTAAGAAGCCACCGATATAGCCGGGCGCGTCTGCGACCAGGTGGTTCTCCGCCCCACAGGCGTTTCGGTAGAAACCCTTGAACTCGATCAGCACCCCGATGGACACCAGCACCCGCAGGAAGTCCGACAGCCCCCGGCCGTGTAGTCCTAGCCGGTCGCGGATCTCCGCGTCGGTCGCGGGCCGCTCCTCCAGCAGGGTGAACAGGCCGAGCTGGACCGCGGTGAGCAGGACTTTCGCGTCACAGAACAGGTTGCCGAAGCGGAGCAGGCCGGCGGCGGTGTCGAGGTCTGGGGTGCTGACGCGCTGGTTGGTGCGTGTGGTCACCGAACTGGACATGACCGTGACTTCCCTCCACTCGAGGAGCTGCGCGGGAAGCGTGGGAGCCCGCCCTGAAGGTCTCCTCGACGCCGGCGCAGGCCGGCGGTCGTGTCACTTGACCCGGCTTCGAGCCCCCGCTCAGTTCGGCCGCGCAGGTTTGTCGTGGAGGCGCTCGCCGGCCAGCTGAGAGAGGTGCACCGTGACCCTGACGACCCCGGTCAACTATCCGTTCCCGTGGACGCCCCCCATGGCCATTCCGGAGGCCTGGGAGACCCTGCGTGAGCGGTCGATCCTGCCCATAGCACTGCCTAGCGGAGACCCGGCGCTGCTGGTGACCCGCTACAAGGACGTCAAGGCGCTGTACTCGGACCACCGACTGAGCCGGAACACCGGCCGGTACCCGACCTCGAGGATCTCCGCCGACAACGTCATTTTCAACGACCCGGAGGTGGACAACGACCCGCCCCGCTATCTCGCCGAGCGATCCCTGGTGACCAGGGCGTTCACCGCCCGGCGGATCGAGGAGCTGCGTCCTTTCGTCTGGGAGGTCGCCGAGGAGCTGATGACCGCAATGGAGGCCGCGCCCCGACCGGTCGACCTGATGGAGGCGTTCGCTTTCCCGCTGCCCATCCGGGTGATCTGCAAGCTCCTCGGCGTGCCGGCCGCTGATCAGGCCAAATTCCGCCACCTCGTGGACGGCTTCCTCTCGGTGACCAAACTGCCCGCCGACGAGGTCGACCGCTGCCGCACCGGATTATGGAACTACCTTGGCGACCTGGTCGTGTTGAAGCGGGAGAACCCGACCGAGGACCTGACCAGTGCGCTGGTGAAGATCAGCGATGACGATCCGGAGCGGCTGTCGGACCACCAGCTCCAGCACTGGTTGCAGACCCTGCTGATCGCCGGTTACGTGACGACCGCGACGCAGATCGGCTGTAGCCTCGCCTACCTGCTGCACCGCCGGGAGGTCGCCACCGAGATCCAGAATGACTTCTCCCTGGTCCCAGCGGCGGTGGAGGAGTTGCTCCGCTACCAGATCATGGGTGCCTCCCTCGGCTCGCTGCGCTACTGCATCGAGGACATCGAGTTGGACGACGGCACGGTGGTGCCCAAGGGGGCAACGGTGCTGTTGTCCGCCGAGGCGAACCTCGACGAGGAGCAGTTCGAGTGCCCGATGAAGATGGACATCCGGCGCAAGCCGAACAACCACATTTCGTTCGGATCTGGCATCCATTACTGCGCCGGCGCACCGCTGGCCCGAATGGAGCTGCAGGTGTCCACGGAGGGGCTGCTGCGGCGATTCCCGGAGCTACGGCTGGCCATTCCGGGTGACCAACTGCGTCGGGAGGTCGGCAGTTTCCTGGACGGTTTCGCCGAGATCCCGGTGGACTGGTGAACCCGCCAAGGGTGAGCCGGCTGCGGGTCAGCGCGGACCGGAGCAAGTGCGTGGTGAGCTGCATGTGTGTGTACCGCGCTCCGACGGTGTTCGACCAGGACGAGGACGGGCTGGTGGTGGTGCTCGAGAGCAACCCGCCGATCGAGCTGGCCGACGACATCCGCGGCGCGGCGGAGGGATGCCCAGTCGGCGCGATCTCGTTGCGGGAGGACGTGGACGCGCAGGACGAGGTCGTCCAGACAGGCTGAATGGCCGTAGCGGAGCGAGGGTGGAGCGGTCGGGGCGGGCGGTTGCCGGAGCTCAGCGCGGCTCTTCGGCACCGGCCCGCCATGCCGCGTCCAGGAACTCCCGCTCCAGCCGCACGGCCTGAACGGTGTGCTGGGTGAGTATCGAGCGGTCCTGCGCCGACCCCACCGCACAGAACTCCTCGATGAGCTCCAGGAATTCCGCGACCAGCGCGGCGAACTCCTCGCCCGGGTACATCAGCGCGAGCAGCTCGCCGTAGCGACCCTCCGGATCGCGGCGAACCATGAGCTCGTCGGTGATCAGTTGGTAGAGCCACGCCGACGGCAGGACCGCGCCAAGGCCAGCGGCCAGCGATGCCGCCGACGACGCGGTGAGGAAGCTCGCGTAGTGCAATGTCGCCGGCGCGATCGCCGGCGCACCGTCGGGGCCGCCCGGCAGCCCGAGCCGCGCGGCCATCGCGGGGAACCCGTCGGCGGAACCGTTGGCGCTGTTCAGCGAGACCAGGCTCATGTGGGCGAGTAACCGGGCGTGCCTGTGCGACCTGGCCATCCCGGCGCAGCGGGCGTGCGCCCGGCCGTAGCTGGGCAGCAGGTGGTGCGCGTCCTGCTGGCACAGGTGCGCCAGTCCCTCGGCCGGGAGCGAGCCGTCCAGCAGGCCTTGGTAGTGATCGTGCTCGAGCAGGCTTTCGGCCGCCGGCACGATGATGTCGGTCAGCTCGGCCCGCACGGTATCGGGCCTGCCGATTGTCGGAATCGCCATGCTCGGAGCGTGCGTGCGCTGTCTCGAATCCAGTTGAAGCACGCGTGACGGTACGTCGTGCCCGAGCGGGGCTCGAGGTGGCCCTGAGCCAGCTGCTCGACCCTTGCCTGGTGCGCACCTCGGGGTGCGATCGGCGGAAGGACGTGCGGGCATGCGGGTTCTGTTCGTCACGTGGGCGTGGCCCTCCCACCTCTACGCGCTGGTGCCGCTGGCCTGGTCGCTGCGCGCGGCCGGCCACCAGGTACTGGTAGCCAGCCAGCCGGAGCTGCTCGGCGAGATAGCCGGCACTGGGCTGCCCGGTGTAGCGGTCGGCGCCGACGTGGACGCGGTAGATCTTGTGCGGGGATACGTCATGCCCTCGGCGGGCGACGCCGGCGGGCAGGCGCCGAGGGCGGGCAAGGGGCCTCGGGCGATGCGGATGTTTCTGGCGCACGCCGAGTCCATGGTGGATGATCTGGTCGAGGTGGCCCGCGGCTGGGGCGCCGAGGCGGTGGTCTACGAACCGACCGCGCTGGCCGGTCCGATCGCGGCGGCGGCCGCCGGGGTCCCCGCCATCCGGCACCTGTACGGCACCGATCTGATGCTCCGGGCCCGGCCACTGCTCACTGAGCTGCTCATGCCGCTGGCCAACCGGCACGGGGTGACCGAGTTCGACCCGTTCGGGCTGGTCACCGTGGATCCCACACCGCCGGCGCTACAGGTGCCGGTGGACTATCAACGGATCTCGATGCGCCACCTCGCCTATACCGGATCTGGGCAGGCCGCCCCGCCCCGCAAGTCCGTGCCGCGTGGTTTCGGACGGGTATGCGTGACCTGGGGCCACACCATGGCCAAGTTGGACCCGTCCCGGTTCCTGGCCAGGCATGTGCTCGACGCCCTCGTCGGCGAGCCCGACCTCGAGGTGGTGGCCGCCGTTTCCGCCGACCAGCGGCCCCTGCTCGGTGACGGCTACCCGAACGCCGAGATCCTGGTGGACACGTCGCTCGACGACGTGTTCCCGGACTGTGACCTGGTCATTGCGCACGGGGGCGCGGGGACGGTGCTCACCGCGGTCCGACACGCGGTCCCGATGCTGCTGATCCCACAGCTTCCCGACCACACCGGGCACGCCGCCCGGGTGCTGGCCGCTGGCGCCGGCGTGGTGCTTACCCGCGACCAGGCGACCGAGGAACGGATCGTGAAGGAGACCCGGGGCCTGCTGTCCGGAGGAGATGGGCCGAGACAGGCGTTGAGCGTCCTGGCTGCCGAGATGCGACGCGCGCCAAGCCCGGCGGAGGTCGCCGAGCGCCTGGTGCCTCTGATCAGTAACCGCTGAGCGTCACCCGTGCCGAGGCTCGACCACGTGAACAGCTGATCACAACGGAGGTAGAGGCAATGGAATTGGGGTTGAAGGGTAAGCGGGCGGTCGTTACCGGCGCTAGCAGGGGCATCGGGCTGGCGATCGTGCGAGCGTTGGTCGCTGAAGGTGTGCAGGTGGTAGGTGGTGCTCGGACGGCTGGGCCCGAGCTTGTTGACGCCACTCCGCATACCTTCGAGGTGGATCTGACCACGGCGGAGGGTCCTGGTTCGTTGGTGGAGTACGCGGTGTCGCGGTTGGGCGGTCTGGACATTCTGGTCAATAACGTGGGTGGCCGGAGCGTGTCGGCGAGCGGCTTTCTGGATTTGGACGACGAGGGGTGGCGCAAGGGTTTTGATCTGAACTTTTTCAGCGCGGTCCGGGCGATCCGGGCGGCGCTGCCGAGCTTGCTCGAAAGTCGCGGGGCAATTATCAATGTGGGTTCGGCGAACGGGCGACTGCCGGTGCCGCGGCTGGTTGAGTACGGGGCGGCTAAAGCTGCGTTGACGAATCTGACGAAGGCGTTATCCGAGGAGTTCAGTCCTCGGGGTGTCCGGGTCAACACGGTGTCACCAGGTCCGGTGCTGACCGATACCTGGACCTCTCCGCTGCGCGCGGAGAAGATGGGCATGTCGGTGGATGACGTCGTGGCGGCGGTGCCGAAGTGGATGGGTCTGTCCACGGGTAAGATCATCCACGCTGACGAAGTGGCCTCGGTGGTGCTGCTGCTGGCCTCGGAGAACGTTCCTAGCACAGTCGGTAGTGACTGGCTGCTCGATGCTGGAATGGTGAAGTCGGTCTGATTCGGGCCACGAGGGCGGGGACGGGCAAAATGCCCGTCCCCGCCGCTGTGTTCGAAATGATTTGCGCTAGCTCTTGTGACAGATCACCAGCGTGTCGTAGTCGCCTAGCGGTTGCTCGGTCGAGGACGCGAATCCGGCGGCCAGTGCGTGCTGGTGAATTTCCTCGGCCGGGTACTCCGAGCCCCCATCGGTGACCAGCAGCATGTCGAGGCTGATCACCAGGTTCTCCACCAGGTTGCGCTCGACGTCGAGCATCCGGTCGTACACCAGCAGGACGCCCCCGGGGCGCACTGCCTCGTACGCCTTTTCCACCAGGTACGCGCGCTGGTCAGCGTCCCAGTCGTGCAGCACATGGCCGAGGATGACCACGTCCGCCTTCGGCAGCGGCACCTCAAAGAAGCTGCCGCCGTGGAACCGCACCAACCCGGTGAGCCCGAGGCTGTCGATGTGCTCGTCGAAGAACGGCACCATTGCCGGTAGATCGAAGACGTGCCCGCTCAGGTGTGGGTGTGCCTTGACCAGTTGCCCGGCCAGGTTGCCCCGGCAGCCGCCTACGTCCAGCACCGAGCGGTAACGCCTCCACTCGATCGCCTCGGTGAGCTCCGGTCCTAGTTGCTGGGTCAGCGCATCCATCATGCCGATAAACTGTTTGAGCAGGGCCGGCACCTTCGTCAATTCGGAGAATTCACCGCCCGATTGCTTTTCACCCGTACGCAACGCATCGGCAATCTTTCCCCAGGCCGGGTACAGATTTCTGCTGGACCGCAGCAGAAATCCGCCGATGAATGTCGGGATATCCCGAACCAGGTACTTGTCAGCCCCTTCCGCGTTGGTGTACCGGCCGTTCTTCTCGGTGAGTAGGCCGAGGCTCACCAGCAGGGTGAGAAAATCGCGCAGACCGCGGCCGTGCAGGCCCAGCCGCTGCCGGATTTCCTCCTCGGTGGCGCCGGTTTGGTGAAGTACTCCGAAAAGGTCAAGTTCCACGGCAGTGAGCAGCGCCTTCGCGTCGCAAAAGGCATTGCCGAGCCGGAGGATTCCGGCTGCCGTGCTGACGTCCGGTGTGGTTGTCGTCATGTGTACGTTCCTCGTCTCCGGTAGCTGGCGGACCCTGGTGTTCACTTCGGAGCCCTGACAGCTGCGACCTTGGCAGCGGCTGCTGAAGAGCACGTCAACGCTCGTTCGATTTCGCCTAGCCGCTGCGCGCTTCCCCAGGCTGTCTTGAGTTCGGGTCCGTACTCAGTGCATTGCGGCGGTTCACCAAACCGGTTTTGGTGATCTGTCCCGTACTTGGCCGTTCACCAGTTCCGTCTCGAATAGAGGTATGCACCTATGCATGACGTGAGGGTTCAGGTACTGGTTGTGGGGGGCGGGCCGGTCGGCCTGAGCATGGCGATCTTCCTCAGGCGTCACGGGGTGGACACGCTCTTGGTGGAGAAGCGCTCCGGCACCTCGTTCCTGCCGCGCGCCCCCGGGCTGCAGGCCCGCACCATGGAGCTGTTCCGGGCCGCCGGGTTCAGCGACGAGATCCGGGCGCTGGAACAGGGCGACTCCCACCCCTATTTCGAGGGCGGCATCATCCAGGTGCGGACGTTCGCCGAGATCGACGACGCGGTCACCCTGGAGGCACCGTCGCTGGACGGCCCCACAATCAGCCCGGAGCGGGTGATGGGCTGTGGGCAGGACCGCTACGAGCGGGTGCTCGCCGAGCTGATCGAGCGCTTCGGCGGCGAAGTCCGGTTCGAGCACCGGTTGGTGTCTCTCGAGCAGGACGCCGACCGGGTCGACGCCGTCATCGAGGACCAGGATGGCAATCGCTCCAGGGTCCGGGCTGACTACCTGGTCGCCGCCGACGGTGCGACCAGCACGGTGCGCACCCAGCTGGGCATAGAGCGCTCGGGTCGGGGGACGGTTTTCAACGCGCTCAGCGTCTACTTCAGCGCTCCCGAACTGGAGGCGCTGCTCAAGGGCCGCAAGTTCATCCTGTGCTACGCCACCCAGGCCCGGCAGAACATGATCTCGCTGTCCCGGCTACACGGTTGTGACCCGTGGCTGGCCACCCCGGTCTACTACCCGGAACGTGGGGAGAAGCCTGAGGACTTCACCGACGAGCGCTGCGTGGAGATCATCCGCAGGGCCTCCGGTAAGGCCGACATGCAGGTCGAGGTGAAGGCGAAGGTTCCGTGGCGGGGCACCCAGTTGGTGGCCAACACGTTCCGCTCGGGCCGGGTTTTCCTGGCTGGCGACGCCGCCCACGTCCACCCGCCGGCCGGCGGGTTCGGGGCCAACACCGGGATCCACGACTCGCACAACTTGGCGTGGAAGATCGCCGTCGTGCTGCGCGGGGAGGCCGGCGAGGAATTGCTGGACAGCTACGACGCGGAGCGGCGGCTGGTCGGTGAGGCGATGGCCGAGCAGGCCATGGTGCGCAACCGGATCAGGCATGGCCAGGCCGACGAGGCCACCCGCAAGTCCATGGTGGACGACATCATCGTGACCTTGGGCTACCGCTACAAGTCCTCGGCCGTCACCGGGTTCGACGACACCGTCCCGGTGCTCTCCTCCGGCGACATGCTGACCGGCGAGCCCGGCACCCGGGCCCCGCACGTCTGGCTGGAGCGGGACGGCGAGCGGATCTCCACCATCGACCTGTTCTGGGACGAGTTCGTGCTGCTCACCGGGGCGCGGCGGAGCGGATGGACGGAGGCCGCCGAACGCGCGGCCAAGCAGCTGTCCGTCCCGCTGCGGACCCACGTGGTCGCCGTCGACGGTGACCTGGTCCCCGTCGAGGGGGACTGGACGCGTGCCTACGGGGTCGGCGAGAACGGTGCGGTGCTGGTGCGCCCGGACGCCTTCGTGGCCTGGCGCAGCACGGGGCCGGCGGAGGATCAGGATGCCGTGCTCGGCGATGCGCTGGCCCGCGCCACCGGGCGTGGCTAGGCCGTGACTACCCACTCCAGGGTCACGGAGGACCTCAACCGCGATCTCGCCGTCTCGTTGTGGCGGATGCCGAACTGGTACCGCGCGATGTTCTCAGCTGATCTGGCTGAGCGCTTCAGCTTCTACGGCCTGCAGGCGGTGCTCGTGCTCTACGCGGCCGGCCCCCGCTCCGGTGGCGGGCTCGGGCTGGCCGCCACCGACGCGGCGGCGCTGTTCGGGGCGTGGATGGCGCTGACCTACACGCTTGCGCTGCCCGGGGGCTGGATGGGCGACCGGGTGCTCGGCCAGCGGCCGGCGATGCTGGTCGGCTGTGTGCTGAGCGCACTGGGGCTGGCGCTGCTCGCGGTGCCGACGCCGGTTACCGCCGCCGCGGGATTGTGCGCCTTGGCCGTCGGCAGCGGATTGTTCAAGCCGAACCAACAGGCGCTGGTGAACCGGATGTTCGGGGCCGCCTTGAGCCGGGAGTCCGGCATCTCACTGCTCTACGTGGCCACGCAGCTGAGTGCATTGGCCGCACCGGTGTTGGTCGGGCTGCTCGGCGAGCGGGTGAATTGGAGCCTGGCGTTCCTGGCCTGCGCGCTGGCCGTGCTCTTGGCCGGTGGCCGGATCGCGGTGGCCGCGCGGACGTTCGGCGAGACCGGGGCCCGGCCCGCTCGTCCGCTCAGTTTGGGCGAGCGGAGGCAGGTGGTCCGGCGTGCGACTGCCTGGGTGCTGACGCCGGCTTTGGCGCTGATCGTGCTGGTTGGGGCGGGCGGACTGCCGGCCACACTCCTGGTGGGCCTGGCCGGCGCGCTCAGCGTGGTGCTGACCGCGGTCGGCTACCTGCGGCTGTACCGCAACCCGGAGCTGTCCGCCGGCGACCGCCGCCGGCTGCGGGCATTCCTGGCGGTGTTCCTCGGCACCACCATGTTCTGGATGATCGCCGGGCAGGCTGGTTCGCTGCTCAACCTGTTCGGTCGGGACCACGTGGACCGCGCGGTATTCGGCTTCGTGGTGCCGGCCAGCTGGCTGCAGGCACTGATCCCGCTGGCGATTCTGCTGCTCGCTCCGGTGATCACCGTCGCGCTGCCTCGGCTGGGCAGGCGACACAACGTCGCGGTGAAGTTCGGCTGCGCCCTGGTGCTGGTGGGTGTCGGCTTCCTGGTGATGTCGGTGGCCGCGGTGCTCGCCTCCGGCGGGCGGCCGGTTTCGCCCTGGTGGCTGGTGGCGGTGTACCTGGTCGTCGCGATGGGCGAGGTCATCATCGCCGCTGTCGCGATCGCGGCCACCGCCGACGTGCTGCCCGCCGAGTTCCTGGGGCGGGTGCTCGGGCTGTACTGGCTGTTCGCCGCGCTGGGCGGGGGCGTGGGAAGCGGCCTGGTCCGCGTGGTCGACGTGGTGTCGCCGCCGGCCTACTACCTGGGGCTCGGCGCGCTCGCTGTGTTGGCCGGCGTGGCGTTCGGCCTGGGGCGGGCGCGGCTGACCCGCGCGCTGTCGGCCAGTGCCGGCGCGCCAGGCACAGCCCTTCCTGGGCGGGCCTGACAGGTGGGTTCACAACCGAACCGAACAACCGAGACGGGAAGGAGTGGATGTTTGATGGAACAGGTTCTGGCTGGCAAACGAGCACTGGTGACCGGGGGGACGAAGGGGATCGGCAAGGCGACCGTTCTGGCGCTGGCGCGGGCCGGCGCCAGGGTGACCACCTGTTACACGGCCGATAGCGAAGCCGCCGAGCAGACGATCCGTGAGCTCAAGGAGTTCGGCGACGAGCACCAGGTCGTGCGGGCGGACGTGACGGATGTAGCGGACGCCGCCCGGTTGGTGGAGCACGCCCGGGCCGCGTTCGGCGCCATCGACATCCTGGTCAACAACGTCGGCGTGGACGGGGTGGTGCAGTTCGAGGACCTCGGGCCCAAGGAATGGATCCGGGTCATGGAGCACAACGTCACCTCGGTGTACCTGGTTACCCACGCGGCGACCCAAGGGGCACTGGTCGACGGCGGATCGGTGGTCGTCGTCGGGTCCTCGGTGGCACTGCGCGGGCGAGCCAAGGGCGTGCACTACACCACGTCGAAGGCGGCTCTGGTCGGCTTCACCCGAGCGCTGGCGAAGGACCTGGGCGAGCGGGGAATCCGAGTCAACCTGATCGCACCGGGACTCACCGAGACCGAGCCGGGCGCGGGCCTGCCGGCGCACATGGTAGAGCGGATCGTGGCGATGACCGCGCTGAAGCGGCTGGGCCAGCCCGAGGACGTGGCCGGGGCGGTGCTGTTCCTGGCTGGGGACACCTCCCGGTTCGTCAGCGGGGCCACGCTGAACGTGGACGGCGGCGTCTGATGCCCTACGCAGCCGTCACCTACCGGGTCAAGCTCGGCCATGAGGAGGAGATCGCCGAGATCTTCGCTGGCTTCCAGCGGATGGCGAACCCCGCGATGAGCCGCGACGACGGTTCCTCGGCGGGGCGGCTACTCGGCACCGCGGTGTTCATCAAGGACGACGTGGTGGTGCGGATCATCCATTACGAGGGTGACTTCGCCGCCGTCGGGAGGCACGTGGGCGCGCAGCGGGGCACCCATCTGATCGAGGAGAAGCTCGCCCCGTATCTGGCCTTCGACCGGGACACCAGCACGGAGATGGATTTTGCCGGCTTCTTCCGGGACGCCACCATGCGCTGTATCTCCCAACTCCCACCGGTGCCTCAAGGAGTCGGGCAGTGAGCGCGCCGGTCAAGCACACCGTCGCGGTGATCGGGCTCGGCGGCATGGGATCGGGGATGGCCAGGGCGCTGCTCACCGCGGGCCACCCGGTGACCGTGTTCAACCGGACCCCGGATAAGGCGAAGCCGTTGGCCGAGGCCGGCGCGACGGTCGCCGACACGGCGGTCACGGCGGTCACTGATGCCGACGTGGTGATCCTCAGCTTGGCCGACGAGCCGGCGGTTGAGGAGATCCTGTTCGGTCAGCTCCTCGAACACCTGTACACCTACCAGCGGGTGATCGACACCTCCACCGTGTCACCGGCGTTCGCCCGGTCGGCGGCCGAGCGGCTGGCCGCCCGCGACCTGCGCCGCGTTGAGGCGTGCGTGGTCGGCAACCCGCACATGGCGGCCGCCGGCCAGCTCCGGATCTTCGCCTCCGGGGACCCGGCGGAGGTGGACGCGGTGCGTGGGGTGCTTGACGCGATCAGCCAGTCGGTGGTCTACCTGGGCCAATCGGGACGAGCCAGCTCGCTGAAGCTGGCGTTCAACCTGCTGCTCGGGGTGCAGACCGCCGGACTTGCCGAGGCCGTGACGTTCGCCGAGGCCGAGGGGCTGGACCGCACCATGCTGCTGGATGCGCTCGATGCCAGCGGTTGGCGCTCGCCGGTACTCAGCTTCCGCGCCCAGTACATGCGTACCCGGGACTACCTGCCGGCTGGCTTCCGCGGTGCCCTGATGTTCAAGGACCTCAGCCTCGCCCAGGCCGAGGCCGCCGAGCATGGAGTCCGCCTGCCGGTGACCGAATGTACCGCGGGGCGCTACCGCGCCGTCGTCGCCGCCGGCCGCGGCGACGAGGATGCCGCGGCCGTCGTCGACCTGTGAGAGCTCACTCCCGGAGAGGAAATCATGGATATCGGAGTTGGCCTGCCCACGACCGTTCCTTCGGCCACCGGCTCGCAACTGATCGATTACGCGCAGCGCGCCGACCGGTACGGCTTCAGCACGCTGGCGGTGATCGACCGGCTGGTCTACGACAGCTACGACAGCATCGTCGCCCTCGCCGCCGCGGCCGCGGTCACCGAGCGGATCCGGCTGGCCACCACGATCCTGCTGGCCGCCTACCGACCCAGCGTTGTCGAGCTGGGCAAACAGCTGGCCAGCGTGGACCGCCTGTCCGGCGGGCGGCTGGTGGTCGGGGTAGCCGCCGGTGGCCGGCCCGATGACTTCGAGGCGACCGGTGTCAACTACCACCACCGCGGCCGCCGGCTGAACGAGATGATCGAACAGCTCAAGACCGCGTGGGCGGGCGACGCTGACGGCGTCGGGCCGAGACCGGCCGGATCCGGGATCCCAGTCTGGGTAGGCGGCCACTCGCCGGCGGCGCTGCGCCGGGCCGCGCGGTACGGCGGGGCGTGGATTTCCCCGGGCGGTTCGGCGTCGGCTTACCCGGACTTGGTGGCCAAGGCCAGGGCGGTGTTTCGCGCGGAGGGTCGCCAGGACATGCCGCGAATGGTCAGCATGGCCTATGTCGCGATGGGCGAGGGCCGTAAGGCCAGCGGCGCGCAATACCTGCTCGACTACTATTCCTATATCGGCCCGAAGGCGCAGTTTTTGGCGAATTCGGTGATTTCCGAGGAGGACCAGCTCCGGGAGGTCGTCGATGGATTCCGCGATGGCGGGTGCGACGAGCTGCTGCTGTTCCCGTGCACCGCGGACCCGGAGCACCTCGACCTGCTCGCCAAGACCGCATTGCCATGATCATCGGCGTCTTGCGGGTGCTCGTGCTGCTCGGCAGTGGGGTCACCGCGGGGGTGCTGTTCGCGGTGGCGCTGAGCGTGCTGCCGGCACTGTCGGTGATGCCCGCTGACCGCTACGTGTACGCGCACAAGTTGATCGGCCGTTACTGGGACCCGACGATGCCGGCGATCGTGTTGAGTTCCACGGCCGTCGACGTGGCGCTGACCGCGACCGACACTGGTCCCGGTCAAAAGCGATATGCGCTTCGCGGCCTGCAATCCCCTGGGGAACCCGAAGTCGCCCTGTACTACGATGAAATTCCCATCAGTGGGTTGCCCGGCGGATCTCTAGACACCGGCGCGAGTCAACCCGACATCAAATTGTGGGATATGGATCGAATCGAGGTTCTTCGGGGGCCGGAAGGGACGCTTTACGGCAACGGCTCTGAGGGTGGTGCCATTCGAATCATTTCCAAGCGGCCGGACCTCACCAAGTTCGAAGCTGCGAGCCAAGTCATCGGGGCAGTCACCGATGGCGGTGCTGGATCATACGGCGTCAATCTCATGGCGAACGTCCCCCTCATCAAAGACAAACTTGCAATCCGAGTGGCGCTCTATGATCGCGACGAAGGCGGATATATCGACGCAATCCCACGCTCCGATATCCATTTGCCGCAGATCAGCGCCAACAACATCAACAATGAAAGGACTCGCGGCGGTAGAGCCTCCTTGAGTTTTCAGTTGGCCGACAACTGGAACGTCACGGGCATCGCGTATTACCAACGCCTAATGACGGGATCATCGTTCGAGACATATCCACGATTCTCAACTCCGAGCGACCGCTACGTATCGGCTGCATTCGTTCAGACCCCATGGCTCGATGAATCGCACATGTTCAATTTGATATCCAATACAAATTTGTCTTGGGCGACTCTGACGGTCACTGGCTCTTATCAGGTCAGAAAGGCGTCCCAGAATCAGGACACAACGAGATTTCTATTGAGCATGAATAACTGCACCGTATTCACGATAAACACCACGTGCTTTGGGCCACCGATCGTGCCTGCTGACAGCGCACAATTCGAGCGGGTGAGCGCCTGGTCGGGGGAAGCCCGTCTGGTGTCGAAGACGCCCGGTCCTTTTCAGTGGACCGTCGGCTCCGCGTTTCAGGATGCCAAGACATTTCGCTATGGACAGGTGGCAAAAGTGGATGCCAGCGGATATGTCCAGTACGACCCGTTGACCGGTAATACCCTAAATCGGTTCTTTGCCCGGCAGAACGACGATGTATTCGATCAATATTCGTTTTTTGCCAATGGCAGCTACCAAATCACCCCTGCTTTGACGGCTGATGTCGGCCTTCGGTGGTTCCATTCGGATCGATCGGACCAGCAAGTGATTCTGCAGCAATTCTTTCCCGGGCAACCCACAGGTTCAGAGCCGTTTCAGGAATTCAAAGAGGGAGTGCTCTTCAAGAGCTTTGAACTGTCCTATGCCATTGCGCCGCATGCATTGACTTATGTCGAAGCTACCCAGGGATTTCGCGCCGGGGGTCCGAATTATCCTGGTGGTTTCACATTGTCCGCTCCGCCTTATCGGGCTGACTCGGTGTGGGACTACGAGGTCGGCACCAAGGTCGGCTTTTTCGATAATCGGTTGCGTTGGAATACGGCGCTGTTCGATATCGAATGGAGCAATTTGCAGGTCTTGGTGCCCACATCATTGTTTTCCTACATCACGAATGCCGGGTCCGCACGATCGAACGGATTTGAAACAGAACTCGACGCGCAGGTGATGCGGCACTTGGACTTCCTAGCCGGATTGACGTACAACAATGCGCACCTCGTCGGATCTCAACCAGCGTCTAGCAG
>Ga0137412_10001500_pt1 | contig 18242 bp, 20 predicted proteins | sample CZODoug2_1_16fun_FD_122160 | JGI IMG/M metagenome (GOLD analysis project Ga0137412, IMG submission 122160) | Vadose zone soil fungal communities from Angelo Coast Range Reserve, California, USA - CZODoug2_1_16fungal (Hybrid Assembly) | ecosystem: Environmental > Terrestrial > Soil > Vadose zone...
GAGGCGCTCGACCTCATCTACCGGCTGAAGGCGCTGGCGGCGCAATAGCCTGTTGCCTACCAGGCCCAACCGGCTGATCATGATGGGGAATACCTTGAGTAATCTGGAAAAACACAGATCCATCGGGGAAACGCCGTCATGACAACAGTGGACAATGCGTCAATCTTGCTGTCCGAGGCCGATCATCGCGCGCAATTGCGGCGGGCGGTGATCGCGAGCACGGTCGGCACAACGATCGAGTGGTACGACTTTCTGCTCTACAGCATCGTCACCGGGCTCGCCTTCGGAAAGCTATTCTTCCCGAAATCCGACCCGCTGGGCGGCGTGCTGGAGGCCTTCGCGATCTATACCGTCGGCTTTATCGCGCGGCCGATCGGGGCGGCGTTCTTTGGTCATTTCGGCGATCGCATCGGGCGCAAGGGGGCGCGATTGCCACGCTGCTGACAACCGGATTGGCGACATTCGCGGTGGGCTTTGTCCCAACTTATGACTCGATCGGCATCTGGGGCGCGGTCATCCTGACGGTGCTGCGGATGCTTCAGGGCATCGGCGTCGGCGGCGAGTGGGGCGGATCGGTGCTGCTGGCGATGGAGTGGTCGCGCACCCACGGCCAGCGCGGTCTGGTGGCGTCCTGGCCGCAATTCGGGGTGCCGTGCGGCCTGTTCCTGGCAAACCTTGCCATCCTCGCCTTCAGCCAGTTGTCGGGCGACCAGTTCCTCACCTGGGGCTGGCGGATTCCTTTCGCGCTCTCGATTGTTCTGGTCGGCGTCGGACTCTGGATTCGCCTTGGCATCCTCGAGACGCCGGTGTTCCAGCAGCTCCTGGACAACAGGAAGATCGAGAAGGCCCCGATCATCGAGGTCTTCAGGAAGCATCCAAAGGAGATCACCCTGTCGGCCTTGCTGCGTTTGTCCGAACAGGCGCCGTTCTACATCTTCACTGCGTTCATCTTCGCCTACGCCGTCGGCACGTTGCATATGTCACGCAACCTGATCCTGAGCGCGGTGCTGGTGGCTTCTTGCGTCTCGTTCGTCACCATCCCGCTGTCGGGCCACATCTCCGACCGCATCGGGCGCAGGAAGATGTATCTGATCGGCGCGGCGGCAGTGGGCCTATTCGGCTTCCTGTATTTCGGAATGGTGGACACCGCAATTCCGTCTGCAGTGTTCATCGCAATCGTGCTGTCGCTCATCCCGCACGACATGCAATATGGGCCGCAGGCAGCTTTAATCGCAGAGGCCTTTACGCCACGGTTGCGCTACAGCGGTGCTTCACTAGGCTATCAACTTGCATCGGTGATTGCCGGCGGTCCGGCGCCCCTCATCGCCACAGCCCTATTCGCCGCCTATCACTCCGGCTACGCGATTTCCATCTACATCGCCGCTTGCGCGGTAGTAAGCCTTGTGGCGGCGTCGTTCATGCCTGACTACACTGGCCAGGACATTTCGAGGGAGTATGACGACTGACGCAAAGGTGCAACGTCGATAGTTGACGAGGGCCTGGGGCTTTATTTTTGTCGGCATTTCCAGATGGGTCATTCGCTATTCAAACGCGATGTCCCATAACGTCCGCTTTTCACCTGATAGCGACCAAATCGCAGACGCGCTGACACGTTGCATAAGGCGCGCTCCGGCCATTCCGTAGCCCACCTGTGAGCCCCATGCGCGCCAGTGAAAACTTCACAGCGACCACAGAGCAACGCGTGTCGCTTGGGAGTCCGTAGGGAAGCCTAGGCCCGAGGGCTACCCATGTGGCCCAGGCGCACCCGAACGAGTCAGGCGAGTCCCCAAGAGTCCTCAGGGGGCATCTCGCGGGCTGCAGGTCCAATGACCAGATTTGTCGGGTTACCTCACGCGCTGATTGGCCCCGGATGGCGATGCCATTTGCTGGACTCTGGAGAGTCTCTGAGTGCCCTCTGGATCGCCCGCTACCCTGACAGCGGGAACGGATACAAACGAGTCCTGAGAGTCCGTAGGTGTGCCTGTCGTAAATCAAATCCGGCCATATTGGTGATGTAGCCCGCCGAGAACTGGGCGACAAAGAATGTGCCCGGCTAGTTCGACGGCGCGCGAGACCGGAGCATCTTTCTCCAAAGATAAATGCGTCCGTACCTCATTGTGATATTTCATGTACGACAGCAGTATGTGACGGAGATGCTGCTCTCCGAACACAACAACGTGGTCAAGGCATTCCCGTCGGATCGAACCGATTAGCCTTTCAGCATAAGCGTTTTGCCATGGGGAGCGTGGCGATGTCGGCCGGTCGCGAATGCCGATTGATCGAAGTCTGCGGATAAAGACTTCGCCATAGGCCCCATCCCGGTCACGGATCAGATAGTGGGGAGCCTGTTCCCAACCGCAAGCCTCCGTGACCTGATTAGCGATCCATTCCGCATTTGGGTGAGCTGCGACGCCAAACCACAAAATATGTCGTCGGCCGTGCTCCATGATCAGCAATCCGTAGAGCAGGCGGAACGAGATTGTCGGCACGACGAACATATCCATCGCAGCGATCCCATCCGCATGATTGCGCAGAAACGTCTTCCAACCCTGCGACGGCGGTTCTCGTCTCTTGACCATATATTTGGCAACGCTCGTCTGTCCGACATCAATACCGAGCTTGAGCAACTCTCCGTGGATCCGTGGCGCTCCCCACAGTGGATTGGCAATGCTCATCTCGCGGATAAGCTTGCGTACCTTTGGCGGCACGGTTGGTCGGCCGCCACCGCGCCTCGACTTCCAACGCCAGTACGATCTGAACCCGGCACTGTGCCATTTTATGACGGTCTCCGGCTTCACAATCGCCAGAGCGTTTAGGACCGTTGGGGCCAATCGATACAGCCAGGCAAAGATCAAACGGTCTGCGCTACTAAAGGTCTGTCTCTTCGGCGAATGCCGTCGCAGTACGTTAATCTGATGCCGGAGGACCAGGATCTCGGCTGCCAACGAAGATCGCGTCCGGAACAACCCGATCAACACCGTCCAAATAAGGCTGCAGGCTTCCTTCATAGGACAGAAAGATTGCGTAATTCTGCATCAGTTGTCAGCCCGATTGAGTTTACGACAGGGACAGGTATGTCGCGAGGCCGCTAGCGGCTATCGACGTTGAACACGATACTTCTGGCGAATAGCCGACATCGGTTCGGTTTATGCTTACGTCGGCCATGGTCACAACGGGATCCCGTCTGGCCAGCTTACGCGACGGGTTGAAACGTAGCATCCGATCGCACCAATGCCGCCGATTCCATCCGACGCGGGAGATGCCCGTCTCTTCGAACCGCTGGTCGGAAAGTGGCGGACACGATGCCTCGTCCAACTGATGGCGCACGGCCGCGCGTTTACATCTGCGATGAGTGGGCCAGCCTTTCCATTGCGTACCTTTCGCTTCGGTCAAAGCTGAGCGCGCTTGCGGCAATACTTTCGCCGTGCAAATGCCTGACTGGTCTGCCAGCACGCGTGGATTAGAACCTATCCTGATCCCAGATCAGCACCCTGATCGGCGTCGGATTGAATCCGTTGCAGGGATTGTTGACCTGTGGGCAGTTCGAGATGACGAAAATGACGTCCAGGTCCATCGTGATGTCGACGTAGTTTCCTGGAGTAGAAATGCCATCTACCACTGTGAATTTGCCGTCAGGATCAATCGGCACGTTCATGAAGAAGTTCAGGTTCGCGACGATGTCGCGTTTGGTCATTCCGTATTTCGACAATTCCAGAATGAAGTTTTCACGGCAGGCGTGCTGGTATTTGGTGGCCTCGCCGAAACGCACCGCGTTGCTCTCGCACGAGCAACATCCGGCCGATGTGTCATGCCGCCCGCAGGAATCGGCCGTGATATGCGCCATCACGCGGCCCTTGTTGGAGACCAGCCGCGTGCCGAGGTCGACATAGGCCGAACCCTGCGTTCGCAGCGTGTCCTGCGCGCTGTAGCGTTCCGTCGGGTCGGCAAGGCAATAAAGCAACGCGTCGACCGCCTGCTGGCCTTCGCTATCGACGATCCGCAACGTCTGTCCATGCTTCAGCACGTACGACCAGGGCCGTTCCGCGAGGATATCGTGGGTGTAGATAGCGCTCGAAATGTTTCGCGGCGAGGATGCGGCGAGAGTGGTCATTCAATCCCTCCTCAGGCGTACAGACGGTCGGTGAATTGGAAGGCACGCATGGCCTCAGGCGATCCGGTCCGGCAGGGGTCGTCGGCCGCGGCCTGTGGAATGCGATGGCGGACCAGCACGACCGGTTGGGCGGCGGATGGACGCGCGGGATCGAGCGGATGCGCGCAATTCGACAGCACCAGGATCGCGTTCATCTCGGCGCGCAGGTCGACGAAATCTCCCGGCTGCTTGCGGCCCTGGTTCCAGACAAAGCAGCCATTCTCATCGAGCGAGACCGGCGCAAAGAACGTCACGCAGGGCGGAATGTCGCGCACGCCAAGCCCGACCTTGGCGGCGCCGGCGATAAAATTCTCCTGGGTGTTGCGCGAGGCCGCGCCATATGCCGCCGGCGTCGAACCGCCGACCAGAATGTCGTGGGCACCGCTGGTGTCCTCGATCACCGAGAACAACACCCGTCCCATGTCGGACAGGATGACGCGTCCCTTTGAAACGGCGGCGCTCCACTGCACCTTGACGGTATCGGCGCAATTGATCCGCTCGGACGTGTCTTCGTCACGCCAGCCGATCACGGACACGCTGGAGCGGCCGGATGGATCGGCGATCCGCAACGCCTCCCCGCGCCGCAAGCGGACGATCGCGTACCAATCGGCCGGGATCTCTTCGCGGCTGATCACGGCGTTCTCAAGGATCGGAGCGGCGCCCAGCGCTGTCGCCGACGGAAGCGCCTTGGGCGTCGCTTCCTGCCCGGCGGCACGCAGCTCTTCGTAACGCCGCCGATTGGCCTCCGCGACCTCTCGCTTAGTTTCCAGTGAAGTCATTGTCTTGCTCCCGCACCCGATGTCGTCATCAATCCCACCTCAGCCAATCGTAAAGTGCGCCTCGACCGGTTTTCCGGCCTTGCCGTTGATCGGCAGAATGTCCTGCGGGCAGGCCGAGAACGCGATCACGAGGTCCATCTCGACGCGCAATTTGACGTAGCCACCGGGTACCGGTCGCGGCGGTGCCGCGAAACCGAGCGTGCCATCGGCCGACCACGGGATGTTCATGAACAGATTGAGCGGGCTCGGCACCTCCGGCGGGACCAGGCCGATTTCGTTCATCCCGGCAAACAGATTGTCGGTACAATTGTCGTGATGGCCCTCGACGCCGAGAAACGCATAGCGGTGCCGGTCGCAGGCTGCAATCAGCGTGTCGTGGATGCCGCCCGAGGTATCCTCGATCAGCGTCATGATTGGCCTGCGCCGGTTGGTGCGCAGGATATCGCCGGGCCGCGGGATCAGATGAAGGCTGTGCGCGCGGGTATGTTCGTTCGACATGAACTCGCCGAGATCGGCGCGGCTGAACGCCCAAGTGTCCACCACCTGCTCGCCATGGGTATTGATGACGGTGACGGTCTGACCGGCAGCGACGAAGGCGGCCTTGCCGCGTCGCGCCGGGATTTCGATTCTGCTTTCGGTCATGGCGGACACCGTTCCTTATCTTAAGTTCTCTTGCCCAGTCGCTGCCATTGCTGCCCGGCGGTATCGCCGGCGTAACGCTGCACGAATTGCCGCGCACGTTCGGTTTCGGGGTGCGCGAAAAAGCGATCCGGCGCGGCGCTTTCGATCACGCGCCCCCGATCCAGGAACAGGATGCGCGTCGCGGCCTCGCGCGCGAATGCCATTTCGTGCGTTACGATCACCATGGTCCGGCCCTCGCGCGCGAGATCGCGCATCACCAGCAGCACTTCGCCGACCAGTTCGGGATCCAGCGCGCTGGTCGGCTCGTCGAACAGCAGCAAGTCCGGTCGCATCGCCAGCGCTCGCGCAATGCCGACGCGCTGCTTCTGTCCGCCGGACAGTTTTGCGGGAAAGGCATTCTGCTTTTCAAGCAGACCGACTTTCGACAACAGGGCCAGCGCCCCGTCGCGGACTTCGGCTTTCGGCCGGCGCTGCACTTGAATAGGGGCTTCCATCAGGTTCTGCAGCACGGTGAGATGCGGCCACAGCGCAAAATGCTGGAACACCATGCCGATGCGGGTTCTGATTTGGGACAGTTCGCGATCGTTCATCACGACGCCGGCGCCGTTGATGCCGACTTGCATTCCGTTCAGGTAGACCTGACCGGCGTCCGGCCGTTCGAGCCAGTTGATACAGCGCAACAGCGTCGACTTGCCGGAGCCCGACGGACCGAGCACGCAGACCGTCTCCCCTTTGTCGACCTGGAAACTGATGTCGGACAGCACTTCGAGATCGCCGAAGCGTTTTGACACGCCGGCCACGTCCAGAACCTTGCTTCCGTCGGCCATCGCGCCCCCTAGCGCCGCGCGTCGGCGACGCGGCCGATCGAGCTGACGCCTGCTTCGATAACGAGGCAGAGGCCCCAATAGAGAAACACCGCGGTAATGAAGGCAGCAAACGGAACGTAGTGGCGCGACTGGATCGAACTCGCGGCATGCGTCAGCTCCGGAAGCGCGATGATGGTCAGGAAGGCGCTGTCCTTGATGATCTGGATCATCTGGTTGCCGATCACCGGGCCGGCCGCGAGCAACAGCGGCGGAAGAATGAGGCGACGAAACAACCTCACTTCCGAGAATCCGAAGGCGGTGCCGGCCTCGATCGGCTCGCGGGGCTGCGCCGCCCAGGCACCACGCAGGATCTCCGCCATGTAGGCGGCGTTGTAGATCGTCAGCGCCAACAGGCCCGAGGTCCAATTGTCCAGCCGGACGCCAAGGGACGGAAATCCGTAATAGATGATGTAGGCGAACAGCAGGAACGGGACGCACCGCATGCCGTCGACGAAGCCGCGTGCGGCCCACGCCACCGGCCGGCGCTTCGACATCAACGCCGGTGTCACGACAAATCCCAGTAGCAGCGCCGCGGCCGCCGAGAGCACCGACAGGATCGTGGTGTTGGCCAACCCGCTGAGCAGCAGGCTGCGTTCGTCCCAAACGATGCCGAAATCGTGAATCATGCTGCCGCCTCAGCGAGCGACTGCCGCCGTTCGATCCAGCGCTGTAAGGACACCAGCACAAACACGATCGGCGCGTAGAGCGCGATCGCGACCAGAAACGGCGGCAGCGGCTCGTAGGTTTGGGCGCCGATTCGCACCGCTGCCCGCGTGATGTCGACGACGCCGACCACCGCGAGCACAGGCGTGACCTTGATCAGCAGCGACATCTCGTTGACGAGACCCGGCAGGCTGACGCGCACGATCTGTGGCAGGACGATACGGCGAAATCGTAGTCCGGCGCGCATGCCGACCGACTGCGCGGCCTCATACTGGTCCTTCGGGAAGTTCACCAGCGCCGCCCGCCACACCTCGCAATTGAAAGCGGAAGTATTCATGACAAGAGCGAGAATTGCAGCCGAAACTGGATTGATCGGAATTCCGATGTTTGGCAACGCGAAGAAAAGCAGCAAGAGCAGCGTCACCAGCGGCGTCGCGCGCAGGACGCTGACATAGACAGCGACGATTTTGGCGACGACGGGGACGTTGGCCCAGCGCAGCAGCGCCAGACCCAATCCGATCGGCAAGCCGATCAGGATGCCGACCAGTGACAATGTCACCGTCACGACGGCACCCTGCAGAATGGCCAACACGTCGCCAGCGGTCATGACGGATCGTTTCCGCTTGCAGGATTCTAGAACTCAGGCTCGAACGTCACGGGCAGGTCGGGAAACGCTTCGCCAAACCACTTCTTTTGCAGTTCGGCAAACCTGCCGGTTTCCTTTTCCTTGGCGATGAAACCGTTCAGGAAGTCCCGCAGCTCCGTGTTGTCCTTGGCGACGGCCCAGGCCGGGAACGATCTTCCGGACACCGCCTGCCCGAGCTCAAACACGGCGGGCTTCTCAGCTACGAGCGTCTTGATATTGATGACCGTATTGACGACGTAATCGACGCGGCCGAGCGCAAGATCCTGATAGGCTTCAGGATAGGAGGTGTATTCGACGATCTTGCCAATCTTGCCGCCCTCCTTTTCAAGCATCGTGCCGAGTTCTGGAAGGCGCGCGAGCAGCGCGCTGCCGGCCTGAACGCCAACCGCCTTGCCGTTCAGATCCTTGATCGAGGTGATGCTCTTGTCGTCCTTGCGCTTGACGTAATAATGCGTCGCATCGGCGATCGGACTGGTGAAATCCAGCGATTTCTTCCGCTCCTTGGTGATGATCGCCGCGGTGATGGCGGCATCGTATTTGCCGGTGCTGACGCCGGCCAAAATGCCCGTCCACGGCAAAATCTCCTGCTTGATCTCGAACGGCGCGTATTTGCGCAGGTCCTCGATCAACTCGTTGTCGAAGCCGGTCGGCTTGCCGTCCTTGATGAATTCGAACGGGCGAAAATCGTCCTCGGTGGCCACGATCAGGCCGCGCTTCTTGATTTCGTCGAGGCTCGCCGCCTGCAGAGCCCCTCCCAACATCGCAACGGCAAACTGGGCAGCGACCAAACCGAGCAACAAACGTCGTGAAAAGGACTTGCGGAAGGTGATCGAAGACTTTGGCATGATAAGCGTCCTTTGCGATGGATGACAAGTCGGGGAGTGCGGATGTCGTTATCGGCGCGGTCCTTTCAATCAAAACTGAATCCATGTGAGCGTAGATACGGCGGGAAGGCTGCGCCCTCGGCCTCGGCCGCCTGCCGCGCCTTGTCTTCCGACCAGCCATAGAACGCGGCCTCGCCGAACGCGGCATTCGCGCGCTGCTGGTCCCTCGGGATCGCATGTCGTGCATTTCGCCTGCGGTCGTAATCGTCGATCGCTGCGGCGAGTTCGCTGTCGTCGTACTGATCGCTATGCGTCGTGGCGAGACGCGGGAGGCGCAGGCTGACATAGCCCTCGGCTTGCGGGTAACCGAGGCAGAGCCCCGCGACCGGAAAGACGAGATCGGGCAAACCGAGAATCGCCGCGACCTTGTCGACCTCGTTGCGGATCACGCTGATCGGACAGGTGCCGAGGCCGGCGGATTCCGCGCACAGGATCATGGCCTGCATCGCGAGCGCGGCATCGATGCTTGCATTGAAGAAACCTTCGAGCGTTCCGTTCCGAACCGGCTTGCCGCGCATCTCGCCGATGCGCTGCAGCCGCCGTGCATCACCGAGGAAGACGAAGAACACCGGCGCGTTTGCGATCCATGGCATGGCCGGAAACAGTTCGCCGATCGCCGTGCGTTTCGCCGTATTGCGCAGGCGCACGACCGAGGCTTGCTGGAAATCCGACTTTGCCGACGCGCTCAGCGCAGCCGCAACTAACAGGTCGAGCAGATTTTCCGCCGGCACCTTGTCGCCGTAGCGGCGCACGGTCTTTCGCGAAAGAACCCGGCGGATGAATTCGTTGTCTTCAGCGCCCTCCCCTGAGGGCCCGCCATCGCCGAAGCGTCGTGCGATCGCGTCCGCATAGGCCGACATCAATTCGGCCTCCGCCCGGAAGTGCGGATGGTATTTGCGGCGGATGGGTCGGCGGCGTGTTCGCCAAACAGCGATGTTGCGGCAGTCTCCACCTTGGCTCGCGAGTTCAGAGCGTCCATCGCCAACTCCACAACGTCCAAAACACTGGAATTGGCATAGACCCGAGCGACGCCAATTCCTGGCTACTGAGGTCTCCCGGGATTTTATCCCGCCGTGTCCCGTACGGATTTCTCCTGCGCAGGCGGCAGCTCTTGGACCAGCCATCCCCAGGGGATGCGGAACCCTAGCTGCCAACTCATCGGTATCGGTCGAGCAAATGACGTGCCAGATCTTCGGCAAACGAACGGCAGGCGACTTGGCCTAAGCCGTCTGGCGCGAGATCGCCGTAAATCCGATCGATGTATCTGAAGACGGCATCAAAAGGCCGTCAGGATCGGGCGCCGCGCCAGGAGGAATTACGAAGCAGACTTCGCAACTCTTCCTGAGCCTGCAGAGGTGATCGTTGCTGCCTTTTACAAGGCACGCTGCACAGATTCTAAGCCAAGCCTGGTCGAAATGCAGTTCGGAAGAGTTGTCCCCCTCCACGCTTCAAAGAGTTCGCGGCGACGATCTGCTGTTGCATCAGAATAAACCGCCTTAGCTCCGGGTTACTGAGGTTCGCACACGTGTCCCGATGAGCCGCGCGGGCCCGAAGACTCCATTTGACGCGCAAAGCCGCCCGCAGCCGTCAGCTGCCATACCCGCGTGGCGGTCTTCCCGGCGGACTGCTCCCCCTTAAGATACTATTTCAGCCTATCCAGGCGTCGCTCCACAGAGAGGGTGTCGGCGGCTACGTTTACCGGTTTCATCGCCAGCTCGACTACCGCTCGCTGACAAAATCGGCAGATTATAACGGATCAGGACCGGGCGTCGGATCGACGAGGATGTCGATGGCGGGTGAGATCGTTCCAGCCGCCATCACCGCAACCACCATGTCAAACTTCGCACGCAGTTCGATGCGGTCCCCCTCCTTCGTTTCCACGGGATCATCGATCAGATCGCCGCTTTCACTGATGCGTGTGCGAGCAAAGATATTCACCGCATAGGGCCAGTCACGCCGGAGCGGAGCCGGGATCGCGTTGGCTCTTGCCTCTTCCACAAGCGCATCCAGGTACTTTTCCCGCGGCCACCAGTAGTCATGTCGGAGAAGATCGATGCCGTGGTCCGTATCATCCCGTTCCACCGAGATCATGGGCCGGCGCAGCGTCGAATAAAGCTGATCGCCGACCGCGGGCCGGACGCGCCGCAGCTCCATGAATGTATAGGCGTCGCTGAGCTGTTCGTAGGGATCGGCCAGTGACCAGGAAAAGATCGCAGCCCCTGCTCCGGGACCATGCGCCGTCAGGTCGAGACGTGAACCGGCTGGAACAACATCCAGCCAAATCTGCGAAGCAGACAGCGTGCGTGGCAATAGCCTTGGATAACGCACGGCTGGCATTGTCAGGCGGCTTCCGCGGTATCGATCGCTATTTCCAGATCAGTCGGTTGTAGCGGAGGGCGTTTGAAGACATCGTTAGGACACGCGGAGACGACAAACACCAAATCCCGCTCGGCGCGGAAGGTCACCCGGTCGCCCGCTTTGCTGGTGTTGACCCCGATCACAATGGCGCCGATTTCATCCACGACAACGTTCTGAAACAGGCAGATCGACGGTGGGGTTCGCCCAAGCTGAATCCCCTTCCGCGCGAGAGCATCGTGAAAGTTGTCATGGCAGGACGGGTGCGCGCAGCCAGCTCCCCGCAAACGGTACATGGTTGGATCGCACGGCGGAACCAGAAGCCCGTGTGGCCCGGGACTGGTGTCTTCCATCAGCGTCAGCATCGCCTCATGGTCATCGGCGTAAATCGCCTGCCCGATCTTTGGAAACAGTCTCCGGTTCCTGGCGCGCGTGATGCGTGTGCAAGAGACGGCGCCGCCAGGCGTGACCGCAACACAATCAGCGCCCTGATGTCCTGCCAGATCAACCACACTCACGCGATATCCCTTGCGAAGGTCGAGCGCGACTCCCTCGCGGGCGGGAATGCGGATCGTCTCTTTGGATCGGTCATTCATTTGCAAGCATCCGGCCACGCTCGTCTGCCGTAAATTCGCTCAGGACCGCCTCGGCCTCCAGATGTGCTTCCAGCTTTCGCATCAGCGCAGCCAGGCCCGGATGGGACAGATCGCGCGGATGCGGCGCGGCAATGTCGATCACTTCCTGCACCGAGCCGGGCGCGCCTGACATCAGAACCAGGCGATCCGCCAGCGTCAAGGCCTCGGCAAGATCATGCGTTACCAGCAACACGGTGGCGCCGGTTCGCTCGCGGGTGGAAAGGACATATCGTTGCATGATTTTCCGCGTCTGGTAGTCGAGGGCCGCGAACGGCTCGTCCATCAGCAAAAGGCCGGGCTTCAACGCCAGCGCACGCGCCAGCGCGACGCGTTGCTTCATGCCGCCGGAGAGCTCGGCGGGAATCTTATTGGCGCAGGCGCCAAGTCCGACGTCGTTGAGATATTCGAGGGCCTTGGCGCTCGCTTCCCGTTGCCGCATGCCGCGCATGCTCAACCCGAACGCCACGTTGGCCTGCGCCGTCATCCATGGAAACAGATTATAATTCTGAAACAGCAATGCGACATCGTCGCGGATGCCACGAACTTCCTTCCCGCCGAGGAAAACGTAGCCGCTGCTAGGCTCGTCAAGACCCGCGGCAAGCGATAACAACGAAGACTTGCCGCATCCAGACGGCCCTATCACCACGCCGAAAGACTTTGATGGAACGCGGAAGCAGACGTCGCGGGCGGCAAGCGTCGCACCAAATGCCTTGTTCACATGCTGGAATTGCAGCTCGGTCATCGCGGTGTGCTCCACCGTTGCTGACGACCTTCCCACCACACCAGGCGCCGCCCGACCCAGGCCAGCAACTGGTCGATGACAAACCCAAGAAGGCCGATCACGACGATACCCGACATCACGAGCTTCATGTTGAACTGCTGCTGACCAAGGATAATCAGTGCGCCCAGTCCGGAGCTTATTCCCGCCATTTCACCGGCCAGCACCGCCATCCACGCGCCAAAAAAGCTCATGCGCATCGTCGTCACGAGCGCTGGTGCCGCGGCCGGCACAATGACCCGCAACCAGTAATTTGCGCCCGCTGCGCCGAGCAGCCTTGCGACTTTGCGGTATTCATCCGGCACATCGTCAAGTGCGGCGACGGCCGCTACCGTCGCCGATCCGACGATCCCCATGAATACGACAAAAATGGCCGCGCCGGAACCAAGGCCAACCACCGTGATGGCAAGCGGAATCCAGGCAACCGGCGCGATCGGAGCGATCGTTCGCGCCAGCGGCAGCAATGCCAGCCGGAACGGTCGAACGGCACAAATCAGAATAGCGCCGAGCAGCGACGCGGCCAGCGCGAGTATGAATCCCACCAATACCCGCATCAGCGTCGCCAGGATTGCCGTGTCGAACGTAACTTTGTTGTAGCCTATGCCTGCCGCTCCCTGGCCCTGTATCAGGTATGGCAGGAAACCCGACGGCGGCACCAGCACGCGACCATTGAGAATGCCTTTCGCCGCGAGCAGCTCCCACAACAAGCCGACGACCAGCCAGACCATCAGGAAAGATCCGATGCCGAGCGCGCGCGAGACGTTGCCCGCGACTGGCTTGATGTCGCTTTGTGCAGTTCCGGCCTGCGTAACGTCGGGTGGCACAATCGTGATGCGCACCTCGCTGGGCTGATCGATTGAGAGATCTGTGGCAATCAGCCGCTTAGGCGTGCTCAACAGCGGTCTCCGTTCACTCGGCCCTGGTATCGAGGGCACGTACGGCTTGCTCGAAACAGGCACGTGGAACCCGTGCAACCCCGATGCCAATCCAACCCGAACGGCCGTCCTTGTGGGCAATACCGGTGTGAATCCGGACATCTTCGTCTGAAGCCAGCACGCGACGGGCATCGAGGCCCATGCCGATCCCCGCTTCGCCTGAGGCGACCGGACTGAGGCGATCGTTGCGGAACGCAAAGAACTTTCGCTGCCGCCGGCCGGCAGCGATGGCGTCCGGCAGATCGACGGCCAGTGCGCGGGTCAGTTCCGGCGCGAGGTGGGCGATGCAACCGCCGAGACCAAAGGCTTCCATAATCGCGCTGTCGCCGAGATCGGGCTGAGCGTCTTCGGCCGTATGCGGCGAAAAGATCCCGCCTGCGGGTACGACACCGGGCGCTTCGAACCAGATATCGCCCGTTCCGGCCAGCCGGATCCCACAGGTTGATCCATTGCGGCTGATCGCCGTCACCAGCGATGAGCCGGCGATTCCGGACCAGCCATCGAGTACGAGTTTGGCGGAGGCCATCGCGAAGTTGAGGAAGAACTGTGGATGGTCCGCCAGGAAGACACGCGTCTCAGGATCGAGTTTGGGCAGAGATCGCAGTAATACCAGGAGCCCGCCCACATTGCGCTGATGCACATCATCCCCGAGCGCGATGGCATCAGCCAGAATGGGCAAGATTGCGATGCCGTCGGATGGAAGAGCGCCGGCCACCGCCGGCGCAATTTCGTTCTCCAACCTCGCAAGGCCGGCAACCGAATCGTCGTCATAGCAACCGAAGCGCAGCGTGCGTCGACCTTTCTCGGCCAGCGTGGCGTAGGTCACGCGCCCAGAACCGCCCGCGTCGCGGACAACGAATAGCGGCTGGCTTGGACGTACCACGCCGGACATCGGCGACACGATTCCGATCGAATGATTGGCAAGCAACGCAATGTCACCGGAGAGAATGGCGGCGATACCGTCAGCAAACGTCTTGACCCATCCTTCGATCACGGCGGACCCGGCGAGCGCATGCAGCACCGGTTTCGGAATGAATCGTCGGTCAGCGAAGGGCGGTCCGGCATGGGACAATGTCTGGCCGGACAGGCCGCAGTCACGGGCCCTGATGAGGCCCGCGACCACCGGTTCGCATTTTGCGGCATTTTCCAGCATCATCAGGCGGGTTGATATTTCAAGTCGAGGACCTCGTCGGCGACGTTAGTTTTCAGGTAGCCAAGTTCAATGAGATACTTCACGCCATTGCGGATGCCCGAGGCTCCGGCATCGCCGATCACCGGATTCGGCGCCTGCCGGCGCAACGCAACAGCCAGAATCTCCTTCGGCGCGCCGTAGATCGGTTGCAAATCCTTGATCGCTGCGTCGAAGTCACCATAAAAGTCCTTGGCGGCCGCGACCAGCACCTTCTGATACGCCATCAGCAACTCACCGTTTTTGGCAATATACGCATCGGTGGAGTTGATGACGCAGTCGGGTGCCGCCGGGCCCCACACGTCGTTGGAGTTGGCGATGTAAACCGCATTGTTTTGCGCAACGACGGATTCGGCATAGGGCTGGGCCAGCGAACAGACGTCGACGGCGCCGCTGGCAATCGCCTCGCCCATGCCGACCATGCTTGGGAAAAACTGCATGGCGTATTGGTCGTATTTCTTTCCATGCATGGCCATGGTCCCATAGGCGACGAGCTCGAGCGTATCGAGCCGCAAGGTTCCGACGCGCAACCCCTTGCCCGCGGCCGCAATGAATTCATTCACGTTCTTCACCGAACCCGCGCGCGCCACCAGCTCGATGCCGGCAAGCCCGGAGCCTCCGACAATCCGCAAATTCTTCGAGTTGTCCGCATAGGCCGCGATCGTCGTGGTCCAGGGGTTGTGAGCAACGTCGACGTTACCGGACTGCAGCGCCAGAATATTCTTATCCGGACCATTGAACTGCGTCAGTTGTGCGTTGATGCCGGCTTTCTCGAACATTCCGCGTGCCTTGGCGAGCAGAAGATGAGAGACGCAGCCGGCCGGCAGATGGCCGACACGGATCGTGCCCTGCGCCGTCGCTGCCTCGGCGCGGTTCGCCGCAGCCAGCAGCGAGAGGCCGGCCGGCGCGATGGCGAGACCGGCGCAGCAGGCGCAAAACGATTTCAGAAGGTGTCGCCTTGAGGGCAGATGACCCTTGGACTGGGCAGGCGTCGAACGGGTCAAAGTGAACGAGGACCGATCGTATTTCATAATCATACTCCTTTGTTCAACGTGAAAACCGCGCTCATATGCGCATCATGCGGCAGAACTGCTTTCGGCAAGGGCCGGGGTTCTCTCCCGGTATTTTTCAAGTACCGCCTCAGGCGACGGGCCCGCCGTGCGGAGCATCGGCGGCACCATCCGCAAGGCATCCCAGGGAGCGATACTGCGGCTCCAGATGTCGACCACGGCGCGAGCCGCGACGGGGTCGTGAATCAGGATATCCATTGCCTGATTCATGCCCTCATCCGTCGGGACATCCGCGAGAAACTCGCAGAAGGCATAAAGATCGTGAGAGACCTCTTCGCGCCACAGCGCGTATTTCTCGTGATAGGTATTGTCGGCGATCATTGGTGCCAGCGCTTCGGCGGCATGCAGCGCATCCCCGATGCCTTGCGCGGAGGCCGGATGTTTAAAGTGAGCAGCATCTCCCGAAAGCAGCCAGCCCGGACCGCACTGACGACGGTAAAATCCCTCGAGCCGCGGCGTCCCGCGGACGTTGGAAACCTTGCGCGCCTTCGACAAGCGGCCCCACAATTGCGGGATCGAGCCGATGCGCTCGAGGTAGAATGCCTCGAGATCCGGGATGCCCCGGCGCAACTCGACCGGGCCGTTCATGGTCACGACATGGTGGCTGTCGTCTGCGGGAAAGTGGGCGCAAATCCACGGTGGCTCGAAGAAGAAGTCCTGCGTGTTGCGCGTGTCGACACCAACCCAATACGCATAATACAGCATTGTCTTCGTCGGCATCACGCGCTCGCGCTTCGCCCCGACCAGTCCAGCGACCATCGAACTGACACCATCGGCGCCGACCACGAGGGCGGCTTCGATCGAGACGTCTTTGCCGTCGATTTCCGCCACCACGCCGCGAACCGGATCGTCTTCAGTACCTGTACCTAGCAGTGCCTTGACGGGCGCCTCGTCGAAGACCTCGGCGCCAGATTCGCGTGCGCAATCCAGCAGATGACGATCGAGCGTGGACCTGCGAATGCAAAGCGCCCAGTCCCGGCCTTCCTCTGGAGTATGTGGTGCCACGAACATGCGGTTCTGGTGATACCAGGACGTGTAGAGCGGCGGCGGCCGGTGCGCCATGATGCGATCAAGCGCGCCGAGACGCTCAAGCCGCGCGATGGTGTTGGGATAGATCACGTGGGTGGACATCGTATCGCCGGGCAATTGCGCGCGATCGAAGATGGCGACGGTCATACCGCGACGCGTGAGATGAACAGCAAGGCTCGTTCCTGCGACCCGGCCTCCGACGATGACCACATCGTATTTTGCGCGCATGACCACTCCCGATCCGATAACAAGCTAAGGTAGATCGATCGGTCTACTCAAGACCAAACTTGTCTCACCCGCTGCCCAAAGGTTAGCCGGCGGGCATACGTGACGGAGCGCGTCGGCCGTTGCCTTGCTCCCGGTTATTTCAGATGATGCAAGCAGATTCTCACTCGCAGGATGTCTTGATGGGCGGAAAATCACTGGTGCACTCGAGAACGCGGCCCAAACGCAGCCTTAGGATCGTTGATAAGAAGCCGATTGGCGCCTGTGGTGGTGCTGCGGAGAGCCCGGCGACGCGCCTGGTGCTGACGGCAACCCGCCTCTTCAATGAAAACAGCATTCACTCCACGGGCATCGACCAGATCATCGCGGAAGCCGGTGTGGCCCGCAGGACGCTCTATAATCAGTTTGGATCAAAAGAAGGACTTATCCGCGCGGTCATGCAACGCGAGAGCAATGCATGGTTCGAGTGGCTCGATTCCGAGCTGGCGCTTTCCGACGTACGTGATCCCCGTCAGCGAATCATCCGATTCTTCGCCTTGCTCGGAAAGTGGTTTTCGCGCAGCGATTTCAAGGGTTGCTCCTTCATCAACGCGGTCGGCGAACACCCGCTCGACGATTGCGTACGTCCGATCGCGAAAGCTCATCGTCAAGCTAACTTCGAGTATATTCGCGGGCTCCTGGGCGGGAGTAAGATATCAAATCTTGATAAGGTCGCCGATCAGATCACTATCCTTGCAGATGGCGCTACGGTGACAGCGATGGTGACGGGGAATCATGCGACGGCCGAAACAGCAGCTCACGCCGCGCTCGCGGTCATTGACGTCGCTGAGCGTCCGGCCGGCTCCGCTCAGTCGCTTCGGATAAGAGCTTGACTCGGCGCAAAGTCGAAAATTTCCCGCGTTGCCAAAAGCGCACGCTGAGACGTTCGAGATACGCCTGCTCCGCATCTGAGAGCACATTCCATAACTGCGCATTCTAGGAATGCGGCAACAGACTTCGCTAATTGGCGGCGAAAGACGGGGCGGAGCCGAAAGACCCCGCCTCGCTTCTGGATTCATTTCACGCTGCTTCCTTAAGAGGTCCGGGCGCTAATCGGCGAGAGGTAAATTTCCTGATCCGATCAGCCATCATCTTGCTTGCTGCCGACGGCAATATTTTATCCCGACCTGCTGCTATCTGGTCCCATGTGTCAGCGACCTTGAACTTATCCATGGTTCGGAGTAGCTGCCCGCTGGCATCTCTCCATTCCGGCGACCGGTGCAGGACTCACACAATGCGCGATCAGCGCTTTCAGCGTCGGTCTCGCGCCAAGCGCAACCGAGTCGACCCCCGAAGTCGCCCAGCACGAGGTAAGTGTCTCGCTCGGCATCGTGGGGCACGATGGATGGGGTACGCA
>Ga0137412_10001501_pt1 | contig 18238 bp, 16 predicted proteins | sample CZODoug2_1_16fun_FD_122160 | JGI IMG/M metagenome (GOLD analysis project Ga0137412, IMG submission 122160) | Vadose zone soil fungal communities from Angelo Coast Range Reserve, California, USA - CZODoug2_1_16fungal (Hybrid Assembly) | ecosystem: Environmental > Terrestrial > Soil > Vadose zone...
AGCGGGTTCCGCGACCTGGTCCTGCACGGCGTGCCCGAGGCGTGGCAACTCGGCCCGCGACTGAACGAGGCCGCCTACCCAGAGGTGCTCGTCGCCCGCGCGGTCAGCGACGGCGTCGGCCTGGACCTGGTGCTGCAGCCCGGTGCCGGCCCGGTGCGCACCACCCTCGGTGTGGACCGGTTGGTACCCGGCCGGCTGTACGCCGTGCACGGCGCGGGCATCGACACCGTGATCGCCGACGCCGAGGGCCGCGCCACGCTGCCCGTGGACCTGGGCGCCCGCACCGAGGTCCGCCTCCTCCCCCTCGGCTAACCCCTAACGTCAGCGACAGCGGTCGCTATAGCGACCGCTTTCGCTGACGTTGTGGGGAAGATGGGGGCATGGCTCGGCTGCTGATCGTGCACCACACCCCATCCCCGGCGATGGCGGAACTGTTCGACGCGGTGCTGCGCGGCGCCACCGACCCGGAGATCACCGGGGTCGAGGTGGTGCGCCGCGCGGCGCTGGCCGCGAGTGCCTCCGACGTGCTCGAGGCCGACGGCATCCTGCTCGGCACGCCGGCCAACATCGGCTACATGTCCGGGGCGCTCAAGCACTTCTTCGACCAGATCTACTACCCGGTGCTCGACGACACCCGGAACCTGCCCTATGGGCTGTGGGTGCACGGCAACCTCGGCCTGGACGGCGCCGTGCGCGCGGTGGAGTCCATCGCCGGCGGGCTGGGCTGGACCCGCGCGGCAGCCACAGTCGAGGTCACCGGCTCTCCCACCAAGGCCGACGTCGAGGCCTGTTGGGAGCTCGGCGCCACGGTGGCGGCCCAACTCGCCGACTGACCGCGCACACAATCCACTTCCCTTACGTCCGACGAAGTGAGGGCTATAGCCCACACTTCGTCGGACGTTGGCAAGGGGTCCGCCGAACGGGCCGATTCCGCCGACGAACGTACGGTCGGGTTCCGGCGCCATTCCGGGATCAAGGTCGGCGACAGACACTGCGCTCATGGATCCGGACACCCAGCACGTCCCGGACCGGGGAGAAGATCCCGATCTCGCCGGGTTCGTCGCACCGTTGCCGCCGCGCGGGCGCAACCGGTGGCAGGTCGCGCTGCTCGGCGGCGCGCTCACCGTGGCTGTGCTCGCCGCCGGCGGCGCGTACGCGTTCACCCACAGCGCGCTGTCCGGTGGCGGCACCCAACCGGACGATGTGCTGCGCTCCGGCGCGATCGCCCTGGCCAAGGTGGACCTGAACCCCTCGCTCGGTCAGAAGCTGGCGGTCTGGCAGCTCAGCCAGAAGTTCCCCGAGGCGTTCAACGCCGGCAGCAAGGACACGGTGCTCAAGGACTCCGTGGTCGCTGCGCTGCTGCGCGACACCCCACTGTCCTACGACAACGACGTCAAGCCGTGGCTGGGCGACCGGGCTGCCGTCGCGGTGTATCCAGCGCCAACGAAGAGTGACGCCCCCGAACTGGCGTTCGCGCTGCAATACACCGACGCCACCGCGATGACCACCGGGCTGCAGAAGCTCGACAAGTCCCGGCACATCAGCTGGGTCAGCCGCAACGGCTACGTGGTGGTGGCCGAACAACCCGAACAGGCCGCCGACCTGGTGGCCGCGGACAGCGCCCACGCGATGAGCGCACAGGACAACTACCGCAGCGACACCGCCGCGCTGGGCGGGGGCCAACTCGCCCTGGGCTGGGCCGACCTGACCGGGCTGAACTCGGCGGCGCTGCAGAGCATCGCGCACGCCGCCACCGGCCACGGTGCGGACCTGCTGCGCACCGCGCTGGCCGGGCAGAGCGGCCCGAGTAGCGGCCGGGTGGCCGTGGGCCTGCACGCGGACAGCAGCTACCTGGAATTGGTCGGGCGCACGTTCGGCGCCAAGAGCACCGCCGGCCTTGCGCACAGCACCGGCCACGACCTGGCCGGGGCGATGCCCGCGGACAGTCTCGCCGCGATCTCGGTGACCGACATCGGTGCGGCCAGCAGCCGGATCAATGATCTACTCGGTGCCCAGCCCGCCGTCGGCTCCGCGGTCAAGGGCCTGAACAAGCGCTACGGCTTGAGCATCACCGGTCTGCTCGCCGCGATCTTCGGCAAGGAGACTGCGGTCGCCCTGGGCCCGATGCACGGCGGCAACCCGGACGTCACGCTGCGCACCAGCGGTGGCAACGCCTCCAAGGTGACCTCGATCCTGGGCCTGCTCACCGCCATGGTCGGGGACAAATTCGCCGGCCTGAAGCCGACCGCGGACGGATTCGTGATCGGCAACAACCCGAGCGAGGTGAAGGCCGCCGGCGGCACCGGACACCCGCTCGCCGACACCGCGGCGTTCAAGGCCGCCGTGCCGGACGCCGACCGGGCCGGGCTGGTCGCGTACGCGAACATCGCGAGGCTGGTCGACCAGGGCGTCATCCCGCCGGCCGACACCAACGGTCTGGAGCATGTGCAGTCCGTCGGCTTGACCAGCTCCGGCGGGGACAACCCGCAGTTCCGCTTGCGGCTCACCGTCGACTGACCGTTCTGCCAGTGCGTCAGTAATCGCTCGGGCCTTACCGTGGCCGAATGAGACCGCGGCGCGTCCCCGGCCGCGCGCTGGCGGCCGGTTTGGTGATTGCGCTGTGCTGCGTGGCCGCACGCCCCGATCCGCAGGCCGCCCGCCACCCGGTGCTGCTGTCCGCCGGGGTCACCGGGGTGCCCGGCGGTGCCCGGCTGACGTTGGCCGCGGCGCTCACCCTGGTGGACGACAAACCTGCGGACGCCGCGGCGCAGCAGGCCTGGTTATCCGGTGCCCGCCTGCCCGGCGGCACCAACGGCGAACGCAAGGTGGCCGCCCGCGCGCTGCTCGACCTGGGCCTGCTCACGGCGCCCAACGGTGCCGCGGTGGCGGCCCCGTTCGGCCCCTGGGACCTGGTGTGGCCGCGCGATGCGAGCTGGGTGGCCACGGCCCTGGCGGTGTGCGGGCGCACGAAAACCGCGCTGTCCGTGCTGCAGTTCCTGGCCCGCACCCAGGACGGCGACGGCACCTGGACCGCGGCGCGTTACTACCCGTCGGGCGCACCGGTCAACGACGGGCGGCCCGCGCAACTTGATGCCGTCGGCTGGGTGCCGTGGGCGGTCTGGCAGTGGTGGCGCGCCGGCGGTAGCGCCGCGGACCTGGACACGCTGTGGCCGATGCTGAGCCGAGCCGCGGATGCCGCCACCGATGCACTGGGCGAGGACGGACTCCCCCGCGCCTCGGCGGACTACTGGGAGCAACCGGAGACCCGGCCCACGCTGGGCACCGCGGCCCCGTTGCTGCTCGGGTTGCGCGCGGCGGCCGACCTGGCCGCGGCCCGTGGCGATGCCGCCGCCGCCCGCTGGGCCGCCGCGGCGAAGCGTCTGAGCGCGGCGATCGTCGAGAGGTTCGGTGCCACCGGCTACCGCCGCTACCCGGACCGTCGCGCCGGTCCGGACAGCGCGATTGCGTTCCTGTCCGCGCCGTTGGCCGGGCCGTCCGACGACGGCCGGCTGTCGGTGGCGCTGGCCCGCACCGAACGCGCCCTGCTGATGCCCTCGGGTGGCCTGCGGCCCGGCAACATCCCGCGGGTGGGCGGGGTGGCCTGGACCCCGGCCACCGCGCTGTTCGCGTTGGCCGAGGCCACCGGGCCGGGCTTCGACCGGTGGTACGACTGGCTGGTCGCGCACCGCACCGCGCTGGGTGAGTTCCCGGAGAAGGTCACCGACCGCGGGCAGCCCGCTTCCGTGGCCCCGTTGGCCTGGACCGACGCGATCGTGCTGCTCGCGCTGACCGCGCGCGACGACGCACTGCCCACTCCACCTACGCTTGTCCCATGACGGAGCTGGTCGGCCTGGACGCCGTGAACATGGGACTGGTGAAGCTGCTCGGCATCGTCGTCGAGTCGGCCAATGGCGACGAGGTCGTCCTGTCCATGCGGATCGGTCCCGATCATCTGCAGAACGCCGGCATCGTGCACGGCGGCGTGCACTGCGCGTTGGTGGAGAGCGCGGCCAGCATCGGCGCCTACCTGTGGTTCAACGGGCAACCGGGCGGCGGCGGCCGGGTGGCCGGGGTGAACAACAACACCGACTTCCTGCGTTCGTCCACCGGCGGCCGGGTCACCGCCACCGCCACTCCGATCCATCGCGGCCGCACCCAGCAACTCTGGCTGGTACTGGTTGCCGACGCGGACGGCAAGGCCCTGGCCCGCGGCCAGGTCCGGCTGCACAACTTCCCCGGTTAGCCCGGACCCCCGGACAGCAATCCCTGCTGGACAGCGCGGGCCACCGTCTCGGCGCGCGAGCGGGTGCCGAGCTTGCGCATGATGCGGGTCAGGTAGTCCTTCACCGTGTAGTGGCTCAGGTGCAGGCGCGCGCCGATCTCGCGGTTGGTCAGCCCCTCGGCGACCAGTTCCAGGATCGACAGTTCGTGCCCGGACAGCAGCCGTTGCTCCGGGCGCAGCACCGCCCCGGCCACCCGGGAATCGATGACCAGCGTGCCGGTGGCCACTCCGCGCAGCCTGCGGGCAAGTTCGTCCACCGGGGTGTCCTTGAGCAGGAACCCGTTGGCCCCGGCATGCACCGCCGCCGAGGCCGCCGCGCGATCCTCGAAACTGGTCAGCACCGCGATCCGGGTGTCCGGGTGCATCCGGTGCACCGCGTCGACCACGGCCAGGCCGGAGCGGTTCTGCAGCCGCAGGTCGACCACGACGAGATCGACCGGACGGTTGCGCAGGAAGGCGACCGCGGAGTCGCCGTCACCGAAGGTGGCGACCACGGTCATGCCGTCCCGCTGCAACGTGCGGGTAAGCCCCTCGAGAACCACCTGGTGGTCATCGATCAGCACGGCCGAGATCGCCTGGGCGTCCGACCGCAACGCCGGATCTGTTTCGGAACCGACCGTAACGTCCGTCATCACGTGGGCAACCAATCTCGCTTAAGCACATAGTGCGGCGAGGAAAGGACTTACCTCACTTCGCCGGGGCAGACCGGACCGGGCTCCCTGAACTCTTCGTAGCCGCGGGCACCGCGGTGCGCCGTCGGACCGAGAAAAGTCCGTAAAGCATGGCGCCGACCAACACCACGGCGGCGACGCTGAGGATCATCGGCAGGCTGCTACCGCCGCCCCCACCCCCACTGGCCGTCACCACGTGCACAGGTTGGCCGGCGGCGAGGGTCACCGGGTAGCTGCGGTCGTAGGGCTGCACCGGCGGGGAGCCGGGCACGGTGCGCACCCTCAGCTCGAAACGCGCCGGGCCGGGCGCCACCGAGCCGACCGTGGCCTGGTACTGGCCGATCAGCGAGGTGGGCTCAAGGTCGACGAACTTGGTGGCCGGAGCGGTCGAGTTCGGGTCGGCGATACCCACCGTGACCGCGGTGCCCTGCAACGGCGCACCGGAGTCGAAATCGGCAATGGCCACGGTGGCCTGCCAACCATCGGTGGCCGCGGCTGCCGTGCCGGTGGCAGCGGCCTTGCCCTTGGCGGTCGTGGCCTTGGTGGCCTTGGCGGGGGCCGCCGGAATCTTGACGGGGCTCAGCGTGAAGTCGCGCACCAGGACGACCGCCTTGCCCGCGCTGTGCGCTGACGCCGGTGCGGCGCTCGTGCCGATCCCGGCGATCAGCGCGAGCATGCCGACCAGCAGCGCGACCACCGACGATCGCCCTGCTATCGCGCGCATCCTGGTCATAATTCAGCCTCCTCCGCCGAGCACCGTGGCGGCCACGGTGGACTCGATGAGTTCGTGCAGATACTTCAACAGGGTCACACATACCCCGATTGAGGCGGCGCCGCCCAGCAGCACACCTGCCGCCACCCACAACGTGCGTGGACTCACACCCAACGAACCGGTGGTACGTCGACGGGCCTGGACCGGGGCGGTGGCGACCGAACCACCTGCCCCGCTGGCCACCGCCACGTCGTCGTGCAGGATGTGGCCGTCCTCGTCGAAGTGGACCCCGTGGGACCACATGTCGTCGTCATCGTCACGCTCGAGGTCGTCGGTGTCCTGCGCCAACTGCGCCTGTCGCGCCGCCTCCATCATCAAGATCACGCTGAACGCCGCCATGACCAGGAAGATGAAGATCTTGGTGTACAGCACGTAGAAGTACTCCGAGGCATACGGCAGCCGGGTGATCGCCTGCCACTTCTTGTGCGAGAACTCGTTCGTCGAGTACGGCGCCTTATAGGCGGTCTGCGTGCCCAGCAGGTAGAGCCCCGTGCCCAGGGTGCCGGCGAAGGTGGTCCACATCAGCGAGGTCAGGAAGCCGCGGCGCACCTCCAGGGTGTGCAGCGTCAGCACGGACATGCTGCGGCGCAAGCGTGGGATGGCCAGAAACGCCATGGAGGCCGCGAGGAGGAGCCAGAGTCCGGCCATGGCCACGTGGAACTGGAGCAGGAATACCTCGAAGGTCTTGCCCTGCACGATGTATTGCAGGCCGCAGGACTCGCAGCGCAGCTTGACCGCGTCCTTGATGGGCAGCGTGACGGAGACCGTCTTGAGCTGCTTCTGGTACTGGATGGCCGGCTGGTTCACCGTGCCGTGGAACTCCCACAGGCCCGGCCCGCTGACGATCCCGGTGCACCGGTAGAGGCCGAGCGGCACCTCCGGGGAGTTGTAGTGCTCCTGCTGGCAGTTCGCCGGGTTGTCGGTGGGTTCCTTGCCCGGCTGGTTGAAGGTCAGGAAGACGCCGTAGTTGGCGGTGGGCGGCGTCCCGTCGGCCTTCACCACGATGATGTCCATGGTGATGTAGTTCGGCGACACCACGTGGTCGAGGTTCGCCCGCTTGATGCTGACCTTGATCTGATTCGGGTCGTACGGGTCGTACGTACCGGCCGCGGTGGCTGCCGGGGCGGCCAACAGACTCCCCGTCAGCAGCAGCACAAAGACAGCCGCGACGAGACTCCAGCCCCGCACCCATCCGGCGCGGGGCTGCGGGGAGCCCGCCATCACCGGAGATCTTTCAGCATCTCAGGTCACCGCCAGGAACGATTTGTTCCACTTGCCGTAGTACTTGTTCACCCGGATGTCCGCCTCTCGGTATTGCTTGTCGAACCACTGCTGGAAGAACGCGTACCGCTTGTCGTCCTGCACGATCTTGGTGAGCTCCGGCGTCGCGTCTGCGACGCTCAGTTTGGGCAGATCCGTGCGCTTTTCGACATGTAACACGATATAGACGCTTCCGTCATCTACCTGGTAGGGCAATGGCTTCGACGTACCGCCGACTTTCAAACCTCGCACAGTGTCGATGAAATCTTTCTGAACGGGCGAGAGGGGACTCACCTCCACCGTCTGGGCCTGCAGGGCCTTGGGCCCGAGGTCCTTGACGATGTCGGCCCACTTGTCCTTCTTGTTCAGCCGGCTGACCAGCTCGTCGGCCGAGGCCTGGTCGTCCATGAACGCGATGTCGGTGGTGGCCCGGAAACTGGCCCCGACGAGGTCCTGGCGCTGGTCGTAGGCGTCCTGGATCTCCTGCGGGTTCACGATCACGTCCGGCAGCAGCTTCTGCGCGATCGCCTTGGACAGCAGCTCGGCCCGCTGGGCGATCTCCAGGTCGGAGGCCGCGTAGCCACCCTGTTGCAGGCTGGGCGCGTTGGACAGTTCGTTGGCGATGTCCTTCTGGTCCTGGGTGTCCTGGACGGTGACGCCCTTCAGCTTGGCCAGCGCCTCGAGGAATGTCACGCGGATCTGGTAGGTCAGCGCGGTCTGCCGGATCTGCTTCGGGGACACCACCAGACCCTGCTGCTGGGAGGGGTCCATGTCCGACTTGCCCTGTTCGGTGTTGGCGAACTTCGTGTACAGGTCCTGCACGGTCTTCGAGGAGATCGGCATGCCCTCCACGGTTGCCGCGACCTGCGGCACGCCCGGGCTGCCGAACAGACCGCAGCCGGACACGGTCAGTGCGAGAGCACTCGCCAGCCCCACCGCCCGACATCCACGCCAGATGGCCCGCTGAGTCATTTCTTCGCCCCTTGCTGGTCCTGCCCGGCCTGTTCGTTGGTGCCCACGCTGGGAACGGTGGTGACCTTCTTCTGGTCCTTGGCGCCCGCCTGGGCCTTGGTGGAGGTCGCCGCATCGAGCAGCACCTGATCCGGCGTGCGTCCGTCCGTCTGCGGCTTGGTCATGTCCTGCGCGGCCAGCACCTGCACCAGGTACGGGTCGTAGTCGGAGACGTCGCCCTTGTCCTGGCCGACGAGGTTCAGTGCCTTGTCAACCGCCTTGTACTTCTCGCTCTCCGGGAACTGGAAGTCCTGACCGGTGGCCTCGGAGATGATGTCCGCGACGGTGGTCTGGGTGATCAAGTAGAGCTTGGGGTCGCCGTCCACCCGGGCGTAGAACCCGGCCTTGTTGAATGATGGCTTACCCACCGTCAGTTTCCACGTGTGGCCCCCGGCGTCGGTGGCCGACACCGAACATACGGGGCCGCAGTCCGGCACCGCGTTCGGCACGGTCAGGCCGTACGCCGGGTCAGTGGTGTTGGCGGTGGCCATGATCCGGTAGGCGTTCAGCGGGAAGAAGCGGTCAGCCGTGGTGGTGAGCATGGTGGCGGCCTGCACGGTCGCCCCCGCACCCGGCGTCCACAACCCATCGTCCTGGGTGACGGTGGCGGACTGCCCCTTCGCGGTGAAGGTGGCCGAGTGCACCGCGGCCGGCGCCAGGTTGATCGCCGCGATGCTCGTCTTGTGCTCCCCGCCGCCGCAGCCGGACAGGCCACTGATGGCCAGGCCCGCACCGAGGCAGAGCGCACCGGCGCGCCGCGCGCGCCTGCTGATTCCTCGTCCGGTCATCCGCGCTTCAACCTCCAGAGCACGAACGGAATGAAGACCAGGGCCGCCAGGCCCGGGAACACCACGCACTTCTTGATCAACGTGCGACGTTGCGGGCCGGTGATATTGAACTGCGAGTTGGCACCGACGTCGCGGTAGGCCGAGACGATCTCGTCGTCCTGCGCCACGTACTGCAGCATCCGGATGAAGAACTCCTGGTCCCCGAACGCCTTTTGGTACTCGTTGGACGCGACCGCAGCGCTGCCGAGCACCCCGATGCGGGTACTGGCCAGCACGGCTTGGGTGCCGGTCCCGGTCAACTCGGTCGCGTTGGCCAGCGCCGCCAGCGTGTACTCGGCGTCCGACTTCTTGATCTTCTTGCCCGCGTCGTCCACCTGGTAGCTCTTCGGGCTGGAGGAGACCAGGTGGGTGATCTGCGGGGCGCCCTCGGCGTTCGCGGCCGCGCTATCGCCGATCGACAGGGTGTTCGCGAAGATCACCGGGGTGTCGTCGTGGTCGAGCACGTCCACGATCGGCGAGGCGGTCGGGTAGCGCGAGGACACGATCGCCGCCGGGTCATCGGCCAACGACTGCGGGTCCTGGATCGCGTGTGGCGAGACCTGCATGCCCCACGGCTGGATCAACTGGTTGATCTGCGGGATGTCCCCGCGCACCGAGTCGGCCGCGATGATCAACCGGCCCTTCTGCTTGGCGTAGTCCTGCAGGAGCGTGACTTCCGCCGGCAACAGGGTGGTGCGCGGGCCCATCAGCACCACGACCTTGCATTCGTGCAGCAGGTCCTGGGCGCCCTTGCCGGTGAGGAACAGCTTGGCCGGCCGGTACCCGGCGATGCGCAGCCGGGCGGCGAAGGAGGTCAGCCCCTCGTTGCCGGGGTCCTCGAGCTTGCGCTCGCCGTGCCCCTGCACGAAGCAGGCCACCGGCGGGTCCTTCTGCCCGAGCAGCGAGATGCCGGAGGTGACCGTGGACTCGACCAGGTCGTCCAGTTCCTGCTGCTTGCCGCCGACCTGCAGCTTGTAGGTGTCGTAGTCGGTGATGTCAGACCCAGCGGCCTGCGCCGGGGAGATGTCCGGGTCGATGATGATGCCCTGGATGTTCGCGCCGGCGGCCTTGTACTTGCGCACCGTGGAGCGAACCTCGGCCGCACCCTGGCTGACGTCCGGGGAGAACGCGGTGATGGTGATCGGGATGTTGCCGACCTTCTTGATGACCTGCTTGGTCGCCTCGGACACCGTCTCGCGCTTCTGCGGAGTCAGGTCGATCTGGCCACTCGCCGCGTCGGCGATGCCGGGCGTGCCGACGAAGACGAAGACCACGGCAGCGACCGCGGCCACCCGACGCACAATCACCTGACGGTCCGTGCCGGCGCGGCGCCGGCTGATCGCGTAGATCGCCATCCCCAGTCCGGCAGCAGACAGCACGATGAAGTAGAGGACGTCGGAGTAGTAGATGATCCCGCGCAGCATCGGGTCCAGATGGTCGAAGGGACCGAACTGGTCGAGGTGGTTGCGGAAGCCCTCCGGCAGGAAGCGGACGACCAGGAAGAACAGCAGCACGACGAAGCTGAGGAAGGCACCGCTGGCCGCGGTGGCGGTGCGCGAGCAGACCGCGAGGCTGATCGCGTTGAACAGCATGACCACCAACAACATACCGAACCAGCCACCGAAGGCACGGGCGCGATCCGGGTTGGCGTAGCTGTTCAGCTGGGCGTAGTAGATCCAGGAGATCGACACCAGCAGCCAGCAGAACAACGTGTTGGCGATGAACTTGGCGAGGACCAGGGCCCAGCGCGGCACCGGCCAGGCCAGCGTCACCAGCAGCGCGCCGCTGGCTCGTTCCTCGGCCAGTGAACGGGAGGCCAGCACCGGGCAGATCAGCCCGAACAGATTGACGATGTTCGCGAAGTAGGACGCCAGGTCTGCCGAGTTGTTCGTGCTGACCAGGTTGATGAAGAAGACGCCCGAAATAATGATGAATCCGAACGCGATGGCGTAGGTACCCGCCCAGAGCGACAGCGAGCTGAGTTCTCGCTTCAACAACGTGACCACGGTTTGCTTCCGCCCTCTTCGCTTTGTCGTCTACTTCTTGTCGGTGTCGGTGACTACGTCCTCGCCCGCGTTCACCGAGCCCATGACCGCCTCGCGGAAGGCCTCCTCGAGGCTGTCCGCGGTGGATTCCGCGGCGGTGAGCGGCCAGCGTGCCGACCAGGCGCGGATCAGATCGGAGACGACCTTGTCGTCCCGGCACTCGACGGTCACGGTCACACCGCGGTCGTCGGTGTCCAGGTTGAGCAGTGCGGAACCCGGGACGAAGTCGGACTCCGTCGGTTCGACGTGCGTGTGCAGCCGCAACCGCATCCGGGTCGCGTGCCCGGCGCCCTCCGCCATCTCCGACGGGATACCGGCGTAGACCAGCTTGCCCAGCGACATGACCAGCACCTTGGAACACATCAACCGGGCATCGGCCAGCAGGTGGGTGGAGACGATCAGCGCCCGGGTCTTCGCGTACTCCTGGAGCATGCCGCGCATGTCCAGGATGTTCAGCGGGTCCAAGCCGGACATCGGCTCGTCCATGATGGTGACCAGGGGGTCGCCCATCAGGGCCTGCGCCATGCCCACCCGCTGCCGGTAGCCCTTCGACAGGTTGCCCACGATGCGGGTCCGCATGCTGGTCACCCCGGTCCGCTTCAGGGCCAACTCGACCGCCGCGGCGCGCTCGGCCCGCGGGATCTTCTTCGCCGACGCGGCGAGCATGAGATATTCCTCGACCCGCATCTCGTTGGGGAAGTTCACCCGCTCCGGCATGAAGCCGATGAGCTTGCGGGCCATCGCCGGGTGCCGGGCCACGTCGGCGTCGCCCACCCGGATGGAGCCGGAGTCCCAGCCGGCGATACCCGCCAAGCAGGTCATCAGGCTGGACTTGCCCGCGCCGTTGGGGCCGAGCAGGCCGGTGATGCCGGCCCCGAGGCTGAACGAGACCTCGTTCACCGCCACCCGCGACCCGTAACGGCGCGTCAGGTTCGACACCGTCAACAACGTCTTCTGGGTCGACGCGGAGGTGCTCGGCGGACTGACCGCGGTGGTGCTCATCTGGTAACTCTCCTCGGGGCGCGACGCGCAGGACCCGACCACGCCGGGCCGCGCAAAAGCGACATTACGGATGGATCATGTGCGAAACCGATGCCTAACCTGTGCCGCGCCTGTGTGCACGCGCTTTGAAATGTTGCTGCGTGATGTACCCCGAAACGGCGAGAGCACCGGAACCCCCTGGGTTCCGGTGCTCTCGACCAGTAACGACCTGTCAGGCCTGCTCGGCCTCGGCTTCAGCCTCAGCGCCTTCCTCGTCTTTCCACACCTTGTGCGCGGTGTGCGACGACTTGATCTCGGCCATCGCGGTCTTCTCTTCGGTGACCCGCACGAAGCGGCCCTTCTCCATGACCATCTGCTTGTCCGAGAAGCCCACCGCAACCAGGTGGAACTGCTCGACCATGATCACGGCCAGGCCCTCGTCGCAGAGTGCCCGCAGTGCGGCGTAGAGCCGCTCGGCGATGACCGGGGCCAGACCCAGCGAGAGCTCATCGACCAACAGCAGGCGCGGACGCGACATGAGCGCCCGGCTCACCGCCAGCATCTGCTGCTCACCGCCGGACAGCGAACCGCCGGCCTGGTTCTGGCGTTCCTTCAACCGCGGGAACAGTTCGTAGACGCGCTCGAACTGTTCCTTCATCTTCTGGCCGTTGACCCCGTAGGCGCCGGTAACCAGGTTCTCCTTGACCGACAGGGTCGGGAAAATCTGCCGACCCTCGGGCGACAGGGCAATGCCCATGCCCACCCGCTTGTGCGCCGGGGTGCTGGAGATGCGGTTGCGCCGGAAGGTGATCTCACCCTTGGTGGGCGGGATCGCGCCGAGGATCACCTTGAGCAGCGTGGACTTGCCGGCGCCGTTGGAACCGAGCACCGAGACCATCTGACCCTGCTCGACAGTCAGGTCGATGTCGAACAGGACCGGAAGCCGGCCATAGCCGGCGCAGACCTTCTTGAGCTCAAGCATTCTCGTTGCTCCCCTGTGCCGCCTCGGGCTTTTCGGCCTCGGCCTTCTCGGCATCGTCGGCGTGCTCGGCGATGAAGTCGTCGGCCTCCTCCGCCAAGCTCTCTGCCGTGGAAATGTCGTCGGTGCTGTCCAGGTCGAGTACCGATCCGAGGTACTCCGAACGCACCACCGGGTCGGCGGCCACCTCGGCCGGAGTTCCGGAGGCGAGCAGTTGGCCCTGGTTGAGCACGTAGACCAGGTCGGCGTTCTCCAGCACGGCCTTCACGTAGTGCTCGACGAGGATGATCGTCAGACCCAGGTCCTTCTGCAGCTGACGCAGCAGGGCGAACAGGGCGTGCGCGTCCTCGGCGTCCAAACCTGCGGCCGGTTCGTCCAACAAGACGATGGCCGGGCCACACATCAGCGAACGACCGATCTCGATGCGCCGCTGGCGACCGAAGTCCAGATCGGACACCCGGTCGTGCCAGTGCTCCTTGATGCCGAGCAGCACGCACATCGCGTACGCGGCCTGCTCAGCGCGGGCCTCCGACTTAGTCGGCCCCGGCAGCCCGAGGATGGTGCTGATCGGGTTGCCCTTGATGGCCAGGTGCGCCGCGGACAACAGGTTTTCCCCGACCGTCAGGTCGTGGTTGAGCCGGTTGGACTGGAAGGTGCGGCCCATACCGAGCTTGGCCCGGTCCCAGGGACGCGCCTTCGTGACGTCCTTGCCGAACATGATGATCTGGCCGGAGTCCGGCACCTTCAGCCCGTTGAGTACGTCGAACAGCGTCGACTTGCCGGCGCCGTTCGGGCCGAGCAGACCGACGAAAGTCTTCGCCGGCGCGGTGATGGTGACGTTCTGCAGGGCCTTGACACCACCGAAGGCGATGGACACGCCCTTGCCGACCAGCGCATTGCCGCTGTCACCGCGGTGCGGCGGCAGGAAGGCCTCGAGGACCGCGAGCGCCCTGTCGCGCTCGGGATCGATCCCGGCCTCGGAGACGATGTGGCCCGCGTGATCCGCGGCCGTCGTGGCAGTCACTTCTTCTCCGATCCCGCCGAGGCCGGAGCCTTGGCACCCAGCTGCGAACCCTTGGCCTTGGCCGGCGCGGGCTTGCTGCCGCCCGACGCCCCGCCGCCGCCACCCATTTGCGCTTTGGCCTTGTTCTGGTTGGCCTTTGCCGCACGCCGCTTCTGTCGAGCTCGAGCGTCGAACAGGTCGATGAGGCTGCCGCCCATGCCACGCGGGCCGGCGAGCACACCGACGGTCAAACCGATACCACCGAGCAACTGCGGGTTGATCTTGAGGCTCAACAGCGCCTGCGGGAGCATCTGGAAGAAGATCGCGACACCCACGGTCGCCATGATCGACTCGAAGCCCGCAAGGATCGGCACCGACAGGTAGAACAGCGAGTTGAACGAGAAGTACTGCAGGATGCCGGGCGGGTTGCGGTACAGCGGGGCGGACAGCGCGCCGGCGATACCGGCGAAGGTGCCGGCGATCGCGAACGCGGCCACCTTGTACATCCAGGGGGAAACGCCCACCGCGGCGGCCGAGACCTTGTCGACGCCGACCATGATCAGCGAGCGGCCGAACCGCGAGTGCCGGTAGCGGTACAGGAACATCATCGATACCAGCAGCACGCCGAGGATGTAGTAGTACATCCGGGTGTCGGATTGCATGCCCATGCCGAGGAAGTTCGGGCGCGGGGTGCTCGGCGCGGATAGACCACCGGTCAGCTTCTCCTTGGTGAACAGCGCGTTCTCCAGGAGGAACTGCAGCGACAGCGTCAGCACGACGACGTAGACGCCGGACAGACGCATGGAGATCAACGCCACGACCGAGGAGACCGCGATCACGAACGCGATGCCGACGGCCGCCGCAACCGGGAAGGGCAGGCCGGGACCCACCTCGCCGGGCTTGTCACCGCGCGCCATATAGCCGGTGATGTACAGCGACGAACCGACGAGCCCTGCTTGGGCCAGCGAGATCTCCCGGCCCCACCCGACCACGACCAGCAGGCCGAGGCAGGCGATGGCCAGGATCAGACCAACCGTCAGGTTGAAGGTCCAGTAGTCATTCGCGATCAACGGGTACACCACGCCGGCCGCGACGATCAGCAACAGGATCGGGTGTACTCCGAGCAGACCTTGGATACCGCCGTAGCGAGGCGGCACGTCGAGCGTGGGGGCGGACCCACCGCCGTGACCGGACCCGCCGGTCGAGGAACCGGGCTTTTCGGATCCTGGTTCTCGCTTCGTTACGTTTGTTGCCATCGTCTAATCCATTCCCTGCGTGGCTTCGGGCCAAGCGCATGTGTGAGTGCAGCAAGGCCCTAGTGGGCGAGGACCGAGGAACCCTTCTTACCGAAGCGGTCGACCAGGATGACCACCGAGAACAAGATGAAGACCACGATCAGTTCGCGGTACCCGGCATCGACGGTCCCGAACACGTCGGACTTGAGCATCGAGTCGATGATCGCCAGGGTGACCGCGCCGGCCAGGGCGAGCGGGATGCTGGCGAAGGCCCCGAGCACGCAGACGATCAGAGCGCGCAGGAAAATGAACAGGATGCTGTTGGTGTCCGTCCCGACGTAGTTGCCGAGCAGGATGCCACCGAGGGCGGAGATCGCACCGGACAGCGCGTAGACCGTGGTGCCGACCTGACCGATCGGGACACCGACCAACTTGCTGGCCTCGACGTTGTCGGCGACCGCGCGGACGAAGATGCCGAAGCGAGTGGCCTGCAACAGGATCGTGAACGCGATCACGACCACCGCTAACAAGATCAACGTCATCACTTGGTGCATCGTGACGAATTGGATGCCGATCTTGAACTTGTGCTCTCCACCTGGCAGCGGCGGGCCGGGCTCACCCGACGCCTTGTTGTAGCGGAACACGATGCCAACGATCAGCAACATCATGCCCAGCGCGAAGTTGGTCAGCGTGACCCGCGGGTACAGCGAGAGTTTGGTGCTGGTGACCAGATACCCGTAGAGCGCGGCGACCGCCGCACCCGCGAGCATTAATCCGATGATCGTCGGAATACGCGGGAATTCTGGTCGGTTGGTCGATTGGCCGGAGCCGGCCAGCAGTGCCTCACCGCCCGCGGACAGGTTCGGCGAGCACAGGTACCAGAACAGCAGCGTGCCGGCGAGCACGATGCCGCCGTGCACGAAGGCGATCGTTCGGCTGATCCGATAGCTGAGCACCAACGACACCGCGATCAAGCCGTAGAGACCTGACGTCGTGATGCCGTTGACGATCGACGGACCGAACGTGTGCTGGTTGAAGGAGATAGCTGTCAGCGAATCCATGGCGCGCCGCCGCTGCCTTCCTTGCCGCCTTCGACGACGGCCGTAATTGAGAGAGACTCGTCCGGGAACGTGGCATACCCGTGGAGGCCACACGGTCTGTGGAGGCCTTCTCCGGGACCAACGAAAGCCGAACAGGACGGTTACGGGACAATCCGGGACAGTTTAGACCGGCGGGAGGGGCCCCCGACCATGGCAGTTATGGCTAATTCCGGGACCCGATGAGTGGGGATAGCCACAACGTGGGATGGCTCACCGGCCTGCGGTGGCCGAGTTCACACCGCGCTGCCGAACAGGCCATGGACAAGCCTGCGTTCGTCTGCTCGTTACCGGCCGGTCGCCGAATTCGCCACCGGGAGGGACACGGTGAGCGCGATGCCGCCGAGTTCCGGGGACGCGAGCACGGCGAGCCGGCCGTCCACCCGCTCGACATTACTCGTGAGGCTGCACAGGCCGAACGAGCCCATCGCGGCAATGCTTGCCCGCACGGCGGCCGGATCGCCGCCGCCGTCGTCGTGCACCTCCACGGTCCACCGGTCGCGACCGCGACGCAGCAGCACCAGCGCGTGAGCCGCGCCGGCGTGCTTGACCACGTTGGCCAGACCCTCGCGCGCCGCGCGGAGCAGCACCCCCGCAGCCGCCGGCGACGGCTCCGGGCCCTCGCCGGTCACCCGCACCGTCACCGCCACCGCGGGGCAGTCGGCCGCGCACGCGGCGGTCACCTCGGCCAGGGCTTCGGGCAGCGGCGTCGCTCGGCACTCCCCCTCGGGAGCGGTCAACACCCCCAGCAGCGCCTCACGTAGTTGCCGGGAACCCACGGTCAGCCGGTCGGAGAGCCGGTCCAGCACCACGCGCACGTCAGCGGGCAGGTCGGCCCGACCGCGCAGCTCGTGCAGGTCGAGTTCGGCCGCGAACAACTGCTGGCTCAGCCCGTCGTGCAATCGCTCGGCCAGCGTCCGGGCATCGGCCAGGGCTGCCTCGTCGAACTCGATCGGTGCGCCCATCGCGAGTGCCTCACCCCTTCCGCCTGTCCGTTCCACTACCCGGATTCGGCGCCCGAGGCTCCCCGGATGGGTGTGCTGACGTGATCTGCATAACGCTGAGCGGGAGCTCGAGACGTCCCCCCTTTCGGGGGGTCAGCGGGGTTCTGGGGCGCCGATGCCGGATCGCACCCTGTGGATGGTGGTGGCCAGCTGGAGGTGGAAGGCCGACCGGGGGTCGCGGATCGGGGCGTCCAGGATTTCCTCGATGCGCTTGACCCGGTACTTCAGCGTCGAGGTGTGCACGAACAACACGTCCGCGGCTTCGGCCAAGGTGGGCTCGTCGAGCAGGATGCCCAGCGTGCGCACCAACTCGGAGTGGTGCTCCCGGTCGTAGTCCAACAGCGGGCCGATCCAGCGGCGCACGAATTCGTCCATGCGCTCGTGGTCGTCGCTGTGCACCAGCAGGCCGTAGACCCCGAGTTCGTCATAGGCAACAACGGCCCTGGTGCGCCCGGTGGTGGCCAGCACGCCCAGCGCCCGCACCGCGTGGCGGGCCTCCCGGGCGAAGTCGCCCGGCCCGGCGCAAGCGGCGCCGATGCCCGCGGACACCGACCAGCCGCGGATGGCGGCGGCGGCCACCACGTCGGTGGCGAAGCGGGTCGCGTCCGGCTCCGGCTCCCGGCCCGGCGGACGGGGCAGAAAGGCCAGCACCCGGCCCTCGCTTCGCCCGACCAGGGCCGCGGCCACGCCGCGCGCGGCGGTTGCACACTCCGCCTCGACCAACTCGGCCAGGCCATCGGTGTCCACGCCGTCCGGGCAGGCCGGGTCGGCGGCAAAGGCGAATGCCCGATGTGGTCGGGATAGATCGTGGCCCAGGGCGACGGCCCGGGCGGGGAGTCGATCGTCATCCAGGCCGGCCAGCAGATCACCGAACAGTTCGGTGCGCCGGTGCACGCGATCCTGCAGCGCGTCCGCGGACACCACCAGGATCAGCGCCAACGTGCGAGCGGCCCGGGCGGCCACGGCGCGCGGCCAGGGACCGTCGCTGCGCGCGGTGACCACCAGATAGCCGAGCAGTTCCCCGCAGCCGCGCAGGGCCACCAACAGCCGGCGCGGTCGAGCACCGCGCGC
>Ga0137412_10001502_pt1 | contig 18231 bp, 18 predicted proteins | sample CZODoug2_1_16fun_FD_122160 | JGI IMG/M metagenome (GOLD analysis project Ga0137412, IMG submission 122160) | Vadose zone soil fungal communities from Angelo Coast Range Reserve, California, USA - CZODoug2_1_16fungal (Hybrid Assembly) | ecosystem: Environmental > Terrestrial > Soil > Vadose zone...
GCCTTCAATCCACAGACAATAACCGTAAAGGCTGGAGAGAAGGTGACCTGGATCAACCGGGACGAAGAACCGCACACTGTGGTGAGCGTCGAGAAGCAGTTCAAGAAATCGACCGCGCTCGACACAGATCAAGAATTCACGATCACAGCGGGCGCTCCCGGTACCTACACCTACTATTGCTCAGTTCACCCGAAAATGACTGGGACGATTGTAGTCGAAAAGTAGTTATTACCGAGTGCGACCGACTTGCTAACTCCCTGGGCAGTATGAATCCTTTCTTTGCGGCATCACCAAATCCCTTCGATCTGAAGGCCGCACTCCTCGCGGGACACGCGCAGCATCCGGTCATTATTCATTTTCCGATCGCGCTCTTTATAGCGAGCGCCGTCTTCGAGGTAATGGCGGTCTGGCGCAAGAAATCGGTTTTTGCAACGGTCGCCTATTACAATCTCCTCGGTGCCGCGCTGACCGTCCCATTGGCGATCGCCACTGGCTTGGGAGCGTGGCAATGGCAACTGGAAGGCGCAACCCTCAAGGGCAACTTACTGCTGCATATGATGTGCGCGCTAACTTCGGCGTCCCTAATCTTGCTTCTTTGCTGGATGCGCTCGCGGCTCCGGGCGAAGAATGTCTCGCCAGGTGTCGCTTATGTCGCAGTGACATTGTTCGCTCTGATGGCGATTACGCTTACCGGTCATCTCGGTGGAATCCTCAGCGGAGTTGAAACGCCGTGAGTGTCCAGCAACGGAGAGGAGGCTCCAACGAGCCAAACCCCAAACCTAACACACAGAATTCAGAAGAGTGGAGGCCGTTACTTCAAATATTTGTCGAACCAGCCGATCGTCTGATCCAGTCGATCGGCCTGGTGCTCAGGTTTGATGAAGAGGTGGCCTTCGCCGGGATAAACGATAAGTTGCGTCGGGACGCCTAGTGTCTTTAACGCGTGCCAGAATTCGTAGGACTGCGACGCGGGGCATTCCGCGTCGCGCTCACCTACAACGACCAGGGTAGGTGTCTTTACGTTCTTAATAAAACGAATCGGAGAACTTTTCTCGTAAACGGCGGGATCATCGTAAACCGATGCGCCGAAGAACGGGATCATCCATTGGCCTATCAGGTTCTGGCCGTAGTAACTTTGCCAGTTGGCAATGCCGGCGCCGGCCACAGCGGCGTGGAAACGGTTGGTTTGCGTGACAGTCCACATGGTCATGTAGCCGCCGTAACTCCATCCAGTGACGCCGAGGCGCGCAGGATCGATCGGATATTTCCTTATTGCTGTATCAACTCCGGCGAGAATGTCGCGCAGATCGCCTGCGCCAAAATCCTTTACATTGGCTCGAGTGAACTCTTCTCCCTGACCGTAACTCCCACGAGGGTTCGGCATCAGTACGTAGTAACCACGTGAAGAAAACGCGGCGATAATGGCTCGCGACATTCCGAAGCCTGCTGGCCAGTCCGGCGTTACTGCGCTTGAAGGGCCGCCATGGATGAGAACCACCATGGGATACTTCTTGTCGGACTCAATTTTTGCCGGAGACAGAAGCCAGCCCTGGATATTGAAGCCTTCGTTCGCCCACTCAAGATTTTCGGCTTTGCCCCACGTAACTGATAAGGCGGAGTTATTATTCGTTAGCTGGCGCCATTCACCAATCGGTCCGACCCAGATCTCGGGTGGCGTTTCAAACGTGCTGCGTTCCGCGGCTGCGAATTTGCCATCCTTGGAAATAGCAAAATCAGGGAAATTCCCGAAGGCGTGAAGCGCCTCTGCGCCTTTCCAAATTGTGCGTACCGAATTGTTGTCGATGTTCAATTCAGAGATCGCGCCGCCACCGCCAACTATCTCGGTGAAAAGGATGCGATCCGGCGTTAGCCAAAAGAGCGAACTGACCGAACTCTTACGACCGTTAGTGCGGTTCTGCACATCGGCGCCGCTGGCCGAGATAGTGAAAAGGTCCCCGCCATGAAATCCTTCGTCGCTCATCAAGCCTTCGATGAATGCGATCGACTTGCCATCGGCCAACCAGCGCGGAACGGCGACTTGAAGAGAAGGTTTGTAGATGGACCTGGCGTTACCGTTTGTGACGTCGATCGTGTAAACCTGAGCGATCCACCAATTATTGTCGCCAGGTCCGGGCGCCGCCGTTGTGACGAACGTCTTGTCGTCGGGCGACCAATCGTAATCGTAGATGTGAAGATTTTCCGGAGAAACCTGGCGCAACCGTCCACTGGCAACATCGAGAACAGCGATCCGCTGATTATGAATAGCAGTGTCGATCACGCCGGTCGTTGTTGGCGCGGCCATTAGCGGGCCGCCGCCGCCCGCGCCTTCAATGTAAAGGAAAGCAATCTGCTTCCCATTGTGCGACCAACGGGGTCGGGCAGCGTATCCGTTCAGGCTCGTAAGCTTTTTGGGATCGGAACCGTCGGCTTTCACACTCCAGAGTTGGCGCTGCGCTGCCTCATCGGCGCTGGAAAAGACTGCCAGTGTCTTGGAATCAGGAGACCATGCGGGGTCGAAATCGGTTCTTTCGCCGCTGATCGGAATTTTAACTAATGTCGCTGACGCGTTACCTGATGTTTCGCGGACGTAGGTTTGCTTTGATGTTGACGCGGCGGTGGACTGCACCCACGCGAGATGCGTTCCGTCGGGCGAAAGAGCAACGTCGCCGTACAGGACAGTTTTACCCAACTGTTCGGTCAGCTGCTGCATAGTCTGAGCGGTTAATATCATCGGAAAAACACAAGCCAGAAGAAGATGCTTCATCTTGTGATTCTGACAAAGATACGGTCGAGCGACAAGGAAGCGCGAATTCTCGACGGTGAATTGTGATCGCGCGTTTGGGCGCGCAAGTTCAAACTTGGAAGCATGAACTCCGATCCTTCACCGCCATTGCCGAAAGTGCGTACTGGCCAGACGCCAACGAAGCTAACGAAGGAAGAATATTTGAAACGTTGGCGCGAGCGATTCTATGATCCCGCGTTTGCGTCAAAGAAAGTTGAGCTGGATGCGATCGCGGAGATCGCATGGGAAGCGTATGACGATGCGCGCAAGTCGCCTCACACGCGCAAAGCCGGAACGGGCTTCGCTGATCCCGAGTACGAACTATCAGTCGAATGGCTGGAAGCGCGGCAGGCGATCATCGACGCACAGAAACGTCAGGAATCGCCGGACGCTGCATCGCGCGTTTTGCTAATCTGTGCGTCGCCCCGCACGGACCAGACATGTCCAAGCGAGATGTCGAAAACGTTTCGTCTGGCGCAGCGCGCGCGCGAGATCATCGATACGGTTCCGCGATTCGAGGTCGACTTTCTCGACCTCAGCGTTATGGCGGCTGAATACGGACGCGTGATTTATCCCTGCAAAGCCTGCGTTTCCACGGCCATGCCCCTCTGCCATTGGCCGTGCAGCTGTTATCCGAACCATTATCTTGGCCAGTCGCAGGATTGGATGAATGAGATTTATCCGCGATGGGTGGCGGCACACGGCATCATGATCGTTACGCCGGTGCATTGGTACCAGGTCCCCAGCACGCTTAAGTTAATGATGGATCGTTTAGTCTGTGCCGACGGCGGAAATCCGGATCCAACCTCCACACATGGCAAGGATCCGGAGGAGGCAAAGGCGTTGGAGCTCAAGGGTTGGAATTATCCGCGTCACCTGGGTGGACGAACATTCGCAGTTGTCGTGCACGGCGATGCCGAGGGCGCCGACTCCGTCCGCCGCGCACTGCACGACTGGCTGGCCGATATGAATTTGTTTCCATCTGGCGAAGCTGCCGTGTTCGATCGCTACGTGGGTTATTACAAGCCCTATGCTGTGAGTCATGATGAGCTTGATCGCGATGACGCTATCTTCGAAGAAACGCGCAACGCAGCACGCGTCCTGGTGCAGGCGGTGACGAATTTGCGCGCGGGAATCCATCCGGCTGATCAAGACCTGGTCGATCCACGTCCGAAGTGAGTGTTTACGAAGAGCGACCAGGCATCCAATCACGTATCATCAATCGATGGCTAGGGTCCGGATCCGCTTGGCAACGTCAGATGATTGCCGTGCCCTGGCCGAGATGCGCTATCGATTCCGTGCTGAGACCAAATCGAAGATCGAGACCAAATCCGTGTTCTTGCGAAGGTGCACGTCATGGATGAAAAAACGTTTTCGCACCGGCTCGTCCCCGTGGCGCTGCTGGGTTCTCGACGACGGAAAGCGGCTACTCGGCCATGTTTGCGTGCAGTTGTTTGAGAAAATCCCCAACCCAGTTAACGAACCCGAGCTCCATGCTTACGTGACCAACTTTTTTGTTGTCCCGGAAATGCGTAACCAGGGCTTCGGCCAAGGATTGCTGAACAAAGCGTTGTCGTGGTGCCACGCTCGCGGAACCGACGCCGTCATTCTCTGGGCGACTCTTGGAAGCAGATCGCTCTATCGCCGGTGCGGCTTTGTTGAGCCCACGGACCTCTTTGAATTGCGAGATGGCGCTGTGCAACCGCGATGAGTTCAATGTTGAGCCGCTTTTGGGACCGTCTGCCCGCGATCGTCCGCGGAATACTTGTGGCCGAGTTGGTCGTAACTATTGGAACGACCCCGCCGAGCATCGCAGTGATCCTGAACTTGCGAACCTCGCCCTCGATTCCATGGATGCTCGTTGTAACCGCCGGGTGGCTTTTATTTTTCTGGTGGTATGTGAGCGGACACGGGTGGCCACGGAGCACGCAGAAAGCCCGACGACGTGATCTGCGTGCACCATCGCTGTCGAAGCACGCGTGGACATGGGCGCTGATTGCCGGAACGCTCGGCATCACAGGCACAATCGCGATGGCGTTCGTGACGGCGCGTCTGGCGCAATTGCCGCGGGAGGCGTTCGCCGCACCAATGGATTTCGCAAAGTATGGAGCGCTGACAGTGATCTGCGCGATTGCCTGTATTAGCGCAACCGCAGGGGTTGTAGAAGAAGCTGGCTTTCGCGGGTTCTTAATCTCGCCGATCCAGCGACGATATGGTTGGACGATTGCCATTCTGATCAGCGGGATCATGTTTTTTCTCGATCATCACCTGAGTCATGCATATGCGACGTTCGTCTTCCTGCCATTCTTCCTGGCGATCAGTGCGGTACACGGCCTACTCGTGAAATACAGCGGATCGATTCGGCCATCTGTGCTGCTGCATGCGCTAGCTGATTTTATTGTGATCCCTGTAAGCTACGGCTTGGTCGGAACGTTTTCGGTTGAGTCGGTTCCAGTCACTGGAATCGACCGTCAGTTTATAATCTGGGTCGCTGTAATGGTGATATGTCTTGGCGCATTCGTGCCTGCGCTGAGGGTATTGGGCAGGCGAAGCGAAACGGCGCGCTGAAAGCAGGGCAGTCGCAGCCGCATTCCCAGTTCAACCTTCCGATCGCGATTTAGGTCCGAAGCGCCTTGGTGAAGCGGACGAGTTCATCGGCGACCTGTTTGATTCGCTCGTTGATTTTCTTGTCGTTGATGCGCTCGCCGTCGAAAGCATGGGATGTGGCAAACGCGAACCTGGGAATAATGACGCAACGAAAATCGAGCATGAGGCTATTGGCATAGGCCATGACTGACATGTAGCTCGCGTGACCTCCGGCTGCGCACAGAAAGCCAACGATCTTGTCTTCCCATGCGCTTCCTGTGAGCTCGATCATGTTCTTGGTGGCCGCGGCGACATCGTAATTATAAACCGGCGCGGCGATGAGAATGCCGTCGGCGTGTTCGATCGCCGCGCTCAATTTTTTTGAACCAGGCATCCCATAACATTTGTGTGCGTCGCACAGCGGCAGATCCATTTCACGGATATCGACCCAATCGCAATCGACTTCCTTTTTTTGAAGATGCGCGAACGCGGCGCGCCCCATTCGCCGGCTATTGCTGTCGGGGTTACCACTCGTGCTAATGACAAGATGCTTTGGCATGAAGGAATGCTAGAAGCAAACGCTCAACGCTCAACATCGAACGCCCAATGTCTGAAATTCAGACGCCTGATGTGCGGTTGTAAGGAATAATGTTGTCCCACTCGTCGGCGGATGAGCGCGCAACAAAGGCCACCACGGGTTCGGTCTTGCTCATGTTGAAGACTTCGTGAGGAACGCCGGGTTTGATGTAAATGAAATCGCCGGCCCGGTTCTCGATCACGTGCTTGAGGCCGGCGCCGAATTCGTGACGCACTCTTCCTTCGATGATGTAAAGAATCACTTCGAAATCGACGTGAATGTGCGCGTATGCGACGCCGCCTGGAGGGATGGTGGCGATATTCGCCGATAAATTCTTCGTGCCGACATTCTTCGCGGACATGCCCTGTTTATAGTGAATTCCGTTCCAGTTCCTTTGAGCACCGCCACCACGAATGGTCAATATCCCATCGTGATCTTCTACAGCGCTTACCTGGATGTTGTTTTCGTTCTCTTTCATTTGCAGCGGATGTCCAACGCCCAACGTGCAATCTCCAATTCGCAGAGCGGCTCAATTCTCAGTCGGGAATCGGTTCGAAACCGGCAAACATTTCGGCTGATTCAGATAACGTGTTGAGCGGGACGCAATCGCAAACTTCAAAGAACCTGTTCCACATCACGAGGACGTTTGAATTCTTGTGCGCCGCCTCAATTGCTTCCTGCGATTTCCATTCCGAGACTTCTATAATTGTGCCGTCGCGTGCGCGCATAATAATCGGTGTGCGGTCCGTCACGAGCCCTTCCTTGCGCAATGTGGGAACACGATTCCTAACCAGCTCCAGGGTGTCGCTTTCCCTTCCGGGTTTGGGCCGATACGCGACAATGACAATGACAGGCTCGATCATTGCTAAAAGTCAGCATATTCCGATGCGCGACAATAACAATCATCGGCCCGTCAGGCTGTCAGTCCCTCTGTCGAATCTTTCGGAGTCGCGCCTAATGTTAGGCGAGCACGATCAAAACGATTCGTTGAAACGATGACCGATTAAAGCGATGAAGCATTATACGGAGGTGATTTGTTACAAAGTTAAAACGTTAAAAAGGGGACAGTGCCTTTCTGCGGGTGAACCCTGTGCCGTTGTAACTCTTTTAACTTTTTAACTTTTCAACTATGCGATGAAATCTTTCGAGATTGCTGGATTGCCACCTGACGAAGTGAACCGCTTTGTCGGCGGCGAGCATTCCGATCCCTTTCGAGTGTTGGGTCCGCACGGGGTCGGGGACGATTTAGAGATTCGTGTCTTTCGCCCCGATGCGCGCAGGATTGACATCGTGCTGGATCAGCATCCGGAAGAACCGATCGCAGCGCAGAAAATTCAGCAGGACGGTTTTTTTTGCGCGACTGTCCGGAACGCAACCCGGGATCTTCCGTACCATATCCGAGTCACCGCTTGGGACGGATCGCACTACCTGACACGCGATCCCTATCAGTACGGCCCGATCATGGGCGAAGTCGATCTGCATCTCTTCGCCGAAGGACAGCACTGGAATATTTACGACAAGTTCGGCGCGCATATGCGCACCATCGGCGATGCCACTGGCGTTTATTTTGCGCTATGGGCGCCTAACGCGCAACGAGTCAGCGTGGTTGGCGATTTCAACGGTTGGGATGGGCGGGTCGATCCCATGCGCAAACTCATCGGCAGCGGCGTGTGGGAATTATTCCTGCCCGGCATCAAACAAGGAGCGCACTACAAGTTCGAGATCCGCGCTCAGACCGGGGCGCTCCTTCTCAAGAGCGATCCGTATGCATTCTTTAATCAGCACGGAAAATCGACCGCATCGCTGGTGTACGATCTGGAACGTTATAGCTGGAACGATGGCGCGTGGATGGAATCGCGACGGACACGCAACTGGCCGAAAAGCCCTATCAGCACTTACGAAGTGCACCTGGGCTCGTGGCGACGCAAAGCTGAAGAGGGAAATCGTCACCTCAGTTATCTCGAACTGGCAGAGACATTGCTGCCGTACGTGTTGGAAATGGGTTACACGCATATCGAATTATTGCCGGTTGCCGAACATCCATTCGAAGGTTCCTGGGGTTATCAGGTCACAAATTATTACGCGCCCACCAGCCGGTTCGGCACGCCGGATGAATTCCGTCATTTCATCGACAAATGCCATCAGGCCGGCATCGGAGTGATTCTGGATTGGGTACCTGCACATTTTCCAAAGGACGCCCACGCGCTGGCTGAATTCGATGGAACCCATCTCTACGAGCACATGGACCCGCGCCAGGGGGAGCAACAGGATTGGGGCACCCTCATTTTTAATTTCGGCCGCAACGAAGTGCGCAATTTCCTGATCGGCAATGCTCTTTTCTGGCTCGACAAATATCACATCGACGGTCTGCGCGTGGACGCTGTGGCTTCGATGCTTTACCTCGATTATTCGAGGAAGCCCGGCCAATGGATACCGAATGTTTATGGCGGCCGCGAGAATCTCGACGCCATCTATTTTTTGAAACGTTTCAACGAGGTTTGTTACGAGCGTTTCCCCGGAATCATGACCATCGCGGAGGAATCAACCGACTGGCCCGGCGTATCGCGTCCGGTTTATCTGGGCGGACTCGGGTTCGGGTTCAAGTGGAACATGGGCTGGATGCACGATTTCCTGCAATACATGAGTCTCGACTCGATTTTCCGGCGTTATCATCACGGCAACATCACATTCTCGCTGCTTTACGCATTCCAGGAGAATTTCATTCTGGTGCTGAGCCACGATGAAGTGGTGTACGGCAAGCGCTCGTTGCTATCCAAAATGCCAGGCGACGAATGGCAGAAGTTTGCCAATCTCCGAATGTTTCTGGCGTGGATGTACGGGCATCCCGGCAAGAAGCTGCTCTTCATGGGCGGCGAATTTGGGCAGCGGAACGAATGGAATCACGACACTAGCCTTGACTGGCAACTCGTTAGTCTTCCTCCGCACGATGGTCTGCGTCGCCTGGTGCAACATTTAAATTACATTTACAAAAGCGAACCGGCGCTTTGGCAGCTCGACGACACCTACGAAGGATTTGACTGGATCGATCTTCACGACGCCGACAACAGCGTTGTGTCATTCCTGAGAAAATCGAGCGATGGAGATGTGGTGGCGTTTGTTGTGAATGCAACGCCAATGGTACGCTACGATTACCGGTTAGGGGTCCCCGAGTCCGGCTTCTACCGTGAGCTTATCAACACAGACGCCGAAACGTACGGCGGCAGCAATGTCGGAAATTTAGGCGGTATGCAGACCCAGGACGTTCCCTGGATGGGTCGAGAACATTCAATTCTCATTCATCTACCCCCACTGGCGGCGCTGGCTTTTAAACTGCAGAAGTAATTCGTTAGCCAGTAGCTAGCCATGGCTGCAGAGAATCTGCATACGTGCGCTTCAAACTGCTCCGCTTGATTGTTGGGTCAGGCTAAACTATGCAATAATGAGGAATCAAACGATGAAAGTTCGCCTGCTGCTCGGTTTACTTCTAAGCGGACTGCTTTGCGGTTGCGCTGCAAATACTCCCTATTCGGAGACTGTGGTTGATACCGAAAAGCACACTCAACAAAGAGGGTTGCCTGAAACACCGGTGTACAACAGACCAGTGTATGCCCCGGGAGCAAGCGAGCAGCCCGGACTCGGAAGCCACTATTAACTCGATTCTACGGAAGGTGTGATCGCTTCCGTGGCTCTACTGTATCTCCGAGGTGAATTCGCCGTCGCTGACTCGGGTGCGAATTTTCATCTTTGGCCGGACTGCTGCGATCGTACGAACAATTTTTCCGCGCTCGTTCATCGTGATGCTGTATCCACGTCGCAAGGTCGCGTCCGGACCTAGCACGCGCAGGATTCCTTCAATGCGCTCAAAACGGTGCCTCGCGTTCTCCAGCAATCGTGCCGGAGAAGCAACCAGGCGCCGATGTAAATCCGCAAAGCGATTGCGGCGCATTATGAGCTCGCGCGCCGGACTGCGCGCTTGCAACGCGCGCGCGATGTGGGCGAGGTTGCGTTTGTTACTGTCGATCTTGTGCGCGAGGCAACGCTGCAAAGTCTCGCGCGCGTGATCCAGACGTTGTTGGGCATCGCGGACCCGGTTGAGTAACTGGCGCGAAAGCGCCCGTGTACAACCATCGATCCGCCGTTGCAGATCGACAATGTCGGGCACAATCAATTCAGCCGCGGCGCTCGGAGTAGGTGCGCGCAAGTCAGCAACGAAATCGCTGATGGTGAAATCGATTTCGTGGCCGACTGCTGAGACGATTGGGATCGCGGAATGAAATATTGCGCGTGCCACGATCTCTTCGTTGAATTCCCATAAGTCTTCGATGCTCCCGCCGCCACGGGTGACCACGATCAGATCGAGCGGTGCAAACGCCTCGTTAGGCAAAGCGAGTTCGCGGATGGCAACAGCGATCTCTTGTGCGGCTCCGGTTCCCTGCACGCGGACGGGATTGATCAGAATCTGTAACCACGGCGCGCGACGGCGTAGCACGTTCACCATATCGCGAATCGCCGCTCCGCTTGGCGAGGTGACAATTCCGATGCGCCGCGGGAATCTTGGCAATGGCCGTTTGCGTTCCGCTGCGAATAATCCTTCGGCTTCGAGTTTGCGTTTGAGCGCTTCGAATTTTGCCTGGAATAGGCCGACTCCGCGCGGCTGAAGAATCTGGACATTCAGCTGATATTGTCCGCGAGCCTCGAAAACTGTGACGGTGCCGTAAACCTGCACCTGGCTCCCATCAACTAGCGGCTGCGCCGAAAGCTTGCGCGGTAAAGTGTCGCGCCAGATCACGCACGCGATCTGGGCGCGCTGATCCTTAAGCGTAAAATATTGGTGGCCGCTCGGATGCAGTTTGTAATTCGAGATTTCGCCCTGGACCCACACTGCGCGAAATCTTGTCTCGAGTGTGCCGCGGATTTGTCGTGTTAACTCGGCGACGGTTAACACTTTGGACGTCTGTTGAAAGAGGTCGGCGGTTCTTGTCATGTCGAGCAGAGTCTCCCGCCGATGCGGGATTGATATTTCAGAAACGTTTAGAGATTCATCGACTTCGCTCGGAATGACAAATGGAGAACGTTGGATCGAAATTTACGATCACAACAACTCGGCTTGCATGCCGCCCGGCGGTTTCAACCCGAGCTTGCGGTAGGCGTTCGCGGTTGCGACGCGGCCTTGAGGTGTGCGTTTGATGTAACCTTCCATGATCAGATATGGCTCGTTTACTTCTTCGATGGTGCCGGCCTCCTCGCCGATTGCGACCGCGAGCGAGTTCAAACCGACCGGACCGCCGTTAAATTTGTGAATTAACGTTTCAATGATCCGCTTGTCCCATTGATCGAACCCGTCGCGATCGATCTCGAGCATGGCGAGCGCGCGGTCGGCCAGTTCGGCAGTGATTTTTCCATCGGCTTTCACCTGCACATAATCGCGTACCCAGCGCAAAAGATTGTTTGCCGTGCGCGGCGTACCGCGCGTGCGCGTGGCGAGCTCGGCTGCGCCCGCTGAATCAATCTCGACGCCAAGCAAGCGGGCGCTGCGGATGATGATCTTCTGCATTTCCTCGGCATGATAATAATCTAGACGCGCGGTCATCCCGAAACGAGACCGGAGCGGCGCGCTTACCATTCCGGCACGTGTAGTTGCGCCGACCAATGTGAATTTCGGCAGATTCAGGCGAAGACTGCGCGCCTGCGGTCCCTGGTCGATGATGATGTCGAGCCGGTAATCTTCCATCGCAGGATAAAGATATTCTTCGATGGTCGGTTGTAGCCGATGGATCTCGTCGATAAAAAGGACGTCGCCTTTTTCGAGGCTGGTGAGAAGCCCGGCGAGTTCACCAGCCTTTTCAATCACAGGACCACTCGTGTTTTTGATGTTCACATTCATCGCGTTGGCAATGATGTAAGCCAGCGTGGTCTTGCCCAGACCGGATGGACCGCTTAGCAAGATGTGTTCAAGCACATCACCGCGCTTCTTTGCAGCTGCCACCATCAACTCAAGCCGCTCGCGAACTTTCAACTGGCCGGTGAACTCGCTGAAGGCGGGCGGCCGCAGCGAAATTTCAAAAGCGGCATCTGGTTCCGGTGGTTTCATGTGTGCCGTAAATCGTGAACCGTTGCATCGCTACATCGAATGTCGATTCACGAATTTCGAATTACGATTCTCGATCGTGATCCAAATTCTTAGTTAACACCAGCTCTGTCCCGCGGCGTTTATGTATGTAATCGACTTCATCAAAGGCGTGGCGAATGAGAAATAATCCAAGCCCACCCGGTTTGATCATGTCATGAGAGCGTCCTTTCATTTGGTTGGGCAAGACTTGGTCGCCCCAATCGCGCAACCGCACGCGCACGCATTTGCGCAAGCCTTCCATATGCAATGATATGAGTTGATCGTCGCGCAAACGGTAAGCGTAGCGAATGACATTCGTGCATGCTTCATCCACGCCGAGCACCATTAGCAGGCGTTCCTTTTCGGAGAGCGGATAACCATTAAGAAATTTGCGCACCCAATTGCGCATCAAGGCCAGGTTGGCTGTATGACTACTGAACTCGACTGTCTGTTTCTTCATTAACCGCTCTGGAATCTGAACAGATTCGCAGGATTCATTGAACCCCCAAGCCATCTGCGGTCAAGCGACCGGCGCATGGAGCTTATCTGTCTACGGCTCATGTGCGCCGCGGGGTTACGCAAAAACACAATGGACACTCGCCCAAACCACTGTTCAATTTCGAGCAGTATGTGGCGATGGTTCGTTGCGCTTTTGCTCTTGGCTACGCCGGCGCTCGCACAGGAGAACGCTACCGCCTATGAAGCGTTACGCGTAGTCGGCTCTGAATTGGGACGCGGCGCATTAAATCAGATTGTGTCGATTACCGGTGTGAAAGGCAATCCGCAGCCGGAAAAATGGAGAATTATTTTGAAGAACCCTGATGGTCGCGGTGTGCGCGAACTGGAAGTCGCCGATGGAAAGATTGGTTCCGAGCACCGGCCGGGTCGCTCAGTTGCGGGTTCCACCGAAGGCGCAACGATCGACACCTCACAGTTGAACTTGGATTCGAGCGGCGCGTATGAGGTAGCGAGTCACACGGCGAACCTGTCGCATGCCAATTTCGCGACGGTCGATTACGCCTTGCGCACCGATGAGCGCGGCGAGCCGACCTGGATCGTCACTCTTTTGAGTAGATCGTCACGTCCTGTTGGCACAATCCATATCGGAGCGATGCGCGGTGCGGTAAAGCAGACCGAAGGGATGTTTGCCGGCGCGACGATGGAAGATGTGGAAAACGATTACGACAGCGACGGGGAGAACGGCCCTTTCAGTGGCGTTAAAAGACGCATCAAGGATACTTTTCGCCGAACGCAGGAGGAAGCGCGAGGTATGTTTGACAGGGTGAAACGCTCGTTTTCCGATTTCATCAACCGCGGGTAGCGGCAATTAAAGTGAACGGCACATCTCATTCATGGCCGGAGCTGCCTTTCGCAGAATGGAAAGATACCGCCATCACGCTGCACATGTGGACGCAAATCGTTGGCAAGATTCGACTGACGCTCAGTCCATGGACGAACCACTCCTGGCACGTCACGCTCTACGTTACATCACGCGGCCTGACGACTTCACCGATTCCTTATGGCACATCGACATTCGAAATCCGTTTCGATTTCATCGATCACGAATTGCGCATCCTTAAAAGCGATGGTGCGGTGCGAGTGTTGAAACTACGGTCCCAGTCGGTGGCAAAATTTTATCGTGAAGTGATGAATGCGCTAGCCGAGATGAAATTGCCTGTGACCATCAACACCACCCCTAACGAGATCGAAAATCCGATCCCGTTTGATCAGGACGAAGAGCACCGCTCTTACGATCGCGAATATGCCAACCGGTTCTGGCACGTTCTGGTGCAAAGCGACCGCGTATTTAAGGAGTTTCGCTCGCGTTTCTGTGGCAAATGCAGTCCGGTGCATTTTTTCTGGGGCAGTTTTGATCTGGCCGTGACGCGTTTCTCTGGGCGGCCAGCGCCGCCCCATCCTGGCGGAGTCCCGCATTTGCCAGACGAGATCACGCGCGAAGCCTACTCTCAGGAAGTGAGCAGCCTCGGTTTTTGGCCCGGCAACGCGGCTGCACCGACGCCACTCTTCTATTCTTATGCGTATCCGGAACCACCGGGATTCGGACAGGCGAAAATTCAGCCAGACGCGGCTTTCTACGAGGTGAAGCTGCGGGAGTTCATTCTGCCTTACGACGCAGTGCGCACCGCTGAAAAGCCGGATGAAGTCCTTCTCGACTTTGCGCAAAGCGCCTACGACGCTGCATCGAAGCTGGGGAAGTGGGACCGTGATGCACTGGAAGAAAAGAAACCAGTCTTGCATTCGGCTTCGCAACATTCGTAATTAGGCGAGATGAATCCTGGTTGCGCAGCCGAGCAGCATGCCTGGCGTGAAGTGAAAGATGGATGGCGTCCCTTGTACGGAGATGTGGACAAAATCGGGGTCGCCGTTGAGTGGCACGACTTTCGTACCCAGCGTTCCTTTAACTGGGGACGTACCTTTCATCCAAATAGCCTGGAGTTCTGTTTGAATCTCGCCGGTCGCGGAGCAGTAGGCTCTGAAGGCGGCGCGCGGAGCGATTATGTTCCGGGCAACTGTGGGTATTACGCCATCGCCGATGAACCGCTGCCGGCATCGCGGCGCGCGCACGATCATCATCAATTCGTGACGCTGGAATTCTCGCGGGAACATTTGCAAAAGCAATTTGTCCGGAATGAAGCTGACCTCGAGCCGGAGATTCGCCGCATTGTGTTTGGAGACAAGGAGGAAAATGTGGTTGCTCCCGCGCGTCCGATGACGATGCAACAACGCGGCGTGGTCGCTGGTTTGGCAGAGCCTCCAGTCGCAAAAGCAGCTCAGATCCTCTGGTATCAAGGCAAGGCACTGGAGCTGATGGCGCATTTTCTTTTTGCGCCAAAAGACCCGGAATTTTTCTGCATGCGGCAAAAACGCGTCGCGCGCGAACGCGTGGAACGCACGAAGGAACTTCTGGCTCGCGATCTCGCTAATCCGCCTACGCTGGAAATGATCGGTCAGGAGGTGGGCTGCAGTCCGTTCTATCTAAGCAGGATTTTTTCGCGGGAAGTGGGTCTCACCATTCCGCAATATTTGCGCAACCTGCGAATGGAACGCGCAGCCGAGCTGTTGCGCACCGGACGGTACAACGTCACCGAGACCGCCACGGAAGTCGGATACTCGAGCCTGAGTCACTTTAGCAAAGCATTTTGCGAAACGATCGGTTGTTGCCCCGTGCTTTATCCGGCGGCCAAGAATGTGATTCTGGATCGCTGACGGGATCTTTCGTTGAAGCGATGAAGCGATAAAGCGATGAAGGGTTGACCCGCTTCAACGCTTCAACTCTTTAACGGTTCAACGATGAAAATTGCACGCGCTCTCATTTCCGTTTCGGACAAAAGCGGCATCGCCGCGTTTGCCCGCGTGCTGGAGCAACAGGGCGTGGACATCATTTCCACCGGAGGGACGGCAGACTTGCTGAGGAAAGAAAAAATTCCAGTACGCGAGATATCGAGCTTCACTGCATTTCCAGAAGTGCTGGAAGGGCGCGTGAAAACTTTGCATCCCCGTGTACACGGCGGTCTTCTCTACAAACGTGGCAACGAGAAACACGAGGCTGAAGCGCGCGAATGTGGCTTCGAACCGATCGATCTGGTGGTGGTCAACCTTTATCCGTTCGAAGCGACCATCGCCAGACCAGACGTCACTCTTGGAGAAGCGATCGAGAATATCGACATTGGTGGCCCGTCGATGATTCGCAGCGCGGCGAAAAACTACGAATCGGTCACGGTGGTGGTAGACCCGGCAGACTACGACGCGGTGCTCGAAAACGTGCGCGATAACAATGGCGAAACGACACTGAAATTGCGAGAGCGCCTCGCCATCAAAGCCTTTATCAGGACAGCCGAATACGATCGCGCGATTGGCAACTTCCTGAATAGGGAACAGACAACAGATGCATCGTTTTCACTTTCGCTTCCACTGGTGACGCGGTTGCGTTACGGAGAAAATCCGCATCAAACCGCCGCGCTCTACGGCGATTTCGATGAGCACTTCGAAAAACTTCATGGCAAGGAACTTTCCTTTAACAACATTCTCGACATCAGCGCAGCGACGAATTTGATCGCTGAATTCGACGAGCCGACCGTCGCGATACTGAAGCATACCAACCCATGTGGTGTGGGCTCGGATGCAGATCTTTGCAAGGCGTGGAACAAGGCGTTTGCCACGGATAAACAGGCGCCCTTTGGTGGGATTATCATATGCAACCGCCCGTTGACCGAAGCGCTGGCGAAAGTGATCAGCGAGATCTTTAGCGAGGTAATTATTGCGCCGGACTTTGAGCCCGAGGCGCGCAGCGTCTTGCAAAAGAAAAAGAACCTGCGCCTGATTCGGTTGGCAATACCAGCAACAGATGCCAGGCCCGCCGTCGATGTACGTTCCGTCTGCGGCGGCGTGCTGGTTCAGGACGCTGATGTTGCAGAAGAAGCAACGCGTAAGGTCGTTACAAAGAGACGACCTACCAAAACAGAACTGAAAGCGATGTTGTTCGGGTGGCGAGTGGTTAAACATGTAAAATCAAACGCGATTGTTTATGCGAAAGCGGACCGGACACTTGGCATTGGCGCAGGACAGATGTCGCGAATCGACTCTTCGCGCGTTGCGATTTGGAAAGCGAAAGAAGCCGGGCTTTTGCTTAAAGGCAGCGCGGTCGCCAGCGACGCGTTTTTTCCTTTCCCAGACGGCTTGATTGCTGCCGCGGAGGCGGGTGCAACATGCGCCATTCAACCGGGCGGTTCAGTTCGCGACGAGGAAGTGGTTGCCGCCGCGAACGAGCGCAACATGGCGATGATCTTCACCGGCGTCCGGCACTTTCGACACTGAGAACTGCGTGGACTAAATTGCACGAGTGATTATTTCCTCTGTTTCATTAACACCCGAAGCTCGGTGTTACTGAAGGTCGCAATGCGCCCCAGCGATACCAGATGAGTCGCATGCCTCGATCGATTGAGCCGCCGCGTGTTCTTAACATCGAAGATTTGCGCCGTGCGGCGAAACGCCGGCTTCCGCGAGTGGTATTTGACTACATCGACGGCGGCGCAGAGGACGAACGGACATTACGCGCTAACTGTCACGCGTTTGAAGAAGTGACCTTGCGTCCGCGGTGCGCCGTCGCGACGCCGGCGTGCGATCTGCGCGTGTCTGTACTTGGCAGATCTCTCTCCATGCCATTGATCCTTGCGCCTGTCGGCAGCAGCCGGCTGATGTATCCGCGCGGCGAGGAAGCTGCCGCGAGCGCCGCTGGCGCCGCCGGAATTGCGTATGCGCTTTCAACGCTCTCTGGCTGTCGCTTGGAGGACGTTGCCGCAGCATCGAAGGGACCGTTTTGGTATCAGCTTTATCTTGTGGGCGGACGCGATTGCGCGCTTTCGGCTATCGAACGCGCGAAAGCCGCGGGCTTTTCGGCTTTAGTCGTGACAATAGACACGGCTGTGGCCGGCATGCGGGAACGCGATCTCCGAAACGGCGTCAAAGAACTTCTGAGCGGCAACCTGGGATCGAAGCTGCCGTTTGTTAGTCAGCTACTGATAAAACCTCGCTGGCTTGCTGCGTTTCTAGCTGATGGCGGGTTAATGAAATTCCAGAATGTCGTTATCCCTGGAAAAGGGCCGATGCTGTATGCCGATGTTACCGCTGCTCTCGAACACGCAGCGGTGACTTGGGATGATCTCGAGTGGATTCGACGGGCATGGGGTGGGCCGATTGTCATAAAAGGGATACACTCAGGAGACGACGCCCGTCGCGCAGTGGACGTGGGAGCGAACGCTTTAGTCGTTTCCAATCACGGCGGCCGCCAACTCGACAGTGTTGCACCGACTCTGCGTATTTTGCCCGAAGTTGTGGCAAGCGTAGATGGTCAGATCGAGGTGCTTCTCGATAGCGGCATCCGTCGAGGCAGCGACATAGTCACAGCACTGTGCCTGGGTGCTCGAGCCGTAATGGTCGGGCGCGCTTATGCCTATGGACTTGGCGCAGCTGGCGGTGCCGGTGTTGCGCGAGCAATTGAAATTTTGCGCGCTGACCTCATTCGAACTTTGCAACTGATCGGCTGCGCGTCAGTCGCTGAGCTCGATCGATCCTATGTGGATGTACCGGTCCAATGGCTTGAAAAATGATGGACGACGCTGCAGAAAATGACGAAATCCGAATGACGAATGACGCAGG
>Ga0137412_10001503_pt1 | contig 18229 bp, 15 predicted proteins | sample CZODoug2_1_16fun_FD_122160 | JGI IMG/M metagenome (GOLD analysis project Ga0137412, IMG submission 122160) | Vadose zone soil fungal communities from Angelo Coast Range Reserve, California, USA - CZODoug2_1_16fungal (Hybrid Assembly) | ecosystem: Environmental > Terrestrial > Soil > Vadose zone...
ATGCGCCGCCCGAGTTCTGGTCGACTTTGCCCGGCACGCCTGTCACGACGGGAGCGGACCGGCTCGCGGCCTGCGATCCGCCTACCGCCCGCGCGGCGGCTGTCTGTCCGGCGGCTGCCGATGCGGCCGTGCCGGCGCCGGTACCGACCGCCGCGATCGGCGGTGCCGGCGGTGTCGGCGGCGGCGAAAGATTGCCGGGCACCGGCAAGCTGCCGCCGACCGAGCCGCCATCCGCCGGCTTTGCCCCTGCCGCCCTGCGGGCCGGTTTGGCGCCCGCGCTCCTAAGTGCCGACGCAAAGTCCGAGCGATCGCCGCCCGAGCTTACGGAATTGGCTGGCGCCGCGCTGGTTTGCTGCGCGGGGTCGGAGGCGATCGGGGATTGCGAGACCGGTGGTGTTGAGTTCATATCACCAGGAATAGCAAGCCACGTGCCAAACAGAACTCGCCCGGATTTCAGCGCATCAGGCTCGAGGGGAAGTCGCGTTTGGGTGCGAAGGGGCGCTCACAGCGGAGGAAACGTCCGCGGCCGGCCGTCGAAAGCACTTCTCCGTCGGCGTAGACCACCTCGCCGCGGGAGATGGTCATCACCGGCCAACCGCGCACCTCAACCCCTTCGTACGGAGTGTGATCGACCGCATGATGCAGCATGTCGTTGCGGATCGTGACGACCTTGCCGGGATCCCAAATCGCGAAATCAGCATCCGAGCCGACGGCGATGATCCCCTTCCGGGGGTAAAGCCCATAGAGCTCGGCCGGCGTGGTCGTGGTGATGTCCACGAATTGATTCACGGTGAGGCGTCCGTCGGTTTGCGTCGCCGAGAAAAACAGCGGCAGCCGCGTTTCGATTCCGGGGATTCCGTTGAGCACGTCCTTGAAGGGCGTGTTCGGACCGCCGGCAATCTTGTCGGCATAATTCCAGGGTGAGTGATCCGACGAAAAGACGGCAAGCGTTCCGTCCAAGATACCGCGCCACATTCCCGGTTGGTTGGCCCGTTCGCGCGGCGGCGGCGTGCAAACGCATTTCGCGCCGCTCATGTCCGCCGTGTCGATGTCCTCCGAGGATAAAAACAGATATTGCGGACAGGTCTCGGCATAAATCGACAGGCCGCGCTGCTGTGCGCGCCGCACCTCCTCGACCACGCCGGCCGAGGACACGTGCACGATCAGGATCGGCGTTTCGATGAGTTCCGCGAAACTGATGACCCTGAAGGCCGCCTCGCGCTCGCCGATCGACGGATGGGCGGTCACGTGGTACCGAAGGGCCGTCTTGCGGCTTTCGAGCAGCCGGTCGGTCAGCCAGCGGATGCAGGCGTCGTTCTCGGCGTGAACCATGAGCATCACGCCCTCCCGGCGTGCGAGGTTAAGGACGGTCAATATCTCGTAGTCGTCGAGCTTCAGGCCCTCATAGGTGAGATAGATCTTGATCGACGTGCAGCCCTGTTCGATCAGCTCCGGCAATTCCTTCGACAGCACCTCCGGCGTGGGATCACCGACGATCAAATGGAAACCGTAGTCGATATGCGCCTTCGGGCGCGCGCGCTCGTGGTAATCATCGACGATTCTGCGCAAGGATTGTCCGCGCATCTGCATCGCGAAAGGCAGCACCGTGGTGTTGCCGCCGCAGAGCGCCGACAGGGTGCCGCTGCGGAAATCGTCCGCGGTGCTGCGGCCCTCCCAGGGCTGCTGATCCATATGGCAGTGACTGTCGATTCCGCCCGGAAGCACCAGTCGTCCGGCGGCATCGATCACCTTGCCCGCCGCCAGGGGCTGCGGGCCGATCAGCGCGATGCGGCCGTCGCGCACCCCGATGTTCGTCGGCACAGGGCCTTCGGGCAGCACAACGGTCCCGCCGGTAATGGCCAGATCGTACGGAGCGTCATCCACGTTTCAAACATTCCTCGCGTTTCAAACATTCCTCGCGGCGGCGGTTGCCGCTATGATAACTTTTGCACGGCTCCACCGGTCGCGAGATTTCCCGAATGTTCGACGCGCTGCGCAACTTGATTCACGAACCACGAAGCGTCGGATCCTGATGCGGACGCGCGCGTTCTGAGCGCCGATCATGCCAATTCGGCCGACGTTCTGATCGTCGGCGGGGGAATCGCCGGCGCGGGCGCCGCCTACGAGTTGGCGGCATTCGCCTCCGTGATCGTACTCGAGCGCGAGCCTCAGTGCGGCTATCATTCCACCGGCCGGTCGGCGGCGAGCTTCACCGAGAATTACGGCGGCGACGTGGTGCGGCGCCTCGCCATCGCCAGCCGCGCGTTCCTGGAGGATCCGCCGGCCGATTTTTGCGATCATCCGCTGCTCGCGCCGCGCGGCATGATCACCATCGCGCGAGCGGACCAATTGGAGCTTTTGGAGCTGCATTTGGCTCGTGCGCAGAACCTGGTGCCGAGCATCGCCAGGATGGATGTCGAGGCGGCGATCGGCCGGGTACCGATTCTAAGAAACACTTATGTTGCAGGCGCTTTTCTCGAGCCCCACTCCAAGGAATTGGACGTCCACGGGCTGCACCAGGGTTTCCTTCGGGGTGCGAAGATGCGGGGGGCACGCATCCTCGTGAACACCGAAGCGCAGTCGATCGAACGCCTGCACGAGCGCTGGTCGGTGACGACGCCAAAGGGAATATTTTGCGCCCCGACGCTGATCAACGCCGCGGGTGCGTGGGCCGACAGCATCGCGGAACGCGCCGGCGTCGACGCTCTCGGATTGGTGCCGAAGCGGCGCACCGCCTTCAACGTACCCGCGCCCGCCGGGATGGACATCCGAGGATGGCCCATGGTCAGTGATGTCGCGGAGGAGTTTTATTTCAAACCGGACGCCGGACAGCTGTTCGTATCGCCTGCGGACGCGACACCCAGCGCCGCCGTGGACGCATACCCGGAGGATCTCGACGTGGCGGCCGGCGTCGAGCGCCTGGAGCGCGCCACCACCTTGAACGTTCAGCGCGTCTCTCGCGCCTGGGCGGGACTTCGAACTTTCGCCTCCGACGCGTCGCCCGTCGTCGGCCGCGACGGCCGCGTGCCTGATTTTTTCTGGCTGGCGGGACAGGGCGGCTACGGTATCAAGACCTCCCCGTCCCTGTCGCGCGCCTGCGCGTCCTTGATTCGCGAGCGTCGGCTGCCGGACGATCTGATGCGGCTCGGCATCACGGAGTCCCAGTTGTCCCCGGAGCGGCTGCGCGTGCCGCTCGAGCGGGTACGCGGACGCGATGCCGATCTCGATTCTTAATTCCCAAGAGGACAATGACTTGACCATCCATCGTTTCGAGAACGGATCGCGCTTCTGCCGCGTGTTGAGCCACGGCAATACCGTGTATCTGGCGGGCATGACCGCCGACGATACCTCCGGCGACGTCGTCAGGCAGACGCGCGACACCTTGGCGAAGATCGATCACTATCTTGCCATGGCCGGATCCGACAAGACCAAGCTGCTGACGGCCGTGATCTGGTTGCGCGACATCGCCGACTTCGACCGCATGAACGGCGTGTGGGACGGCTGGATCGACCGCTCCGCCATGCCGGTGCGCGCGACGGTGGAGGCGCGCCTCGCCGGCGACGAGTATCGCGTGGAGATCATGGTGACGGCAGCCTTGTGAACGAACATTCCCTGCTTCCCCGGCTGCGCGACCAGTTGAATGCCGGTTTGATGGACCGCCGCGAATTCGTCCGCTTCGCGGCGTTGTTGGGCGTGGCCGCCGGCAGCGCCTACGCCATGGCCGGCCTGTCGGCTCCCGTGATGGCGGGCAACACGCTGCCGTTCCCGGCCGCCGAGCCGGGCGCAAAGCGCGGCGGGAAGCTGCGCATCGGCGAAATGGTGGCGCGGATGGACGATCCGGCGACCTATAACTGGAATGAAATGGCCAACCAGACGCGGCCGATGTTGGAGTATTTGACCATGGTGGGTGCCGACAATGTCGTACGGCCCATGTTGATCGAATCGTGGAGCCCGACTCCGGATCTCAAGACTTGGACGCTGCAGGTGCGCGGCGGCGTGATGTGGCACAACGGCGAGGAACTGACGGCCGAACAGGTGGCTTGGAACATTCGTCGCTGGTCGGATCCGGCGTTGGGTTCATCGAATCTCGGTCTCTCAACCTTTGCGGCTCTGACGGAACCCACCGGCGAGAAGGATTCCAAGGGCAAGCCGGTGCGCAGGCCGCTGAAGAATGGCGTCGAAGTTCTCGACCGCCGCACTCTGCGCCTCAACCTCGCGAAACCGGTTCTGTCGGTCGCCGAGGACTGCGGCGAATTTTGTACCTTGGTGGTGCATCCGTCCTTCAAGGCGCCGTTGTCGCGCAATCCGATCGGCACCGGTCCCTATACTCTGGCGGAGCTGCGCGTCAGCGATCGCTGCATACTCAAGCGCGTCGCCAAGACCACCGACGGCAAGGACTTTCATTACTGGGGGGGCGAGGTATTCCTGGACGAGATTCATTTCTACCATTACGAGCAGGAGAACCAGACCGCGGCGCTGGCCTCCGGCAGCGTCGACGCCATCTACGAGCTTCCCGTCGAGCAGATCGAGCTCGCGCGATCGATCCCGGGCGCGCGGATCCTGTCCGTTGAAACGGCGCAGACCCTGTGTTGCCGCATGCAGGTCGACGTCAAGCCGTTCAACGACATCCGCGTGCGGCGCGCCGTCGTCAAGGCGGCCGACAATGCGGCCATCAAAAGACTGGTGTTCGGAGAACACGGCTTGGTGGCCGCGAACTTTCATGTCGCCCCCGTGCATCCGGAATATTTCCCGCTGCCCCCGGTGGCGCGCGACGTCGCCGGCGCCAAGCAGCTATTGAGGGAAGCCGGATACCCCAATGGCATCGACCTCGACATCGTGGTCGGCAACAACGACGGTCCCTGGCAGCAGGCGGCCTGCGAAGCGCTGCGCGATCAGGTCAAAGAGGCCGGGATCAATCTCGCCGTCACCGTGGTGCCGGCGACCAAGTTCTGGGAGATCTGGACGAAAGTGCCCTTCGGCGCAACCTCCTGGGCGCACCGGCCGCTCGGCACCATGGCGCTCGCGCAGGCCTACCGCGGGGGTGCATCCTGGAACGAGAGTCACTTTTCCGATCCGGAATTCGACCAGGCGCTGTCGGACGCCGAGGCAACCCTGGACGTCGCCGCCCGCAAAGCCAAGATGCAGAAAGTCGAGAAGATCCTGCAGGACGCGGCCGTGGTGATTCAGCCCATGTGGCGCCCGGTATTCATTCTTGCTGCGGCCAAGGTGCACGGCTACAACGCCCATCCGGCCAGACAGATGCAGCTCAACAAGGTTTGGATCAGCTGACCCGAGTCAACCCATGGGCAATCTCATCGTCCGGCGTGTGACCCAGATGCTGCTGATCATGTTGACCGTTTCGCTGCTGCTGTTCGCTATTTTCGACAGCGACCAGTTCCGCGAGAAAGTCGCCGTCGCAGAGCTCGGCGGATTCGGCGTGGCGACATTGTCCGCCGGCGATTACCACGAATGGCTCGAGAAGAAGGGATTCAATCAACCCTTCTTGGTCCGCTACGGGCAGTGGCTGCGAGCGGTCCTGCACGGCGATCTGGGCCAATCGATCGAGAAAGACGTCGCGGTGTCGACGCTGCTGAAAGAGAGCCTGGCCAACACCGCGATTCTGGCTTTCTTCGTGTTTCTGATCATGATCCCGGTGTCCCTCACGTTGGGCGTGCTCGCAGGCATGAATGTGGGTTCCGCACTCGACAGGGTCATATCCATCGCGGCCGTCTTTACGACATCGATCCCGCAGATTGCGACGGCCGTGCTGCTCACGGTGATCCTGGCGCTGGGGTTGGGATGGGTGCCCGCCAAGTCGGCCATGACCGACGGCTGGTCGTTTCGCGCGCTCGTGCTGCCGCTGCTGACCCTCTTGGTCTATGACATCGGTTATCTCGTGAGAATGACGCGTGCCGCCATGGCCGAAGTCATGGCATCGCAGTACATCCGCACGGCGGTGTTGAAGGGATTGCCGTATCGGCGCGTCATTTTGCGGCACGCACTCAGGAATGCGCTGATCGTCCCCGTCACGCTCATTTTCCTCGAGCTCAACGGAGTGCTCTCGCAGGTCGTCGTGGTCGAGGTGTTCTTTCAGTACGCGGGGTTCGGCCGCATGCTGTTCGATGCCGCCAATTTCGGCGATATCCAGGTGCTGCAAGCGGCGACGCTGGTGGCGGTGGCCGTTGCGGTGGGGTCGCAATTGCTATCGGACGCCGCCTACGTTTTCCTCAATCCGCGCGTCCGCTTCGCCTAGTGCCCACGTGAACTCGCGCCTGGCGATACTGCTCGCGCTGATCTGGCTGCCGCTGACCGCCTATGTGATGTTCCGCTCCGCGCTCGGCGCGCACGGCAGCTACCTGCTTCTGCCCGCCATCCCCAGCGTGATCGTGCTCTACGTCCTCGCGCTGCGCAGCTGGCGCGAGTCTTGGGTGGCGATGCTGGGCGCCACCTTGGTGTGCTTCTGGCTGCTGATGGCGGTGACGGCGCCTTATCTGCCCCTCCTCGATCCCAACAAGCCGCTGGTGCCATTGGTAACGCCGGGCGGGATCAGGCACGGGGTCCTGTTTCTATTGGGTTCGGATCTGCGCGGCCGGGACGTCCTGTCGCGCACCGTATGGGGCTGTCAACGCGTGTTGGTCTGGGGCATCACCGCCACCTCGGTGGCCTATGTGGTCGGCGCAGGCGCCGGTCTGATCGGCGGCTATCTCGGCGGCTGGTGGGATGAGTTCGTGTCCTTCGCGAGCAACGTGCTGCTGTCGTTCCCCGTGATGGTGCTGTACATCCTGGTATTGAATCTACTGGGTCAGAGCGGTTTCAACATCATCATCGCGGTCACCTGTTCATCGGCGCCGGTCATCATGCGCATCGTGCGCGGCTTGGCCTTGGACGCGAAGTCGCGCGACTACATACAGGCAGCCCAAACCCGCGGCGAACATCCGCTGTGGATCATGCTGGTCGAACTCTTGCCCAACGTGCGCGGACCGATCATCGTCGACGCCTGCCTGCGGCTCGGCTACACCACCGTCGCCATTACCACACTGACGTTCTTAGGGTTGGGTCTGCAGCCGCCCGATCCCGATTGGGGGCTGATGATCAAGGAGGGCGCCACCGCCGCGCTGCTGTGGAAATATTCCTACATGGTGATCGTGCCCGCGCTGTCGGTGTCGAGCCTGATCCTGGGATTCAATCTGATTGCCGACGGGATGCGCGAAATGAGCCTGCGCGACTGATGCAACACGCGGGAATGCAAAGCAACGCCGCCGCAGGCGATGCGCGGATCCTCGCAGGCGATGCGCCGATCCTTGCGGGCGATGCTCCGATCCTGGAATGCCGGAATCTATCGGTTTCCTATGCGGGGCGCGCCGGAGACGTGCCGGCGGTCATCGATTTCAATCTCGATCTGATGCCGGGCGAGGCACACGGTCTGGTCGGCGAATCGGGCTGCGGCAAGTCGACCATCGCGCTTGCCATCATGCAGTATCTGGGCAAGGCCGGCCGCGTCGTGGGCGGCCGGATCCTGTTCGAGGGACGCGACCTCTTGGGCATGAGGGGCGCGGAACTGCGCGCCATCCGCGGCGGCGCCATCGCCATGATCTACCAAGAACCGATGGCATCGCTGAATCCCTCGATGACCATCGGCGCGCAGCTGATCGAAGTGCCGATGTACCATGAGAGCATGGGACGCCGCGACGCCGCGGCACGCGCGAAGTCGATGCTGGATCGGGTGCGCATGGCCGACGCCGAGCGAATCATGCGCTCCTACCCGCATCAGATCTCCGGCGGCCAGCAGCAGCGCATCGTCATCGCCATGGCATTGCTGTCGAATCCCCGGCTGTTGCTGCTCGATGAGCCCACCACGGCGCTCGACGTCACGGTGGAAGCCGGGATAGTCGATCTGATTCGCAACATCTCGGCCGAGTTCGGCACGTCCATGCTGTACATCTCGCACAATTTGGGACTGGTGCGGGAGACCTGCGACCGCGTCACGGTCATGTACTCCGGCGAAGCGGTGGAAGTCGGGTCCGTGGCCGGCGTATTCCGAGGCATGCGGCATCCCTACACGCGCGGGCTGTTCGCGTCGATGCCGGTGCCGAGCGCGGACAAGAACAGCCGTCCTCTGGTATCGATCCCGGGCCAGCCTCCGTCGCCCCGTGCCCGGCCGCCCGGCTGCTCATTCGGGCCGCGCTGCGGCTTCTTTGCCGCGGGGCGCTGCGACGCCGCGCCCGTGTCGATGTCGCCCATCGACGCGGCGCAGGGCCATGCATCCCGCTGCCTGCGGGTCGATGAGATCGCCTGGGATGCGCCGCCCGCACCGGGAGTCGGCAGCACCACGGCAGGCTTCGGTGAAGTCGTGCTCAAGGTCAACGACCTCTCCAAGCGCTACCGCCGGGTCAGCGCCAACGACGGGCTGACGTTCGATGCTCGGCGCGGGGAGACCGTGGCCATCGTCGGCGAATCCGGCTGCGGCAAATCCACGTTCGCGCGGATTTTGATGGGTCTCATTCAGGCGGATTCCGGATCCATCGACCTTGCAGGACTGGAACTCAGCCGGCTGCCCGTGACCCGCCGGAGCGCGGACACCATCCGGTCGTTGCAGATGATCTTTCAAAATCCATTCGACACGCTCAACCCCAGCCATACCGTGGGCTCGCAGATTGCGCGCGTCATCCGCAAACTCGGCGTACAGCGGGACGAGTCCCGGATCCGGGAGCAGGTCTTCGATCTGCTCGACTTGGTCAAGCTGCCGCGCGACTTCGCCGAGCGCCGCCCGCGGCAATTGTCCGGCGGCCAGAAGCAGCGTATCGGCGTGGCGCGTGCCTTCGCCGGCGCTCCCGCCGTGGTCGTCGCCGACGAACCGCTCTCGGCGCTCGACGTGTCGGTGCAGGCCGCGGTGACGGAATTGCTGATCGACATCCAACGCCGGGAGGGTACGACGCTGCTGTTCATCAGCCACGACCTGTCGGTGGTTCGCTACCTGTCCGACCGGATCGTCGTCATGTATCTCGGCCAGATCATGGAGCAGGGCCGGACGGACCAGGTGTTCGCACCGCCGTATCATCCCTATACCGAAGCGCTGCTGGCCGCGGTCCCGATCGCGGATCAGCGCTACGCCAAGCGCAAGGTGCTGTTGAGCGGCGAAATCCCTTCGGCCTCGAATCCGCCCGCCGGCTGCCGCTTCTCGACCCGCTGTCCCTACCGGATCGTGGGCACCTGCGATCTCGATCCCCCGCCCGTCCAAGAGTTCGCAGCGAGCCATCGCATCGCCTGCCACCTGCCGCGCGAGGAGCTGCTCGCGATGCAACCCGTCTTTCAGGAAGCAACCCTATGAATCGATATCTGACCCTGGCCGTCTGCCAAACAGGCCCCATCCAGCGCAGCGCCACGCGCACCGAGACGGTGGGCCGGCTGGTGCATCTCCTCGAGCGCGCCGCCAACGCGGGCGCCGAGCTCGCCGTCTTCCCGGAGCTGGCCTTGACTACGTTCTTCCCGCGCTGGGCGCTCGAGGATGAGCGCGAGATCGACGCCTTCTATGAACGGCAAATGCCGGGTCCGGAGACCCGACCGCTGTACGACGCCGCGCGCCGGCTCAAGATAGGGTTTGCCTTGGGCTTCGCGGAACTTGGCGAAGAGCATGGCCGCCAACGGCGCTTCAACAGCATGGATCTGGTGAATGCGGAGGGCGTCCCCATCGGACGCTATCGCAAGATGCACATACCCGGTTCCGACGCTGCGCAGGCGGGGGTGACGACCCATCTGGAGCGGCGCTACTTCGAGCCCGGTGATCTTGGCTTTCCGGTGTTCACGTTCCGCGGCGTGCGCATCGGCCTGTCGCTGTGCAACGATCGGCGCTGGCCGGAAACCTATCGAATGCTGTGCCTGAACGGTGCCCAGGTGGTGCTGATCGGTTACAACACGCCTGTGGTTCTCGAGGAGGCGCCGGCTCTGGCGCACCTGCGCATGTTCCACAATCATCTGCCGATGCAGGCCGGCGCCTATCAAAACACCGTCTGGGTGGCGGCCGCGGCCAAGGCCGGGCTGGAGGACGGGCAGGCCTTGATCGGCGGGTCGTGCATCATCGCCCCCACAGGCGAGATTGCGGCATTGGCGGTGTCCATCGACGATGAAGTCGTGGTACATCGCGCCGACCTGGACTTGATCGCCACGTGTCAGCGCGTGAATTTCGATTTCGCCCTCTATCGCCGGCCCGAAGAGTACGGCCTGATCGCTCGACGCGCCGGACCGTAGCACATTGGCCAAAACCGGCATGATCTTGGCCGGTTGAATGAGGGTGACTGTATGAGAAATTCCCTGCATAGATCCTGTTGGGCATCGCTGCTCGCGATTCCGTGGGCATGGCTGCTCGCGGTTCCGTGGGTATGGCTGCTCGCGATTCCGTTCGCCGGTGCCGCGCACGCCGGCGTCCAAGTGCTCAACGACGATGCGCACTTTCCCGAGGGGCCGGTGTGGTACCAGAGAAAACTGTACTACGTCGAATACGACCGCAATACCGTGATGACGTGGGACGGCAAAACAAACCACGTGTTCTCCGCCGAGAAGGGCTGCGGGCAATCCGCCGTGGCCCCGACGGCGCGGGGCGAGTTCGTGACGACCTGCTACGACAACGGATCGATCGGGCGGATGTCGGCGGACGGCACGGTGCTGCCTGCCTACACGCACGACAAGGATGGCAACAAGTTCCTGGGGCCGAACGATCTTGCGCCGGATGCCCGAGGCGGCATCTACTTCTCCGCCTCGGGTCACCTCGGGGCGGCGATCGACGGCAAGGTGTTCTACATTGCAGCCGACGGCACCATCACCCAGGTCGCCATCGACTTGCACAACGCCAACGGTCTCGCGGTTTCGGCGGACGGCAGGATTCTGTACGTGGTGGAAACCGAGGAACACCGTCTGCTGCGATTCAGCATCGCAGCGGATGGGACGCTGGCGGATCGGCGCGTGTTCGTCAATCTCGATGAGTTGACTCATCATGCCGCGCCCATCTGGCCCGACGGCGTGAAAGTCTCCTCGAAAGGCGAGATCTACATCGGCCAGAGTCCGCGTGATCTACACGCGGCGCTGTTGGGTCAGATCTTCGTACTCAACGCGCAGGGCGGCTTGCTGAGAACGCTCACCCTGCCGTCGCCCAAGGTGCCCAACTTGGCGTTCAGCCCGGACGAGAAGACGATCTACGTCACGGCCCTCGATCAGATCGACAGGCCGCCCTACCGCGGCAAGGTCTATTCCATCCCGAACGATTGACGCATTTATCCCTTCAAATATTTGTCGAACCACTCCAGAGTGCGCCGCATGGCATCCGCGCTGTGCGCCGGATCGCGCAAGCCGTGGCCCTCGCCCGGGTAGATCATGATGGAGGTCGGAACGTTCAAGTCTTTCAGTGCGTGCCAAAACTCCTGTGTTTGCGGAGCCGGACACTCGATGTCGCGCTCTCCCACGTACTCGAAAGTGGGGGTCTTGACGTTGCGAATGAAATTGATGGCCGACGACTGCGCATATGCCGCCGGGTCCTGGTACACCGAGGCGCCGAAGTACGGCAGCATCCACGCGTCGATGCCATTTTCGCCATAGTAGGACTGCCAGTTGCTGATCCCGGCGGCCGCGACCGCGGCCTTGAAGCGATCGGTCTGAGTCACGGCCCACATGGTCATGAAGCCGCCGTAACTGCCGCCGGTAATGCCGAGCCGGGCGGTGTCGATGGGCGCGACCTTCGCCGCGGCGTCGATACCCGCGAGAATGTCGCGCAGGTCGCCGTGCCCGAAATCGCGGACATTCGCCAGGGTAAATCGTTCGCCCTGACCATAGCTGCCGCGCGGGTTCGGCCGAAACACCGCGTAGCCCTGCTCGAGCAAGGTGCTCGTCAATCCCGGACCGGCGAAGAACGGCACGACAGCCGCGGCGGGACCGCCGTGGACCGTGGTCACCATGGGCAGCTTTCCGCCGGATTGCTCGGGCAGCAATAACCAACCCTGCACGTCGAATCCGTCGCTCTTCCACCAGATGCTCTGCACATGCGCCGGCGTGTGCAATCCCGCATTGCTCGCCGTCAAATTCCGCCAGTGCCCCACGGGGCCGACCGCGATCTCGGGCGCTTGCGTAAACGATTGCTTTTCGGAGGCCATCACTGCCGAGGGACATGCCGTCGACGCGAACTCGCCGCCGTTGCTCAATGATTCTGCGCCGCTCCACAGGACCCGCGCCGCGGCAGCCTGACGTCCTGCGCCGAGATCCACCAGCTGCACCTGGTCGCCGGCGAGCAGCTGCGCATGCAGCCGCCCGTCGCAGTGCCAGGCGAGCGCGCTCGCCGATGCATGCATCGCCGGCGTGAGGTTGGTGGCGGGTCCGCCGCTGAGCGGCAGCGTGTAAACGTCGCCGCCCGTGGAACCGAAGTCGCTCATGATGCCCGCAATGAAAGCCACCGTCGCGCCGTCGCGCGATACCCGCGGCGCCGCGATTTGTTGTCGAATGTCGGTGGGGCCGTACAGCACTTTGGCCACGCCATCCGCCGCGGAAAAGGCGTACAGCTTGGCGCTCCACCAGTTGTTGTCGCCGTCCCCGGGGGCGGCCGTGCCCACGAACCCCGCTCCGCCCGGGCGCCAGTCGTATTCGTAGACGAACATGTCGGGCGGAGATGCGAAGTGCAAAGCGCCATGATCGAGAACGGCGATTCGCTGCTCCGGAGTCGCCTGGTTCAAATCGCCGGAAATCGGCGCCCCCGCTTCCGTGGCGCCGACTTCCTTGTTGGCGTTTTCCGTGGCCAGCATCGCCAGCCGGCCGTCGGGCCCGTACTTGAGAGCGTCAATGGTCCCGCTGAAGTCGAGCAGCTTGGTCAAGCCGCTGCCGTCGGCAGCGACCGTGTATACGGAACGCGCATGGGCGCCCGGAGTACGCAGAGCGAAGCTCAGGTGCTTGCCGTCGGGAGCCCAGGCAGGAGCGCCCGGCCAACACTCCGGAACTTGTCCGCAGGGCATCACGATTCGGGTCGCGGCGCCGTCCCGGACGCGCCGGACCACGAGGTCGCGACTCGGCGGATAGAATCCATTGGGCGGCGAATCGCCTTCCACGGACGCCACGAACGCGGCGTCCGGGGAAATCTCGATCTGCAGGAATCGATGCACGAGCCGCGCCGGCGCGGGCTCGGCCGTTTCACCCGCGCTCGCGCGCGCGTCCGTTCCGGCGGTCAACAGCAACGCGCCGGCGGCGGCACCGCCGGCCACTGTGCACGCCCACCGCATCACATTTCTCCGTCCTGCACTCATGAATCATGCTCCCGCAGAATCAGTACCATCGGTCAGTATTGTCGGCCAGTACCATCGGCCAGTTTTGTCGGGTTCGGGCTAAGGGGCGCGATTGAACTTCAGCACCAGGGTCGCGCACCCGAGCAAACCCGCACCCTCGATCCAAGCGAGCCAGCGGTTCATGCCGCTCGATACGCCGAATTTGGCCGTGGCACGCAGCGCGCGGTGAGCCAGCCAACCGTACCCCAGCAAAATGCAAAACTCCGGCAACATCGATGTCGCCGCCAGAATCAGCATTTGCGGCGCCACCGGCCGGGCGGGATCGATGAACTGCGGCAGCAACGCCAAAAAGAACAGCAGTGCTTTGGGATTCGCAAGCTGCAGCGTGAGCGCACCCGCGTATACGCGCCGCCGGTCGCCCTGCACTTCGGGCAGGGTTTCACCCAACGCCACCGCGTGACTCGCACCGGCCGAGCGCAGCGCCTTGATCCCAAGATAGATGAGATACGCCGCACCCACCCATTTGGCGATGGTAAAGAAGCGCGCGCTCGCGGCAATGATCGCACCCAGGCTGGTTGCCGACAGCGTGAAATAGATGGCGTTGGCGCTGATGATGCCCAAGGCCGCCGGCAGCGAGCGCCTCATGGCGCCGCGCACGCCCTGCGATACGACGTAGAACACCGCCGGACCGGGCGACAGGGACAGCGCCGTTTCCATCACCAAAAACAGGAGCCAGCTTTCGAATGTCATGTTTGCCTACTGATTGACCAAGCCAATAGTTTAGCAGTGGGGCGTCCCGGTGCGGACGCTCGATCACGCCTAAATGCCGAGCGCTTACCAGTGCGGACGCTCGATCACGCGTATATGGCGGGCGCTTTTCCGGGGGTGCGATTGCGCGGTTGCCGGTTTGTGCTAACGTTTGGGGTATGCATAATTAGCGCATGCATAAAACGTTCACCCTGCTCCTTGCCCTGTGCTATTTCGCGATGGATGCGTCCTTCGGCGTCGCGCCGGATTCCGTCGAGTCGCGTGTGGCTGCGCAAAACTCGCTGTTTGAGGAATACTACCAATCGGAGCTCAAGGCTCACCCCGAACGAGCGACGGCCTTCGGAGACTATCGCTATAACGATCTCCTGGACGAATACTCCCTGGCGGCAATCAACGGCCAGCATGCCAGCGATCAGGGGTTCCTGAAGCGCCTGGAATCGATTCCGACTGACGGCCTTCCCGAACAAGACACGCTTTCTCATGAGGTTCTGCGCAGCACGCTCCGGCAGCGCATCGAGAACTACCGCTTCAAGGAATATGAGATGCCGGTCAACCAGATGGAGGGTCCGCACCTCCGCCTCGCGGATCTGCCGCTCGCCGTTCCTTTCGATTCGGCAAAACGGTACGAGGATTACATCGCCCGTCTGCATCAGATTCCGCGTGTCTTCAGCCAGACCGAGGAGGTGCTTCGCGCGGGGCTGAAGGACAAGCTCATGCCGGTGCGTTTTCTCATTGAGAAAGTTCCGGCGCAATGCGCGGGCGTCATCGCGGCGGACCCATTCCTGTTGCCCACCAAGAAGTTTCCCTCCAGCATTCCCGCCGATGAGCAGCAGCGCCTGACCAAGGCGATCACGGACGCCGTCGTGAACGAGGTTTTGCCGGCCTACAAGGCATTCGCGGGTTTCATCGCCGCGGACTACGCGCCGCACGGCCGCACCGAACTCAGCATTGCCTCGCTACCCGGCGGCAACTCGCTACCCGGCGGCAAAGAGCGCTACTTGAACGACATCCGCAGCCGCACCACCGTCAGCAGTCTGACGCCCGAACAGATTCACGCGATCGGCCTCAAAGAGATCGAGCGTATTCAGGCCGACATGGTGGCGATCGCCCGCAGGGAGGGCTTCGCGGATCTGGCTGCCTTCCGCCGGGCGATCGAGACCGATCCCAAGTACAAGCCGAGATCCGCCGAGCAGATCGTGGATGTCTTCCGCCGCTACGTCGACCAGATGCAGCCCAAGTTGCCCGATCTGTTCACGTTCATCCCCGGTTCGCCGGTGACTGTCGAAGCCATGCCGGATTTCCAGGCCGCCAATGCAACGCACTACCAGACCGGCACGCCCGACGGCAAGCGTCCCGGCCGCATCGTCGTGGCCGTGTCCAATTTCGCAGAGCGTTCGCTCATCGATGATGAAGCCACCGCCTATCACGAGGGTATCCCCGGGCATCACATGCAGCTCTCAGTGGCCCAGCAACTCGTCGGCCTGCCCAAGTTCCGCCAGCACAGCCAAAACTCGGGCTACATCGAGGGTTGGGCGCTGTATGCCGAACAGCTCGGCAAAGAGGTGGGGTTTTATCAGGACCCGGTCAGCGATTACGGCCGCCTCTCCAGCGAGTTGTTTCGCGCCGTGCGGCTGGTGGTCGACACCGGACTGCACGCCCAAGGGTGGAGCCGGGATCAGGTGGTCGCTTTCTTCCGCCAGACCGGCGCCGTCGACGAACCCACCATACAGGCCGAAACCGATCGTTATATCTCGTGGCCGGCGCAGGCGCTGTCATACAAGCTGGGCCAGCTCAAGATCCGCGAACTTCGCAACCGAGCGGAGCAGCAGCTGGGAGCAAAATTCGACATCCGTCTCTTCCATGATGAGATGCTGAGCGGGGGGGTCCTGCCCCTCGACCTGCTCGATTCCCGCACGACGAGCTGGATTCGAGGGCAGAAACTCGGGGCTAAATCCGCCTCAGCGAACTGACCTGGCCGGCTGACGCCGGGTGCATCACAATAGGAGGATGAACAGCCGAAAACCCGTCACTCTGCACCGCCTTGGTGAAATGCACGCCGCCGGCGAAAAGATCGCGATGCTGACCTGCTACGACGCCGCATTTGCGCGCGTATTGGATGACGCCGGTGTCGATTCCCTGCTGGTCGGAGACTCGCTCGGCAACGTGCTGCAGGGCCGTGCGAGCACTCTCGCCGTGTCCATCGACGAAATGATCTATCACACCGGTTGCGTGGTGAGGGGCAATCGCACCGCCTGGGTCATCGCCGACATGCCTTTTGGCAGCTATCAGGAATCTGCCGAAGTAGCGATGCGCCACGCGGTGCTGCTGATGAAGCAGGGCGCACAGATGGTCAAGCTCGAAGGCGGCGGCTGGACCGCGCCCATCGTGCGCTTCCTCGTGGATCGCGGCGTCCCGGTCTGCGCGCACTTGGGCTTCACTCCCCAGTCGGTGCATGCGCTCGGCGGATATCGGGTGCAGGGGCGCGACGAGGCCGCGGCCCGGGTACTGCGTTGTCACGCCGAGGAACTCGCCGCGGCGGGGGCGGAGCTCCTGGTGTTGGAAATGGTGCCGGCTGCACTCGCGCGCGATTTGACCCAGGCGCTGCCGATTCCGGTCATCGGTATCGGCGCGGGCGTCGGCTGCAGCGGCCAGGTTCTGGTGCTGCACGACATGCTGGGATTGACGGGAGAGCCGCTGCGTTTCGTGCGTAACTTTCTGGATGGCAGCGCCGGTATCGAGGCCGCGGTGCGCCGGTATGTAACCGACGTGAAGGGCGGACTCTTTCCGGACGATGCCCTGCACGGCTTCTGAGCGGAATCGCCATGCACATAATCCGCACCGTCGTTGAATTGCGCGCGGCTCTCGAGGGCAGGCGCGGGCCGGTGCTGGTGCCGACCTTGGGCAACTTGCATGCCGGTCACTTGTCGTTGGTACGCATCGCGCGCGAACGCGGCGGCCTCGTGGTCACCAGCATATTCGTCAACCGGCTGCAGTTCGCGCCGCACGAGGATTTCGCCACCTATCCGCGCACCTTCGAGCGCGATTGTGAGTTGCTCGCCGGCAGCGGCTGCGACGTCGTGTTTGCCCCGGCCGAGGCCGAAATCTACCCCGAGGCTCAAGGCTACATGGTGCATCCGCCGCATGGGCTTGCCGACATTCTCGAGGGGCAGGTGCGGCCCGGGTTTTTCACCGGTGTCTGCACGGTTGTGCTCAAGCTCTTCAACCTGGTCGAGCCCGCGGCGGCGGTGTTCGGCAAGAAGGATTACCAGCAACTCCTGGTGATCCGCGGCATGGTGCGGCAGCTGGCGTTGCCCATCGAAATAGTAGCCGCAGAAACCGTGCGGGAGCCGAGCGGACTCGCACTGTCATCGCGCAACGGCTACTTGAACGACTCGCAGCGCGCCGAGGCGGCGCAGCTGCATGGGGCATTGAGCAAACTGGCCGCCGCCGCCAGGGCCGGCCGCACGGACTGGCGAAAACTCGAACGCGAGGCTCAGGAATTTCTCGCCGCAAGAGGCTGGCAGCCGGACTATGTGGCGATTCGGCGGCGGAGCGATTTACGCGAGCCGGCGCCGGGAGAACCGCTGGTCGCGCTGGCAGCCGCCCGTCTCGGCGGCACGCGGCTCATCGACAACCTGGAGATTTGAACGGCACCCTAAGCCGGACCCTGGTTCAACGCGACCGTACCTGGTATGTGCTGTTTGCCCCAACGCACAAACGCGAGCAACACCTCGCCCAGAGCGCTGCCCTTCGGGGTAAGCGTGTAGGCGTACCGCACCGGACGCTGGTGATAGGGAGTGCGGATGACGATGCCGGCACTTTTCAGACGCTCGAGGCGATCCGCAAGAATGTTGGTCGGAATGCGCTCCGGCGAAAGCGCGAGCTCGCCGTAGGTGCGCTTGCCGTGCAGCAAGTCGCGCACCACGAGCAGCGACCACTTGTCACCGACGATGTCGAGCGAGTTGGCGACCGCACAGGCGGAGCGCGCGAAAGACTTTGCGGTATTCATATCTTGGCTTCCACGCCTTAAGAGCGGGTGACTTGCAGAGTGCAAGTCATTGTGCTACTTTTTCCATATACTTGCAAAATGCAAGTCACTAAAAAAGGAGCCCGTCATGTCTGCGATTGTCCTTCCCCAGCCTGCCGAATCTCAGCCTAGCGGACGAAGCGGTATCCGCCTCGCTGTCGCGATCGTACTGACCGTCTGG
>Ga0137412_10001504_pt1 | contig 18226 bp, 17 predicted proteins | sample CZODoug2_1_16fun_FD_122160 | JGI IMG/M metagenome (GOLD analysis project Ga0137412, IMG submission 122160) | Vadose zone soil fungal communities from Angelo Coast Range Reserve, California, USA - CZODoug2_1_16fungal (Hybrid Assembly) | ecosystem: Environmental > Terrestrial > Soil > Vadose zone...
ATGCGCGGCGAGTTGGACTTCGCCGAGTCGCTGCACCGGCGGGTGGCCACCCTGGCCGGCCTGCCTGCCGAGGTGCTCGATGACGTGGCCGACCAGATCGAGTTGACTCCTGGCGCGCGCACCACGATACGGACGTTGCGCCGCTTGGGCTTTCACTGCGGGATCGTCTCCGGCGGCTTCCGTCAGGTGATCGAGCCGCTGGCACACGAGTTGATGATGGACTTCGTCGCCGCCAACGAACTGGAGATCGTCGACGGAAAGCTCACCGGCCGGGTGGTTGGCAACATCGTCGACCGGCCGGGAAAGGCCAAGGCGCTGAGGGACTTCGCGCAGCAGGCCGGGGTGCCGATGGAGCAGACCGTGGCGGTCGGCGACGGCGCCAACGACATCGACATGCTGGCCGCCGCCGGTCTTGGGGTGGCGTTCAACGCCAAACCGGCGCTGCGCGAGGTGGCCGACGCGTCGATCAGCCATCCCTACCTGGATACCGTGCTGTTCATCCTCGGTGTGACGCGTGGCGAGATCGAGGCCGCCGACGCGGTCGACGGGACGCTGCGCCGCGTCGACATCCCCGACGAGGACTAGCTACACCACCAACGCGTACGGTTCAGGCCCCGTCACGCCGGTGACGCTGCGCCAGGCGCGGGCCAGCAGCACGATCGCCTCGGTCAGCTGCTCGTCGGGCAGGGCGTAGGGCACGCGGATGAACCGCTCCAACGTGCTGTCCACCCCAAACCGCGGGCCCGGCGGAATCTCGAGGCCAAGGCGGGAGGCCGCCGCCGACAGCGCGGAACTCATGGGCGCGGGCAGCCGCACCCACAGCGACATCCCACCGCCACCCGAATCGGGCTGCCAGTCGGGCAGATGCTCCTCGAGCAGCGTCAGCAGTAGCTCCCGCCGTGCTCGAAGAATGTTGCGGCGCTTCGGAAGCCATTCGTCGGCGACGCCGAGAAGCCTTGCGGTGGCCAGTTGTTCGAGGGTTGCCGTGCCCACGTCGACGGCGGGTCGCAGCGCGGCGATCGTCGTCAGCGTGCTGCGTTCGGCGCGGATCCACCCGATGCGCAGACCACCCCAACACGACTTCGACATCGAACCGACCGTGAGCACCAGGTCGCGCCGGGTGGTCATGGCCGCGGCGAGCGGTGCAGGAACTGGCTCGTCGAGCCAGATGTCGACGATCGTCTCGTCGATGATGGTGCGGGTCCGCGTCTCGGCGATGATCTGCGCCAACCGTTTTCGGCCAGCCTCGGGAAGTGTCATACCGGTCGGGTTGTGATTGTCGGGAACCATGTACGCCAGGCTTGGTGACAGCTGGCGCACCGCGGCCTCGACGGCGTCGAGGTCCCAGCCATCAGCGGTCATCGCCACCGGGACGGGTCGAATCCCGCGGGTCACCATCGAGGCGAGGGCGCCGTGGTAGGTGGGTTGCTCGACGAGCACCCGGTCGCCGGACTGCGCGTAGGTGGACATGATCAGACCGATCGCGTGCAATGCACCCGTGGTGACCATGATCTCGTCGGGATCGGTGGGAAGGCCTCGCGCGCAGTATCTTTCGGCGATTGCGGTACGCAGGGGCAGCACGCCCGTCATCTCGATCCCGATACCGCGCAGGTACGGGGTGACCTCTTGGGCCGCCTCGGTGAACGCCTGCGATACGGCGGTGTATGGCGCAGGCAGGGTGGCGGCGGCGAGGTTGACCGAAGCGGGTTCGGTGAAGCCGGGGACGACGGTGGGCGTGACGGGCAACGCGGTGGTGCTGCGAGCGCCCCGACGTCCGTTGAGGTAGCCGTCGTCGCGCATCTGCGTGTACGCGGCGGTGACGGTGGTGCGGGAGACCCGCAGTACATCGGCGAGCGCCCGTTCGCTGGGCAGCTGCGCACCGACGGGCAGCCGGCCGTCGACGATCAGCATGCGCAGACCGTCGGAAAGTCCCTGGTAGGCGGGGCCGCTGTTGCTGGACGTGCGCCAATTGCCCAGCTCGCGTGCGAGCAGGTCCACATCGAGCCTGCGTCCGGCCAGTTCGTTCAACATTGATGCCAGTTTGCCGCAACTGGCTATTGATGACAAGGGTCTGTGCAGGCCAATATCGAGTCATGGCACAGAACTGGACCTCCCGGCTTACTCGCAAGGCGAGCAAGCTGCGGGTCTTCCGCAACTCACCCCGCATCGGCGACTTCGTCGCGGAGGACTCGGACTCGCGCCGGATCCGCATCGAGCTCGAGGCCATCCGCGCCCGATTCCCCGACCACGCGTGAAGCGCGTCATCGCCAGGACGGGTGCTCTGCTGATCGGCCTCACCGGCTACGGCTTCTCGATGGCGCTGATGGTGCGCGCCGGCCTCGGCCTCGACCCGTGGGACGTCTTCCATCAGGGCCTGGCCGGACGCACCGGGATGACCATCGGCATCGCATCCGCGGTCGTCGGCGTCGCCGTCCTTCTCGCCTGGATTCCGCTGCGCAACCGGCCGGGTGTCGGCACCGTGGCGAACGTCATCGTCATCGCGATCACGGTGGACGCAGGGATGGCCCTGCTGCCAACACCGGAGTCGATGCCGGTGCGAGTGGCGATGATGCTCGGCGCCGTGGTGCTCAACGGGCTGTCCACCGTGCTCTACATCGGCGCGGGCTTGGGTCCCGGACCGCGTGACGGTCTGATGACCGGCGTGGTGGCGCGCACCGGGGTCTCGGTGCGGGTGGTCCGCACGTCGATCGAGGCGACGGTGTTAGCGGTCGGCTGGCTGCTGGGCGGCACGGTCGGCGTCGGCACCGTGGTGTACGCGCTCGGCATCGGGCCACTGGTCCAACTGTTCGTGCGGTTGACCCCGAAGCGGTGGTTGGCCGTGAGTGGCTGGGCGTTCACGGATTCCAGCCTGACTACGATGGGCGAGTGCCAGGAGCAGATGACGGAGCAGTCGACCCCGACCTCCTGATCGACTTCGCGAGAGTATCGCTGCGACGCGGCGGCCAGACCCTCGTCGGACCCATCACCTGGGCGGTGGAACTCGACGAACGCTGGGTCGTGATCGGACCCAACGGCGCGGGCAAGACCTCGCTGCTGCGGATCGCCGCGGCGATGGAACACCCGTCCTCGGGCACTGCGTACGTCCTCGGCGAGAGGCTGGGGCGCACCGACATGTCCGAGTTGCGCTCGAGGGTGGGGCTGAGCAGTTCCGCGCTGAGCCAGCGCGTGCCCGACGACGAGGTGGTCCGCGACCTGGTGGTCTCGGCCGGGTACGCCGTGCTCGGCCGCTGGCGTGAGAAGTACGAGGACGTCGACTACGAACAGGCCGTCGACATGCTGGAGAGCCTCGGCGCCGAGCACCTGGCCGAGCGAACCTACGGCACCCTGTCCGAGGGTGAGCGCAAGCGGGTGCTCATCGCGCGGTCGTTGATGACCAACCCCGAGCTGTTGCTACTCGACGAACCGGCGGCTGGCCTCGACCTCGGCGGCCGCGAGGAGTTGGTGTCGCGACTGGCCGACCTGGCCGCCGACCCCGACGCCCCGGCGTCCGTGTTGGTCACCCACCACGTCGAGGAGATCCCGCAGGGCTTCAGCCACTGCCTACTGCTGTCGGAGGGCAAGGCCGTGGCGTCGGGCCTGCTGACCGACGTGCTCACCTCGGAGAATCTGTCCATTGCGTTCGGCCAGTCCATCGCGCTTGAGGTCATCGACGGGCGCTACTTCGCGCGTCGAACCAGAACCCGCGCGGCCCACAGGAGACGAGCTTGAGCGAAGAACCGCTGACCCCGCGACCCGCGGCGACCGTGATGCTGATCAGGGACACCGCCGAGGGCATCAAGACGTTCCTGATGCGGCGGCACATGCAGATGGAGTTCGTCGCCGGGGTGATGGTGTTTCCCGGCGGCGGGGTCGACGACCGCGACCGCAACGGGGACATCGCCTGGTACGGCCCCGAGCCGTCCTGGTGGGCCGAGAAGCTCGGCGTCGACGTCCACCTCGCCGAAGCGCTGATCTGCGCGGCAGCGCGTGAGACCTTCGAGGAGTCCGGCGTGCTGTTCGCCGGGCCGGTCGGCGACCCGGACGAGATCGTCGCCGACGCATCGGTCTACCGCGCCGCCCGCAAGGCACTGGATGCCAAGACGCTGTCGTTCGGCGAGTTCCTGCGCGACGAGAAGCTGGTGTTGCGCGCCGACCTGCTGCGGCCGTGGGCGAACTGGGTGACACCCAAGGAGGAGCGCACCCGCCGCTACGACACCTACTTCTTCGTCGGGGCATTGCCGGAGGGCCAGCGTGCCGACGGCGACAACACCGAGACGGACAAGGTGGGTTGGGCGACGCCGCAGTCCGCCCTCGACGAATTCGCCGAGGGGCAGTCGTTCCTCTTGCCGCCGACCTGGACGCAGCTGGACTCGCTCAACGGCCGCACCGTCGCCGAGGTGCTCGCCGTCGACAGGAAGATCGTGACGGTCGAGCCGCATCTGGCGCTGTCCGAGGGCAACTGGGAGATCGAGTTCTTCAACAGCGACAGGTACAACGCGGCGCGCAAGCACCGATCGCCATGAGCGAATTCGTCGGCATCCACACCCACGCGGAACAGCCGGGAATCGCAACGCTGCTCTTGTCGCGACCGCCGACCAACACGCTGACCCGGCAGGTCTACCGCGAACTTGCCGCCGCTGCCGCTGAGCTGGGCGCGCGTGACGACGTCACCGCAGTCATCGTGTTCGGCGGCCACGAGATCTTCTCGGCGGGCGACGACCTGCCCGAGCTGAGCACGCTGAACCCGGATGAGATGGCAACCGCGGCGGACGCCTGCCGGACGGCCATCGACGCGGTGGCGGCCATCCCGAAACCCACGGTCGCCGCGATCACCGGCTACGCGCTTGGCAGCGGCCTGACACTGGCGCTGGCCGCGGACTGGCGGGTCAGCGGCGACAACGCGAAGTTCGGCGCGACGGAGATCCTGGACGGGCTGGCGCCCGCGGGGGCAGCACGGCTGGCCAGGGCGGTCGGCGAGAGCAAGGCCAAGGATCTGGTGTTCAGCGGGCGGTTCGCAGGCGCGAAGGAAGCACTGGCGATCGGCCTCGTCGACGAGTTGGTGGCCCCCGACCACGTGTACGACGGCGCGGTGGCCTGGGCGGGCCGCTTCGCGGACTCCTCACCTGCGGTACTGGCTGCCGCGAAGGCCGCCTTCGATGAGGCCCGTTAGGCTGCCCTTCATGACGAGTACCGACCCGGCGCCGGCCCCGAACCCGCACGCCACGGCCGAACAGGTCGAAGCCGCCCGCCACGACACCAAGCTCGCGCAGGTGCTGTACCACGACTGGGAGGCCGAGTCCTACGACGACAAGTGGTCGATCTCCTACGATCACCGCTGCATCGAGTACGCCCGCGGCCGGTTCGACGCGATCGTGCCCGACGCCGTGCAGCGTGAGCTGCCCTACGATCGCGCCCTCGAGCTGGGCTGCGGCACCGGATTCTTTCTGCTCAACCTGATCCAGGCCGGGGTCGCGCGCCGGGGTTCGGTGACCGACCTGTCGCCGGGCATGGTGAAGGTGGCCACCCGTAACGGGCAGTCGCTGGGGCTCGACATCGACGGCAGGGTCGCCGACGCCGAGGGCATCCCGTACGAGGACAACACGTTCGACCTCGTGGTCGGGCACGCCGTTCTGCACCACATCCCCGACGTCGAGCTGTCGCTGCGCGAAGTGATCCGCGTGCTCAAGCCGGGCGGCCGGTTCGTGTTCGCCGGCGAGCCCACCACGGTCGGCAACGCCTATGCCAGGACACTGGCCAATCTGACGTGGAAGACGACGGTCCAGGCGATGAAGCTGCCAGGGCTGTCCTCCTGGCGCCGGAGCAAGGAGGAGCTCGACGAGAACTCCCGCGCCGCGGCGTTGGAGTGGATCGTCGATCTGCACACCTTCGATCCGGCCGACCTGGAGCGGATGGCCACCAACGCGGGCGCGGTCGAGGTCGCAACCGCCAGCGAGGAGTTCACCGCGGCGATGCTGGGCTGGCCGGTGCGCACCTTCGAGTCGACCGTGCCCCCTGGCAAGCTCGGCTGGGGCTGGGCCAGGTTCGCGTTCGGCAGCTGGCTCACGCTGAGTTGGGTCGACGCCAACCTGTGGCGGCACGTGGTGCCGAAGGGGTGGTTCTACAACGTGATGGTGACGGGGACTAAACCTGGGCGAGCGGAGCGACGGGGGACGTCTCCGTCGTAGCGTTCACGCTCGACGACGTCGCGTATCTGGACGGCGACGACGCGACACGCGCACTGGGCGAGGTCGCAGGCTACGCGCTGACCGACGCCACGCGGATCTCCGACATCGCTTCGGCGCGTGCGCGTTTCGGTGACCGGGCGGCCGTGCTGATCGAGACGGTGCTGCTTCGGCGCAGGGCGGCGGCCAAGTTCGCCGATCCGTCGGCGTGGTTGTTCACCGACGAGGCGTTGCAGCAGTCCACCGCGGAACCCGTTGCGGCACACCGTGCCCAGCGACTGGCAGGGGCAAAAGTGCACGACGTGACGTGCTCGGTGGGCGCCGAGCTGGCCGCACTTCGGGAGCGCGCGGCGTACGTCGTCGGCAGCGATCTGGACCCGGTGCGGCTGGCGATGGCCCGCCACAATCTCGGTGACGTCGAGCTGTGCCGCGCCGATGCCCTGCGGCCGGTCACGCGCGACACCGTCGTGGTGGCCGATCCGGCCCGGCGCAGTGGGGGACGGCGCCGGTTCGATCCACGGGATTACACGCCCGCCTTGGATCGGCTGCTCGACGTGTACGCCGAACGCGACTACGTCGTGAAGTGCGCTCCTGGAATCGATTTCGATCAGATACGGCGTCTCGGCTTCGCTGGCGAGATCGAGGTGACGTCCCTAGCGGGCGGCGTCCGCGAATCGTGCCTGTGGTCGGCGGGACTGGCCGAAGCCGGCGTCACCCGGCGCGCGACCGTCCTGGACCGCGCCGAGCAGATCACCGACCGCGAGCCCGACGAGTGCGGGACGGCGCCCGCCGGTCGCTGGATCGTCGACCCCGACGGAGCGATCGTCCGGGCGGGCCTGGTGCGGCACTACGGCGCGCGGCACGGCCTCTGGCAGCTCGACCCCGACATCGCCTACCTGTCCGGTGACCACCTGCCCGACGGGGTGCGTGGCTTCGAGGTGCTCGATCAACTCGACTACGGCGAACGCCGCCTGCGGCAGGCGCTTTCGGACCTCGACGTGGGCGCCGTCGAGATCCTGGTCCGCGGTGTCGACGTCGACCCCGACGCGCTGCGGCTGCGACTGAAGCTGCGCGGGGCCCGGCAACTCGCAGTGGTGATCACCAGAATCGGGACGGGCCGCAGCAGCCGTGCGCTGGCCTACGTTTGCCGACCGTCCCGTTGATGTCGCAGGTATTGTGGCGTCGGCGGCGCTGGTGCCGCTCACCGGCGGAGGGTATTCATCAGATGCGCATTCCCACACTCGCGTTGGCCGTTGCGGGGATCGCCGCACTCGGCTGGTCGAGCGTCGCCATCGCGTCTGCGGCGCCGCCGAAATGTGGCGACTTGTCCGGTGTGGTCGATGGCGCGCAGATGTGCCAGATCCAGGCCACTGATCCCGCGTACGCGCTGAGTATCACCTACCCAGTCAATTATCCGGACGTCCAGGCGGTGTTCGACTACGTCAAGCAGACCCGCGACGGGTTCCTCAACGTCGCCAAGATGCCTGGCCCGCACGACATGCCGTACGAACTGGAGACCACGGCCACCGAGTACAACTCGGCGGTGCCGCCGCGCGGCACCCAGTCGCTGGTGTTCAAGACGTTCCAGGACGTCGGCGGCGCGCGTCCGCAGACCTTCTACCAGTCGTTCAACTGGGACCAGGGCACGCGCAAGCCGATCCAGATCGACACCGGTGGTTCCGACAAGATCCAGCCGCTGTTCCAGCCGGGGGCCAACCCGTGGCCGGTGATCTTCCCGATCGTGCAGAGCGAAGTGGACAAGCAGTCGGGTCAACCGGTGGCGATCCCGCCGGCGGTCGGCCTGGACCCGACGAAGTACGACAACTTCGCCATCACCAACGACGCCATCATCTTCTTCTTCAGCCAGGGTGAGTTGCTGCCGGAATCGGCCGGGGCGCTGCAGGTGTCGGTTCCGCGTGGACCGATCGACGCGATGATCGCCTGACGGGTCAGTTCGGCGCGAACGCGTACACCTGACCGTCGCTGGTGGCGGCAACCACCCGCCGGTCGTGGCCGATCGACACGCCCACCGGAAACCCGGTCGCGTTGGGCATCGGATAGGTGTTCACCGTGTGGCCGTCGGCGGGGTCGAACACCGTCAACGCCATGCCCTTCTCGCCGTCGCGCGTGACGGTGTAGGCCACGTCGGCTCCAGCGCGGCTCGAGGTCGACAGAGGCGCGACGTCATCGCGGTTCCACACGACGTCGCCGTGGTCGCCGGCGTCCTTGACGGCCACCAGCTTCGCGTCGGGACCACCGCCTGCCACGATGAGGCCGTCGGGCGACACCGACGGCGGTGTCTGTGGTTGGTAGTTCAGCGGGACCGACCACTTGGGCTTGCCGTCGGCGGTGCCGAGCGCCCACAGCCGTCCGTCGCGGCCGTTGAGGTAGACGGTCTTGCCGTCGGCCGAAAGGACCGGACTGGCCAGCGGCCCGCCCCCGACCGCGGTGCTGGTCCACTCGCGCACCAGCGGCGGCGTCTGCCCCGGCCGGTAGCGCAGCCCGACGGTGACGGGCGCGTCCGCGTTCGGCTCCCACAGCCCGAGCACCACGACGTTCGTCGCGGGGGAGAACGCCGGTGCCGCCGCTACGGGGCACCGAGGCCTGCCCTGCTGGCAGTCGGGCAGGCCGCGCTGCGCGTCGGTGGGGTCGACACCCGCGACGAGATCGAGGGACGTGCCGATCAGGGTGCCGCGATGCGCGTCGAACACCAGCACCTGCCCGAGATGGGTGATCACCAGCAGCTGGCCGGGTGCCAGGATGCGGGGCGTCAAGGGCAGCCCGATCACCGGGACCCGCCACCGGATCCACTGCGTCGGCGGGAAGGACAACATGGCGCCGGGTTGGCCGACGTAGAGGTTGTCGAAGCCGTCGAACAACGGCCCGGACAGGCCGCCGCCCTGCCACAGCCTGCCGCACCAGCGCTGGCGGCCCTGGTTGCCGGACTCCCACACCATCAGCGAGCACCCGGCCGTCGTCTCGGCGTTCGCGGCCAGATAACCGCCCGACCCGAGGGCGACCTGGGCGCCGAGATCACCCTTCACCGACCGGCGCCAGTCCAGCGCGAGATCACCGGCCCCCGAGGCCTGCGTATAGCTGCTATTGGCTGCGTCGCCGTACTGCGCAGGCCAGCCGTCGGAGGGGTGTGCGTCGACCCAGGAGTCGGTGGTTCCGCAGGCGGCCGAGCCCATCGCCGTCAAAACCACGGTGGCGACGGCAACCAACCGGCGCACGGTCATTCCTGGAGCAGGCATCGAGTCCCGAGACTAGTCGGGCCTGTTCGAGGGCTCGCGTAGGCTGTCCGGCCATGACGACGATGTGGGGCTCGCCGATGCACGTTCGCTGGCGGGGTTCCCGGCTGCGCGACCCACGTCAGGCCAAGTTCCTCACGGCCGCGTCGTTGCGCTGGGTGATCGCGAACAAGGCATATTCGCCGTGGTATCTGGTCCGGTACTGGCGGCTGTTGAAGTTCAAGCTGGCCAACCCGCACATCATCACGCGCGGCATGGTCTTCCTCGGCAAGGGCGTAGAGATCCAGGCCACGCCGGAGCTGTCCACCATGGAGATCGGCCGCTGGGTCCACATCGGCGACAAGAACACCATCCGGTGCCACGAGGGATCGCTGCGCATCGGGGACAAGGTGGTGCTCGGCCGCGACAACGTCATCAACACCTACCTCGACATCGAGTTGGGCGACTCGGTGCTGATGGCCGACTGGTGCTACATCTGCGACTTCGACCACAGGATGGACAGCATCGAGCTGCCGATCAAGGACCAGGGCATCGTCAAGGCTCCGGTGCGGATCGGGCCGGACACCTGGATCGCCGCCAAGGTCACCGTGCTGCGGGGGACGTCGGTCGGACGGGGCTGCGTGCTCGGCGCGCATGCCGTGGTCAAGGGTGAGGTGCCCGACTTCTCGATCGCCGTCGGCGCGCCCGCCAAGGTGGTCAAGAACCGCAAGCTGGCGTGGGAGACGTCGTTGGCCGAGCGGGTCGAACTGGCCGCCGCGCTCGCCGACATCGAGCGCAAGAAGGCGTCGCGCTAGTCCTGTTACTTGGGGCGAACTACGTCCAGTCGATGCCGAAGCAGCCGTCCAGCGCGGTGCGGCCGCGGTCGGTGACCATCACCGCGCGCCCGCGCGAGCCGCGCTTGACCCAGCCGGCCGACACGAAGCGGTCCAGCACCCCGCGGCCAAGCCCGCCGGAGAGATGGTGCCGCTGCTCGGTCCAGTCGATGCAGTAGCGCACGACCGGCCTTCTGCCGGACGGCAATTCGATGCCGACGTCGACTAGGAAGGCCCGACCCGAATCGGTGAGCTCGTAGTTGACTTCCCGGCCCTGGCTGCTGAGCGCGTCGTTGCGGTCGCGCAGTGGGTCGTAGCGGCCGTCGCCGCCGACAAGGACGTCACGCTCCAGCAGGCTGCCCATGATCGCCACGCCAAGCTTGCCTGCGAGGTGGTCATAGCAGGTGCGGGCGGTCCGCAACCTGGCCGCGTTGGTGCCCTCCCGCAGCGACCGGACCGGCTGTAGCGGGGCAAGACGGCCAAGACGCTCGAGCAGGTCGGCGATCTCGGGACCGGCCAGCCGGTAGTACCGGTGCCGCCCGTGGGCCCGCACGGTCAGCATGCCCGCATCGGTCAGCTTGGCGAGGTGACTGCTGGCAGTCGACCGGCTGACCCCCGCCTCGTCGGCGAGCACGCTGGCCGGCAGCGCCCGGCCGTCGTCCAGCGCCATCAGCACCTTGCAGCGGGCTGGGTCGGCGAGCAGTGCGGCCACCGCCGAGATGTCGGCATCGCCGGTGGCTGGCAGTTCGGCAGCATCACGCATGGCAGACCTCCTCGGTCGGCTCGGTGTGTTCGGATCGTCTCCTCCTGGTGTACCCGAATACGACGACGGCGCCGAGGAATTCGACCACCCCGCCGGTCAGCACACCGGCTCGCACCCCGTCGGTGAACCCTGGTCCGGTCGCGGCGTCCCCGCTGACGAGGGCCATCACCGTTCCCATCACGGCAATACCCACCGTAATCCCCACCAGTCGAGCGAGATTCACGACGCCTGAGGCCAGTCCGGCACGTTCAACCGGTACTGCCGATAGCGCCATGCCGACCGCGGGGCCCGTGTTGAACGCCAGCCCGGCACCCGCCAGTACGAACGCTGCCTCCAACAACCACAACTCGGCTTCCGGGCCGACGGCCGCATAGAGCAGCATGCCTGCGCCCATCAGGACCAGACCGATGGTCATCGGCGGTCGCGGGCCGGTTCGCCGCACCATCACCTTCACCGCGGGGATGAGCGTCAGGTACACCAGCGGCATCGGCAGGAATGCCACCGCCGTGGCCAACGCGCTCACGCCGCGCGACTGTTGGAATCCCAGGCTGTTGACGAGCAACATCCCATAGGTGCCGAACGTCATCGCGAAGGTCGCCGTCAGCGCAACCGCCAATCTGCGATTGCCGAAGAACTGCGGCGGGACCATGGGGTGGGTGAGACGGCGTTGCGACCAGACGAAGGCCGCCCCGGATGCCATGGTGGCGGCGGCCAGAGCGGTGGCCCAGCCGGCACCGAGCGTGCGACCCTCGACCAGCACGACGGTGAGGGTGCCGAGTGTCAGAACGGCCAGAGTCTGTCCGGTGAGGTCGACCTTGCCTGCGGAGGGACTACGCGATTCCGCCAGATATCGGTACGACATCGCAAAGGCGACGAGCCCGACAGGTGCGTTGAGCCAGAAGATGAATCGCCAGCCGACCGTATCGGTCAGCACACCACCGAGAACCGGGCCGAGGGCGGCGCTGGACGCTGCTGCCATCGCCCACGCCGCGGTCGCCCTGGCGCGTCCCGCTGTGTCGGGGAAGGTCGCCGCCGCAATGGCCAGTCCCTGAGGAAGCATCAGCGCCGCGCCGATACCTTGCGCGGCACGGGCGGCGAGCAGCGCATCGAGGCTGGGGGCGACTGCGCACGCCAGAGACGCGACGACGAAAGCCGCCAGCCCCCATCGCAGTACGAACCTGCGGCCGAACCGGTCGCCCAGCGAACCCGCCGTCAACAGCACGGCGGCGAACGTGACGTTGTAGGCGTCGGCGGTCCACTGCGCACCGGACACCCCGCCGCCGAGGTCGGCGCGGATCGCGGGCAGCGCCAAATTGACTGCGTTGCTGTCGATCAATCCGACGAACAGGCCGAGGTACGCGGCGATCAGGGTGAAGACCGAGGAGCGATTTCCGGTGGGCAGGACCCGGGAGGTGTTTCCAGCCATATCCGCACGCTAGGTGCGGAATGATTCGATCTGCGTCGAACTACCGGTCGGTTCGAACTACCGGTCGGGTCGAACTACTGGCCGGGTCGAACTACCGGTCGGGTAGCGCGTGCTCCACGATCATGCGCCGCCGGTGGGGTTCGCGTTCGCGGCGCTTGGCGGCCAGGTAGACCTGCGCGGTCTCGGAGGCGACGGTGTGCCAGTCGAAGTCGGAGGTGAGCCGCTCACGGGCGGCGATCGCGCGGCGCTGGGCGGCGGCGGGATCGTCGAGTGTGGCGCGCACCGCGGCGGCTATTGCTGCCACGTCCCTCGGCGGGAACGAGACGCCGGTCTCGCCGTCGATGACGGCCTCACCAAGACCGCCGACGTTGGACGTGACGAGCGGCGCACCGGTCGCCGCGGCCTCGAGGGCGACGATGCCGAACGGCTCGTAGTGGCTGGGCAGCACCGCGGCGTCGGTCTGGTGGAGCAGGGTCACCAGTTGGTCGTGATCCACTCGGCCGACGAACTCGATGGCCTTGAGCACCTTGTACTTTCGCGCCTGCTCGACGAGCCAGTCCTGCTGGGTGCCGTCGCCGGCGATGGTCAGCGTGGTGCCGGGATGGCTGCGGCGGATGCGGGGCATGGCGGCGATGACGTCGTGGATGCCCTTCTCGTACTCGAGCCGTCCCAGGTACAGCAGCCGCGCGGGGCCACGACGGGGCCTGCGCTTGGCGAACGGCCACAGCCCGGCGTCGATGCCGTTGCGGATCACCCGCGTCTCGGTGAGGCCGGGACCGAACAGCTCGGTGATCTCGTCGCTCATCGACGCCGAACACGTGATGAGCGAATCGGATTCGCGAACCAGCCAGCCCTCGACGGCGTGCACCTGCCTGCTGATCCGGCCGGCCACCCACCCCGTGTGCCTGCCGGCCTCGGTGGCGTGGATCGTAGAAACCAGTGGCACGTCGAAGTGTTCGGCCAGCGCGATCGCCGGGTGGGCGACGAGCCAGTCGTGGGCGTGCACCACGTCGGGACACCACTGCTTGGTCGACCGTCGCCCTCGCGTCTTCACCCCGAGGCCGGCGCGGACCATCGAATGCCCCATGGCAAGCGTCCACGCCATCATGTCGGTGCCGAAGTCGAATTCGTGCGGATCCTGGGCGGCGGCGATCACGCGCACGCCCTCGGCGAGGTCGTCGGTGGACGGGTGGGTGCTCGGATCGGTGCCCGACGGCCTGCGACTGAGCACCACGACGTCGTGCCCGTCGGCGGCGAGCGCCGTGGCGAGATGGTGCACGTGCCTGCCCAATCCGCCGACCACCACCGGCGGGTACTCCCACGACACCATCAGGACCTTCATCGCGGCAGCCTTTGCACATCGAGCGCACGTTCGACCCGGCGCGAGCGCGCGCAGAATGCTGGCATTTCGCGGCGTGTCGACCTACAGACACGCGCGCTCGCGGGGAAAGAGGGGGTCATCGCGGGAGTCGCCTGGCGTCGAGTGCACCGAACAGGCCGTCGGCGAGGTTCCAGCCCGCGGCCAGGCGTTCGGCCTGTTCACGGCGGCCCGAGTCCAGCGTGCCGGCGATCTCGCGGGTGGCGTGGGCGTGCAGGTGCGCCCGGTAGCGCGCGTAGTCGGCGGCGGTGTCCTTGCTGACCATGAACGGCCAGTCGCTCGACACGGTCAGCAGCGCCTCACGCAGGATCTGGTCGGCCACCGTGTCGCGCGGCGTCGGCGCACCGACCGACGCGTGCTGTGCCAAAGCCTTGTCGACGGTGCTCAACGCGTTGTCGACGACTTCGGTGTTGAGGTGCACCAGGTCGGCGACCTGTTCGCCATTCCATACCTGCCAGTCCTTGCCCGAACCCCAAGAGCTGGGCGGCAATTCGACGGACGAGCCCACGAAGCCGTCGGTGATGGCATCGGAAAGGGTGCCGACGCGCACCCCGGCGGCGGGCAGCGCCCGCAGCACCCGTTCCAGCCAGACCGGGCCCTCGTACCACCAGTGCCCGAACAGTTCGGTGTCGAACGCCGCGACGACGTGGGCGGGTCGGCCGATGCGCTCCGATTCGGAGTGCAGGCGCCTGCGCACCACCTCGACGAAGTCCGCGACGTGGGCGTCGACGGCGTGGTCGGCGCGCTCCGGGTCATAGGGTGCCTTGTCCTGCGACGGCACTGCGCGGCCCGTGACCCTGGCGGGTTTGAGGCCGGTGAGGTGGTCGTAGGTGTGGAAGTCGCGGTAGGCCGCGTGGCCCGGGTAGCCGGACTTGGGGGACCACACCCGGTAGCTGACCCGCAGGTCGCGTCCGAAGGCGATGACGTCGGAGCCCGCAACGGGCCTGCCAAGCGCGGTGTCGCCGTGCAGCGACGGTCCGTCGACCATGAAGTGCGTGACACCCGCCGCGGCGTAGTCGTTCTCCATGCCCGGCGCGTACGCGCACTCGGGTGCCCAGATGCCCGTCGGCGTATGGGCGAAGCGCTGCCGGGCGTCGGCGAGGCCCTCGCGCAACGCGAACTCGCGCAGCCTCGGGTTGAGCAGGGGCTGGAACGGATGTGCCAGCGGCCCACCGAGTAGTTCGATGGTGTCGGCGTCGATCAGTTCACGCAGCAGTGGGCTGCCACCGTGACGCCACGACACGGCGAAGTCGTCCAATGCTTGGCCGGCCTCGTCGTACTCGCGAACACCGAACGCGCGCAACGCTTCCGGCGCGTCGTACGCGGTACCTTCCCCGACGGCCCTGGTGGTCGCGGCTTCCCTGGCCCTCAGCTGCCAGTTCGCCAGCCAGTGCTGCATGCCCGTCAGGCAGTACGGATCGTCGAGTTGGGCGGTGACCACCGGCGTCATGCCGAGGGTGACGAGGTGGCTACGGCCCTCGGACGACAACGTGCGCAGCACCCGCATCAGTGGCAGATAGGCCGCCGACCACGACTGGTAGAGCCATTCCTCGCCGACGGGCCAGCGGCCGTGATGAGCCAGCCACGGTAGGTGGGTGTGCAGGACCAGGGTGAAGAGTCCGGGTACCTCCGGCGCGTCCGATGCGCGGTCGTCAGTCACGTCGCACCGCTATCGCCACCAGGTCGAGGCTCTCGTCAATGTCGGAGCTGTCCCGAGCCTCGAGAAGGTCGAAGTCGTCGGTGCGGATGGAGGTGATGTCGGCGAGGAGTTCGGCGGGCCACGGTGCATCGGCCAGCGCGCGGTCGATCTGCGCGGCGATGATCGACCCGCCGTGGCGGGCGTCCAGCTCGGCCAACCGGGGGCCGTGAAAGACCCCGAGCATGGCCTCCACCGCGAACCCGTTGTCGGTGAGCAATTCGGTGAGCTCGGCGGCGTTGAGTTCGCGGGTGTGGAAGGGGTTGATCGGGGTGTCACGGCCGGGGGAGAACGTGATGCGGTTGGGGGTCGACATCAGCAAAACTCCCGACGGGCGCAGCACACGGGCGCACTCCGCGACGAACTGCCCCTGATCCCACAGGTGTTCGATCACCTGGAAGTTGACGACGACGTCGAACGTGCCGGCCTCGAACGGCAGGTCGGCGAGGTTGCCCTGCCGCATGTCCACCCGGGGGTAGCGGGCCTTGACGTGGGCTACGGCGGAGTCGTCGTAGTCCAGACCGACGACGCGACGTGCGACCCCCGCGATCAGGTCGGCGCCGTAGCCCTCACCCGAGCCCGCCTCGAGCACGTCGTTCCCTGCACACCGGTCGGCCAACTGCTGGTAGACCACCTCGTGGCGGCGGAACCAGTAGTTCTCCTCGGCAAGGCCGGGCACCGTGCGTTCCCCGGTCAGGGGCATGGCGGCGTCGGCCGAGGGCTCGAGGGGCGAAAATGCGCTCATTGGAACGCAGGCTAACCCGTCACCGATCGTTCGCGAATAGTTCGTCGAACTAAGGGGCGGCCGGATGGCGAACTTCGACCAGCTATGGTGATCCTGCAAACCGGCTAAAGTTACCGACGAGTAACATGACGCTGGTTGTATCAATCGTGGTAGTGCAGGCCGCGCTGCGGCCTCATCGAGGAGGACGAACCAGACTCATGACGAACATCGTGGTCCTGATCAAGCAGGTCCCTGACACGTGGTCGGAGCGCAAGCTGACCGACGGCGACTTCACCCTCGACCGTGAGGCTGCCGACGCCGTGCTCGACGAGATCAATGAGCGCGCCGTCGAGGAAGCACTGCTGATCAAGGAGAAGCAGGGCGGCGAGAGCACCGTCACCGTCCTGACCGCAGGCCCCGCGCGCGCCTCCGAGGCGATCCGCAAGGCCCTGTCGATGGGCGCCGACAAGGCGGTCCACCTGCTCGACGACGGGCTGCACGGCTCCGACGTGATCCAGACCGGCTGGGCCCTGGCCCGCGCGCTTGGCACCATCGAGGGCACCGAGTTGGTCATCGCAGGCAACGAGGCCACCGACGGCGTGGGCGGCGCAGTCCCCGCGGTCATCGCCGAGTACCTCGGTCTGCCGCAGCTGACCCACCTGCGCAAGGTGACGGTCGATGGCGACAAGGTCACCGGTGAGCGCGAGACCGACGACGGTGTGTTCACCCTCGAGGCCACCCTGCCCGCCGTGATCTCCGTCAACGAGAAGATCAACGAGCCGCGCTTCCCGTCCTTCAAGGGCATCATGGCCGCCAAGAAGAAGGAAGTAACCACGCTGACCTTGGCCGAGATCGGTGTCGAGGCCGACGAGGTCGGAGTCGAGAACGCCGGCTCGAAGGTGCTGTCGGCCACGCCGAAGCCGCCCAAGACCGCGGGCGAGAAGGTCGCCGACGAGGGCGAGGGCGGCACTGCGATCGCCGACTACCTCGTCGCTCAGAAAATTATCTAGCAGATCATTCGATCTCACTCCCCGAACACTTTCTCAAGCAAAAGAGGCTGAAGAACCCATGGCTGAAGTATTGGTGCTCGCCGAGCACGCTGATGGAGCGCTGAAGAAGGTCAGCGCCGAGCTGATCACCGCCGCCCGTGTGCTGGGCGAGCCGTCCGCCGTCGTGGTCGGTGCCCCGGGCACCGCCGCGCCGTTGATCGACGGACTCAAGGAGGCCGGCGCTGCGAAGGTCTACGTTGCCGAGTCCGACGACGCCGAGGGCTACCTGGTGACCCCGGCGGTCGACGTGCTGGCGGCGCTGGTCGAGACCGCCGCCCCGGCGGCCGTCGTGCTGGCCGCCAACGCCGACGGCAAGGAGATCGCCGGCCGGTTGGCCGCTCGTCTGGGCTCCGGCCTGCTGGTCGACGCCGTCGAGATCAAGGAAGGCGCCGTCGGCGTCCACTCCATCTTCGGTGGCGCGTTCACCGTCGACGCCCAGGCCACTGGCGACACCCCGGTGATCACGCTGCGCCCCGGCGCCGTCGAGGCCGCACCGGCCGCCGGTGCCGGTGAAGTGGTCAACGTCGAGGTGCCTGCGGTGGCCGAGAATGCGACGAAGATCACCGCTCGCCAGCCCGTCGAGGCCGGTGACCGTCCGGAGCTGACCGAGGCCACGGTCGTCGTGTCGGGTGGCCGCGGTGTCGGCAGTGCCGACAACTTCGCGGTGGTCGAGGCGCTGGCCGACTCGCTGGGTGCCGCCGTCGGCGCGTCCCGTGCAGCAGTCGACTCGGGCTACTACCCGGGCCAGTTCCAGGTCGGCCAGACCGGCAAGACCGTATCGCCGCAGCTGTACATCGCACTCGGCATCTCCGGCGCCATCCAGCACCGGGCGGGCATGCAGACGTCGAAGACGATCATCGCGGTGAACAAGGACGAAGAGGCGCCGATCTTCGAGATCGCCGACCTCGGCATCGTCGGTGACCTGTTCAAGGTCGCGCCGCAGCT
>Ga0137412_10001505_pt1 | contig 18222 bp, 13 predicted proteins | sample CZODoug2_1_16fun_FD_122160 | JGI IMG/M metagenome (GOLD analysis project Ga0137412, IMG submission 122160) | Vadose zone soil fungal communities from Angelo Coast Range Reserve, California, USA - CZODoug2_1_16fungal (Hybrid Assembly) | ecosystem: Environmental > Terrestrial > Soil > Vadose zone...
TCGCGCGCGTGACGAATCATTCGCTTTTGCAGCGCCGGAACCGAGGCGTCGCCGACTTCGACCGCCAAATCCCCGCGCGCCACCATGATGCCTTCGCAGGCCGACATGATGTCGGTGAGGGCCTTGGGCTCGACGGCCTCGGCGCGCTCGATCTTGGCGATGAGGAAGGCGTCTGCGCCCGCGGCGCGCAAAAGCTGCCTTGCCATGACCATGTCGGCGCTCGACTTGGGGAAGGAAACGGCGAGGTAGTCGACCTTGATTTTCGCCGCGGTACGGATGTCATCCATGTCCTTGGGTGATAGCGCGGGGGCGGTAAGGCCGCCTCCGAGGCGGTTGATGCCTTTGTTGTTGGAGAGCACCCCCCCGTGGCGGACGCGGCTGTGCACCTCGTTGCCCACGACCTTTTCGACATCGAACACGATCTTGCCGTCGTCAAGAAGCAGCACGTCGCCGGGATGCACGTCGCGCGGCAGCTCCTTGTAGTCAAGACCCACGCGCCCGTGGTCTCCAATCTCGCAGTCGGCATCGAGCACGAAAGCGTCGCCTGGACTCAGAGTGACCTTGCCGTCCTTGAACTTTCCGATCCGGATCTTCGGGCCCTGCAGGTCGCCCATGATGCCGACCGTGCGTCCGGTCTTGCGGCAGGCCTCGCGCACCAGTTCGGCACGGCGCTCGTGGTCCCCGGCGGCACCATGCGAGAAATTCATGCGCACGATGTCCACGCCCGCGAGGAACATGCGCTCCAGCGTCTGGGGATCGCTCGAGGCGGGGCCCAGGGTTGCGACGATCTTGGTGCTTCTTGGCATTCACCCTCCGGGGAATCGTTCTACTTTACCAGATGCTTACAAGGCGACTTCCTCTCGGGGAAGGCGTAATCCACGGAAACCGCGCAAGGAGCGGCTCCGGCGTGCCTTGGCCGGGGACAAGCCTCTGATCCCGGTTTTTTCGCAGTGAGCGCCCGGTTTCAGCTATATTTCCGGTCTGCGCCAGCGGCTGAGACATACTTACAAGGGAGGACCCCGTGCTTGCCACGCAGATTCGCCAGAAGGATGGCATCTTCTATTTCGGCAGCGTCCGCGCTCCCGAGCTGCTCGCCAAGGTCCGCTTCATCAGCCGTTTCTACGGGGAAGGAGAGGAAATCGCCCCGGCGCGCATCTCCCAGGACGACGAGATCGCCCAATTCATCGCAAAAATCGAGCGCACCGACCGCGCCTTCCAGAGGACCCTGTCCCGGGCCAAGGTGCGCCAGCTCAAGAATTTCTATGAAACGGCGATTACCCAGCCGCCGATCCCAGGAACGGTGCTGTTGTTTACCCCGGAGAAACTGCGCTTCCAAGCGGCTGGCGGCACCGACGGGATCGGCCAGCTTGCTGAGCCGCAGTCCAAGTTCCTGATCATCGATGGCCAACACCGGCTTGCGGCACTGCGCTTCTATCTGGAGGAGCGCCCTGACGACGCCAAGACCATCAACGTGCCGTGCGTAATCTTCGACGGGCGCAGCGAGGACTTCGCTACCGAGATGTTCGTAATCATCAATTCCACGCCGACACGCATCAACAAGAGCCACCTGATCGATCTGTACGAGCGCGTGTCCTGGGCCGAACCCCATCGCAAATTCGCTTCGCGTCTGGTCGGCAGCCTCTACAGCGAAGGCGACAGCCCGCTGCGCTACCGCATCAACCGACTCGGCGGGCGCAGCGCACAGGACAAGTGGATCCTGCAGGCGGAGCTGTTCAACGAACTGCACCGCTGGGTGAACCGCGACTGGCGCAAGATCCAGCTGGCCGGGGGAAGCCGCACCCAGGTGCCTATCTACTACGGCATGGTGCGCGACTTTTTCAAAGCGGCCGAGCGCGTTTGGGGGGAGGCTTGGGGCCATTCCAACTACATGGTCACCCGACCGGTAACTCTGAAGGCCATGCTGCGGGTATGCTCCGACCTCGCGCGCGAGGACGGTGATCCCGCCGAGGGTCGCGTCAAACGCTGGGAGGAGCGGCTTGCCCCCTGGCGCGATCAGTTGAAGGCATTCAAGTCGGAGGGGTTCTACGAGCGCTTCGCCGCCAAGGGCGAAGTCGAGCGCGTGGGCCGCGTGCACCGCGAGCTTGCGCGCGCGGCCGGGATCGAGCCACGCGGGGCCAAGTCCTAGGCGTTCGCGCGCTGCTCCAGCGCCTCGATCGCGGGTAGTTTCTTGCCTTCGAGGAACTCCAGGAAAGCGCCACCGCCGGTCGAGATGTAGGAAATCCTGTCGGCGACCCCGTATTTGGCGATGGCGGCGAGCGTCTCCCCCCCGCCGGCGAGCGAATACGCACCCGATCCGGCAATCGCTCGCGCGATGGCCTTCGTTCCCTGCCCGAATTGGTCGAACTCGTATACGCCGACCGGTCCGTTCCAGACGATGGTGCCCGCCTCGGAGAGCTTCTTTGCGAACGCGGCCGCGGTGTGCGGGCCGATATCGAGGATCATGTCATCGCTGCCGATTTCGGCCGCAGGCTTGATCGCGGCTTTGGCCGTTGCCGAAAACTCCTTCGCACAGACGACATCCACCGGCAACGGGACTTCGGCTCCCTTGTCGCGCAGGATTTCCATGATCCTTACTGCCTCGCCGACGAGGTCCGGCTCGGCCAGGGACTTTCCGATCTCCATCCCGGCCGCCAGCATGAACGTATTGGCAATCCCTCCGCCGGGAATCAGACGGTCGACCTTGCCCGCGAGCGCGCCGAGCACCGCAAGCTTGGTCGAGACTTTCGCTCCGGCGACGATCGCCAACAGCGGACGCGCCGGGCGCTCGAGCGCCTTGGACAGCGCCTCGATCTCCGCCGCCATCAACGGTCCGGCGCAGGCCACCGGCGCGTACTTCGCGATGCCGTGGGTGCTCGCTTCGGCGCGGTGCGCGGCACCGAAGGCGTCGTTGACGTAGATGTCGCATAGCGCGGCCATCTTTCTTGCCAGCGCTTCGTCGTCCTTCTTCTCGCCTTTGTTGAAGCGGCAGTTCTCGAGCAACACCACCTTCCCCGGCTCGACTGAAACACCCTCCAGCCAGTCGCGCTTGAGCGGAACTTCCACCCCCAGCAGCACCGAGAGATGTTTCGCGACCGGCGCGAGAGAGTCTTTCTCATCGAGCTGCCCCTCGGCCGGCCGGCCGAGGTGCGAGACGAGCATGAGGCGGGCGCGCTGTGCGAGCGCGTGCCTGATTCCGGGCAGCGAAGCGCGGATGCGCGTGTCGTCGACTATTTTCCCGCCCTGGATCGGAGTGTTGAAATCCACGCGCATGAAGACCCGCTTTTCGCGGAGGTCGAGATCCGACATTTTGAGGATGGGCATGGAAAATCGGGTAGGCGACGACCTGCTCAATCCCGGTTTTCAGCGGGCGTTCATCAACGCAACCGTCGCGTCCAGCATCCGATTGCTGAAGCCCCATTCGTTGTCGTACCAGGAGGACACTTTCACCAGCGTCCCCGCGGACACCTTGGTGAGGGTCGCGTCGAAGATCGACGAAGCCGGGTTGTGGTTGAAGTCGATCGAAACGAGCGGTTCCTTGTTGTATTCGAGGATGCCTTTCAGGTCGGTTTCGGAAGCCTGCATCGCTGCGTTGTTGATCTCCTCCACCGTGGTCGCGCGCTTCGCGATGAAGGACAGATCGACGATCGACACGTTGATCGTGGGTACGCGAATCGCATAGCCGTCGAGCTTGCCGTTGAGGTGCGGCAATACCAAACCGATCGCCGCCGCGGCGCCGGAGCTCGCCGGGATCATGTTGTGTGTCGCCGACCGCGCGCGGCGCAGGTCCTTGTGGTAGACGTCGGTCAGCACCTGGTCGTTGGTGTAGGCGTGGACGGTAGTCATGAGGCCGGAGACTACGCCGATGCGATCGTCAACCGCCTTGACCAGCGGGGCGAGACAATTGGTAGTGCACGAGCCGTTTGAAATCACCGTATCGGAGGCCTTCAGCGTCTTGTCGTTGACGCCGACGACTACAGTGCGATCCACATCCTTCTCGCCCGGCGCCGAGAGAACCACTTTCTTTGCGCCCGCGGCGAGATGCGCGGAGGCCTTCTCCTTGCTCGTAAAGAGCCCCGTGCACTCGAGAACCACGTCGACCTTGAGGTCCTTCCACGGCAACTCGGCCGGATTGCGCTTCGCGCAGACCTGGATGCGATCGCCGTTCACGATCATCGATTCGCCTTCCACGGCGATCGTTCCGGGGAATTTTCCGTGCGTGGTGTCGTAGCGCGTCAGATGCGCGTTGGTATGCGCATTGCCGAGGTCGTTGATCGCGACAAACTGCAGGTCGTGTTTTTTCCCGCCTTCATAGTGGGCGCGCAGGATGTTGCGGCCTATGCGGCCGTAACCGTTGATGGCGACTCGAATGGTCATGCAAGGCTCCTTCGGGTTTTTCCTACTTCAATACGCTTTTCACGGCCTTCACCACGTTGTCCACGGTGAAACCGAAGTGTTCGAACAGTTTCGCGCCGGGGGCCGATTCGCCGTAGCGGTCGATCCCGACCACCGCGCCCTCAAGGCCGACGTACTTGCGCCAGTTGTCGCTCACCCCGGCTTCGACGGCGACCTTGGGCAAAGTCGGGATCAGTACCACGTCCCTGTACATCGGCGGCTGGCGGTCGAAGGTCGAGGTGCAGGGCATCGACACGACCCGGACCGAAATGCCCTCCTCGGCAAGCTTTTGCTTCGCGCCCACAGCCAGCTGCACTTCCGATCCGGTGGCAACGATGACCGCCTTGGGTTCCTGGGCGTCCGCAAGAACGTAGCCGCCGCGGCGGATCGCCGAGACCGTATGAGCGTCGCGTTTTTGAAACGGCACGTTCTGCCGCGTGAACAATAGCGCGGTCGGCCCTTCTTTTCGCTCGATGGCGGCCATCCAGGCCACCGCCGCTTCGACCGGATCGCACGGCCGCCAGACCTCCATGCCGGGAATCAGCCGCAGCGCCGCGGCGTGCTCTACGGACTGGTGTGTGGGGCCGTCCTCGCCCAGACCGATCGAGTCGTGGGTGAAGACGAAGATCGAGCGGATCTTCATCAGCGCCGCCATGCGCAACGCGTTTCTGGAGTAGTCCGAAAAGGTGAGGAATGTTCCGCCGTAAGGAATGATTCCGCCGTGCAGCGCCAAGCCGTTCATGACTGCGCTCATGCCGAATTCGCGCACGCCGTAATAGATGTAGTTGCCGCCCCCCTCCCGCCCGACGGGCTTGGAGCCGGACCACAACGTTAGATTCGAGCCGGTCAGATCGGCGGAGCCCCCGACCAGTTCGGGCAGGACTGGCGCGAGGCCTTGGATAGCGTTCTGCGAGGCCTTGCGAGTGGCGATGGATTCCGCCTTGGCAATGATTTGTTCGAGCAGCCCCACGCAGTGGGCGCTCCAGTTCGCCGGCAGCTCGCCCGCGACGCGACGGCGGAACTCGCGTGCAAGCTCCGGGTGCGTTTTCTCGTACGCCGCGAACTTGTCGTTCCACGCTCGCTCGAGCTGCGCGCCGCGCTTTTTCGCGTCCCAGCCGTCGTAAATTTCCCGGGGAATCTCGAACGGCGGGTAACGCCAGCCGATCGCCGCGCGCGTCGCCGCGACCTCCTCGGCCCCAAGCGCCTCTCCGTGCGCCTTCGCCGTCCCGGCGCGCGTCGGGGCCCCCTTGCCGATCACCGTTTTGCAGCAGATGAGGCTGGGTCTGTCCGCCACCGCCTTTGCGGCTCGGATCGCGCGATCAACCGATTCGACGTCGTGGCCGTCGACGTTGGCGATCACGTGCCAGCCATAGGCTTCGAAGCGCTTGGGCGTGTCGTCTCTGAACCAGTCCTTGACCTCGCCGTCGATGGAGATTTTGTTGTCGTCGTAAAGGGCGATCAGCTTGCCCAGGGCGAGCGCTCCGGCGAGCGAGCAGGCCTCGTGGGAGATTCCCTCCATCAGGCAGCCGTCACCGACCGACACGTAGGTATGGTGGTCGACGACGCCGAAGGCGGGGCGGTTGAACTCGGCGGCGAGTATGCGTTCTGCGATGGCCATGCCGACCGAGTTCGCCAAGCCCTGCCCTAGGGGTCCGGTGGTGGTCTCCACCCCCGGCGCAAGGCCGTACTCGGGGTGACCTGGGGTCTTCGAATGCAGCTGCCGAAAGCGTCGCAGCTCGTCCATCGGCAGGTCGTAGCCGGTCAGGTGCAGGAGCGCGTACAGCAACATCGAGCCGTGGCCGTTCGAGAGCACGAAACGATCGCGGTCGGCCCATTTCGGGTTGGCCGGGTTATGCCGCAGGTGCCGCCCCCACAGCGCCAGCGCAATTTCGGCCATTCCCATGGGCATTCCAGGGTGACCGGAATTTGCCGCCTGCACGGCGTCCATGGCCAACGCACGAATCGCGTTGGTCAAGTCCTGGCTCATGTACTCGGAAAATTCGGGAGGATGGGTTGAGACCTTATAATTATCGGTGAATCTCGCTCTCTTGGCGAGAGAAAATCCCTTCGGAGGAACAGTGGGCAAACAAAAACTGGCGTTCATCGGCCTTGGCGTGATGGGTTTTCCCATGGCCGGCCATCTCGCGACCAAAGGCGGCCACGAGCTCACGGTGTACAACCGCAGCCGCGCCAAGGCCGAGGCTTGGGTAGCAAAGCACAAGGGACGCCTCGCCGACACTCCGGCCAAAGCGGCAGAAGGGGCAGACATGGTGTTCTCATGCGTCGGCGACGATCCGGACTTGCGCGAAGTCACGCTGGGGCCGAAGGGCGCTTTTCAGACGATGGCCAAGGGGGCGATCTTCGTCGACCACACGACTGCCTCTGCGAAAGTGGCGCGGGAGCTCGCCGCCGAGGCGAGAAAACGCGGATTCGAGTTCCTGGACGCGCCGGTCTCCGGGGGTCAGGCGGGCGCAGAAAACGGACAGCTCACCGTCATGGTGGGAGGCGACGCCGCACCTTTCGAGCGGGCTAAGCCGGTCATCGCGCATTTCGCCAAAGCGGTGACGCTGCTCGGCCCCTCGGGCTCGGGCCAGCTCACCAAAATGGTGAACCAGATCTGCATCGCCGGTTTGGTGGAGGCCCTATCGGAGGGTCTCAACTTTGCCATCAAGGCCGGCCTGGACGCGAAGCTCGTGCTCGACGTGATCTCCAAAGGCGCGGCGCAGTCCTGGCAGATGGAGAACCGCGGCAAGACCATGGTCGACGACAAGTTCGACTTCGGCTTTGCGGTGGACTGGATGAGAAAGGACTTGCGCATCTGCTCCGAGACCGCGCGGGAAATCGGCGCTCAGCTCCCGGTCACCCAGATGGTCGCCGGCTTCTACGACGAGATATCGAAGATGGGCGGGGGCCGCTGGGACACCTCCAGCCTCATTCGGCGGCTGCGCCGGGCCTGACCGTGCGCCCGGGGGTGCTTTCCGAACGAGCCCCTTCATGAGCATGCCTTTCCAATGGCCGACGGGCTACGCGCCGGCCGTCCAACCCCCCATCGAGCCTCCTGAGCGCTCGCTCTGGTTCGTTTTCCGCGAGTCGCACCTTCTGGTCACCGTGGCCCCTGCGATCGCGCTTCCCCATTGCAATCACCCCAATACTTTGGGTATGATGCCCCAGCGAATACAATATCTTGGGGTCCTCGGCGAAGAACATTGCTTCTCGGCCGAGGTGGCAGCCGAAACCGCGGCGCCCCAAGGATGGGTTTGGCAAGGGCTGCGGGCGTTGTTCGGCGTGCTGGATGAAGAGCGGTTTGCTCTCGCCGGGCGGGCGTTGCAGATCGTCGATTGGGACCGCACGCACCAGTACTGCGGTGCATGCGGGAGGGCAACGGCCGCGCGGACAAGCGAGCGCAGCCGCGAATGCCCGGGGTGCGGGCTGGTGGCGTATCCCAGGCTCGCGCCAGCGGTGATGGGGTTGGTGCGGCGTGAAAAGGAACTGCTCTTGGCGCGCGCACCGCGGTTCCCCAAGGACATGTACAGCGCCTTGGCCGGTTTTGTCGAGCCGGGAGAGACACTGGAGCAGTGCGTGGAGCGCGAAGTTTATGAGGAAGTCGGGATCAAGGTGCGCAGAGTGCGTTACTTCGCCAGTCAGCCCTGGCCGTTTCCGCATTCGCTCATGATCGCGTTCTTTGCGGATTATTACAGCGGCGACATTCGCGTCGACGGAACGGAAATCGAAGACGCAAAGTGGTTCGACGTGAAAAATCTTGAAAAGTTGCCGCGATTGCCTGCTAGAATCAGCATCGCTCGCAGTCTGATCGATGCGGCAAGAGGGGAGATGCTTGCATCGTAGTTCGGCATCTCGTTTGTTAACGCTTGTGGGGATTTATGCAAATTGGACGGACTGCACATTGTTGCGAATCTGTACCGTTGCGGGGGGGATGCACGGTACTTGACTGACGCAGCCGGGCTGCGTCGTTTTTGTCACGACTCCATCAACAGGGCCGGTCTCACGATACTCGGCGACCTGTTCCACGAGTTCGACGGTGGCGGAGTCACGGGCACGGTGGTGCTGGCGGAGTCGCATCTCGCCATCCATACGTGGCCGGAGCTTCAAAGCGTCACCCTCGACGTCTACGTGTGTAATTACACTCAGGACAACAGCGCCAAGGCGCGTCAGGTCGTCACCGACCTGATGGAACTCTATCGGCCCGAGGAGCACGTGCAGCACGATGTGCCGCGCGACAAGCGCCTCATGTACGAGTCGCTCAACGGGGACTACGGGTTCTTCCTGCGCTCCTCCAAGCTGATCGAGTCCTCGAAAACGCGCTTCCAGGACCTCGAAATCCACGAGACGCCCCAGTTTGGAAAGCTCTTCCGCCTGGACGGGTGCTTCATGACTTCCGAGCGCGAGGAATTCGTCTACCACGAGACCCTGACCCACCCCGCGCTCACCGCCCACCCTTCGCCCAAGCGGGCCCTGGTGATCGGTGGCGGCGACGGCGGGGCGGCGGAAGAAGCGCTCAAGCACCCTTCCATCGAGCAGCTGGTCCTGGTCGAGCTGGACGGGAAGGTGGTGGAGATCTCCAAGGAGCACTTCGGCACGATTCATCGCGGTGTATTCGACAATCCGAAGCTCAAGCTGCTGATCGAGGACGGACTGAAGTACGTCGCGGAAACCAAGGAAAAGTTCGACTACATCGCGCTAGATTTGCCTGATCCGATCGGCCCCGCGACCGCTCTCTACGAGGAGACGTTCTTCCGCGATTGCAAGCGCGCCCTTGCGGCGGGCGGTGTGCTCACCTTGCACATGGGCTCGCCCTGGTCGCGCCCCGACCGGGTCAAGATGCTCTACGGGCGGCTGGCGAAGATGTTCAAGATCGCCCGGCCGTACACGATGTTCATCCCCTTGTACGGCTGCCTGTGGTCGATGTGCTCCTGCTCCGATTCCACCGACGTCGCGGCCGTGAACGCAGGGGAGATCGACGTTCGAATCGGTAACCGCGGGCTCAGCCATCTGCAGTACTACAACGGCGCCGCCCATCAGGCGTTGTTCGCGTTGCCGAATTTCGTGCGCGAACTCACCGTGGACGCGGTGCCCAAGCCCAGGCTCGTGGCGACGAAAAAGCGTGCCGCCGGCGGCGTGAAGTAGGCCTAAGGCTTCAGCCGACAGGACGAGGGGTAACCGAGGAGGTCACCCTTTTCGTTTCAGGCTCCGATCCGAGGAAGCCGAACTCGGGCTCCGGCTTTCGGCCGCTCACGATGTCGGCAAGTGCGCGGCCCGACCCGCAGGCAAGGGTCCAGCCGAGCGTTCCGTGCCCGGTGTTGAGAAAGAGGTTGGAGTACTTCGAGCGTCCTATGAACGGAAGATTGCTGGGTGTGGCCGGCCGCAAGGCCGTCCAGAATTTTGCCTGCTCCGCGCGCCCTGCCTTCGGGAACCATTCGAAGCAGCGCTTGACGAGCGCCGCGCAGCGCGCTTCGTTCATCTCGGTATCGTAGCCGTTCAACTCGGCGGTACCCGCCACGCGCAGGCGTTCGCCCAGCCGCGAGAAGACGATCTTGCGGGCGTGATCGGTCAGGCTCGTCTTTGGGGCTTCATCACCGGGCTCTAGGGGCAACGTAATCGAGTAGCCCTTTACCGGATACACCGGAATTGAGACGCCGATCGGTGCGAGCAGGAGCGGGCTATAGCTCCCCAGCGCAGTCACATAGGCATCGGCGCGCAGCGATTCCTCGATTCCCTTTTCATCGTCGATAACTGCGCGCTCGATCGCTCCCCGCGCGGCTTCAAGGCGCTTTACGCTTACGTTGAACCGGAAGGTCACGCCTTGGGCACTGCACAGATCGGACAGCGCCCGGGTAAAAAGCTGCGCATCGCCGCACTCGTCGGACGCCGCGTAGGCGCCGCCCACTAAACGGCCGATCGAATGCTCGAGCACAGGTTCGATCGCAAGGCATTCCCGTGGCGTCCTGATTTCAACATCCAGGCCCCGAGCTCTGAGCCGTCCAGCCTGTTTCTTTGCGTGTTCGAATTCGCCCCTGTCTTCGTACAGGTGCAGGATGCCCGGCGTACCAAGATCGTAGCGAATGCCGGTATCGCGTCGCAGTTGGCGCAGTTGCTCCTGGCTGTACAGCGCAAGTGCCAACGCGGATTCGGTGTTGCGAAGCGCACGACCCGGCAAACATTCAAAGAGGAAGCGCAGACCCCAAAGCCATTGGGCGAGGTCGGCGCGCGGCCGGAAGAGCAGCGGTGCGTCTTCGCGCCCCAACCACTTCAGGATCTTCAGAGGGGCGGTCGGGTTGGCCCAAGGCTCGGACTGACTGACCGAGATCTGGCCACCATTGGCGAAGCTCGTCTCGAGCGCGGGTTCGGGCTGGCGGTCCACCACCGTCACTTCATGGCCGCCCTGCGCGAGATACCACGCGCTGGTCGTACCGATGACTCCGGCCCCGAGAACAACCACTCTCACACTCGCCTCCGAAAAAACAAGAGGGGGAAAGCTTGCGCCTTCTCCCCCTCTTCCATGCCCGAGCCCCGTCAATTTGAGCGACTACGGGTACGTTTTCGGCAGCCGCAGCTGTCGGGAATTCGCTCGTGCGAAAACGAATCTACCCTTTCGACCTGCGTACGGCAAGCGAGTTCTTCGCCCGGCGCTGCAGAAATGCCGATGCGGCCGGGGGAGCTTATTTCCCGGTGTAGGGAATCACCTTTTGCCGCTGCTCACCCAGCCCTTTGATACCAAGGGTGACCACGTCACCCGGCTTCAGCCATGCCTGGGTTGGCTTCATTCCCAGGGCCACCCCAGCCGGTGTTCCCGTGGTAATGATGTCGCCGGGGAGCAGTGTCATGTAGTTGCTCACGTATGACACGAGCTTCGCACAGGAGAAAATCATGTTCTTGGTATTGGACGATTGCCTGCGCTCGCCGTTGACGTCGAGCCAGACGTCGAGCGTCTGCGGATTGGGTATCTCGTCGGTCGTGACGAGCCATGGCCCGATCGGCCCGAAGGTGTCACAGCCCTTGCCCTTGTCCCATTGAGAGGACTGCAGCTGGAACGCGCGCTCGGATACGTCGTTCACGATGGTATAGCCGGCAACGTGGTTCAGCGCCTCGTCCTCCGGCACATATTCGGCGCGGGTCCCGATGACGATTGCGATCTCGACCTCATAGTCGAGCTTGGTGGAGTTGCGCGGCTGCTGGATGTCGTCGTTCGGACCGTTGATGCACGTCGTCGCCTTCATGAACACGACGGGCTCGGCGGGTATTTGCAGACCCGCTTCGTGCGCGTGATCGGAGTAATTCAGGCCGATGGCGACGAACTTGGAGATGCCCGTATAGGGCACACCGAAACGCGGGTTGCCGCGCACAAGGGGCAGCGACTCCGGGCGAATCTTGCGCAGCTTCGTCAGCCCTTTGGAGGAAATCGTGTCCTGGTCGATGTTGGAGATGACCTCTGACAAATCGCGCAGCTGGCCTTGAGCGTCGATGACGCCCGGTTTTTCGAACCCGTTCCTGCCGTAACGACAAAGCTTCATTTTTGGCTTCCTTTCCAGATCATCATGCGGCCGCTGAGCAAATCGCAACTCTTGGAGCAAGCGCAAGCCGGGTGCAAGCAAGGTCGCTCGATATCGTCGCAGTCTTGAGCCGCCCATTTCTTGCCTGGGCGGCCGCGCGGCGAGAGCAATTGGTGCGGCCGCTCCCCTACGTAAACCGTTCTCCCCAGAACCATTCTTATTGCCCGGCGATTATAACAGCGCAACGCCGAAAAAAGCCGTAGTTTCCTTTAAATCATAGGGTTACAGGAGGGGGAAGCCCCGGGGTCCGACCGTGGCCGCGTTGGATATGTATAGAATTCGTAGCATGAAAAGCTTTGCATCTCGCGTTGCGCCGCGATTTTTTGCCCCGGTACAGCTTTCCCCGGGTGCCGAGATCGAATTGTCCGAGCGCGTGGCACATCACTGTGCGGTCTTGCGTTTGCGCCGTGGCGACGCCGTCACCTTGTTCAACGGTGAGGGCGGGGAGTTCTCCGCCGAGCTGACGCGGATTTCCCGTGGCGACACGCGCGCCTGCGTGATATCGCGGCAGACTCCGGAGCGCGAGTCGCCGCTCGCCATTGCGCTCGCGCAGTGTGTGTCGAGTGGAGATCGGATGGATGCTACCTTGCAGAAATCTACGGAGCTTGGCGTCTCCAGGATAGTGCCGATCGAGAGCGAGCGCTCCGTAGTCAGGCTCTCGAGCAACCGCGCTGACAGACGCGTCGACCACTGGCGCAATGTGGTCATCGCCGCCTGCGAGCAATGCGGGCGCAACCATGTACCCGAAGTTGCGGCGATCACCGATTTCGCGGCTTTCCTGAACCAAGCGGGTGGCGATGGGTTACGTGTGCTTCTGGTGCCGGATTCGGATCGAGACTTGAAGCAGCTCGAGCCCCCGCGCGAAGTAACCCTGCTGGTCGGACCGGAGGGAGGGCTCGCGCCCGATGAGCGACAGCGCGCGGAAAGAAGCGGGTTCGTCCCGATACGTTTCGGGCCTCGCGTGCTCCGCACCGAAACGGCTCCGCTCGCGGCAATCGCAGCGATGCAGGCCCTCTGGGGCGATTGCTAGTCCCTCCCGGCAGCCGGCGCTGCTGTATCTCGCGGGGGCAACTGGCTAGAATCGTGGTTCCTCAGAACGACAACAATCATGCCGGCCCATCCCAACGCTCAGTTCATAAGCTGGTTTCGCTCGGTTGCGCCGTACTTCCACGCTTTTCGCGGCAAGACCTTCGTGCTCGCCTTCGGCGGGGAGATTTTCGTTGAAGGCAAGTTCGTCGAACTTGCGCACGATATCAACCTGCTGCACAGCGCCGGCATACGCGTGGTGCTCGTGCATGGCTCTCGCCCACAGATCGAAGCGCAGCTGAAGCGCCGCAAGACGCGATCGCGCTACGCCAAGGGTTTGCGCATCACCGACCCGGTGGCGCTCGAATGCGTCAAGGAGGCGGTCGGGTTGCTCCGAGTGGAGATCGACGCACTGCTGTCGCTCGGGCTTCCCAATTCACCCATGGCGGGCGCCGTGATCAACACGGTCTCGGGAAATTTCATCACCGCGCAGCCGATAGGTGTGCACGACGGCATCGACTTCCAATACACGGGCTCGGTGCGCAAGGTCGACGCGCAGGCAATCGCGGGGTGTCTGGACGCCGGAAATATCGCCATCGTGTCGCCGGTCGGCTATTCACCCACGGGCGAGGTGTTCAACCTCGCGATGGAAGACGTGGCGGTCGCAACGGCGACAACGCTCCAGGCAGAGAAGCTGATCTTTTTCTCCGACGCGCCCGTGCAGGACAAGGAAGGCGAGTTGCTCCAGGAACTCACGGCGGAGGAAGCGGCCGGGCTGATCGAGCGCAGCAACCGCCTGTCCGAGGATACACTGCTCTATCTGGCACACGCCGTCGAGGCGGTGCGTGGCGGGATGCAACGCGCTCACATCATCAGCCGGACACTCCCCGGCGCTCTGCTGATCGAGCTGTTCACCCATGAGGGATCGGGCACCATGATCACCGCCGACAAGGTGGTGAAGCTGCGTCCGGCGAAGATCGACGATGCGGGGGGTATTCTCAAGTTGATCGAGCCGCTCGAGGAAGACGGGACGCTCGTGCGGCGGGGGCGCGAGCTGCTCGAGCGCGAGATCGGGCGCTTTTTTTTGATCGAGCACGACGGGGTGATCGTGGGCTGCGCCGCGCTCTACCCCTTCCCAGGCGCCCGCGCGGGCGAGCTCGCCTGCCTCGCGGTGCGCCCCGATCACCGGGACGCAGGCTACGGAGAACGCCTCCTGGGGCATGTCGAGACACAGGCGCGCGCCCGCAAGCTGAGAAAGCTGTTCGTGCTCACGACTCGCGCGACCCACTGGTTCATAGAACGCGGGTTCGCCGAAGCGAGCGTCAACGTGCTGCCGAAGGAAAAGAAAGCGCTGTATAACTACCAGCGGCGCTCGAAGATTCTAGTGAAGCGGATTTGAAATCGAATCGATGTCAGAAGCGAGGTCGACGAAAATGGCAAGAATGGTGAAATGCATCAAGCTCGGCCGCGACGCCGAAGGGCTCGACTTCCCGCCCTACCCGGGCGAGCTCGGTAAGCGCATCTACGAGAACGTGTCCAAAGAGGCCTGGCAGGCCTGGATCAAGCACCAGACCATGCTCATCAACGAGAACAAGCTGAACCTTGCCGACGCGCGCGCGCGGAAATATCTCGCCGAGCAGATGGAGAAGCATTTCTTCGGATCCGGAGCCGACGTGGCGTCCGGCTACGTCCCGCCGGACAAGTAGGCGCTCTATTTCCTGGCGATCGTCCTCACGCCCGTTTTGGTTCCGAGTAGAAGGACATCCGCCCCGCGCCGGGCGAACAATCCGTTGGTAACGACACCGGTGATGTTGTTGACCGTGGCTTCCAGCTCGACCGGGTTGAGGATGGACAGGCCCCACACGTCGAGAACGATATTGCCGTTGTCGGTGGCGAAACCTTCGCGCAGTTTCGGCTGGCCGCCGAGCTTCACCATCTGGCGCGCGACGTAGGCCCGGGCCATAGGGATCACTTCCACCGGCAGCGGAAATTTCCCGAGCACCGGCACCAGCTTCGATTCGTCCGCGATGCAAACGAATTTCTTCGCCACCGCGGCGACGATTTTCTCGCGCGTGAGCGCCCCGCCCCCGCCCTTGATCATGGCGAGGTGCTCGGTGATCTCGTCGGCCCCGTCGATGTAGACAGGCAGCTCGTTGACGCCATTGAGGTCGTGCAGCCGGATGCCGTGGGCCTTCAACCTCCCGGCTGACCTGTCCGAGCTCGCCACCGCGCCGGCGATCCGGCCCTTGATCTTCGCCAGCTCGTCGATGAAGAAATTGGCGGTCGAACCGCTACCGACGCCGATCACGGCATCCTCCACCACATGTTTGATCGCCTCGCGGGCGACCGCCTGCTTGAGCTCGTCCTGGGTCATCGGCGTTTCGACGGCGGCAGGTCCGTGCATACGCCTTCATACAGCTCCGCCGCCATTCCAACCGATTCGCTCGTCGTCGGATGTGGATGGACGGTCTTGCCGATATCGACCGCGTCGGCGCCCATTTCGATGGCGAGCGCGATCTCGCTGATGAGGTCACCCGCTCCGGCGCCGACGATGGCGCCGCCGATCACGCGGTGGGTTTCCTCGGAAAAGATCAACTTGGTGAAACCCTCGTCGCGGCCGTTGGCAATGGCGCGTCCCGAGGCTGCCCAGGGGAATTTGGCAACTCCGAATTTGACGCCCTGTTTTTTCGCTTCCTCCTCCGTCAGGCCCGCCCAGGCGATCTCAGGATCGGTGTACGCCACCGAAGGAATCACGAGGGCATCGAAGTAGGACTTCTGGCCGGCGGCTGCCTCGGCGGCGACATGCCCCTCGTGCACCGCCTTGTGTGCCAGCATGGGTTGCTTGGCGATATCGCCGATGGCGTAGATGTGCGGGATGTTGGTGCGCATTTGCGCATCCACGGGGATGAAGCCGCGCTCACTCACCGCTACGCCGGCGGCGTCGACGCCGATCTTCCCGCCGTTGGGAGTCCGGCCCACGGAAAGCAGGATCATGTCGTAGAGCTGCGGCTTGGCCGGGGCATTGTCGCCCTCGAAAGACACCCTAAGCCCTTCTTTCAATGCTTCCACTTTCACGGTCTTGGTCTTGAGCATCACGTTGTCGAAGCGGCCTGCATTGAACGTCTGCCACACCTTGACCAGATCCCGGTCCACTCCGGACATCAGGCCATCGAGCATCTCGACCACGTCCAGCCGGGCGCCCAGCGTCGAATACACAGTGCCCATTTCCAGCCCGATGATGCCGCCACCGATCACGAGCATGCGCTTTGGCCGCTGCCGCAGCTCAAGCGCCGCCGTCGAATCGACTATCCGCGGATCCTCCGGAACGAAGGGGAGCTTCGCTGACTGCGAGCCGGCTGCGATGATCGCATTCCTGAATGCGACGATCTTGCGCCCGTCTTTCGTTTCCACCGCGAGATGGTTCGGTCCGGCGAAAGCGCCGGTGCCCTGCAACACCGTCACCTTGCGCATGCGTGCCATGCCGGTAAGCCCGCCGGTCAGCTTGCCGACCACCTTGTTCTTCCACGCGCGCAACGCGTCGAGATCGACCTTGGGCTCCCCGAAAAGGATGCCGTGCTCGGAAAGATGTTTTGCCTCGTCCATGACCGCGGCGACGTGCAGCAACGCCTTGGAGGGGATGCAGCCGACGTTGAGGCAGACGCCGCCGAGCGTAGGATAGCGCTCGACCAGAACAGTATTCATGCCGAGATCGGCGGCGCGGAAGGCGGCCGAATAACCGCCGGGACCGGAGCCCAGCACCAGCATATCGCAAGTCATATCGGCGGCGCCACCGTAGGCCTTGGCTGCGGCAGGTGCGGAAATCTTAGACGCCGCGGCCGCTGGCGCCGCAGAAGCGGCCGGACTCGGCGCGGACGGCGCCGCCGCGGCACTCTCAGCTTCCAGCAAGGCGATGACCGATCCCTTGGAGACCTTGTCTCCCACTTTGACCCGCAGTTCCTTGACGACACCGGCGTCGGAGGAAGGGATTTCCATCGTCGCCTTGTCGGACTCCAGCGTGATGAGAGAGGCTTCCTTGGCCACCCGGTCACCGGCTTTCACGAGAACTTCAATGACGTCGATGTCCTTGAAATCGCCGATGTCCGGTACTTTTACTTCGATCATCTGCGCCATGCCTGCCTCACAAAAGGGTGCGGCGGATGTCGGAGAGGACTGAAGCCAGATAGGTCGTGAAACGCGCGCCGGCCGCGCCGTCGATGACGCGGTGGTCGTAGGCGAGCGACAGCGGCAGCATCAGCCGCGGGGCGAAGGCGCCGTCCTTGTACACCGGCCGCATCTGCGATCTCGCCACGCCGAGAATCGCTACTTCGGGTGCGTTGATGATGGGCGTGAATGCCGTGCCGCCGATACCGCCGAGGCTGGAGATGCTGAAGGTGCCGCCGCGCATGCTGTCGGGCTTGAGTTTTTTCTCGCGCGCCGCTCTGGAAATCTCAGCCAGCTCCTTTGCCAGATCGAAGACCCCCTTGCGATCAGCGTCGCGGATCACGGGCACCACGAGCCCATCGGGCGTATCGACCGCGACGCCGATGTGGTAGTACTTCTTGACGATCAGATTCTCGCCGGTCTTGTCTAGCGATGCGTTGAAGTCCGGGAATTGTCGCAGTGCATTGACCGAGGCCTTGACCAGAAAGGCGAGCATGGTGAGCTTGAAGCCCTCTTTTTCCGCGACCTGCGCGTTCTCCTTGCGGAACGCCTCGAGCTCGGTGATGTCGGCTTCGTCGTGTTGGGTGACGTGCGGGATGGAAACCCAGTTGCGGTGCAGGAACCCGCCGGAAAGCTTCCTGATTCGCGACAGAGGTTTGGTTTCGACCGGGCCGAACTTCGCGAAATCCACCTGCGGCCACTCCGGCAGATCCAGAACGAGCCCGCCGCGCGCAGCGACAACGGCGGCGACCGCGGGGGTACCCCTCATCACGCCCTTCACGAACTCCTGAACGTCGGCCTGCGTGATGCGGCCTTTCGGGCCCGAGCCCTTGACCCGGGCAAGGTCGACGCCCAACTCGCGCGCGAACTTGCGCACCGAGGGGCTTGCGTGCGGGATCGATCCTGGGGTCGGCGCGGATGCGCCGGAGACCGGTTCGCGGCGGCCGACCGCCGGCGCTGCGGGGGCCGGTGCCTGGACGGCCGCGAGCACTGGGGCAGGCCTTGCCGCGGGCGCCTCCTGGGGCTTCGGGGCCGATTTTGCGGGCGCCGCCGCAGCGGCTTCTGTCTCTTCAAG
>Ga0137412_10001506_pt1 | contig 18221 bp, 16 predicted proteins | sample CZODoug2_1_16fun_FD_122160 | JGI IMG/M metagenome (GOLD analysis project Ga0137412, IMG submission 122160) | Vadose zone soil fungal communities from Angelo Coast Range Reserve, California, USA - CZODoug2_1_16fungal (Hybrid Assembly) | ecosystem: Environmental > Terrestrial > Soil > Vadose zone...
TCCGGCATCCTAATCTTCAAGCAGTAGCTGATCAGCCTCCGAGAGCAAAATGCTATACCGGAGCGTCTCCAGGCCCCCACTTCGGCCCGGTGAATGGATGTCCTTGCGGAAACCGGGAGTTTGCGCGGTAGGTCTGTATCCAGCCGGGGTAAGTCGGAGCCGCACCACTGACCTGGTCCAGCCGCGCGATCTCGTCGGTCGTCAACACGAGATCGGTGGCCGCAAGATTGTCTTGAAGCTGGCTCGACCGTTTGACGCCTACGATGACGCTCGTGACGGCGGGCCGCGCAAGCAGCCACGCGAGGGCCACCTGGGCGGCGCTCGCGCCGCGCGAGCCTGATATCTCCTTGAGCACATCGATGATGTCGAAGACCTGTGGACGGTTCACCGGAGGAAACTCCAGCTTCGCGCGACGCGCGTCCCCGTCAGAACTACCACTTCGATCGAATTTCCCGGACAACAGGCCACCGGCCAGCGGGCTCCAGCACAACAAGCCCAGCTTTTCGTCGACCATCGCAGGCACCAGTTCGCGCTCAACGTCGCGCCCGGCCAGCGAATAGTAGGCCTGCACCGAGACGAACCGCGAGAGTAATCGCCGTTCTGAAATCCCCAACGCCTTGACGACCTGCCAGGCGAAGAAGTTCGAGCAACCGATGTAACGGACCTTGCCTTGACGGACGGCAATATCAAGCGCCTCGAGGGTCTCCTGGAGAGGAGTCAGCCGATCGAAATTGTGCAATTGATAGAGGTCGATATGGTCGGTCTTCAGGCGCGTCAAGCTGTCGTCCAACGCCTGAGCGACATGCAGGCGCGATTGCCCCACGTCGTTCGGACCTGGTCCCACGCGACTGCTGACCTTGGTTGCCAGCACGACTCTGTTCCGACGACCCTTCAGGGCCTCGCCGACAAGCGCCTCCGAATTGCCCGACGAATAGACATCGGCGGTGTCCACAAAATTGATGCCCCCAGCGATCGCTTCGTCGACGATGCGTTCCACGTCCGTGAGGTTCAAGTTGCCCATCGGACTCGGCCCGGCACTGCCTTCGCCGAAGGTCATCGTCCCCAGGCAAAGTTGCGACACGAAAACGCCAGTCGTTCCAAGCTGTCGATATTGCATCTGGTCACTCCGTCTTTTCTCTCAACGACCAGATAGCATCGCGAAACGGCGATCGTTATGGACGGCACGGCATCAGAAAGCCAAAAGGAGTATCCACACGTCCGAAAGCACATTCGCCTGCCGCCTGGGCCGGCCGGGTTGTAACGGCTGAGGTGACGGAATCGCTCGGCTGTCGAGCTTAGCGTCGGCGATGCTGGTTTGCATGGTGAAGAGGTACCGCTAAAGTTGAGGGTGTGATCGTGCTGGGTGGAACTACCTACCCCTGGCTAAAGGCTGCCTTGCCGACAGCGAACTCCGACGACCCGTCGTTCCCACTTCAAGATGGGCCCTGGCAGGATCGCGAACTCAGAGCGCCCGGCCCAAATCGATCGCCTTCTCCCGCAGCACAGGCAGAAACGATCTTATCATTTGCTGAAGTGTCACCCTCGCGGAGGAAGCGCTCGCGCTTATTGCCGCGACAAGTGTGCCACGCGAATTCCTGACAGGCAGGGCGATCGACCTCAATCCCAATTCAAGCTCCTGGTCGGTGGTTGCGTAGCCACGCGCCCGCGCATGCCTGATGATCTCCTGCAGGGCCGACTTCCTCGTCAAGGTTAGCTTCGTGCGCGCCTTCAGCTTGGCGCGATCCAGATAGGCGTCGACCTGGTCATCGGATTGCCCCGAGAGCAGCACCCTGCCGGTTGCGGAGCAATAAAGATCCATGCGCGTTCCCACGGAGATCCCCGTCATGACGAGACGCTCCGCCTCTGCGCGCGCGACGAAGAGAGCCGTGTCACCATCGAGCACGGCAAGCGAGACGGACTCGTGGAGATCATCCCGCGCCGTCACCAGGAATGGTTGCGCGATCTCCGGTAGCGAGCGCGTCGCAAGCTGCCGATTCCCTAAGGACAGCAGGCGGGGCTGAGGTCGATAGAACTTTCCGTCGTACTCGAGGTATCCGAGCTCCGTCAGCGTGAGAAGGCAACGTCTCGCGGACGCCCGAGACGTCCCTGCACATTCGGCGGCCTCGGAAACCGTCAAGCGCGCGCGCTGTGCTGAGAAGGCTTCGATGATCGCCAGCCCCTTGGCGAGCCCGCCCATGCCTTCGGGAAGGCGCGCGTCCTGTGGGCCCGGGTCATTGCGCATTGACAGCCTTCATTCTTGGAGCGATCCTCGTTTGGACACTTGTTCGGTATTCGAACAACGTCGCCGCGTCAATACCGAGCTGCGTCGACAGAGTGCATGGGAGGCTGTTGCGATGAACCACGTCATGCGTGCGGCAGGCACGGCGGAGCCGCTCTGGCGAGACGGTGGCCTGACGCGGGTGCCGTACCGGATTTTCCAGGACCGGTCGCTCTACGAAGCCGAGCAAAAGCGCATATTCCAGGGCCAGACCTGGAATTACCTCTGCTTGTCGGTCGAGCTGAAGAAGACCGGCGACTTCATTACAACGTTCATCGGAGACACGCCGGTCGTGGTTGCCCGCGATTCCGACGGCGAGCTCTATGGATTCGAAAACCGCTGCGCACACCGCGGCGCGCTGATCGCGCTTGAACAGCGCGGCAACACCAAGGACTTCAGTTGCGTCTATCACGCCTGGACCTACGACCGTCAGGGCAACTTGAAAGGCGTGGCCTTCAAGGACGGCATCGGAGGCAAGGGCGGCATGCCCGCCTCCTTCTGCATGGAACAGCATTATCCACGTAAGCTGCGCCTGTCCGAGGTGTTCGGAATCGTCTTCGGCAGTTTTTCTAACGACGTTCCGCCTCTGGAAGAACATCTTGGCGATGAAATCTATACGCGCATCCGTCGCGTCCTGAACGGCCGGACGCCCGTCGTGCTGGGCCGCTATACCCAAGCATTGCCGAACAACTGGAAGCTCTACATGGAGAATGTGAAGGACTCCTACCACGCGAGCATCCTGCACCTGTTCTTCACGACATTCGAACTGAACCGGTTGTCGCAGACCGGTGGCATCATCGTGGACAAGACCGGAGGCCACCACGTGAGCTTCTCGGCGACCGCCAGCAACTCCGCCGATAGCAACGAATATGCGGAACAGAACATCCGCTCCGACAGCGAATTCAAGCTGGCTGATCCGTCGCTGCTGCAAGGCTTCAAGGAGTTTCCAGACAACGTCACTCTTCAAATCCTGTCGGTGTTCCCGACCTTCGTCCTGCAGCAGATCCAGAACGCCATCGCGGTGCGTCAGATCGTGCCACGCGGCACGGATCGGACGGACCTGCACTGGACACTGCTCGGGTTTGCCGAAGATACGCCCGAGCAACGGCTCGTTCGCCTGAAGCAGTCGAATCTGGTCGGACCGGCCGGCTACATTTCGATGGAAGACGGCTGCGTCGGTGGCTTCGTGCAGCGGGGCATCGCTGGCGCCGGCGGCGAGCAGGCGGTGATCGAAATGGGCGGCGCCGGCGCCGAGAGCAGCGAAAGCCGCGTCACCGAGGCCTCGGTCCGAGGCTTCTGGAAGGCCTATCGCGCGAACATGGGATTGTGAGGCTCGAGCACCGTGACGCAGGACGCCATCAGCATCATCAACCGACTGCACAGTGCCTATGCGCGCTGCATAGACAACGGCGATCTCGAGCGCTGGCCAGAATTCTTCGAGGAGGCCTGCCATTACAAGATCACGACCGCAGACAATTACACGCAGGGACTGGAAGCAGGCGTGATCTTCGCCAACACCCGCGGAATGTTGCGTGACCGCATCGCATCGCTGCGCGAAGCCAACATCTATGAGCGCCACACCTACCGACACTTCATCAGCCAGCCCTGGATCGCGTTGGAGGAAAACGGGCAAATCAAGAGCGAGACGTCGTTCTTCGTTGTTCGGGTCATGCGGGATGGCACCACGGACGTCTTTGCCACCGGGCGTTATCTTGACGTCTTCACTGTCGATGGCGCGACCGCAAGAATTCGCGAACGCATCGTCGTGTGCGACAGCTCCCGCTTCGACACGCTGCTGGCGCTGCCGCTATGAGCGAAGCCGGCAAGACGATCGCATTGACGATCGGAGACCCGAACGGGATCGGTCCTGAAATCGCCGTCAAGGCGGCGGCCGCCTTGGCCGGAACGGCCGGATTGCGTGTGATCCTGGTGGGGGACGAATACATCATCCGACACTATGCCGAATATCGACCGAACATCCGTCTGCGCCCCATCACGGAGGCAGGCGGTCCCGATCGCGGCGGGATCTTCGTCTATCCCGTCGACGCCCTGCCCTTCGCGAGCTTCAAGCCCGGCAATATCGAGCCGGCAGCCGGCCGCGCGACCGTCGCGTATGTGGGTGCGGCGATCGATCTGGTGCGCAAGGGTCTTGCCGATGCCATCGTCGGATGCCCACACAACGAGACCGCGGTCAATGCCGCAGGAATTGCGTTCTCCGGATATCCCGGCCTGATCGCTCGCCTCACGGGCACGCCGGAGGACAAGGTCTTCATGATGCTGGTCGGCGGCGGACTGAGAATCCTTCATGCCACGCTGCACGAGCGCCTCCATCATGCGCTCTCGCGCCTCACTCCGGAGTTGATTGAGGAAGCAGGATTGGCCTGCGTGCGCACCCTGCAGAGCCTCGGCGTCGCGAACCCGCGCATAGGTATCTTCGGGATCAACCCACACGCCGGTGAGAACGGGCTGTTCGGCGACGACGACGAGCGGATCACACGGCCGGCCGTCGCACGACTTCGTGCCGGCGGCGTATCAGCGGAAGGGCCCACGGGAGCCGATATTGTCCTCGGCCGCAAGGATATCGACGGCTTCGTTGCGATCTATCACGACCAGGGCCACATCCCGGTGAAACTGCTCGCCGGCCGCAACGCGTCTGCCCTGTCTGTCGGATCGGGAATATTGTTTTCTAGTGTCGGTCACGGCAGCGCGTTCGACATTGCCGGCAAGGACCTGGCGGATCCTTCGGCCGTCGTTCGCACGCTTCGGCTGGTTGGAAACGCGGCGCACCCTACGGCCGAAATCGGTCCGGAAGGTGCCGCATGACATTTACCGTTCGCGTCGACAGCCTCGGCATCTCATTCCCGTGCGAGGCGCGCGAATTCGTGCTGGATGCGGCGGAGCGCGCGGGCTATTCGATGCCCTCGTCCTGTCGAAAAGGCGTCTGCAATACTTGCGAAGTCGCGCTCCTCGCGGGCGAAGTTGAACAGCGCGGCCGCGGACGACGGACAGCGCGAGACGGCGCAGCCCTGGTCTGTCGCGCGCGGCCCTGCGAAGATCTGGTCATTCGACCGAAGCGCTTCGAGCGCATCGACATCTTTCGACGCAAGACGATCTCTGCGATGATCTACCGGCTGAGCAGACCGGCCGCCGATGTCACGATCCTGACGTTGCGTTTTCCGATCGGTCTCCGCGCGCCGTTCAAGGCCGGGCAATATCTTCAAGTCATCCTGCCTGACGGCGATCGTCGTAACTTTTCCCTGGCAAATCCTACAGCCCACAACGATTGCGTGGAGCTGCATATCCGCCATATCCCAGGCGGAAGGTTCTCCGACGCCATCTTGCCTCAAATGACGGTCGGCGATCGGCTGCAGGTCGAGCTTCCTTACGGCGACTTCCACCTGCGCCCTTCGAACAATCCCGTGATCCTGGTCGCGAGCGGGACCGGCTTCTCACCAATCAAGTCCATTGTCGAGACGGCCATTCGTGCCGGCAACCGGCGCCCGATGCATCTCTATTGGGGCGCGCGCCGGCGCGATGACATCTACATGTTCGACCTTCCGGCTTGCTGGCAGGAGCGCCTGTCGTGGTTCAAGTTCACTCCTGTTTTGTCCGAGCAGACCGCATGGTCGGGGCGCCGGGGACAGGTTCACGCGGCAGTGCTCGAGGACCACCCGAATCTCGGAGGGTTCGATGTCTACGCTTGCGGGAATCCTCTGATGGTCGCCGCAGCCCAACGCGAGTTTACTTCATTGGGCAGGCTGCCCGTCGCCCAGTTCTTCGCCGACTCCTTCGTCGAGACCGGCTCGCAAGTGTCGGAACATTCTCAACTGGTTGATGAGCTATGAACAGAGCAGCCAATTCGACCTTTCGCGCCTATATTGTACTCTTCTCGCTCTTCCTCTTCGCCACCGTCGGTCATGCCGAAGACGCCACAAACTACCCGTCGAAGAGCATCAAGATCGTCGTGCCGTTCCCCGCCGGCGGCACCGCGGACATCGTCGCCCGTATCGTTGCCGAAAAGCTTCGTCAGAAATGGAATCAGCCCGCCATCGTGGAGAACCGAACGGGCGCTGGTGGTAATATCGGCACCGAGACCGTCGCGAGTAGCGCTCCAGATGGCTACACGTTGCTCGTCACTCCGCCTGGACCGATGACCATCAATGAAAGCCTGTACAAGAAGTTGGCCTTCCGCCCGGCGGACCTAATGCCGGTCGCGATGATCGCCACAGTTCCAAACGTCATGGACGTCAGGCCGGGCTTTCCCGCCAAGACCGTGCAGGAATTGATTTCCTATGCGAGGGCCAATCCGGGAAAGGTATCGGTCGCATCCCAAGGAAATGGCACGACGTCTCACCTGACGGCGATCATGTTCCAGAAGCTGACGGAGACAACGATGGTGCACGTCCCCTATCGTGGGACTGCGCCGGCACTGCAGGATTTGATGGCCGATACTGTCGACATCTTCTTCGACAATCTGGGATCGTCGATCAGCCAGCATCAGGGGGGTGTGCTTCGCATCCTGGCGGTCTGCGGCAGCGAGCGGGCGACGTCTCTGCCGAATATCCCTACCGTGAGCGAAGCGGGTGTCCCGGGCTTCTCTTCGGTCACTTGGTTCGCCCTGGTTTCGCCGAAGGGCACGCCGGCGGCGGTTGCCGAAAAGCTTAACGCCGCGGTGGCCGATATCCTCGCTCAGGAAGATGTGCGGGATCAACTCGACAAGATCGGAATGACGCCTGCGCCGATGGGCGTTCCTGCCGCCGCGAAGTTTATTGCAGATGAACGCCAGCGCTGGACTGAAATCGTGAAACAATCCGGCGTCGCTGTCGAATAGCGAGCGCGACCCGACAACAGGAGCGCGTATCCAGACTCATTCCGACCCGGCGAATTAAATCGGTATCCCAGCCGATACCAAAAAATGACCGCCGAACCAGAAGGGGGTCGGCGGCCAAGTCACGGGAGAGCCTCGGGAGGAAGACGTTGCCTGCAGCTCTCCGCCTCACAGGATCAACTGGTCCAACATATCTTCGTTGAGCCAGCAACCGTGAACTCCGAACGGGACGCGTTGCGGAAGATGTAGCCTCGCAAGCTCCGTCATGGTCTTCGCGTCGAGTATGAGGAATTCCGCTTTGGCGTCGGACATCAGGAGCTCGACGAGATAGCCATCGTCCTCCTCCTTTGCCTCCGCCTTCGGAATGAAGAGCGCCTCTCCTCCGAAGAATTCGCCATAGTCGAAATATCCGACCTCCTTCTCGGCGATGAGGTCGTATTTAAGCACGCCTTTGCCCATGTACCCGCCGCGCTCTTCGTCGATCAGATAGCCGAACCTGCTCTGCTTTCCGACATAGGCCAGATTCACACTCGGCCTTTCATATCCGTGAGTCAGGAGGGTGCGGTCTTCTTCGACCTCGCCGGACGTCAGGTCCAGGACCCATTTGTTGAGCTGGGCCGGCGGCTCCTTCGGCGTGTGGATGGCGACGTCGCTGGGATAGTCATGATACATCGGCGCGTACAAGACGATCCGCTCGTGACCATCCTCCCCCTTCTCTTCCCAGCCGTTCACGACGTGCCAGATCACGCCGGCCCTGGAAGCCTGAAACCAACGAATCTTGTCTCCGGCTTTGAAATTGCGCGGAATGACGCCCCATCGCAGCTTGTGGTCGGCGTCGAACCAATAGCAGCTATCATTCTGGGTCTTGAGGGCTTCCTGCGAGTACCTCATCGAGATATCGGGGAAGACGAGATAGTTCTCCGTGAGAAAATAGTCGTGCTGCCAGGCCATCCTCGGCTGACCGGCCGGATGTTCGTGGATCCGGTCGAACTGCATAAGCTTATCGTTGCTCACCCGGCCGTAGTAGAGATCGCCGTTGCGATCCGTCGTTAGACTATAGAAATCGCCCGTGGCCGGATCGATCCGCGGATGCGCCGAGAAGGGAGCCTGCCATCCCCCATCCCAGGTCTCGAGATGGCCTGCACCGTCGAGAAACAGCCGTCCTCGAACCATTCTTGCATGGAGCGCGAAAGCGTACCCGGTTTCCTGAAGACAGAATATGCGGCCGGCGTGCCATTGTACGGCGGTAGAGCCTGGCGACTGGTCGAAACTTCCGAAATTGGGGATCAGTCCCTGCTGCTTTTTTTGCTCGATGCGGCCCAACCGCTTCAGCGAGGCGACTCCGCCGCCGTTGACGTCAGTGAATCCGGAATAGACCTCGCGTCCAATAGCCTGCTCCGCGAGGAACCGCGGCGTGCGGATGTACGTGTTGGAATAGGTCGCGGCCCCCTTCCGGATCTGCACCTGATGCAACATACCGGCTCCGACAAACGCATGTATCCGAACATGCGTGTTGTCGAACTGCGTGTTGGTCCCGTTGCGAAGATAGACGCCGGTCAGATCCTCAGGGATTTTTCCGGTCACCCTGACGGGGACATGGGACAGCTCGGTCTTGACCGGCTTGTAACCGACGACGTTGTAGATGCTGCGTCGGTTGTATCCCTCGATGTCCAATTCTTTCTCAATCTGCGCGTCCGCTTCGTCGAAGATGGGCGCTACCTGCGTCGGCGAACCCTGCATGTCCGATCTTTCTCTATTTGAATCGTTGGATAGAGTTCCGGTCGCGAAGTAACCGCTGCTTCTCAATGCACAACCAAGGGACAGCCACCTTCGCCCAGCGGCCGAAAGGCCTCCTGCCCGGGAATGACGGCTTCCAGCTTGTAGTAGTCCCAAGGAGCCTTCGATTCCTCGGGAGTCTTGACCTTGAAGAGATACATGTCGTGTACCAGGCGGCCATCGGCGCGAAGCACGGCGTTTCGCGCGAACATGTCTTCGATGTGCATGTCCCGCAAGGTTGCTACCACGGTCTTGGCATTTCGGGAGCCGGCCTTCTGAACGGCGCGGATATAGTTGAGGACTGCCGAATACGTGCCCGCGTGGATCTGCGACGGCATTGTATGCACGCGGTCGAAGAAGCGTCGCGAAAACGACCGTGTCTGTTCATCCAGATCCCAATAGAACGCCTCGGAAATCAGCGTTCCCTGGGCACTTTTGAGACCCAGTGCGTGGACCATGTAGACACTCCCAAATAGGCTCACCAGCGACTGGTTCGGCTCGGGCAAGCCGAACTCATGGGCCTGGCGAATGGAGAGGATGAGGTCGTCGCCAGCCGACGCGAAGGCGATGACATTCGGCCGCTTCGATTGAGCGGTCAGCAGGAATGACGACATATCCGATGCGCCCATCGGAGGGCGCACCGAGCCGACGACCTCTCCGCCTGCCCGCTGGAGGGCAGCGCTCGCATCTCTTTGAAGAGCGGTTCCGAACGCATAATCGGGCGTGATGAAGAACCAGGACTTTGCGCCGCTCGTGGCTACGCGCTTCGTCAGGCCCGTCGAAATCGAATAGCTGTCGTATGTCCACGACACCGATGTCGGAACACAGGCCGAACCGGTCAGGTCCGAAGAGGCTCCTCCCGAGATCAGAGTGACACGATCCAGCTGATTGGCCAGCGACTGAACGGCGAGCGCCACGCTGGATGTCACGAGGTCGGCGATCGCGTCGACGTTCTCCCGCTCGATCCATCGCCGTGCGATCGCGCTGCCGACATCGGCCTTGTTCTGATGGTCTGCGGAAATAATGACGGCTTTTTGCCCAAAGACAGCGCCGGCGTCCTCTGCCGCCATCTCCGCCGCAGCCACAGAGCCCTTGCCGGTCACATCCGAGTAAGGACCGGCCATGTCGGTCAGCACACCGATCTTCAATGGCTCCTCGGCCCGCGCCGACAGGCTGAAGGCCACGAGCGAGACAGCTACCGACGTGACGAGCCGCGCAGACTTCATTTCCACTCCCCCACAGTATCTAATTTTCCGAATGATTGGACCAATAGATTGTCCAGATCAAGGGAAATTTAAGAATGAGCTATACTTACCGGCGAATTGACCATTGCATTCGCCTCAATGTCTGATCCAATTGTATAAGTTTGAGGGAGTTTAGTGTGGCTCGATTGCCGATGCAGTTCATCAGGCGCACTGACCTCGGCGGCGGCTATGCCGGCTCCGGACTAGGAGCCATGCTTCGCGTCCGCAGCAAGAGGAGGAACCCGCGCGATCTTGTAGACACCACTGCCTCTTACGATGATCGATCCGCTGGACGTAGCCATGCCCTGGGTAAAGATGAGACTACCCTTGCGATCGAGGATTGTTGCGTTTCCCTCGACCCACGATCCGACCTCAACGGGGCTGAGGTAATCGAGCGAAAGACTTACCGTGACTAGGAATCCATCGGTCAGACTGCCCACGTGCCTTGCGCTGGCGGGCAATTGCATGTCGAGGAAAGATGCCAACCAGCCGCCATGGCAGATGCCGACCGGATTACAGTGTGCAGAACGTACCCTGAATCCAAGAGAACGATCGGAGGCGCGTATGTAGATTGGTCCATTGACCGAAACGAATTGGCCGGCGTTGGACAACTGCACGAAGCCTTCCGGGACGTCGGCATTCATCGTATCGATCCGATGGCTCACGGGAGGTACCTCGATATCGAGCTTCCTGGATTGCTCCAACCGAAACCGCGAAACGCGGTCGGCCCACGCATCAGAAATATTCGCGCCGGGTTCGACTGAAGCCTCACCACAAGATTAGGTGCCGCGTGCCCCGGGAAACACAGAGCGCCGAGAGTGGAGCCGGAAAGATGGACTGGGATTTCTATCGTTACTTTCTGGCCGTCGCCCGCAGCGGAAGCTTCGCCGGCGCGGCCGACAATCTCCGTGTCAGCGCGCAGACGGTGAGCCGAAAGATCGCTTCCCTGGAGGAAGAGCTGGGCCTGAAGCTTTTCGTCAAGACACACGATCGCTATATGCTTTCCGCGGTCGGCGAGAGGCTGTTGCCTGATATCGAACACATCGCCGAGACCGAACTCCGGCTGCAGAGCACGTTGGCGGGTGCCCGAGGCTCGATCAGCGGGATCATCAAGGTGTCCGTGAGCGACGTGCTGTCCGGGCATTGGCTTGTCCCGAGCCTCGACGCCCTGACAGAACGACACCCGGACTTGAGCGTCGACGTTCTCGTCGATCGGTGGCCAGTCAGTGTCCGGCGCCGTGAGGCGGACATCGTTCTTCGGCTGTTCGCACCCGGAGAGGAGAACCTCATTGGACGGAAGATCGGTCTGGTCGGCGCGGGATTCTATGCTTCGCGAGCCTATGTCGATCGATGTGGCCTGCCCCGAGATCGCCAGGATTGGCGCTCCCACAGAGTCGTCGGCATCGCCTCCAATTCGACGCTGGCCCATTGGGTCAATCACGTTGCGCGCGACGCACAGATCAGAATGCGCTGCTCGTCGCACAACGACGTCCTTCGGGCCGTGACCGCGGGGCTCGGGATCGGCCTGCTGGTCACCCTCTGGGGCGACGCCGAGCCGGACCTCGTCCGAATCGCGCCAACCCGGCTGCACCGGACGGCGGATCTCTGGCTTCTCACGCACCCGGACCTGATCCAAGCGCCCGCAGTCAGGACCGTGCTTGACTTCATTACGGAACTCGCCGTCCGCGATGCTTCGCGCCTTGAAGGCACGGCCGATCTTGCGGCACCGCCAAGGCCCCATTCCGATCGTTGAACTGCAAGGGATACTCATCCGACCCTTCGGGTTTCGTTGGTCCAGAACGGCTCGCGTAGCGACCTCTTGTCGATCTTTCCCACAGACGTGATCGGCAGGTCGTCAACGAATTCGACGACTTTCGGCGCCGACATGCCTCCTTTCTTCGTCTTCACCAGTTCGATCAGTTCTTCCGCACAAGGCGCCACGCCTGTCCTGAGAACGACGAATGCCCGAACCGCCTCTCCCCACCTGGAGTCCGGCACCCCGATCACTGCCGACATGCGCACCGAGGAATGCGAAGAGAGGACATCTTCAATCTCGCGCGGGTAGACGTTAAAGCCGCCCGAAACGATCATGTCCTTCTTCCGATCCACGATATAGAGACAGCCCCGATCGTCCCTCCGCGCGATATCACCCGTGTGCAGCCAACCGCCCTCGAGCGCCGTTCCGGTCTGCTGCGGATCACGCCAGTATTCCCGCATCGCGATCGGGCTTCTGACGCAGATCTCACCGCTTTCGCCGGGGATGGCGTCGCTCCCCTCGTCGGTTCGAAGCGTGACCTCCGTGAGCGTGGTCGGAAATCCGCAAGCTTCGAAAATGCCTGGTGCATCGAGATCGTGATCAATCCTGCGCAGCACGGCGATAGGGTAACATTCCGCCTGGCCGTAGAGCTGGGAGAAGACTGGCCCGATACGCGTAATCGCTTCCTCCAACCGCCGTGGTGACATTGCCGATCCGCCGTACAGAAACGTCTCGAGCGATTTCAAGTCATGCGCTTCAAGCCTCGGATGATCCAACATGGCATAGATGATCGTAGGCACGGCCAGGGTGAAGTTGATGCGCTCGCGCTCCAGGATGTCGAGCATTTCGTCGGGATCGAATTTGTCCATCAGATGCACGCAACCGCCGCGCAGCAAGGTCGGAACGATGTTGGTTCCGGTGACATGACTGATCGGTGCGACAGCGAGGTAGCGCGGGGATTCGGGCACCTCGAACTCTGTGAGAACAGCCGAAATCATCTGCGTTACGATTCGGCTGGTTCGCACCACGCCCTTCGATTTCCCGGTGGTGCCGCCAGTAAAGCTTATCGTCGCGACGTCATCGGCGGTGGATACATCTGTGGGGCGCACCTCACCGTGCTTCTCCGCCTCTGCAATCAGCCCCCGGGCAAACTCCGAGCGTCCTATCGAAAAGATGCGCAGCTCGGGAAACCGTCTGCCAAGCTCGGCACCTCGTTCCCCGAAGGTGCGCTCATCGACGACGAGTGTCGTCGGTTCAATCGCCAATACCTGACCGACATGGTCATCGAGCGATCCGCGAGGGTGCAACCAGGATACCGCTGCCGCAAGCCCCTGTGCAGCAATACCCGCGCACCAGCTCTCGTAACGATTGGCGCTCAGGATCATGATTCGATGACCACGCCCGATCGCCTCCGCTGCAAACACGTACTGGATCGCGCCGATCAGTCGGAGGGCGCCGCGGCACGTCAAATGATCGCCGCGACTTCGGAAGGCGGTCCGGTCGGGATGGCGCGCCAACGCACGAAACGTCAGGCTTGGAAGGGTCGTACAGCTCAGATGGCTCGTCATTTCTGCGGCTCCTGGCATGATGTCGCAAGTCCGCTTTGCGAGCTACCCGGTCTGCTGTGACGCAGGCTCGCTCTTGCAGCATCCGCAAATTCACTGGCGGTCCGGTCGACCAGACCGGCGACCGAACCGATCGCCCTGACGCCTGATACAGAGTGCCCAGCGGACCAAACGTGCTTCCAACGCTTGATCGGCGATGATCCACCTCGCCCATAGAGATCGGCCGTTCGCTCTTCCGCCATACCCGAAGGCAGATTGTCCGGATCCAGGCCCGTCATCCTGATCGACGGAACGAGGGTATTCGTGTCGAGACCCGTAAAGGCGCGCGACAGCATGATGTCGTCGAACTCACACTCGACCAACATCCGCTTGTACCCTTCCTCAGCCATGCTTTCATGGGTGGCGATAAACGTCGTCCCCATGTAGGCGAGGTCGCAGCCGAGCGACATCGCGGCGTACACGCTCCAGCCATCCGAGATGCCACCTGCGAGGATGATAGGGCCGTCGAAAAACGATCTAACGGCGCGAACGAAGGCAAATCCATTGGCCCAGCCGGTCTGCCCACCGGCGCCTGCTGTGAGCAGGACCAGCCCGTCTGCGCCCGAAGCAATCGCTTTGCGCGCATGACGGACCGTCGCGACATCGGCGAACACCCTGCAGCCGATCTCATGCAGGGCTGGGATCACATCCGCGGGCGATCCGACGCTCGTGATCACCATTTCCGCCCCATGCCGCATGATGCAATCGAGGTCCTCATGCAGAGTTTCGCGCCGCATGATCAGATTGGGGCAGAACGGCGCATCGTGCGGGCCAAGAGCGCTCCGGATATGGCTGAGCCACTCGTCCAGCATTGCGGAGGTGCGACAATTCGCGACAGGAAACGCTCCGATGACTCCAGCCTTGCAGGCAGCAATCACCAGCTCGGGCCCCGACACCCTGAACATCGGCGCAGCTATAACCGGCAATTTCAGTCGCGATGCGATCAAGGGATCGAGCACTGCCTGCTCTCCATGCGGCGCTGCAATAATTCGGTTCCCGCGAGATTATCGTCCTGGAACGACGATGCATCCCTCAAAAATGGATTTGCGCATCTCCAGTCTTGATGAATTGCGAGACGAAGCTACGCGAATAGGCTGATCGAAATTTTGTCGGAGGAAAAGAACGTCTTGAACAAGGATCAGCCCAGCACATCACCGAACCGCTTCGCGAAGTTACGTCGGATATCGGCGGCAGCGATTCTGGGCTCGATCGTCTGTAGCCCTGCTCTGGCAGAGGGGAACTACGATACCGGCGCCAGCAGCACCGAAATCAAGATCGGGCAGACGATGCCCTACAGCGGGCCTGCCTCGGCCTATGCGATCATCGGAAGGGTGATGAGCAGCTACTTCCGCATGCTCAACAAGACCCAGAATGGCATCAATGGGCGCAAGATCACACTGATCTCGCTGGACGACGGCTTCAGCCCTTCAAAGGCCGTCGAGCAGACACGCCGGCTGGTCGAGGTTGAGGGTGTGTTCGCCATGGCGGGATCCCTCGGATCGGTCACCAATCTTGCGGTGGCGAAATATCTGAACTTGAACCAGGTGCCGCAAGTCCTCGTGATGGCCGGAGCGAGCAAGCTCGACGATCCCAAGACCTTTCCCTGGACAACGACCTTCTTCTCATCCTCCGCGGTCGAGGCCAGGTTGATCGCAGACTACATTCTCCGCAGCAAGCCCGAGGGAAGGATCGGCGTTCTCTACCAGAACGACGACAGTGGACGCAGCTTCATCGCCGGTCTCCGCGCTGGCCTCGGGCCCGCGGCATCGATGATCGTCAAGGAGATGAGCTACGATCTGACCGACCCGACAGCAGATTCGCAGATCGTCACCCTCAGGGCGTCGGGGGCCGACATCTTCATCATGGCGACGTCGCCGAAGTTCGGCGCACAAGCCATACGCAAGAGCTACGAATTGGGTTGGTCGGCCACCCGCATCATCGCTGCAGGCGCCTCCCAAATACAGACAACGCTGAAGCCTGCCGGGCTCGATGCGTCCAAAGGACTCATCACCACGATGTTCGTGAAGTTCGGCGGCGATCCGAAATGGGATGAAGATCCGGCGATGAGGGAGTACTACAGCTTCCTGGAGAAATGGGTTCCAGACGGACTACGCGAGGACAGCGCATCCTACGCGTACTCGACCGCGCAGATGATAGCCGAGGTCCTTCGGCGCTGCGGTGACGACCTGACACGCAGGAATCTGATCAGCCAGGCGACGAGCATACGCGACTTCCAGCTTCCCATGTTCGTCCTGGGCGTGACGATCAACACGTCGCCCGACAGCCGCATCGGCTGGCGGCAAGGGCGCATGGCTCAGTTCGACGGCTCGGCCTGGCAATTCGTTACCGATGTGCTGACCGTTCCGGAGGAAGCGGCTCGCTAGTGCCGTCGAGCTTCCTTTTGCGGCGCCTGCTACCCGCACGTCGCAACACGGTCTCCCTCATGGTATTGTTTTGACCATTATGCACTCCCGTATGGCCAGTTATACGCCAAAACCCCAAATATCGTGCCTTTTGGGCACAAACCGCGTCTTGCCATCACAGCCGATCGATGTAATGTTTGGACCAATGGAGAATACATATGCGCGGCATCGTCGTCCGTAATATACCGCGGTCAGCCGCCTCTGCCTGCGCCGACTTGCAGCGGTTTGGCGTCGCTACCGTACACGAGGCCATCGACCGGCAAGGGCTGGCCTCTCCTGAACTCCGTCCGATCTACGCAGGCGCGTCGGTCGCCGGCAACGCCGTAACCGTATTGCTTCCCCCCGGCGACAACTGGATGATCCACGTCGCAATCGAAATGTGCCGAGAAGGCGATATTCTCGTTGTCGCGAGCGAGAGTCCCTGTACGGACGGAGCCCTTGGCGAGCTCCTCGCCACGTCATTGCGGGCCGCGGGTGTCGTCGGCGCTGTGTTGGACGTCGGCTGCCGGGACGTGCGGGCGCTGCAGGAAATGCAGTTCCCGGTTTGGTGCCGCGCCATTTCAGCCAGAGGAACAGTTAAGGCGTCGTTGGGGAGCGTCAATGTGCCGATCGTCTGCGCCGGAATGATCGTAACTCCCGGGGATATGATCGTTGCCGATGACGACGGCGTGGCTTGTGTTCCCTACGCGATGGTCGAGCAGGCCCGGGAAGCCGCCGCCCTGCGCAAAACGAAAGAAGACGCCTCGCGCGAGCAGTTGGCGGCGAAGAAACTGGGTCTCGACAGATTAGGCATGCGACCAAAGCTGGCTGCTGCAGGATTGCGATACGTGGATAGCTTGGCGGATCTCGCACACCAATTCGAAAAGTAAACGCGTTGGCAGCTTGGAACATAACGGAAAGGACCACTCCATGAGCGAGGCGGTTTCAACGAAATCATTGCCCCACGTCGGATCGGACGCGCCGATGGGACGCTTCATGCGGGAATACTGGCTGCCGGCACTGATGTCCCGCGAGCTCGAACGCGGTGGCGCGCAGATACGCCTCATGCTGCTGGGCGAGAAGCTCGTAGCGTTCCGCGATGGCGAAGGCGCCGTCGGAATTATGGACGAGCGCTGCCCGCACCGTGGGGTGTCATTGTTCCTCGGACGCAACGAGTCTGCCGGCCTGCGCTGCATCTATCATGGCTGGCAGTTCGGCGCGAATGGCCGCTGCATTGATATGCCCAGCGTGCCCCCTTCCCAACGCTTCCAGGACAAGGTTCGCGTCCGCTCTTATCGGACCGTAGAGCGCGCCGGCGTTGTCTGGGTCTATATGGGCCAGCGCGCAGAACCCCCTCCCCTTCCGGCCTTCGAGGCGACGATGCTGCCGGACGACGACGTCAGCGTCTACTGCATCCAGCGCGCGTGCAACTGGCTACAGATCGCCGAGGGTGATCTCGATACGTCACATTTCGGCTTCCTGCATATGGGGAGCGTCGATCCGGAAGACATGGCTCCCGACAACCTGCTTCGCCACACGGCCGAGAATCGCATTCCGGACTTCTCGATGGGCGATGCCCCCTGGGGCACGAGCTACGCGGCGTTTAGAGGAACCACCGACGGCAGGACGTATTGGCGGTTCGCCAACTTTCTCTTCCCTTGCTGGACCCAGAGCCCGCAGGGCCCATTCGAGGATCACATCGACGCGCGTGCGTTCGTGCCGATGGACGATAATCATACGATGCTGTTCCACTTCTCCTGGAAGAAGAAGTCAGCGGCGCTCCGCGCCGTCGATAAGCACGGCAAACAATTACCCGGTCTGCGAAACGACAACGACTTCCTTCCCAATACGACCGACTGGTTCGGCCGCTGGCGAACGCGACAGAACGCGGAGAACGACTGGGAGATGGACCGCTCAGCCCAGCAGAACGGAACGATCTATTCAGGGATCGACAATCTCAGAGTTCAGGATCAGGCGGCCGTGGAAAGCATGGGCTACATCGTCGACCACGGCTTGGAGCAGCTGGCTCCAACGGATCAGATGGTCGCCCGGACTCGTCGGCGTCTGGTAAAGGCGTTGCAGACATATCTCGCGGGAGCGACTCCGCCCGGCGTAGACGACCCTGACGTCTTCTATGGGGCGCGTAGTGGTTATTTCCTCACCGAAAGCCAACTCGGGTGGCAGGAAGCGTATCAAGAGCGGATGAAGCAAGCCGTGCACCCGGCTCCCTTGGCCATCGCCGCCGAGTAGTTGGGGATTTCTGCTCGTGAACGCACGACCCACATCTTTCGAGACAACCACGTCCCACGACTGCATCGACATGCGTGTCGTCA
>Ga0137412_10001508_pt1 | contig 18215 bp, 16 predicted proteins | sample CZODoug2_1_16fun_FD_122160 | JGI IMG/M metagenome (GOLD analysis project Ga0137412, IMG submission 122160) | Vadose zone soil fungal communities from Angelo Coast Range Reserve, California, USA - CZODoug2_1_16fungal (Hybrid Assembly) | ecosystem: Environmental > Terrestrial > Soil > Vadose zone...
CCAATCAGCGGTCATCGCGTCCTCGCTGGAGACCGGCCGCAACACGATCGGATGCCCGTACGTCCGCCCGTCGCCCTGGACGCCGACCGACCGTACGTCGGCCAGCAGCACCACCGGGCACTGCCAGATCTCCCGGTCCAGCCCGGCCGCGGTCAGCTCGGCCCGGGCGATCGCATCGGCCGCCCGCACGGTCGCCAACCGTTGCGGGGTGACCTCGCCGACGATACGAATTCCCAGACCCGGACCGGGGAACGGTTGCCGCCACACCATCGTGTCGGGCAGCCCAAGCTCAAGCCCGACGGCACGTACCTCGTCCTTGAACAGGGCGCGCAATGGCTCGACCAGCTCGAATTGCAGGTCGTCGGGCAGCCCACCGACATTGTGGTGGGATTTGATATTCGCGGTGCCGGTGCCACCGCCGGACTCCACCACGTCGGGATACAACGTCCCCTGCACCAGGTAGGCCGTCGCACCGGGCTCGGCGTCGCCGAACACCCGCGCCTCGGCGGCCTCGAAGGTCCTGATGAACTCCCGGCCGATGATCTTGCGCTTCTCCTCGGGGTCGACGATCCCTTCCAGCGCGCCGACGAACTGCGCAGCCGCGTCCACCACATCGAGCGTGTCGAACACGGCCTCGAAGTCGCGTCGGACCTGCTCGGTCTCGCCGAGGCGCATCATCCCGTGGTCGACGTACACGCAGGTGAGGCGGTCGCCGATCGCCCGCTGCACGATGGCCGCGGCGACCGCGGAATCGACCCCGCCGGACAGGGCGCAGATCGCCCGTCCGTCGCCCACTTGGGCGCGGATCCGCTCGATCAGCTCCTCAGCCACATTCGACGCTGTCCACAGTGGACGCAGACCGGCGATGTCGTACAAGAAATGCTCGAGGACTTTTTGACCGTACGGAGAATGAATGACCTCGGGATGAAACTGCACCCCGGCAAGGCTTTGCCCAACGCATTCAAACGCCGCAACCGGAGAGTCGCCGCTCGACGCAGTGACCACAAAGCCGTCGGGCGCCGCGGTAACCGAGTCGCCGTGCGACATCCATACCTGATGGGTTTCCGGTGCATCGGCAAACAAAAGATTGTCCGGTGTAGACACTCGCAGCGATGTCGGGCCGTATTCGGACCGGCCGGTGCGGGTAACTGTCCCACCCAATGCCTGCGCCATCAGCTGGAATCCATAGCAAATCCCGAAAACCGGGACGCCCGCGGTAAACAGCTCGCGCGCGACCACCGGTGCGCCATCGGCGTACACGCTGGCCGGCCCGCCGGAGAGGATCACCGCCGCGGGATGGCGGGCGAGCAGCTCCTCGACGCTGGCCGAATGCGGCACGATCTCGGAATAGATCCGCGCCTCGCGTACCCGCCGGGCAATCAGCTGCGCGTACTGTGCGCCGTAGTCGACGACCAGGACGACCTGGTGGTCCGGAGCACCGGAATCGCTCGTCGCTCGCATACCGTGGAGCCTACCGATGGAAGGTGTGAAGCCATGGTCGCGACCCAGCCGAGCGAGTATGCGGTCCATACCAGGGTGTGGCAGCACGGCAAGCTGACCGCCGAGGACTTCCCACTCGACCACGTCTCCGAGCAACTCACCCACGACGGCTGCCTCGTTTGGGCGGATGTAGTCGGCGACGACAACGCGACGCTCGACCGGATCGCCGACGAGCTCGGCCTCGACCCACACGCGGTGGAGGACGCGGTCAGCACCCACGAGCGGCCGAAACTCGACCGCTACGAGGGGTACCTGTTCCTCAACACCCACGCGGTCAAGTTCGACCGCGAGAGCGGCACGATCGAGCTGACCAAGATCTCGGCGTTCATCACCGAGCACGCACTGATCACCGTGCACCACCGGCCGGTCATCGACACCCTCGCGCTGACCGCGCGCTGGGACGCCGAGCCGGAGCTGCTCGACTACGGCGTGGCCGGGCTGCTGCACGCCCTGGTCGATGTCGTGGTGGACAGCCACTTCGATGCCGTACAGGCGCTGGATGAGGAGATCGACGGCCTCGAGGACCTGCTCTTCGACGAGAAGGCGCACGGCACCAAGCAGATCCAGATGCGTACGTTCGCCCTGCGCAAGAGCCTGGTGCGGCTGCGCCGGGTCGTGCTGCCGATGCGCGAGGTCGTGAACGCGATGATGCGCCGGGACTTCCACATGCTCGACCCGGCGCTGGTCCCGTACTACCAGGACGTCTACGACCACGTGCTGCGGGCCAGCGAATGGACGGAGAGCCTGCGCGACATGGTGTCGACGGTGTTCGAGACCAATCTGTCGCTGCAGGACGCGCGGCTGAACAACATCATGAAGAAGCTGACCAGCTGGGCCGCGATCATCGCGGTGCCGACCGCCGTCACCGGCTTCTACGGGCAAAATGTGCCCTATCCCGGAGACGGGAAGACCTGGGGCTTCCTCACCAGCGCGATCCTGATCATTGTGCTCGCGGTCGCGCTCTACGCCGGGTTCAAGAAGCGCGACTGGCTATAGAACTGGCGTGATCCCGCCCACAATCGGTCCCGTTTTACGGCGCAATGCACGATTCGACGAAGATTCTTCGCATTGCCGCGTCACGGTCTCGTACTGCCCTCGTCTCATTCCCGGCCGCACACCGCAGAGCCCGTGGCCGGGGCGGGACAGGAGACCAGGGCAGTGGTACGAGGACTCAGCGCCGGGGCGTACTTCCGTGGATGCGTGACCCGATCGGGCCTGATCCTGTCCGTGGACGAGACGGCCACGCCGGCGGGCCGGGCGGAGCAGAGCCTGCTCGACCTGATCGACCCGGCCGATCATCCGGCGGTCACCGGGCTGCTCGCGGACTCGGTGTGGGACGGGATGCGGGTGCTCCGGGTGTCGATTCCCGAGCACGCCAGCCCCTTCGTGTTGGTCGCCGTGGCCGCGCGCCGACTGGTCGATGTCGCGCTGCTCCTGCTGCACAGCAAGGAGGACGTGCTGTTGGCCCGCGATTTCCAGCATCTATTCGATTCCACCGACCAGGGCGTCTGGGTCTTCGACGCCGCTCGTACGCCGATGTTCAGCAACGCCAGAATGGCCCGGCTGCTGCGGGCCAGCCCACAGGAGCTGCTGCTCGACCCGGACGCGTTCCGGCCGGCGGAGGAGGTCGGCCGGTCCGAGCTCGGGCCGCTGCGGCGGACCGACGGGTCGCCGGTACCGGCCCAGGTGCGGGCGATGCGCATCAGCAACGCCGCGGGCGAGCGGCTCGGGCAGCTGCTGCTGGCCGACGACGGCGAGCCGCCGGCCGAGGAGCTGCGGTTGGCCCGGGCCCGATTGCATGACCCGCTGACCGGGCTGCCGAACCGCGCGTATCTCGCCCAATATCTCGGCAACCTCGAGGTCGGGCCGGACGGGCTCGCGATCGTCGTATGCAATCTGCGCGGTTTCGCGATGTTCAACCGGCAGTACGGCAGCGCCCGTGGGGATCAGCTGCTCCGTGCCGCCGGCGATCGACTGCGCGGATTGGTTACGCCCCCGCGATTGCTGGTGCGATTCAACAAGGACGAATTCGTAGTTGCCTTTTCCGCACCGTCGGCCGACCAGGCGCGAGAGCTCTCTGACCGACTGCGCGGCGCATTCGCCGAGCTGGTAACCGTGCAGGACATCGACTATCAGGCCCGGCTCTCCTGCGGAATCGCCTACGCAAAAGCAGATAGCGGCCCGGTCGACATGAATGCATTGGTCACCGAAGCCGGCCAGGCCGCGCATTAGCAAATCGGCGGGCGTTGATTGATCTTGACGTTCCCGCGTCATCTCCCGGTCCATGATCATGAGTGCCTCACCATACGAAAACCGACGCTGCAGCACTCACGATCTTGACGTTCCCGCCGATCTTGACCTTATCGTCGCCCATATCGGACATTCATGGGCCATAACTTCAAGATCGGCGCCGGAAAGCGCTTACCCGAAGTCAATCCGTGATCGTGACGGCGAAACCCCTCGGATTCCGACGGTTTGCCCATCACGATCATGAAAACCCGCCCACAGACCAAGATCGTGAGTACCTCACCCTACGAAAACCGACGCTGCAGCACTCACGATCTTGATGCAACCGCCCCCAGCCCGCCGATCTTGACGTTCCCGCGCCGATCTTGACCTTATCGTCGCCCATATCGGGCAAAACGGGCCAGTAACATCAAGATCGGCGCCGGAAAGCGCTATCCCGATCCTGGCTCGCCACGGTTCCATGATCGGGAGGGATTTCGTACGCAAAACGTTGACAAAACTCATCCCGATCATGGATCAGTGAACCCGGCGCGCCTTGATCACCAACCAAAGTGCGCCACGGCCGGTGCACGCATTGAAATCACCAGCCAAAGTGCGCCACGGCCGGTGCACGCGTCGAAATCACCAGCCAAAGTGCGCTTTGGCCGGTGCGGGCATGATCGATGGATATCCGCCTCATTCCTTGCGGATCCAGCCGCGGCGTTCGGCCTCGTCGATGATCGCCGTGCTCGCGTCTTCCAACGTCGTCGACGCATCGGCGATAGCGAATTTGCGAGCCCGGACGTCGGCGCCGACAACGCCCGGCGTCTGCCATGTCCCGCCACCGGCCATCCAATTCAGCAATTGCGGCTCTAACCGATCTATCGCCTTGGCAAAACGCGCCTCGGGCGTTTTCCGCGCCTCGAACTCATCCCACAATGCCCGCATGCGCACCGCCTGATCGGTCGGCAGCAACGCAAACAACTCGTCCGCCGCGGCCGTCTCCCGCTCCGCCTGTCCCACCGAACCGACCGCATCGTAAAGCGGCGTGTCACCGGCATAGATCTCCACCAGATCGTGCACGACCACCAACGCGATCGCCTGCCCGACATCAATCGGCTCGTCGGCATATTCGGCCAACAGAATGACCATCAGCGCCAAATGCCACGAATGCTCGGCATCGTTTTCCAACCTGTCGGCCGCCACCAAAGGCGAACGCCGAATGATGCTTTTCATTCGATCGCATTCGATGACGAAATTCAGCTGCTCACGCAGCCGCCCGGTGATCGCGTCAGGCAGCGGATGCCCATCGGTCAGTAAGCTCATGCCTCCATCGTGTCAGAGCCGGGCATGACCAGTCCGTTCTCATAGGCGAACACCACCAGCTGGACCCGATCACGCAGCTCGAGCTTGGCCAGCAGCCGGCCCACATGGGTCTTCACCGTTGCCTCCGCCATGTAGAGCGCCGCCGCGATCTCGGCATTCGACCGGCCCTGCGCCACCTGCAACAGCACTTCTCGTTCGCGGTCGGTGACCACCGACAGCCGGGCGTCCTCGGCCCGCGGGACCGCCAGCCCGGCCGCCACCGTGGCCAGCAGCCGCCGGGTCGCGCTCGGTGCCACGACCGCGTCGCCGCTGGCGACCGCGCGGATCGCCGCGAGCAACTCCTCCGGGCGGGCGTCCTTGAGCAGGAAACCACTGGCTCCGGCCCGGATCGCGGCGAACACGTACTCGTCCAGGTCGAACGTCGTCAGCACGATGACCCGTGGCTCACTGCCCCGGGAGACAAGGCGCTTGGTCGCCTCTACCCCGTCCAGCCGGGGCATCCGTACGTCCATCAACACGACATCGGCCGCCGTCCCGGCCAGCGTGTCCAGCGCCTGCTGCCCATCCGCGGCGTCGCCCACCACCCGCATGTCCGGCTGCGCGTCGATGAGCATCCGGAACCCGGCGAGAACGAGCGTCTGGTCGTCGACCAGAAATACCCGGATCACGCTACGTCCACAGTAGACGGAATAACGGTGTGCACCGAGAATCCGCCGCTGGCAAGGGGTTCGGCGCGCATGCTGCCGCCGAGTAATTCGATACGTTCCCGCATTCCCACCAGCCCGTGTCCCTGCCCGTCACTCGCCGCGGCCACGCCGCGCCCGTCATCGCAGACGTCGATCTCGACCGCATTCTCGCCATAGCGGATGGCGACCTCGACCCGCCGCACCGGACCGGCGTGCTTCAGCACGTTGGTCAGCGCCTCCTGCACCACCCGGTAGAGCGCGATGTCGGCGCCCCCGGTCAACTCCCGCCGGTCGCCGGATATCGCCAACCGCACCGGCAGTCCGGCCTGCGTCAGCTGCTCGATCAGGTCGGGCAGCTGCCACGCGCCCGGCTGCGGCGCCCGGTCGGCCTCCCCGCTGACCCGCAGTACGCCGACCAGCCGGCGCATCTGACCGAGCGCCTCCCGGCTGGTCTCGGCGATGGTACGCAGTACGGGCGCGGCCGCGGGTGGATCGTGCGCCGCCAGCGCCGCTCCCCCGTCCGCCTGCACCACGATGACCGACAGCGAATGCGCCACCACGTCGTGCAGCTCACGGGCGATCCGGGCCCGCTCCAGCGCGGCCTGCTGATCGCGTTCGATCTCCAGCAGCCGATTGCGTTCGTGCAACGCGGCGAGCTGTGCGGCCCGGTTGCGCCGGCGTTCACCCAGCGCGGCGGCCAGTACGAAACACACGGCCAGGAATCCGGCGCCCAATCCGGCCTGCTGACCGCTGAACGGCTTGGTCCAACGCAGCGACGCCGCCACTCCACCGGCGATGCCGATGAGCAGCCCGACCGGCCCGATCCACCCGCCGGACCCATAACCCACGACGGTGTAGAGCACGACCAGCGCCACCACGTCGGCGACCACGAACTGCCCGGTCAACGCGATCTGCAGTGCACAGACCACGACCACCAGAAAGGCCACCCCGACCGGCCGGCGCCGGCGCCACGGCACCGGCGCCACCAGCAGGACGGCGAACAGGATCTGCAGCAGCGGCCGGTCCCGTACCGAGGAACTCAGGCCGGAGGACCGTACCCCCAGGGTCCACAGCACGCTCGCGACCAGCACCGCCACGGCCAACGCGGCGTCACCGGCCAGCGCATGCCGGTCGAACCAGCGAAAGAGGCGGGACAGCACAGCCGACACCCTAGGCGTACGCGCCTGAGATCCTCGCGAGCGACGACCACCCCGCACGCGCCGATCTTGAAGTTGCGGCACCCCGCATGCGCCGATCTTGAAGATATGGCCCACCAATGTCCGAAATGTGGGGCATTATCGTCAAGATCGGCGCGGGAAAACGCTTTCCCATTGTCCTTCGCCGACCGAGGGCGGGCCCGAGAGCCGGTCTCGTCATGGACAATGGGGTATGGCCGAACGTAAGCCTCCGGGCGTCAGCTTCGAGACCTTCATCGACAAACAGATCCGGGAAGCCACCGACCGCGGCGAGTTCGACAATCTGCCCGGTGCCGGCAAGCCGATTCCCGGGCTAGGCAAGCCCCGCGACGAGATGTGGTGGGTCAGTCAGAAGCTGCGCCGGGAAAACCTGACGTATCTGCCGCCGTCGCTGGCGCTGCGTAAAGCGGCCGAAGATGCCTTGATGGCGGCGAAGGCGGCCGGCTCGGAATCCGAGGTACGGCAGCTCCTGGCCGATATCAACGACAAGATCCTGGCGGCAATCCGGCGGCCGAGTGTCGGTCCGCCGCTCAACCTGATGCCCTTCGACATCGAGCAGGTCGTCGCGGACTGGCGGGCCGCCCGGCCGATCGAGCCGGAGCCCGTCGTGCCGCAGCCGGAGCCGACGCCGACCAGGAAGCCGCGCTGGTGGCGCCGCCGCTAACCACCGGCACTCCGTCGCCGATCGTGAAGAACGCGCCCATCGATGTCCGAAATGTGGGGCGTTAACGGCAAGATCGGCGAGCGGCTGTGGCCTTAAAGCCAGTCGCCGATCAGGTGCGGGTTGTCCGTGGTGATCGCCTCGACATCCAGCTCAACCGCCCGGCGCAGCGCCGCCGGATCATTCACCGGCCACGCGTCGATCGCGATCCCGGCCGCCCGGCAGTCCGTCCGCAGCGCAGCACCCAGGTCGGCCAAACCCAGGCAGAGCAGGCCGGCCCCGACCGCCCGCGCCATGGCCACCGCATCCGGCGGCGCGTCGGGGCGGATCAGCGCCCGGTCAAACCCGGGCAGCGCCGCCACGATCGCCGGGTCGAATGAGGACACCACTACCCGACCGGCCAGATCCGCCGCGAGTGCCGCCAGCAGCGGTACGACCTCGGGCACCTTTACCTCCGCCTGTACGGGCACTGTCACCGCGTCCAATACCTCGGCGAATGTGGGCACCCGTTCGCCGGCACCGGCATCCAGCGCCCGTACCTGCGCCAGGGTCAACGCCGCCACCGGGCCGTGCCCGTCCGTGGTCCGGTCGACCGTCGCATCGTGCAACACCACGAGTGCGCCGTCGGCGGTGACCCGCAGATCCAGCTCGACCTCGTCGGCGCCGACCTGCTGGGCCCGGCGGAACGAACGCAGCGTGTTCTCCGGCTCGATCGCGCGGGCGCCGCGATGTCCGATCACCCGCACGCTGTGACTCCGATCCCTCGCATCTGCCCGCCGGGGCGGACGGTGCCACGATGCTTCCATGACGATGGATGCGGACGCCGCCCAGGAGCTACTCGAGCTGGCCGAGAGCTCAGCCCGGGCCGCCGGCAATGAGCTGCTGCGGCGGGCCGGGCGGATCGAGGGCCTGGACACGAAGTCGTCGCAGACCGATCCGGTCTCCGATGCCGACCGCGCCTCCGAGCACCTCCTTGGCCGGCTGCTCCTGGCCGAACGACCCGACGACGGAATTCTCGGCGAGGAGGGCACCGCCCGACCCAGCAGCACCGGCATCACCTGGGTGGTCGATCCGCTGGATGGCACGGTCAATTACCTGTACGGGCTGGGTTCCTGGGCGGTGAGTGTGGCCGCCGACGATACGGAGGGGACGCTGGTCGGCGTCGTACACGACCCGCAGACCCGGCGCATGTTCACCGGGATTCGCGGCGTGGGCGCATGGTTGGACGGCAAGCCGATCCGCGTCAACGACCCGGTCCCGGTCGGTCAGACGTTGCTGGCGACCGGCTTCTCCTACGACGCGCGCCGGCGGGTCGCGCAGGCCGAGCTGATCGCCGACCTGCTCGGCCACGTCCGCGATATCCGCCGGATCGGGTCGGCGGCGCTGGATCTGTGCTTCGTCGCGGCCGGCATGGCCGATGCATATCTGGAAGAGGATGCCAATCATTGGGACTGGGCGGCCGGCGCGCTGATCGTGCGGGAGGCCGGCGGGGTGGTCAGCGAGGTGCGGCCGACCGGTGGCCGGTCGGGCATCCTGGCCAGCGGCCCGACCGTGCATCCGCAGCTGTTGGCGCTGCTGCCGGCATGAAATTCCGTTGCCGCCGGTCGAACGGTTTCGCCAGGCTGTGAGTATGCAGCATGCCGACGGACGTTCCGGAATTGATGCCGCGCTGGTGAAAAGGCTGGTGGCGGCGCAGTTTCCACAGTGGGCAGACCTTCCGGTAACTCCGGTCAAGGTCGAGGGGTGGGACAACCGCACGTATCACCTCGGCGACGAGCTGTCGGTCCGGCTGCCCACCCACAAGGCCTACGAGCCCGCGGTGGAAAAGGAGCAGCGCTGGCTGCCGGTTCTCGCGCCGCATCTGCCGCTGCCCATTCCGGTGCCGCTGGGCAAGGGAATTCCGGGCGAGGGATATCCGTACCACTGGTCGATCAACCGTTGGTTCCACGGCGAAACAGCCAACCACGAGCGCATTTCTGACCTGAACGAATTCGCCGTAACACTGGCGAATTTCCAGATCGCGCTGCGAAATGTCGACCCGGCCGGCGGGCCGTTGGCCGGCGCGCACAGCTTTCATCGTGGCGCACCGCCGGTCTTTTATGACGACGAGACCAGACAGGCCGTGAAGCGGCTCGGTGACCGGATTCCCGGCGACCGAGCATTGGCGGTATGGGAGGCGGCGCTCGCGGCCACCTATGACGGTCCGCCGGTGTGGTTTCACGGCGATGTGGCGTGGGGCAACCTGCTGGTCGAGAACGGCGCACTGTCGGCCGTTACCGAACACGAAGCCGGATTCCAGCGCCGATCTTGACCTTATCGCTGGACAAACCGGGCAGAAGGCAACCACAAGGTCAAGATCGATAACGGTAAGCGCTTTCCCGGCCTCGAGGAGCCAACGGAGAGCGGACAGGGACGGACATACGTGATCAGTCGGTGGACAGCGTCAGGCTGACCTTCTGGAATTCCTTGAGGTCGGAGAAGCCGGTCTTGGCCATTGCCCGGCGCAACGCGCCAAACAGGTTGGCCCCGCCGGTCGGGTCGTGCGACGGGCCGGTCAGGATCGTGGCCAGCGTTTCCGAACCCTTTGTCGGCCGGGCGACCTGCCCGCGCGGCAGTTTGGGGTGCGCCGCGACGGTGTGCCACCACGCACCGGCGGCCGGCGCCTCGCCCGCCGCGGCCAGCAGCCGGCCGAGCATCACCGCGTCCGCGCCACAGGCGATCGCCCGGGCAATGTCGCCGCTGGTGGTCAGCTCGCCATCGGCGACCACGTGCACGTACCGCCCGCCGGTCTCGTCGAGATAGTCCCGGCGGGCCGCGGCCGCGTCGGCGATCGCGGTCGCCATCGGCACGTCGATACCGAGCACGTCATCGGACCGCTCGTACACGTCGTTGCCCATCCCGACGATCACGCCCGCGGCGCCGGTACGCATCAGGTGCAGCGCGGTCTGGTACGTCACCGCGCCGCCGACCAGGACCGGCACGTCCAGGTCGGCGATGAACTCCTTCAGGTTGAGCGGGCTGCCCTTGGCCGACACGTGCTCGGCCGAAACGATCGTGCCCTGAATTACCAGCAGGTCGATGCCGGAATCCAGCACCACCGGCGCGAGCTCGACCGTGTGCTGCGGCGAGAGCCGTACCGCGGTCGTCACGCCCGCGGTACGCAGCTCGCGGACCCGCTGCGCCAGCAGGTCCGGCTTGACCGGCTCGGCGTACATCTCCTGCAGCCGCCGGGTCAGCTCGCCGGGCTCGGCGTCCTCGCCGGCCGCGCCGAGCGAGGTCAGCAGCGGCTCCGGGTCCTCATACCGGGCCCAGAGCCCCTCCCCGTCGAGCACACCGAGGCCGCCCAGCCTGGTCACCTCGACCGCCGTCGCAGGGCTCATCGTGGCATCGGAGGGGTGCGCCACCATCGGCAGCTGGAAGCCGAACGCGTCGATCTGCCACGCGGTGGATACGTCCCCGGAGCTGCGGGTGCGCCTGGTCGGCACGATCCCCACATCGCGCAGCCGGTAGCCGCGACGTGCGTTCTTGCCCTGTCCGATGTCGACGGTGGTGCTCATGAACGGTCTCCTCGAGGGGCCTGCAGATTCAGTGCGTGTGGTAATTCGGCGCTTCGACGGTCATCTGGACGTCGTGTGGGTGGCTCTCCTTCAGCCCGGCCGCGGTGATCTGTACCAGCCGCCCGCGCTGTTGCAGCGCCGCCACCGTGTCCGCGCCGGAGTAGAGCATGCCCTGGTGCAGCCCGCCAACCAGTTGGTGCGCAACCGCCGAAAGCGGCCCGCGATAAGGCACCTGGCCCTCGATGCCCTCCGGTACCAGCTGCTCGTTCGAGGACACCTCGCCCTGGAAGTACCGATCCTTGGAGTAGGAACGGTCCTGGCCGCGGGTCTGCATCGCGCCCAGCGAGCCCATGCCCCGATACGTCTTGTATTGCTTGCCATTGATGAAGATCAGCTCGCCGGGGCTCTCCTCGCAGCCGGCCAGCAACCCGCCGAGCATCACCGAGTCCGCACCGGCCACGATGGCCTTCGCGATGTCACCGGAATACTGCATGCCGCCGTCGGCGATCACCGGCACACCGAGCGGCGCACACGCGCGGGCGGCCGCCAGGATCGCCGTGATCTGCGGCACCCCGACCCCGGCGACCACCCGGGTCGTACAGATCGAGCCGGGCCCGACGCCGACCTTGACCGCGTCCGCGCCGGCCTCGGCCAGCGCCCGCGCGCCCTCGTAGGTGGCGACATTGCCGCCGATCACCTGGACCTCGGTCTCCGCCTTCAGCCGGGATACCAGCTCCCCGACCGCTCGGCTGTGCCCGTGTGACATGTCCACCACGACAACGTCCACCCCGGCCTCGACCAGCGCGCGGGCCCGTTTGTAGGACTCGTCGCCGATGCCGACCGCGGCCGCGACCCGCAGCCGACCGGCCGGGTCCTTGGTGGCGTTGGGGTACTGCTCGCTCTTGGTGAAGTCCTTGACGGTGATCAGCCCGCGCAGCCGGCCGGCATCGTCGACGAGCGGCAGCTTCTCCACCTTGTGTTGCCGGAGCAGCGCCAGCGCATCGGGCCGGCTGACACCCACCGGCGCGGTGATCAGCGGCTGCGGGGTCATGATCGAGTGCACCGGCACACTCTGGTCGGTGACGAAGCGCATATCGCGGTTGGTCACGATGCCGAGCAGCGTGCCGTCGGGATCGACCACCGGCACGCCGGAGATCCGGTAGCGCGCGCACAGCGCGTCCACATCGCCCATCCGGTCGTCGGGGGCGCATGTCACCGGGTGCGTGATCATGCCGGCCTCGGACCGCTTCACCAGGTCCACCTGGCCGGCCTGGTCCTCAATGGACAGATTGCGATGCAACACACCGATGCCGCCGATGCGGGCCATCGCGATCGCCATCCGGGCTTCGGTGACGGTGTCCATCGCGCTGGAGACCAGCGGTATGGACAGCTCGATGTTCTTGGTCAGCCGGGTCGCCGGGCTGATCGTCGCCGGGTCGATGGCGAGCTCGGCGGGCAGCAGCAGTACGTCGTCGAAGGTCAGGCCTACGCCTACGACTTTGTTGGTTTCGGTGCGGGTCGGATGTCCGGCAGCATTGCCGTCGGGAGACACCATGGGACTCGGCTCGCCTTTCTGTGGCGGTCGGGCAGGGCCGGATTTCGCGGCGGATCCCCGGCCCGGGCGCCCGCGAAACCTCATCTTACCGGCCCGATGTTGCCCGGATCGCCGACGATGCGGTTACGGTGGAGGGCGTGACCGACGACGGACCGATGGACCCGTTCTTCGGGGATCCGATGGACCCAGCGGCTGAGCTTGGCGACGAGGACGTCGCCGAGCCCCTGGCGACTGGCGAACGCGAAGAAGTTCTGTCCGATCTGGAGGACCTCGAGGTCTTCGAGGCGCTGCTGGCTGCTCGCGGATTCCGCGGCATCGTCATCGACTGCGACGACTGCCGGGAGCCGCACTACTTCAGCTGGGATCTGATGCGGGCCAACCTGCGCCACCTGCTCGATGCCGGTGAGACCCGGGTGCACGAGCCCGCGTTCGCTCCCGAGCCGATGCACTACGTGTCGTGGGAGTACGCCCGCGGTTATGCCGATGGCGTGCTCGCCTCGGTGGACGAGGACCAGCACTAGCCCTGGTTCTAGTATCTTCCGCCGGAAATTCGTTGCATAAGTCGATCGCGTATCTCATCTTGCCGGGCAAGCGCTCTGCTTCAGTGATCATGAAGTTAGCGACGGGTTTTCCGGCGTGTCGTCGGCGTGTCGCGTCGCTAGCTTCATGATCAACATGACTGGGCGAGTTAATCAACGAACTTGCGGCGCTGGTTCTAGTTGGCGCCGGTGCCGGCGGTCGCGTCCGCCGACGTCTCGGTCGAGGAATCCGACGGGGTCTGCGGCTGCACCGCGGTCGGCAGCGGCAGCAGCCGCGGCGGCAGGTACGTCGGCGAGTTCGGCCCGTAGGGCAACGTCGGGCTGGGCTCGGTCGGGCTGGGCGAGGCCGATCGCGGCGGCCCGCTCGGCGAGTGCACCGGCGGCGCGGACTTCTTCGGCGGATTGTGCGAGGGCACCGTGGTCGGCGCCACCTTGGTCGCCGGCAGTCCGACCACTCCACTCGGCGGGGACGTCGGCCGCAACGAGGGCAGCGTGGTCGGCAGCATCGGCAGCGTCGAGCTGGCCTGGGTCGGCATCGCCGAATTGACCGACGGTGGCAGCGGCACCCCACCGTTGTAGCTCTGTGGCGCCAGATTGTGGGACTGGACGGTCTTCGGAACCGTGTCCGGTGTCAGCGATGCCTTCTCATCCACGGCCTGGCGGATGAGCACGATCCAGCTCTCCAACGCGGCCCGGCCATCACCGGCGGCAACCTGCGGCAGCTCGCGCTGCGCGGCGTCCACCAGCCGATTCGCCGTCGCCCAGTGCTTCTGCATCAGGGCGGTACGGGCCTCACCCAGCTGCTGCCAGATTAGCTGCCGCGCCTGCTGCGACGCGGTGACGCCGGTGTCGTGCGTAGTGGGTCGATCGTGCGAGTCGGAGATGGCCAGCTTGCTGACCGCCAGACCGCCGACGCAGACCGCCGCGACAGCGGCCGCCGCGGCCAACGACCGGCCGGTGCGGCGGAGGGTCCGGCGCCTGGCAGCGGCCTCCGCGAGCTCGGTGGTCGCGATGTTCGCCCCGGACGGCTCGGCATCCAGCGCCTCGCACCAGGTGGCCAGGGTCGCGGCCAACTCATCGCCCTGCACGTCGTGTAGCCGGCGTTCGGCCAATGCGGTGCACAGCTCGTCGTCAAACAGGACGTCATCGAGGCTGCCGAGCTCTGAACTCATGGCGCCTCCGGACAGAAATCAACATTGCAGAGTGTCATGCCACTGCCTCCGGAGAGCGAGCCACCAGCTCACGCAACCGAGTCAGTGCACGGTGCTGACTCACCCGCACCGCACCCGGCGACATGCCGAGCAGGTCGGCCACCTCATCGGCGGACATGCCGACGGCCACCCGCAGGACGACGACCTCGCGCTGTGCCTCCGGCAGCAGCTCCAACAGTCGACTCATCCGGGACATCCGGTCCATGGCCATAGCGACCTGTTCCGGACCGTCGTGACCATCGATGGCGTCGGGGAACTCCCCGACCGGCTCGCTGCGCACCCGGGAGGAGGCCCGGTAGGCATCAGCGACCTTGTGTGCCGCGATGCCATAAGCGAACGCGACGAACGGTTTTCCACGATCGACGTATTTGGGCAGGGCAGTAAGCACCGCTATGCACACCTCCTGCGCTACGTCGTCAGCGGACCCATAACCCCCGTCGTGCGCACCTAATCGCGCGCGGCAGTAACGGACTATCAGTGGACGAAGTCGAGCGAGCAGAGCTTCGGTTGCCGGCCGGTCACCGCTGACCGCACGCCGAGCTAAACCGCTGAGCTCGCGCTCTCTATCCGGTTGGTTCATCGAACTCGCCGACACCCCCGTTACACCACCAGCGATCCGCTCCAGCGAACATCACGCTGCGGAGCCCCGTTGGCGCACAGCGTAGCCGAAAGCTCCCCCCGTCCGTCTAGTCCAGATTTTCTGACTACGCTGTTTGGCCGAATGGTCTGGTGCTCAGCCACGAATCTCGGCCGGACTCGCCCGCTTCTGCACCGCGACGTACCAGATGACCGACTTAACCCGGCGCCAATCGCTCCCGCGATGTGTCGATGATCATGCTGGCGGTCCCACGGAGCCATGATCGTGCTGGGAAAACCGCCGGAAAACGACGGGTTTGCCCACCATGGTCGCCGACCCGTTCTAGTCGATCAGCCCAGAGCGAAATCCGCGGGCCACCGCATGTGCGCGATGCCGCACCCCAAGCTTGCGAAAGATCTGCCGGACGTGCGCCTTCACCGTTTCCTCGGCCAGGAACAGTTCGCGGCTGATCTCGACATTGCTGCGCCCGCGACACACGGCTCGCAGCACCTCCAGCTCGCGGGCGGTGAGGCCGGCCTCGCGCCGGTCGGGCAGTCGGCCGTCGGCCAGCAGCAGCGCGACCAGTGCGGCGGCCAGCGCCGGCTCGGCCGGGGTCCAGCGAAAATAGCCGCGTACCCCAGGCGGGAGCGCGTCGGTGAGCACATCGTCGGCCGCGGCGTAGATCAGTACCGAGGCGGCCGGGAACTCGGCCAGCAGTAGCACCGCCGCGGCGCGTCCCGCCTGGGTGCCGCCGACCAGGATCGCGGCGACCGGCTCGGCCCGATAACGGTCACTCAGCTCGGTGGTGCCTACCCCGGTCGGCCGTAACCCGAAAACCGGCCGCAGCGCCTGGGTGACTCCGGTACGGATGGCCGGTCGGTCCTCGCAGATCAACACTGTGGTCGTGCCGGTCACGCCAGGCTCCCTCGTGCCAGCCCGACCCGGAGGTTCTCCCCGGCAATCCGGCCGCGCAGGGCCGAGTGAACACCATGCCGCTCATCGTTGTCAGACGAACCATAAATCGCCGCATACCGGCAAGATCGACTCGTCGAGCGAACGTAGTGTGCACCGCAGCCGTACTGGGTAATCGAGAGAGCAACCCGGTACGAGTCGAGAGGGGTACACGAATGGCGGACATTCGTTGGCTGCCCGGTCCGGTCGCGGACCACTGGGACTGGCAGCTGGCCGGTGCGTGCCGCGGCGGCGACGCCGCGCTGTTCTTCCACCCCGAGGGCGAGCGCGGCCGGGCCCGATCGGCTCGGGAGGCGGCCGCGAAAGCGGTGTGCGCCCGCTGCCCGGTGATCAAGGACTGCTTCCAGGCGGCGTTGGCCGCGCACGAACCGTACGGCGTCTGGGGCGGCACCACCGAGGAGGAACGGGCGAGCATCCTCGGCCGCGAGCTAGCCCCGGCCGGCTGACCACACCTCGCGCCGATCTTGAAGATACGGCCCCACATTTCGGACATCGGTGGGCCATATCTTCAAGATCGGCGCGAAAATACTGATCGGGAGCGGTCTCGTACCTGAGTACGGGACCGCTCCCGATCGCCTTTGTTAGAACCCGCCGGGGCCGTGGCTGTGGCCGTGCCCGCCGGCAGCGGCCGCGACCGGCTGCTCCGGCTTGTCCACCACAGCGGTCTCGGTCGAGAGCACCATGGCGGCGATCGACGCGGCGTTGATCAGCGCCGAGCGGGTCACCTTCACCGGGTCGAGCACACCGGCGGCGGTGAGGTCCTCGAACACGCCGGTCAGCGCGTTGAAGCCCTTGCCACCATCCAGCGCCCGCACCTTGGACACGATGACCTGACCCTCGTAGCCGGCGTTCGCGGCAATCTGGGCCAGCGGCGCGGAGAGCGAGCTGCGGACCAGCACGACGCCGGTCGCCTCGTCACCGGTGAACCCCAGGTCCCCGTCCAGCGCCGATTCGGCGTGCACGAGAGCCGAGCCACCGCCGGGGATGATGCCCTCTTCCACGGCCGCCTTGGTGGCCGAGATGGCGTCCTCGATGCGGTGCTTCTTCTCCTTCAGCTCGACCTCGGTGGCCGCGCCGACGCGGATCACGGCGACACCGCCGGCGAGCTTGGCCAGCCGCTCCTGCAGCTTCTCCCGATCCCAATCGGAGTCGGTTTCCTCGATCTCGCGCCGGATCTGGGCGACCCGGCCGGAGATGGCCGACGCCTCGCCGCCACCCTCGACCAGCGTGGTGTCGTCCTTGGTGACGGTGATCCGACGAATCGAGCCGAGCACGTCCAGACCGACCTCGGACAGCTTCAGGCCGACGTCCGGGGAAATGACCTGGCCGCCGCTGACGATCGCCAGGTCCTCCAGGAATGCCTTGCGCCGGTCGCCGAAGAACGGCGCCTTGACCGCGACTACCCGGATGGTCTTGCGAATCGCGTTGACCACCAGGGTGGACAGCGCCTCGCCCTCGATGTCCTCGGCGATGATCAGCAGCGGCTTGCCGCCCTGGATCACCTTCTCCAGCAGCGGAAGCAGATCGGCGATCGCGCTGATCTTCTCGCTGGTGATCAGCACCGAGACGTCGTCATACACCGCCTCCATCGCCTCGCTGTCGGTGACGAAGTACGGCGAGATGTAGCCCTTGTCGAACTGCAGGCCCTCGGTGAACTCCAGCTCGGTGGCCATCGTGTTGGACTCTTCGACGGTCACCACGCCGTCCTTGCCCACCTTGTCGATCGCCTCGCCGATCAGCTCGCCGACCGTGCTGTCCTGCGCCGAAATGGCCGCTACGTGGGCGATCTCCTGCTTGGCCGAGATCTCGGTCGCCACCTTGCCCAGCGCCTCACCAACCGCCTCGACGGCCGCGTCGATGCCGCGCTTGAGGGCCGCCGGGTTGGCGCCGGCGGCGATGTTGCGCATGCCGCCGCGGACCAGCGCCTGGGCCAGCACGGTGGCGGTGGTGGTGCCATCGCCGGCAACGTCGTTGGTCTTGGTCGCGACGTTCTTCGCCAGTTGGGCGCCGAGATTTTCGTACGGGTCTTCCAGGTCGATCTCGCGGGCGATCGTGACGCCGTCGTTGGTGATGGTCGGCGCGCCGAACGACTTGTCCAGCACGACGTTGCGACCCTTCGGGCCGAGCGTCACCTTGACCGTGTCGGCGAGGCGGTCGATACCGCGCTCGAGGGCCCGCCTCGCCTCCTCGTTGAAGCTCAGAATCTTTG
>Ga0137412_10001509_pt1 | contig 18209 bp, 13 predicted proteins | sample CZODoug2_1_16fun_FD_122160 | JGI IMG/M metagenome (GOLD analysis project Ga0137412, IMG submission 122160) | Vadose zone soil fungal communities from Angelo Coast Range Reserve, California, USA - CZODoug2_1_16fungal (Hybrid Assembly) | ecosystem: Environmental > Terrestrial > Soil > Vadose zone...
GATTCCGATTCCGAGTCGGCCACGTAAATGATGTCGTGCTTGTCGATGGAAATTCCGCTCGGCCGGCTGAATTGCTTCCACTCCGCGATGTAGTTTCCTTCCTGGTCGAAAATCTGGATCCGATTGTTATTGCGATCCCCGACGAACAGCCGTCCTTTCGAATCGAAGGCCAGGCAATGCGGTATATCGAACTCCCCTGGACCGGTCCCCTTCTTTCCCCACATCTTGATGAATTTTCCATCCTTCGTGAACTTCACGATGCGGTTGTTGCTGTTCCCGCCATGCCCGTCCGCGACAAAAATGTCTCCATTCGAACCAATTGCTACAGCGGACGGCATATTGAATGTGTCCGGACCATCCCCGGCGACTCCTGCTTTGCCGAGAGTCATCAACACTTTTCCATCCGGGCTGAACTTGAAGACTTGCTGGCCTTTTCCGTTGGCTCCCTGGCCATCGGTGACCCAGATGTTTCCATCTTTGTCCACCGTGAGCCCGTGAGGAAACAGGAACATGCCCTCGCCAAAACTTTTCAGAAGTTTTCCGGACGAATCAAATTCGAGGATGGGAGGAAGGTTTGAACCGGCGCAGGTATTTGCGCCGCATCTCTCGGCCACCCATATGTGGCCGTGGCGATCGACATCTACTCCCGCGGTCGATCCCCAGGGCCGCCCCTCGGGGAGCTTCGCCCAATTCTCGATGGTGCGATACGGATTGGGCTGGGAGTTCCGCGCAGCGTCGTCTTGCGCGTACGCCGTGCCTCCAGGCGTACCGACTGTTGTCACGAACAAGATCGCGATGGCCCAGACAACCGTTAATCCTACTCGACCCACACGTGGCATCATGGCCTGTCCTCAAGAATTAGCGTTCCGAATGCGTAGTTCACGATTCTACCGCGGAAGATCTAGGGGTAGAGTGGCCAAGCTTCTGATTTTATTGCGAGCTTAGAATAGGGAATTGTGACAGACCTGCCGCGGGCCGAAATTGATTCGAGCCGAGCGAGCGCGTCTCGCGCCTCCTGAAAATCCGGGTTCGCCTGAAGGACCGATCGTAGATTCTCCGACGCCAGCCGGGAGTCGCCCGTCTGTTCCGCAGCCAGGGCGAGGATGTACTGTGCGCGCCACGTAATCGCATTCTCGGATTTCATCGCACTCCCGATCTCCTTCATGGCGTCTTTCGGCCGCCCAGAGCCAAGATACGCAAGCGCCAGATTGTGCTCGACGTCATACGCGTTGGGAATCAGTTTAAGCGTGCGCTCAAAAACGGGAATCGCCGCGGCAGGATTGCCTTGCTCGAGCTGCCATTCTCCGAGTTGCGCATTGGCGAGGATAAGACTCGGATCGAGCGCCACGGCCTGCTGCATCTCGGCAATGCCTTGGCTCAACTGGCCGGCTTTAACCGACTGGACGGCTCTCCCGTAATGTGCGGCCGGCAAGTTAGCCCTGTGGATCCACACAGCGCCGATGAGCAGAACGACTGCGCCACCGAGAGGGATCTGCCAGGCAATCCGATTCGCGTGCGACTCCCGTGTAGACGTAGCTTCGATCGGGTTGGCAACAGCTGATTCCGCCAGAGGATTCGCTGCATCGGCTGTCTGGAGCAATGGTGGAACCACCGCTCCAAGAATCAGGCCCGCGACAAGGCCACCCATATGCGCGGAGTTGTCGATCCCGCCGCCCGCGCCGCGAAGCAAGTTGTATCCAATGAAAATGGCGAGACTTTTCAGCTTCTGCCGCGCCACACCGCGGTCGATTGGAGTTTTTTTCAAGTACAGGTAAGAGACGAAAGCGCCGGCGACGCCGAAAATCGCGCCAGAGGCTCCCGCACTCACCCGCCACGGATTCCACGCCACGCTCACCAGGCTGGCCATGAGTCCGCTCAGGAGATAGGTCACCCCGAACGCCCTGCGCCCCATATAGAGTTCGAGCGCGCGTCCCAAATCCCAGAGGCACCACATGTTGAAGACGATGTGAATGATTCCGAAGTGGACGAATGTGCTGGTGAACAATCGCCACCAATCGCCGCTGAGTGTAAGCGGGCCGAAATCCGCGCCCCAACGAATGGCATGCATGATGCTTGGTTCGGTCCACGAAACTCCGCTCAATCCCATGGCGGCATAGATGAGGACGTTGAGGAATACAAGCGTGAGCGTGACGACGGGCTTGAATTTGTTCCTGCCCGATGTATCTACGGCTGGGGCAATCGCATCCGATTCGGCTAACTCGGCGGCTCGCGCCTTAGCTTTCCGGCAATCGCTGCACTCGGCGGCCGGGCTCGACCCAAAAGAGAAGCCACTGAATTTCTTGCCACATTGCGGACAGAGCGCCATCTAAAGGTTTCTCCCCTCCGAGGCCAAGTAAATTCGGTGGAAAGATGTGGCTCACAAGGTACACTTGTATCATATTGAAATTCAAGTAACTTGTTGCCAAGGATGAATTTCAACCGGTCTGCGGTTCCGTTCTTCCGCATCCGAAAATATTTCTTCTATTGTCGCGAAGTTTGTGAGCCGCCGGCAGTCCTGCCGATGTCCGCGCCGTTGACGACGAGTTCGACGCGGCGGTTGAGCTGCCTGCCTTCGGAGGTTTCATTGGACGCGACCGGCTCCATCTTGCCAAATCCGATCGCCGTGACTGAGCCCGCGGCAACTCCCTGCTGGACCAGAAATTCCTGAACCGAGCCGGCCCGGCGGTCCGAGAGCTGCCGGTTATATTCATCGCTGCCAACGCTGTCCGTGTGGCCCTCGATCTGCAGGCTCAGCCCCGGATGCGCCAATACGATTCCTGAGATCTTGGCTAACTTTTCCCGCGCGCCCGGTTTGAGCGTGTAGCTGCCCGTGTCGAAAAGGACGTCCGACATATTCACGATCAGGCCGCGGGCGGAATCCCGCGTCTGCAGGATCGTATTCAGCTGCGCCAACAGCTTCGCTCGGAGGTCCGTCTTTTCACTCTCGGCTTGCTCGGCGGCCTTGCGCGCTTTTTCCGCGTCGGCCTGGGCGGACGCGCGGGCGGCTTCTGCTTGGGCCTTTTCACGAGATGCCTGGTCAGCGGCGGCCAGCGCCACCTGCTGCTGGGCCATGGCGGATGCGCGCGCTGCTTCTGCCGCAACCCTGTCGCGGGAGGCCTGCGCGGCGGCGGCCTGGGCTGCTTGTTGCTGGACTAGAGCTGCCGCGCGAGCCGTTTCCGCCTCCGCCTTTTCACGAGCGGCGCGGTCGGCAGTCTGTTGCGCTTGGAGTGTTGCGCGTTCCGCCGCCGCTGCCTGGGCTTTGGCCTTCGCTTCACGTTCCGCCGCCGCTGCGCGTTCCTGGGTGAGTCGTTCCTCTTCACGCCGCTTGACGGTAATGGCGCGCGCGTCCTCGGCGGTCTGCACGGCTTCGCGGGCGCTCATTTCGATTTGCTTTTTGTCTCCCTTGTGTGCCAGGGACCCCTCTGCCTGCTGGAGAAGTTGAAAAGCCTTGTGGAAGCTATCAGAGGCGTATTGCTCGGCCCCCGCCGCCTTGGCAATTTGCACGGCGTTTCGGGCTTCCAGGAGTCCGAAAGGCGTACGTGAGTCCACAGCTGCCAGCTGGGAGTTGCCCTGAACAAAAGTGTACTGGCCGCGCTGGAGCAGGTCGAACTTGGCGTCCATCTCCTCGACGCTTCCGAGTGTATCCGGGCGAACGATGTTTTCTAGCACCACAACTTCACTCGGCTGCGTGACGGCAAAATAAGGTTCGGCGGTAACGATCAGCGCAAACGCCTGCAACTGCGCAGTGACATCCAGCTTGCTCTTCGAACCCTCGACCAGCACTTCGCCCAGATTGTCCGCTCGCCCCTCCGGCGAGACGGCCCAGAGCACGTAGGTCAGGAATTCGGGGCCGAAGCGCGTGGCGCGCTCCAGCTTGTCAAACTGCGCTTGGATCCGTATGGCGCCCTTCCTGCTCTCGACTCTGGCTTGCCCCTTGGAAAACGGCAACAGCACTGTGCCGCGGAAATCGATTTCCGTCGGCCCGCTCAGATGCCTGTAGTTGATGGCTTTGGTCGTCCGGGCGACCACGGTGACGCGATATAGCGGGCTGGACTCCTGCTGTTTCTGCTTATCCACTGCGGGCGCAGGCGTTTGGCTCATCGCCGGTGCTGCGAGGATGCCAAGGAACCCGATGATTGAGAGACAAGCGGATGCAATTTTCACGGTAAGCTCCCTCTTCTTTCGCTACATTTAACGATACGGCCGCCCAGGATCTATCCCATTTTGGTCATGTGGACGACCGCACTTGGAAACTAGGCTAAACAGCCCGTTATTTATTGAGGGTAGCAAAGACAAAGGGGGGTTGGAAGCCCGGCGAGGACGGGCTTTGTACAAGTAATTACCTGCACGCTCAGGCGGATAGGTACTGGTGTGCCGATTCGAAACGACGAGCGCGGCGCCGGGCGGCCGAATGGCCTCAGCTACATCGTACCGATTAAGTCGGCGAAAGTTTTGGGCCGGCACCTTCTTGACCGCATTGGCCGCGTTCTCAGACGATCCCGATTGCGCGGCCCGCGAGCCCAACCCCGCTCCAGAGTACCAGCGATAGGACCGCCGCCAGCTTCCGCCATAGCGGGGACACCTGCATTTCGTCGGACATCGCCACCTTGCGATGGATGGTGAACGTGAAAAGGATCGCAAGCACAAGAGAAATCATCTTCACGCGAAAAGCCCCGTTGCCGTACATCTTCACCGACTCCGATGAGAACAGAAAGAACCCCGAGACCAGCATCACCACGAGGCTTCCGAGCATCCACGGCTGGACTTCCCGGGCAAGTTCGCGAACACGATCACGCTGAAATCGAATGCCGAGGAGGCGGAGATTAACGATCAAAACTGTCCCACCCAGCACGCCCAGCGCCAGGAGATGGAATATCTCGACGAAAGGAAATAGCCATACCGAGCTGCGTATCCCGTGACCGAAAAACGAGTTGTCGGCCCATTCACAGAATGACATTAGAAGCGAGCTGAGAGACATCCTACGTAAACCTCCTACGGGGGTGGCAAAGAATACGCGATCGCCCGTCCGGCGGCGACAATCGCTACCCACAACACCAGAGAAACGACGGCCGCGGCTTTGGCCCTTCCTGGCGTTTCAGCCTCAATCTCCCACTCAGCCACCTTGCGGCCCACGGTCGCATTGAACAGCCAAACATTCAATCCGGCCAATAAAAGCATCAGCATTTTGACCTTGAAGAAAATACTGTTGTAGAACGCGACGGGATCGCCGCAGAATAGAAGCACCCCGGTAACAATCATCACCAAGAAGCCTCCCACGAGCCATGGGTTTAGCTCCTGCACAACCTCCGATACCCTCCGGCGGCGCATGGAAACGCCGAGAAGACGCAGGTCGAGCAGCACGGTAAATCCAAGGAAGAGAGTCAGGGTCAAAACGTGGATCGTCTCGACCACGGGTTCCGCCCAAGTCGAGTCACGCATCGTGATGCTGAATGCCGTGTCATTCAGCCACTGCATGAAGCGGATAACAGACATTCTCGAAAAACCTCTGGTCCCGGTTCGTGCGTGCAGGACGGATGCACCGTCGCCGCCAATAACATCCGAACGCTTCTATCATGAAGCAGGGTAGCCTGTTTTCGGTGGTTGCGGCTTGCAAGAACTCCACTTATATGAACAGAATCATGACCTTTCTGTGCAGAGACCAAAGAACGATGCGGGTCGCAAGATTTAGTCGAAAATCTAACTGTAGAGGTAAGTCTGCACAAGAGGACAATTTTCGGCCGCAATGTCTCCGGCCGCATTGAGTTAGGTCATGACCCACTCTGCCGTCGGTAGGCTGCGGGAGAAACTCCCACAGAGCGCAAGAACCAATTACAGAGATGGCTTTGCGAAGAGAAACCAGAAGAGAGAGCCACTTCCACAATCGGGGAATCGGTGTTGCGCAAGAGATCCCTGGCGCGTTCAATTCGCCGCGCGAGCACGTATTGATGCGGAGATTGACCGACGGCGGACTTGAACGCGCGTGGCAGATAGAGCGGACTGATTTCTACTTCTCCCGCCATTGCCTCCAGTGTGAGGTCGCCGTCGAGGTTTTCCTCAATAAATTCGATCAGGCGCCTAATTTTCCACGCAGAGATCGTCCTCGTCTTTGGCATACGCGGCGGCCGCGACCGCGATGAATAGTGCCGCGCCAGGTGCACAGCCATCATCTGGGCAATCGTATCAACATAAAGCCCGTCTTCCACAGAGCCGTCCCGCAAGGCTGCTGTAATCGCGACGGCGAGCTGCTCGAGCAGCGGGTCCAAGATCGCAAAGCGGGGCACAATCTCAGCCGCCGAGATATCGCAACCGTACATCTCATCCACAGCGGCCGCATAGATCGACTGCCGCAAGTAAACTTGAAGGATCTCCGGATGACCCGAATGCTGCCATTCCGTGGTTGCTTCGCCGGGCGTCACGCATATGCGCCGAGGGCCGATGAGCGCTCTCTCCCGCGCGGCGCCTTCAATCTTACGCATCACCTGCGTGGGTCTGCACAAATGGTAAATCAGTGAAGGGTGGCGAAGGGCAGGCTCTGTTGCATGGAACGGAGCCTCTTCGAAGATCGCGGCGTGCAGGGAACGCCAGCCGGTTCCCTCGCTGTGCGCGATCAAACGGTTTTCGGTTCTGAGCACACGTCCGTGAGTTTCTCGAACTGTGAAAATCTGATTTTCGAGCGTGGTCATTGGGCACCCCCCGCGGAAGAGCGCGGGCCCTCGCAGCTATTGGCGAGATTATACAGAATTCGTCCGGCCGGTCAAGGACGGGCGCGGAATGAGTCTCCGCAGCGTTTGCGTTTAGATTCCAGCCCGCGAAGCAGTCTTGCGCTCGGTGGACTCAGCTCTTGATTGACACAAACGTGGTCTGCCGCAGGTGTTTTCCGGCCGTAAAGTGACCCCATCTTCGGTGCCGGGGACGTGTGATTTGGAGCGACAGGAAGTCACGATTCTGCTCACGGATGTGGAATTTCTGCAAGCCGCGCCATTCGACCTTCGTTTAGCATTGGATTCAGCAAGGATCGAAAAAGTGCCTGGCATGCACCACTTGTCCAAAATTAACGACGCCGGATCACGGACCCCAGAGCTCTACGACAAGCACAGCTCAGGTTTTCGGCGGGCAACGTATGTGGACAATGCGATGGGTTCAGTGCATATGGGGGTGGGTGTCTGTTTCCTTGACCCGAATGGAGTCATCAAGCCGCATATCCATTCCTTCGAGGAGAGTTTTTATATATTGAGCGGAAGCATGATCGCACAAATCGGAGAAAGAAATGACGAACTGAGTGCCAGCCACTTCGGACTGATCAGTACGGGCGTACGGCACTCCTGGCGCAATACGAGCGACCGGCCTGCGAGCTGGCTGGAGATGCAAGCGCCACAACCGCGCCCCATTGAGCATGGCCGTGATACGTTCTTCGTTGACGGCGACGCACCTAGTGGCGCGGCACCGCTTGCCCAGCAAGCCGGGACGAATACTCTGGTTGGCTATTTCGATCAATCGCTGCTTCCGCGACCCGGCGGACCGTCACAAATGGAAGGGTTCAACCCAACTGCCGGCGTGGCGATCAAGATGTTCGTGGATCGTTCCTTCGGAGCAGTCCATCAATCGCTCTTTCTGATTCAGTACATGCCCGGCGCCAAGATCGATCCGCACGATCACACGTTTGAAGAATCCTACTTAATTGTCAGCGGCCAGGTTCGCGCGACCGCGGACGGTCATACGTACGATCTTGGCGCGGGCGATGTGATCTGGACGAGCGTGGGCTGCATTCACAGTTTCGAGAACGTGAGTTCACAGCCGGTGTGCTGGATAGAGACGCAAGCGCCGTTGCCGCCTTCGAGAGAGGTATTCCGATTCGAGCGCGATTGGGCACAGTTGGGTGGGACGCTGTGAAACAAGCGCTTCCCCTCCCGGAATTGCCTTACTCCTGATGGGTCGTTGAATCCGGTGCTCCCTCTCGCGGCGCGAGGGAAAAGCAGGACAGCAGTGCTAAGGAGAACGGGCATGCTAACCAATCAGAATTTACAAACCGACAAGGTGGACGCCGCGGCGCGCACGCAACCCTTCACCTCACAAGAATATATTGAAAGTCTGCGCGATGGCCGCGAGATTTGGATTTACGGCGAACGGGTCAAAGATGTGACGACCCATCCGGCCTTCCGCAACACGGTTCGCATGCTGGCCCGCTTGTACGACGCTTTGCACGATCAACGCAAGAGCACCCTCTGCGCTGAAACGGATACGGGAAGCGGCGGGTACACCCAGAAATTCTTCAAAGCCTCGCGCAACGCGGAAGAATTGGTAGGCGCACGCGATGCGATTGCGGAATGGGCGCGCGTCACGTACGGATGGATGGGCCGCAGCCCGGACTATAAAGCCGCGTTTCTTGCGACGCTGGGTGCGAACTCCGAGTTCTATGATCCGTTCCAAGAAAACGCCCGGCACTGGTACAAGAAAGTGCAGGAGGAAGTTACGTTCGTCAATCATGCGATCGTGAACCCTCCGGTAGACCGCAACAAGGAGCTCGCCGAGGTGCGCGACGTGTACATGCACGTCGAGAAGGAAACCGACGGCGGTTTGATTGTCAGCGGCGCAAAAGTTGTTGCGACGACATCGACGCTCACGCATTACAACTTTATCGCCAACAATGGGGCCTTGCCGATCAAGACGAAAGACTTCGCCTTTGTCTGCATCGTGCCCACCAATGCGGCCGGCCTCAAACTCTTTTGCCGCCCCTCCTATGAGATGACGGCGGCGGCGATGGGCAGCCCGTTCGATTATCCGCTGTCCTCCCGGCTGGACGAGAACGACTCGATCATTGTTTTCGACAAGGTGTTTGTGCCGTGGGAGAATGTCTTCGCCTATGGAGATATCGACAAAGTAAATAATTTCTTCCCGCGCTCCGGATTCCTCCCGCGTTTCATGTTCCACGGTTGCACGCGGCTCGCCGTAAAGCTCGATTTCATCGCTGGTTTGTTGCTCAAGGCGGTGGATGCGACTGGCTCCAAGGATTTCCGCGGCGTGCAAGCGCAGGTAGGAGAGGTGCTTGCGTGGCGCAACCTTTTCTGGGGTCTGACCGACGCGATGGCCCGCACGACCACGCCGTGGACTCCAGGCTATGTGCTCCCTAACCTCGATTACGGCCTGGCGTATCGAGTGGCGTCCAGTCAGATTTATCCGCGCCTGAGGGAAATCATCGAGAACGTTCTGGCCAGCGCCCTCATCTACCTTCCATCCCACTCCGTCGACTTCAAGGTTCCGGAAATTCGCAAATACCTCGATCAATTTGTACGCGGCTCCAACGGCTACTCTGCCATTGACCGCGTCAAACTCATGAAACTGATGTGGGACGCGATGGGCACGGAGTTTGGCGGGCGGCACGAGCTTTACGAACGCAACTACTTTGGGAATCACGAGAGCATTCGCTTTGAAGTATTGATGGTCGCCGATTTGTTAGGCCAGTCCGCCAAGTACAAAGGGTTCGCAGAGCAGTGCATGGCTGAGTACGACATCGATGGCTGGACGGTGCCGGATCTGATCAATCCAGATGACATCAATCTGGTGATGAAAAACGGAAACCGAATGCCATAAACCATGAGTCTTTTGACGGAGAGGAAATCCGATACTATCGGAAGCGTTCCCACTTTCGACACCACCCGCTTCCGCTCCGCATTGGGGCGGTTCGCCAGCGGCGTGACTGTGGTTACAGCGCAGCATGAAGAGCATCCGCACGGCATGACAGCCAATGCGTTTGTCTCGGTTTCGCTTGATCCGCCGCTCGTTCTAGTCTCCTTAGGCAATCGCTCGAACATGCACCGGATATTGCCCGGCATCGGCCGCTATGGGGTCACCGTGCTGGCCGAGGATCAGGAGGCGCTGAGCAACCACTTTGCCGGACGCTCCGTGGATGGACTGCACATTCCCTTCATCATGCGCGATGGCGTTCCGTTGTTGGATGGCGGCGTCGCGCACTTCGTGGTGCAAGTGATCGATACCCACCCCGCCGGTGACCACACCTTGTACATCGGTTGCGTCGAATACTTTGAGTGGCGTGACGATAAACCGTTGCTCTTCTATTCTGGAAAATATCAGCGGCTGCGCGGCGAGAGCCCAAAGTCCTCACAGTGGCCGGAAGACGAATTCTCGCTGTTTTCGATCGGTAGTTCTCCGTCCATCACCTAAATCGAGGAAAGCCATGGCACTACCCACATACGGAACGATGGCGGTTGACTGGAAACAGCGTGTCGACTTCGCTGCTTCACTTCACTTCGCATTTTGACGGATTCCACCCGGAAGCATCAGGAACCCGCTTGAAGTTTGTACTCGTGATGAAGGGCAGGAGCAAATACTGAGAATCCGTCACAATCGTGGTTACGATCAGCCACTTATCGCCGTTTGGCTCCGTGAATGATTCAAAATATTCTTCCAGGATAGCATTCGCGCTGTAAGGAACGCCGTTCTTGCGCAAGTATCCCGGGCGCATGTGGTTCGTAGCCACTTTCAAATATCCTTCTTTGGCTTGTCCTTCTTGGGCTTGCCCAGGTCCCGCTTGGAGATTCCTTGGTTTTTGCCCTTCCCATGCAGCCGCGGAGTAACCTTGCCAAGGTGGGGGTTCGCTCCCCGGGGCCTTTTCAGGGACATTTTCCCCTGGCGGTGGCCCTTCAAAATGCAAGAGACGAGTCTGCGTTCCGGCGTCCGTGTCGATGCGGAGAGTGTTATCGTTTTCCCAGAAGATATGCACGTGTCCAGGGACGCGCATGACTGCTGCTGCGCCATAAGATTTGCATTGATTGCCGTCCGCCTCGTCCTTTTCCGGATCCCACGTGTTGGCTACGCGACGCCCTTCGGGGTTGAGGGGAACACTCGAGAAGTCGCCCTTGTCCGGAGTGATCATTCGAAAGCGCCAATCCTCGGTGACAATGGATACCCAATACCCGGTGAGATCAATTGGCGCGGCCACCTTAGGTGCGGGAGGAGTCGCAGGGAGCTGGGCGCCTCGGGCAGCCTGGGCGTCCATCAGAGCCGGCGCCGCAAGAGACAGTGCTGCCGCAACTACAAATGCTAGCGTGTTGCGGCTCCCTAAAATTCGGCAGTTCATTTTCCTCTCTCCAATAAAGACAATCTCACTGAACTGTTCCGCTCCACTCCCATCCATCGGATGGCCGGCGAATGCTATGGATGCTAATCCTGTGCTCGTCAGGATCGCGTCCTGTATTACCTGTAACGATCACGTGATCCCCCGGCTTAAGCGTGTCTCTCGCCACCTTCTCCCGGCTCAACTGACCAGCGCCGCCCCACTCGATTGACCACGTCTGCATCTTCCCTTGATCGTCAGGCGCCTCCACCTTGACGAACGAATGTGGATTGCGATACAGAAATTGCACCAAATTCCCTTCAAGCGTTATCGTCTTGTCCACAAAGTAGGTCGCCGCAAACGAGTGGTGGGCGAATGCCCGGCCGGCCCACAAGAACGCCACCGCACTCAGCAGGACAAGAATTTTGCGTTTCATGTTAATTCCTCCCGAGAGAAATCATGACAGCGGGCACTGGCACGACGCGCGGCTTTTCTACGCGAGCACCTTCCGCGCGTTTAATGTTTCTTGCTGAGGCTTCGATATACCGCCTCGACGAACATATCCGTCGTCCACGGGCCCGTGTTCGTGCCATATCGCGGATCGTAGTCCCTGGTCGGATGGGCGGCTTTCACTTGCTCCAGCGTCATACCTTTCTTAACCATATCTTGAATGCGGTCGCGAATAATGATCACCATTTCCTGGTAGTAGATAACGTCGGCCTGGTCGCACAGCCGTCCATGACCCGGAATCACGTACGTGCCGCCTTCCTCCTTCTCGGCGGGAATCGTGATCTGGTAGACAAGGCGATTCAACGCGTCGATGATTCCCTGGATGCTGCCGCCCTTTTCCAAGTCGATGACGGGATAGCCCGTCGTCGTGAAAATGTCGCCCGTGCTTACAACATCGGAGCGGCGAAAAAAAACGAGACTGTCTCCATCCGTATGCGCCGCCGGCTGATGAAGGATTTGAACCGCCTCGCCGTTAAAGAAAAGGTTCTTCTCATTTGTCGTGAATGTGTCGGTTGGCCAGGCGCCCTCGGGCGCGGGTGATTTCTTGCCGGTCGGGGCGCTCATCCTGTCAAGAATTGTTTGAAACGCGATCACTGTCGCGCCCTCTCCCGCGCTCGCACCGATGGTGCCAACCACATTGCCGCCTGCTATCGTGCTACCGCGTTTCGCGATGCTTTCATTGCCCCCCGTGGAAAAGCTATCGACGCTGGTATTTATGATGTAGCGAAATGGTTTGTCGGAAATCGTTCGAATCGCCGCGAAGACTTTGTCGCTCATGGGGGCGAGTCCCGTATCCACCAGCAGTATTCCTTCCTTGCCCGCCTGCACGGTGATGTTGCCGCCCGCGCCTGCCAACATATAGACGTTTCCCTGCACGGGCAGGACGTGGATTTCCGCGTCATCGCCGTTCCGGGTTTGCGGGGGGCCGTTCTGATTCATCTGAGCGCGAGAGAGCTTCCCCAAGCCCGCCGTTCCGAGGACGACAATGACGACGAGCACGAATATTCTCTTTACCATGAATCGCTCCAAGCTCCGTTACACGGTGCTGTCATCTGTCCACGTGTCTTCCCGCTGGGCGCGGCAGCGTTTTCATATTTTTCAATTTCAATTTATATTCCGGAAACATGGTCTCCGCGCCTCCCCGTGTGGCTTCTGGAGGTATGCCATACGCAGCCGGAAACTCGTTCAGAAATGTGTTCGTCCCCGGCAAGTGATGAGGCACAACGCCCTGAGGCCGATCGGTTTCGTCTACAGCTTCGCAGGGATACGGCGCAATCTCTTGCTGCGGCGCGTAAACGAAATCTGTACTGCGGACAAAAGGTTCGGTCAGATACACCGGATCATGCACAAGGATAACAACCGTCAAGTAGTTGCCGTGCCGCAACAATCGGGTGGTTACAGTGGCTTTGTCGCTTCGGGGAACGCCGTTTCGCCGAATCCAGCCTTCCTTGAGGTGGTCGGTCGTGACGGTGAGGATGTCTCCTTCCCATTTTCCCGTCGAGAAGCCCTGCCATGTGTGAGGCGCATAGTCGGGAGGATGCGGCCGTCCATCCATATAGATCGTTTGCTCGGGGGCCTGCCAGGAGATGTGCGTGTGGTACGCAACAAGCCTCTGCGTATCCCTGTCCATTTCCTTCCAGATTCGGAGCAACGCTGGCCCACGCCACGCATAGTCGGACGGGTGTGGCCTGCACTGATTCTCGGGTAGCTCCAGAAGGGTCGCCGCCCAGCTATCCGCTCTCAGACGAGCCGCGTCATTGATCGGCAGTCCAAGGTAATCGCCAATTTCCGGACCCGGGATGCGTTCAGGCTCGTCCTCGTGAAACCTGTTTTCCCATTCCCCGGTCGGATCCATTTGCGCAATTGCCGGGACACTAAGCAGCACCACAAACAGAACCGAAAAACCTAAAAAGTTGTATCGGTTGACGTTGCCCATATCACGCTCCTGGGAAGACGCAACGCAAAGGAATAAGCCCGAGAATGAGTCCTGGAAGCTGCACCCAAGCAAGCTCCACGAACCATCAGGTCTCGTATATTTATTGAAATACTACCACCCTAAGCCCAAGCATAGTAAATCGACGGCCCGCGCGCTTGCACAAATTTCACCTGAATCAACAGAATCATGACCTTGTGACCGCAAAGCCGGGGAATTGCATCAGACCAAGGCAGGCCGCTTGGCATATAGGCCAACGGAGTAACTCGTCGTTTAGGTGCGGAACGGCGCGCACCGATCCAGAACCCAACTCAAAGTCATTATTCTGTTTAGGAAGGTGTGTTTTCTGCAAGCCACGCGATTCCACGATGAATTAGCATCCCGCCAATCATCAATAACCCTACTCCTTGGAAACGAGGTTCTTTTTGGGAGTGAGATGGGTGAAATGAAGCCGAACATTATTCTCCGCTCGCCATTTAATTTGTCTCCAACTTTCGGTTGGCGATTGCTGTGAAGAGAATTGTGGGAAGCGATGCGAATGGCTTAGCGCACACGAGCGGGCGCGTTAGAAAAAGACATTATCGACACGAAAAACGAAGTTGGACCAAGCAGGCGAGTCTACCCCAGGGTCAAGACAATCTGTATTTGACTTTAGTGGAGGGGGCAAAAATGAGCCGAAACTTCAAAGTTAACGAAAGGGCCCTTCAGTGCGTCTTGAGCATATTTATCCTTCTCGCAGCCGCCGGCGTAAGTCGGCTGGAAGCGCAGACCAACGTTAACGCGTTCATCCAAGGTACCGTGATGGATCCCTCGGGTGGGGTTCTACCGGGCGCAACGGTCCAGGTGAAGAACATCGGAACGGGTCTTGCGCGATCGGCGGTCACCGATAGCCAAGGACGATACACCGCGACGGATCTGCAGATTGGGGACTATGAGGTTCAAGCCGCGATCTCTGGATTTGGCACAGCCATCCGCAAGGGGATTACGTTAAGCGTTGGCAGTCAGCTCGTGGTGGACTTTACCCTGCAGGTGGGGTCAACACAACAGACCGTCACGGTCGAAGCCGACGTACCACAAGTGGAGACCACCTCTGCCGCGATATCGAACCTGGTCGACCAGACCCAGATGCGCGCGCTACCGTTGAATGGCCGCAACGTCGAACAATTGATCCTGTTGGCGCCAGGAGTTCAGCTTGTCACCATCGAGGCTTCGAATTCTTTTTTCGGCAGACAGAACAATTACTCGGTTGCCGGCGGAAGGGCCGAAGGACAAGTGTTCCTGCTGGACAACCAGGATATGCAGAATTTCTACGGCCACGGAATTGGTGCGAGTGGAATCGGCACGTCCTTAGGCGTCGAGGGAATCGCGGAGTTTCAGACTCTGACTAATACGTATAGCGCGCAGTTCGGCGGCAATGGCGCCGCGATCAACTCGGTGAGCAAAGGCGGTACGAACCTTTTTCACGGCTCGGCCTACGAATTTCTTCGCAATAGCGCTCTCGATGCGCGTTTTTTCTATGATCCGGCGCAGATACCTGAGTTTCGCCGGAACCAATTTGGCGGCAGCGTGGGAGGCCCCGTCAAGAGAGACAAGGCGTTCTTCTTCGCAAACTACGAAGGTCTGCGGCAGCTTTTCGGAGAAACTAAGATCGCCTTCATTCCCGACGCCAACAACCGCGTCAGCACCGCATCAAATCCATCGGTTGCGGCGGCTGTCAACAAGACGTTGAGTCTGTTCCCCGCGACAACACTGGTGAACGCTGCGACTGGGATCGTCAGTATCCCGGTTGTCGCCAATCAGATTGCCCATGAGAACTACGGTTTGGGGCGCTTCGACTATACTTTTTCTCAAAAGGACTCTCTGTTTGTTCGTTATGTCTCCGACCGCGGAGACTTTTTGGAACCATTTCCGAACACTGCTACTTCTCTCGCGTATTGGAATGAACAAACCATCAACGTGAACCAGTTTGCGACGATCGAGGAGAGGCACATCTTTTCACCCACCCTGATTAACACGGCGCGGTTCAGCTACTCGCGGCCCACCACCTCTGGAGTTACGTTGACCCACGCTCCCAACAACGCGATGAATTTCTACCCAGGGACAAACCGCCAGGATGCCCAGATCACTGTAACTGGTCTTTCCGCTCTTGGTCCTAACAACACGACTCCGTTTACGTTTGTCCAAAACAAGTTCACGGGAGGAGATGATTTTGTCTGGACGAAAGGCGGGCACACGATCTCGGTCGGTTTCTCAGTCCTGAGAAATCAGACCAATACCTTCGACCAGTTTCAAATCGGCGGAGTCTGGGCGTTCAACAGTTTGCAGCTATTCCTGTCCGGCCAATCCGCGTCGTTGGTGGGCACACTTCCGGACAACTTGGCGCCCGGGGGTATCCAAAATTATAACCGAGATACCCGCGCCACCGAGATCGCCCCATATTTCAATGATGAGTGGAAAATCTTGCGGAAATTAACGCTGAATTTCGGTCTGCGATACGACTTTTTAACCAACCCATACGAAGTTCACAACAACGCCTATAATTTGACGAATCCTCCGAACGGGGCGGCGTCAGGCGTCCCGAATCTCCTGGGTATTCCACAAATCTCGCATATTTTTACGGTTGGTAACCCTTCGAGATTTAATTTCGATCCGCGAATCGGTTTAGCCTATGATCCGTTCGGGGATCACAAGACTTCGATCCGCGCCGGCTTCGGGATCTTCCACGACGTAATCCAGGGGCGGTCGTATTTCCCTGGGATCTGGGACACGCCACCCGCTACTTTCGGTCAGCAGGTCAACCCAACCTATGGTGTCCCATTCTCGTCCGCCGCTGTTTCACTAAGAATCAATCCGGGGATGGACTCTCGGATGAACACCACACCTTTCATGACCCAGTGGAACTTAACGATACAGCATGACTTTGCCGGCAATGTCCTGTCCGTCGGTTATGTCGGATCCGCGGGCATCCACCTGATCGTACCTCTGGACCTGAATCCTGCTGTGCCAACAATCGCGAATGGCGTATACCAGTTCAGTACGCTCGTTGGCGGCAAAATTAAGCCGAATCCCCGCGTCAACACCGCATTTGGGCAACTCTACTTGATGGAACCTGCCGGACATTCTTCATACCATTCGCTGCAAGTGGGCTTCAGCCGCCACCTGAAGAAGAACCTCGAGGGTGGGGAATCCTACACGTATTCGCACTGCATCGACAATGGCTCCGCCACGTATGGTCAGGAAGGCCAAAACAACGGCGGAAATGTGAACCCGTACAACCTCGCGGCAGACCGCGGCAATTGCGGTTTTGATATCCGCCATGCATCAAGGACCAATCTTGTGTATTACTTGCCATTCCAGAGCAACGTGCTCGTCGCAGGCTGGCAGGCGAGCGCCATCTTGACCGCAACCACGGGTCCTTTCATTACACCCGCTACGGGATTTGACAGAGTCGGTATGCTTGACAACAACCGTCCTGACGTTGCTGCCAGCTGTACCAACCTAGTGCTGGGGAACACGCAACATTGGTTCAATGCATCATGCTTCGCTCTACCAGCGGTCGGAGTTCCAGGCACCGCCACCCGAACCAGCATCCCTGGTCCTCACCTCACGACGCTCGATTTTTCGGTGCTGAAAGACACGAAGATTGCGAGAGTCTCGGAGAACTTTAACATCCAGCTCCGGGCGGAATTCTTCAATCTTCTCAACCATGCTAACTACGGACTGCCGAACGCGAATGTCTTTTCGGCGAACGGCAACCCCAGCGCGTTGTACGGTTCAATTACGACTGCCGTGGGAACTGCCCGCCAGATCCAGTTCGGACTGAAATTGTTGTTCTGATCTGTCGCGGCTTGCGGAGACATCAATGCTTGTATTGGACCGCCGATTAGCAATACGTTAGGAAGCCGGAGGATACCCACTCAATGGCTGCTTCACAAGTGCAGGACACTTCCTACGAATGGAAAGCCGTGACGCTGCTGGGACTGGGATTCGGGCTCGTGGGCCTGGATCGCTGGATCATCGCTCCGTTGTTTCCGTTCATGATGAAGGATCTCCACTTGAGCTATCAGGACCTTGGAAACCTGGTTGGCATCCTGGGCGTGTGCTGGGGTGTTTTCGCCGCAGTGATGGGTGGAGTCTCCGACAAAATCGGGCGCCGCAAGGTCCTCATCCCAGCGATCTTCGCGTTCTCCCTTCTTTCAGGTTTGTCGGGATTGGCGACCGGATTCGTGAGCCTTATTCTGATTCGAGCCGTCATGGGGTTAACGGAAGGCTCTTATTGCCCGACGAGTTTCGCCGCGACGAATGAAGCGTCCGAACCAAAGCGGCGCGGATTCAACCTTGGCGTTCAGCAGTGCACGTTCGCGCTCTTCGGTCTTGGCGTCGGACCCATCCTCGCGACCCAACTCATGTCCATTGTTCCCTCGTGGCGTTGGGTTTTCTGGATCGTGGCGATCCCCGGTCTGATTGTGGGCGCGCTCATGTACTGGGTCATTCGTGATGTGGCTCCCGCGAAAGCCCAGCCCGGGGCTTCGGAGCACGCCCATTGGGCAGAAATCTTTCGTAGCCGCAACATTGCCCTGTCCATGGGCGCCTTGTTGTGCGCCATGACAGGCGTCTTTGTCCTGAGCGCCATGCTGCCCAACTATCTCGTCGACTATCTTCATTTGTCCGCCGCTCAAATGGGTTTTGTAATGT
>Ga0137412_10001510_pt1 | contig 18203 bp, 16 predicted proteins | sample CZODoug2_1_16fun_FD_122160 | JGI IMG/M metagenome (GOLD analysis project Ga0137412, IMG submission 122160) | Vadose zone soil fungal communities from Angelo Coast Range Reserve, California, USA - CZODoug2_1_16fungal (Hybrid Assembly) | ecosystem: Environmental > Terrestrial > Soil > Vadose zone...
TCCCGCTCAGATTGCAGCAATCAATCAGGCGCTTACGCCTGGCGACGAGCAGGTGACGCGGGCCCGCGCCATTCTCGCCGAGAACGCCAAGGGCGTAGGCACGATCGGCGGCCAGATGATCGACGAGGCGGTCGCACGCAAGGCACGTCGCACGCTGGCGGCCGCAGGCCTCGCGAACTGACCGCGCCGCGAACGTTTCATCTCAAACCGAGAGTTCACCGAAGGAGAGACCCGTGCACAGCATATTACCTGCTTACAAAGCCGTTGGCGAACGTCGCTATCGCGAGACCTCGGGACTTTACTGGGAGGATTTCGAGCCCGGCGACGTCTTCGAGCATCGTCCAGGCCGCACCGTGCTCGACACCGACAATGTCTATTTCACGTTGCTTACGCTGAACGTGCAGCAGGTGCACTTCGACGCCGCCTATGCCGCCAAGACCGAGTGGAAGAAAATGCTGGTCGATTCCACCTTTACGCTCGCGTTGCTCACCGGCATGAGCGTTCGCACCGTCAGCGCCAAGGTCGTCGCCAACCTCGGCTGGGACAAAGTCAAAGCAACCCACCCGGTGTTCGCCGGCGACACGCTCTATGCCGAGAGCACCGTGCTGCACAAACGCGAGTCCAAGAGCCGGCCGACGCAGGGCATCGTCACCGTGTCGACGCGCGGCATCAACCAGGACGGTTTCGAGGTGATGAGTTTCGAGCGCACCATGCTCGTATATCGCCGCGGACACTCTCCCGAAGAAGCCGCCAATTATTGATGATTGATGTCTCTGGCTGCAGATGAAGGGCATACGACAATGGATATCGCTTCACTCTATCAATCCAAGCTGACCACACCTGATGCGGCGGTCGCGACGATCCCGTCAGGCACCAGACTGTCGATGGGCATGGCGATGGCGGAGCCGCCAGCGCTGTTGCAAGCCCTGGCGAAGCGTGCCGCGATGGGTGATATCGACAACCTCAAGGTCTACTACTTCGAGGCCACCAGCATCGCGGGCGAAACAATTCTGCGTTACGAGCTGAATGATCGCATCCGTCCCTATTGCATGTTTGTCACGGCTGTCGAACGCAAGCTGATCAAGCGTGGCCTGGACGACGGTGGCCGCAAGGTGATCAATTATGTACCCAACAATTTTCACCAGGCACCTCGGCTGCTGATCGACGAGATCGGAATCGACACCTTTGTCGTCACGGTCTCGCCGATGGACCGGCACGGCTATTTCAGCTTCGGCATCGGCAACGATTACTCCACCAAGGTTGCGCGCGCGGCCAAGCGACTGATCGTCGAGGTCAATAGCAACATGCCGCGTGTCTCAGGCGCCGGAGCCGAGTTACATGTTTCGGAGGTCGACGCGATCGTCGAGAACCACGTGCCGCTGCTGGAACTGCCGGTCCGCGGACCGGCGCCGGAAGACGAAATCATCGGCCGCACCATTGCGGCGCTGGTGCCCGACGGCGCCTGCCTGCAGATGGGTGTCGGAACGCTGCCGAACCTGGTGTGCGCCGAATTGAAGGATCGCAACGACCTCGGAATCCATACCGAGGCGCTAAACTCCGGCTTGGTCGATCTGGTCCGCGCCGGGGTCGTTACCAACCGGCGCAAAACCCTGGACCGCGGCAAGACGGTCTTCGCCTTCGCCATGGGCCAGAAGGCGATGTACGATTTCCTGAACGATAATCCTTCCGTCACGAGTCGGCCGGTCGACTACGTCAATGATCCGCGCGTCATCGCACAGAACGACAACGTCGTCTCGATCAACGCCACCATCCAGATCGATCTCACCGGCGCCTGCAACTCCGAGCATATGCTTGGCCATCAATACAGTGCGTCGGGAGGTCAACTCGATTTCGTGCGCGGCGCCTTCGCCTCGAGGGGCGGACGATCGATCATCGCCGCCCGTTCGACCGCCGCCAAGGGCAAGATTTCGCGCATCGTGGCGCGACTTGACGGCCCGGTCACGACGCCGCGTATCGATACCCACTATATTGTCACCGAATTCGGATCGGCCAATATGAAAGGATTGTCGTCGACCGAGCGAGCGCAAGCCCTGATCACGCTCGCCCATCCGCAGTTCCGCGACGAACTCACCACCTCCGCGAAATCAATGCACCTGATCTGAGGAAAACATCATGGCAAGAACCGTTGCCGACCAAATGGTCGATACCCTCGCGGCTGCCGGCGTCGAACGCATCTATGGCATCGTCGGTGACAGCCTCAATGGCTTCACCGATTCGTTGCGTCGCCACGGCGGCATCGACTGGCTGCATGTCCGTCATGAAGAGGTGGCCGCCTTCGCCGCCGGCGCCGACGCGCATGTCACCGGCCGCCTCGCGGTCTGTGCCGGCAGCTGCGGACCGGGCAATCTTCATCTCATCAACGGCCTGTTCGACTGCCACCGCTCGCGGGTGCCGGTGGTTGCCATCGCGGCCCATATCCCCTCCGCCGAGATCGGTTCCGGATATTTCCAGGAAACTCACCCCGAGCAGCTGTTCCGCGAGTGCTCAAGCTATTGCGAACTGGTGTCGACCCCGGCGCAGATGCCGCGCGCATTGGAGATCGCGGTTCGGCGCGCGATTGCCGAGCGCTGCGTATCGGTGATCGTCATCCCGGGCGACGTGGCGCTGAAACCGGCGTCCGAAGCACCGGCCTCCAAGCCACGCGGCCTGCTTCTGCAACACCCTGCGGTGACGCCTCCGGCCGAGGCGGTGGAGCGGCTCGCGGCGCTGCTCAATGACGCAAGCCGCGTGACACTGCTCTGCGGCAGCGGCTGCGAGGGCGCGCATGACGAGGTGGTCCGGCTCGCCGGCGTACTCAAGGCGCCGATCGTACATGCCATGCGCGGGAAGGAACACATCGAGTGGGATAATCCGTTCGATGTCGGCATGACCGGCCTGATCGGTTTCTCGTCCGGCTACAACGCCATGGAAGCCTGCGATGCCCTGCTGATGCTCGGCACCGACTTTCCGTATCGCCAGTTTTACCCGACCCAGGCCCGAATTGCACAGGTCGATGTGCGCGCCGAGGCGATCAGCCGACGAACGTCGGTCGACCTTGGCCTGATCGGCGACGTTCGTTCCACGCTGGCCGCGCTGCTTCCGCAACTCGCGGCCAAGACCGACGGCAGTCATCTCAGCAAATGCGTCGCCGATTACAAAAGTGCGCGGAAGGGGCTGGACGAACTCGCCACTGGAAAGCCCGGCGGCCAGCTTCATCCGCAGCATGTGGCGCGCGTGCTGAGCGAACTGGCGACGGAGGACGCAATCTTCACCTGTGACGTCGGCTTGCCGACGGTATGGGCCGCACGCTATCTCGCCATGAACGGCAAACGACGTCTGCTCGGCTCGTTCTGGCATGGCTCTATGGCCAATGCGATGGCCCAGGCGATCGGCGCTCAGGCCGCGCAGCCGGCGCGGCAGGTTGTGTCGCTGTCGGGCGATGGCGGCTTCACCATGCTGATGGGCGATCTGCTGTCGCTGAAGCAGCTCAAATTGCCGGTGAAGGTCATCGTGTTCAACAACGGCTCGCTCGGCTTCATCGAGCTGGAGCAGAAGTCGTCTGGATTCCTCGACACCGGCACCGAGCTCGAGAACCCGGACTTTGCGGCAATGGCCAAGGCGATTGGCATTCACGGCATCCGCATTGAGGATCCAGCAGAGCTCGGGACCAAGCTCGCAGAAGCGCTGGCCCATCCCGGTCCGGTACTGATCGACGCAGTCGTCAATCGCATGGAGTTGGCGATGCCGCCGAAGGTAACGACGGAGATGGCCAAGGGCTTTACGCTGTATATGCTGAAAGCCGTCCTGAACGGCCGGGCCGATGAAGTGATCGAACTCGCCCGTTCCAACCTGCTACGCTGATCAGCTATCACGGCATTGATCGATCTTATGCGATATCGACCAATGCGATGCTTTCCTCGAACTTTGAGCGCATGACCGGCAAGTTCGAAAATGGATATAATATCGCGATCGCCTCACCGGCTACGCCGCACTTACAACTGATCCTCGGGAAACATATATCGACTCCATTTCTTTTCGAGCTTTAAATGCTAAATGTCCCTCGTCGGCAGCGACATCTTGCCAAGTCAACGATTGGTCTTTTTGTACAGGCCGAACAATCTTGAGTTTGTGTGCCAGCCCCAATGGCAAGCCGCCCTGAGCCAGCGATCGTTGCGCCGGAACGAGTTTACCGAACACTGTGTAACCGCCTTCTCCGTCCAACATTTCACCCGGCGCTAGATCTCGCTTAGCCGTTGCGACAACATCGGCATTGAAGCATGTCGCCACGCCGGTCGATTCGTGACGCAGCCCGACGGAGGCGACGGAAATTCCGAGCTCCAGCCCGATCATGTGCCAGCGTCGATACATACTCATATAGCGCCCGCTCTGATCGGTGACGACGCTGTATTCTTTGAAACAGCGGCGAATGTAATCAGTGTCCGCCTCGATGCAGACCCAGACCCCCTTGCGAATATCATAAGGAATCTGTGATCCATCAGGCCTCAGGCACGATATCACTTCGACCAGTCCCTTGCGATCGAGCACGCCGCCTTCAGTTTTCGGCCGCATCAAATCCGGGATGTCATCGACCGAACCTGGCGGAAAGCTGAGGCCGGCGTCAGGGGCTTCCAGTCCGGTCGCATTCGCGATTGCAGCGCTTTCGATGGCAGGCTTAGATCCGTCGAGGAAGGCATTGAACATCTTGGGATTAAGTCCGCCCACCTTGGCCTGTTCTGCCGTCAAGCCCCAATGGGTCCAGACCGTGTCGGGCGTGGATTCTCGATAGTGCGGCAGCCATTTGTGCCCACGACCAGCGGCGATAACCGGAAAGCCGGCGGTGTGCGCCCAGTCCACCAGTTCGCAGGCAAGAGCCGGTTGATCGCCATAGGCAAGACTGTAAATAACCCCAGCCTGGCGAGCCTTGTGAGCGAGCAGCGGGCCGCAGAACGCGTCGGCCTCCACCGTCACGTTGATAACGTGCTTCCCATGACTGAAGGCTGCCAGGGCATGCTCCACTGCTGCAGGCGGATTACCCGTGCATTCGATGATGATCTCGACTCCCGGATGCGAAACCAACGCTTGCCAATCGTCACTGACATGCGTTCCTGCGGTCCTCAGGGCATCGTCGAGGGAGGAAGCTGACGAGCGCTCCTTCGACCAGCCCACACGCTCGAGATTACCTCGTGCGGCGGCCGGGGACAGATCCGCAATCCCGACCAGATGAACCCCGGGCGTGCGCGGCACTTGCGCCAAATACATGGACCCGAACTTTCCGGCGCCTATTAGTCCCACGCGCAGAGGCCGACCGGATGCCTCGCGTTCGCGCAGTTTGCTGTAAAGGTTCATGGTCGTTCTCCTAACAAGCGAATTTGCCGGTCGTGTCTTTCAGGCCGGCGGCATTACCAAGAAATCGAAGTCACATCCTTCCGACGCTTGGAGGACGGAGCGGCGATAAAGCGCGCGATAGCCTCGTGTGGGTGCGGTTGGCGACTGAAAGCCCTCAAGACGTTGTCTGATTTCGTCCTCGTCAACGAGAAGATCGATCCGTTTCGATGCCACCGACAGCCGAATGCGATCGCCATTACGGACAACGGCAAGCGGTCCTCCGACTGCAGCCTCGGGTGCGACGTGAAGGACAATGGTGCCAAACGCCGTGCCCGACATGCGAGCATCGGAAATACGGATCATGTCCTTGATGCCTGCCTGTGCCAATTTCTTCGGAATCGGAAGATAGCCAGCCTCCGGCATGCCGGCGGCGTGAGGGCCGGCATTCTTCAGAACGAGGATATCATTCGGTTGAACGTCGAGATCGGGATCATCAATCCGCAAGCTCAGGTCATCAAGTCCTTCGAAGACCACAGCGCGGCCCTCAGTCTCGAACAAAGCCGGCGTCGCCGCAGCGCGCTTGAAGATAGCCCCGTCAGGCGCCAAACTGCCCTGAAGCGCGATCAAGCCACCGACTTTGGATACCGGATCGTCAGACGATCGGACGACCGTTCTGTCGATCCAATCGATCGGCTCCTCTAGTCTATCACGGAGCGACTGCCCGTTCACATCGATCGTATCAAGATGAAGAAGCGGCTTAAGCTCGCGCAAGACGGCGCCGACGCCGCCGGCAGCGAAGAAGTCCTCCATATAGCCCTCTCCCACGGGCTTGAGGTCCACTAACACCGGCGTTTCATCAGAAATCTCGTTGATGCGATTCATCGGAATCCGGATTCCGAGGCGCCCCGCGATCGCAGTCAGATGCACGACAGCGTTGGTAGATCCGCCCAGCGCCATCAGGACGCGAAAGGCGTTCTCGACGGATTGGCGCGTGATGATCTCCGAGGGCAAGATCGGTCGATGAATCAGCCGCACCGCCGTTCGCCCGCTCTCTTCAGCGGCGACCAGGCGATCGGAATGAACGGCGGGGATTGCGGCCGTACCAGGCAGCGCCATACCTAACGTTTCGGCGATGCACGCCATCGTACTTGCCGTGCCCATGACCGCGCACGTCCCGGCCGTGACCGACAGCCGGCCTTCGACTATTTCGATTTCGTTTCTCTCGATCGTCCCCGCGCGATACTTCCCCCAGAAACCACGGCAGTCGGTGCAGGCGCCGAGACGCACGCCGCGGTGCCGGCCCGTCGACATCGGCCCCGTCACAAGTTGAACGGCCGGAACCTGAGCTGACGCGGCCCCCATCAGCTGCGCCGGGACCGTCTTGTCGCAGCCGCCGATCAACACAACCGCATCCATCGGCTGGGCACGAACCATCTCCTCGGTGTCCATCGCCATGAGGTTGCGGTACATCATGCTTGTTGGGCTTAGAAATACTTCGCCAAGCGATATGGTCGGAAACGGAAGAGGAAGCGCTCCTTCCGCGAGCACACCGCGCGACACCGCTTCTACCAGATCTGGCATATAGCGATGGCAGTTGTTGAAACCCGACGGTGTCATCGCGATGCCGACGACGGGCTTATCGAGAAGCTGCGGCGATATCCCGGTCGAACGCGCAAAAGAGCGGCGCAAGAACCGCGCGAAGTCGCGATCTCCGTAGTTTGTCAGTCCGCGTCCGAGACCTTGGGATTCAACCATGTTCCGCCTCTCGCTCCGATAATTGTGCATCCCGAAACCGGACATCGAGCAGATCTTCGAAAAGCCGGATCATGGCGCCCTTGTCTTCGTCGCCGTGCCCCTTGAGCAATGCTTGCTGGTAGGTCGCCGTGGCAGCCGCCAGGACAGGAAGCGGAATGCCGAGATTGGCAGAGATCTCAGCCGCACTGACAAGATCCTTGTACGCCGCCTTCATTGGATAGCCCGACTTGAAATCGCCCTTGAGGACACGCGGGACGAAGAACTCCGATGCGTAGCTGCGACCCGTACCGCTGTTGACGACGTCGGCGACATTCGCCGGATCGAGACCGAGCTTGACCGCCATTGGTAAAATCTCGGCGAGGGCCGCCGCGTTAATGTCGAACAGAAGCTGATTGATCAACTTTGTGAGCTGGCCGCTTCCTGATGGCCCCATAAAGAGAATCTTGCTGCCGATAAGTTCGAGATGGGGTCTTACGGCCTCGAACGTCTTAAGCTGCCCTCCGCACATGACAGTCAACGTGCCATCCTTGGCGCGCGCCTCCATGCCGGAAACTGGCGCATCGAGAAAGGCGATCCCTCGCGCTTCGAGCGTCTGCCCAATTTCCGTGGTCGCACTGTAGGTGATCGTACTGAGATCAACGACGGTCTGCCCGGCCTTCAGGTGTCCGGCAAGCCCTCCGTCTCCGAGGAGAACACTCTTTACAACGGCAGCGCTGGGGAGGCAGAGGAAGATGATGTCGGCACTTGAAAGCTCGCTAAGATTGGCCGTCGCACGCGCGCCGGAAGCTCGAAATTCCGCAAAGGCGTCGGCTTTCACATCGCAGACGATCAAATCGTTGCCGCCGCTTAGAAGATTATGCGCGATATGCCGGCCCATTTGCCCGAGGCCGGAAAATCCGATCTTCATATGCCGCATTCTCCTGAGATCATTCGAACGGTCTGCCGGGTTTATTCGTCTGTCAGTCCATTGCTACGCGACTTGGATCGCCACGGCGATCCGCGGATGACGATGGCTGTCATCGCGGGAGGGAATGCTCGGATACACGGTTCCATAGCTAGTGGCGCAAGCTCGCATAGTAAGCGGCTATGAAATCGAGCTGTTCGGCCCGGCTTCCGCTCCCAACCACAATCTTGGTGCCGAAATTGAGATATGGTTCGCTCTTGGCTTCGTACGGTGGCCATTTCGGAAGATCCCCTCCATTGGGATCTCCGGTTTTGGCGAAATTCACCCATGCATTCTGCATTTGGGCAGAAACAAATATATCGCCGTCGTTGAACGGCTTACGTTTGCCTTTGTGTTCGGCATCCAGAGTGCCGAAAACGTACTGCAGTTCATCGCCATGCGTCGGTTCGGCAGTCGTTCCATTGCGCCCGCGCGTAAAAAGATAACGGTAAGTCTTTGGCTGCCTGGCGGTGGCGAACCTCAGCAAATCGCGCGTGCCGTAATTGAACTGTGTATCACCGAAGAGCAGATCGATTTGCCTGCGGACATCACCATCGCTTTCCACCGGATAAACAACTTCGGCCTTGTCGGCCGCATTCGGGAAATTCCTGGCCAAATAGTTTTTATAGGCCGCTTGGGTATCGATCGAAATGTTACCCGCCAACGCGGCGCCCTCATTGGCGTTGCTGCCGACGATGAGAGGGATGGCTCTGAATTCGCCGTTGGAGAAGGCGACGTAGTCTGCCCTTGGGATCACATAGCCGTCGACAATCGTCCCTAGAATTCGCCTGGCGGTCACGTCGCGCTCGGGCTTTAACAGCTCCTTCAAGCGCTGGACCAAAGCGTTGGAGGTCATGGCACGTAGATCTTCAATCTTCTCTCCGATTTGGAGGCCGAATGCTTCCGCTTCATTGAGGTTGCTCATCGGTCGCATCGCACCGACGCTTTCAAGGACGGCTTGCTGAAAAAGGCCGTCTGCCAAGGGCGATGTCATCAACGCTTCGATCGACATGGCGCCCGCGGACTGGCCGAACACGGTCACACGATTTGGATCCCCACCAAACGCTACGACGTTTCGTTTCACCCACTGAAGGGCAGCCACCTGATCCATCAGGCCATAGTTGCCGGACGCGTTGCTCGGCGACTCCGCGGTGAGTGCGGGATGAGCCATGAAACCGAAGAGACCCATCCGGTAATTCAAAGTCACGAGGACAACACCGTGGCCAGCAAGCGACATTCCCTCATAGGACGGGTGCGATCCTGAGCCGCTGATGAAACCTCCCCCATAGATCCACACCATGACTGGCAAGGCTTCTCTCGTCTGTTTGGCGGGTGTCCACACATTCAGGGTTAGACAATCTTCACTTTGTCCCGTGCCGCGTAACTCGGGGTAATACGAAGGCTGGACGCAGTCAGGGCCAAACGTCGATCCATCGCGCACGCCCTGCCAAGCCGGGGCCGGTCGTGGGGCGCGCCACCGCAGATCCCCGATAGGCGCAGCCGCATAAGGGATGCCGCGGAAGGCTCGGATCTCGTTGCCGTTGCCGGACACAAGGCCGCTCTCCGTGCGCACCGTCAGAGCAATATTCTGCGCGATCGCCGGCGACGATCCTGCGATCGCCCAAACTACTGTGATCGCAATAGCCATCCGGTACATGTTTTTTCCAGATTTAAGTTACATCGGGCTCTTCGTCGGCAAATCCCTGCTCGGAAATTAATCCAGCCGCACCGCGAACGTTTCACCCAGCGACGACGGCGGGAAAGCGGTCATGACACCGGGATCATGACCGGGAATAATAAGCGCCCGGCTTGACGCCAGCTTCCGCAGCTTGCCATACCCCTCGAGCAGCTCGGCGACGTTGGCGACGAGCGGGAAGACCTCATTCCTGTCGAGGTGGCGCGCGTAATGGCAAGCATCGGACGCAAGCACAAGCCATCCGCCACGGGTCGCGACTCGGACGAATTGCAGTCCCGCCGTATGTCCCGGCGCCAGATGCACGCTGATTCCTGGCGCAATCTCATCGTCACCATCGTGAAATTCCACCCTGCCGCGAAATACGTTTCTCACCAGGGCCACTACGTCCTCGGGCTCATAGGCCGCACACAGGCAGCGGTGCCGCATCATACGACCCGTTGCGAATGCGACCTCCCGATCCTGCACATGAAAGGTTGCTTTTGGGAACAGTGCGTAGTTGCCGACATGATCGTAGTGCAAATGAGTGACGATGACATCGCTCACATCGGCGGCGTCGACTCCAAGTGCCTTGAGGCCGTCGCTCGGACAGCGCAGAAATGTGCGCCCACGCTTGACGGCAATCTCTCGATTGAATCCCATGTCGACAACAATTGTCCGACGTTCCGAGCGGATAAGCCAAACGAAGTAATCCATATCCACGAGCCCCTCATGAGGATCGGCTCCGAGAAATATCTCTGTCGGTTGGCGCCCCGTCAGCTCGGCATATTTAATCGCATGGACTTGGTAGTGGGATACGCTTGGCGCCGCCTCGCATTGCCCGGCCACGATAGGACGCATCATGCCTGCTCCTTAATCGCTGCGAGTGTGGAAGCGCCCCGCGCGAAACGACTCCACTCGGTTGCACGACGACCGGTCTGCCGTATGATAACTACGCTAAGAGACGCGAATAACCCGATTGCCGTCGTGTGGCGTGCAAGCGCCTGGTCCACTTTCATCCTCCCGACTGGCGGCACCGCGCAGCATCGCGAGAGCCTTGCTTTTAGACCCCTCTGGAAATGGGGGCAGCATTGTTCAGGGGAGGTTATCTCGTGAATACAATGCCGCAAAATCCCCGATCAGCATGGAGGCCATCGCAAGCGACGATGGCAGAGGTCCCCACTGGACAGTCGAGCACGGCGGCTCGCAGGCACCAGACGCCGGCCACTCTGGGCTGTTCTTTGGAATGATGAAAACAGGAAGCAGGTGTTGTACTTGAGACGACCAAGCGTTTTGGGACAACCAAGCTTTTCTAAGGCAACCAAGTCTTTTTAAGGCAACCAAGTCTTGGGTCAGGTCACGTTGCTTCCGTCGCGCCACTATCAAGAGGCCTATCCGCCTGCGACGACGCGAGCCGCAAAGCGGAGCTGCTCTCGACCACGACGTCCCCGGGAGCGAGACACTCGATCAACGCTCGTGCGACGATGGGCAGAGACCGGTATTCGCGAAATCCGAGCAAGAGCGAGCGTTTGGCCCAAGGCTCATCGAGATCCATGGCGGAAAACTCCTTCGTGCCGAGATACGGGATCACTGCCCCCTGGGGTAGAACCGCAACGCCCAGACCAGCCTCAACCATTCTCCGCACACCATCGAAGCCGAACACCTGCACTCGCATGCGAATAGGTGTCTCGTTGCGCGATGCTTCTTCAAGAACCCGAGCTTGAAGGGAGCTACCTTCCTGCAGACCGACGTGGTCGTATTTTGCCGTTTCCTCCAGGCGAATGCTGGTTCGCTCTGCGAGCGGATGTCCTTTCGGAACAATGAGCATCAGCGTGTCGCGGCGATAGACTCGCGTCTCGAGCTCGGTTTGCCCGATGTGGTCCGAGAATACGCCCATGTCAGCGAAGCCATCGCTCACCGCTTCGACGATCCGCTTGCTGGTATCTTCACGAAGTTCAATCCGCACTTCGGGAAAATGAGCGACATACGCGGCCAAATCTTCCGGCAGGAACTGCGTGACAGCGGAGGTGTTGGCCCACAAGCGTACGTGGCCCCGCGCCCCTTGGGAAAACTCGCTAAGCTCCGCCTCCATATCCTCTGCGATACGGGAAATTCGCTTGACGTAGCGGTAGAGAGCTTGACCGGCCGGCGTTGCTTCGACGCCGTCCCGCAGACGATAAAACAACGAGACCCCGAAGCGGGCCTCGAGATCGGACATGCGCTTGCTTACCGCGGATGCAGCGATGTTATTTGCACGCGATGCTTGAGCTATGTTGCGGTGCTCCACAACAGAGGCAAACAGGCGTAAGGAGACGAGATCGAAATGGGTCACGGCGCTAGTATACCCGGCGGCGGTGGACTGCGCCAGAAGCGGCACTGCTTGCGGCCCGATTTCAGGCCTTGGCACGGTCGACAAAGCTGTTGTCAAACGTCTTGCTCAGGTCAATCGAAGCCCCCTTTACTTTCGCATCGAAGGCAGAAAGCACCTTCAACGCCGTCTCTCCGCCATCCGCCGGGATGCGTCCATCATGCTGGTAAAGCGGCATCACGTGACGCAGTGCTTCGATATAGAGAGCTTTGTCGCCGAGATGATAATCGGACGGAACGATATCGGCGATGCGCTCGGGTCCCTCCTTGACCATCCACTTCAGGCCCCGAACGAAGACGTCGACCATCGCCTGGACGGTCGTTGGGTTGCCCGTTGCGAACGCGGTCGGCATGTAGAGCGTGGCTGCCGGGTAATTTCCGCCGTAAACTTTTTTCGTTCCTGCCAGCGATCGCGTGTCGATGACAACGTCAATTGCGCCCATCTTTTCAAGCATGCTGATCGCCGGATCGTAATTGGATATTGCGTCAATTTCACCTTTTGAGGCTGCAGCGACGGCACTCGCAGCGGTCCCCACAGAAACGATGGACACTTCATCGGTCCGCAGTCCTGCTTGCACCAGCAGCCAATTGACCATGAAGTGGGCGCTGGAACCTGGAGCAGTGACACCGATCTTCAGACCGCGAAGGTCACCAGCGCTTCGATAGACGCGCCCTTTCGACTTGACCATGCCAAGAACAATTCCGGGGAATTGACCCAACATACAATAGGCCTTGATAGCTCGTCCCTGGGCTTGCATCTGAACCGTGTGGTCGTAGGCGCCCGCTGTCATGTCGACGCTACCGCCAATTAACGACTGCAGACTCCGTGCCCCACTGCCGAAATCCAGTATCTCGACATCAAGACCAGCTTCCTTGAAATAGCCAAGCTGTTCCACGACCGTGACGGGAAGATAGTAAAACTGGTTCTTTCCACCAACAGACAACTTGAGACTTGGCTTTTCGATTGTCGCCGCAAAGGACACGCGGCCTCTCGTGAGAATTGCAGCGGAAGCAATCAGGCCAATAGTCTTGCGACGGCTAATCATCTCTTCCTCCGTTTACCCTTGGGCGTTCAAGGTCGTGGTCTGTTGCGGGCGCCAGACCAGAAGTCGCTTTTCGATCAGAGTCACGACAGCGTCGATCGCGATTACGAACGCGGTCAGAATGAGCATGCCGGAGAAAACACCGTTGGTGTCGAATACACCTTCCGATTGAGCAATGCGGTAACCCAGCCCTGCGGATGCGCCAAGATATTCACCGACGACGGCACCGACGAGAGCGAAACCGACGGCCGTGTGCAAACTGGAAAACAACCAGGTGAGCGCGGACGGCAGATAGACAGTCCGCAGCAGCTGATTACGGTTGGCCCCGAGAACGCGCGAATTGTTGAGGATTACCAAATTGACTTCTTTCACCCCCTGATAAACGTTGAAGAAAACAACGAAGAAGACCAGGGTGACACCCAACGCCACCTTCGACCAAATACCGAGGCCGAGCCAAAGCGCAAAGATGGGTGCGAGTACCACGCGAGGAATCGCGTTCGCGGCCTTGATAAACGGATCGAATATTGCAGACAGGAGCGGCGCGCGGGCGAACCAGAACCCGATAACGACGCCGCCGAACGTGCCTATGGCGAAAGCGAGCAGTGTCTCGATCAGAGTAATCCAAAGATGGATGTAGATCTGGCCCGAGGCGAAGTCGGCCCAGGTGCGAGCGATAATCTCTTTCGGGCTGCCGAAGAAAAATGGATCAAGGATATTGTGATCCGTCAAAAACTGCCAAGCGGCGAAAAAGCCAGCGAGCACGACGAATTGCCAAAGCAGAAGTGAAGGGCGACCGGGCAAGTTGCCGTCGCGGCCGACGAAAAACTCCTTGATCGCGGTCATCGGCGCGCACTCCGCTTGCCGTAAGTCTTCAGAACTTCTTCCTTCAGCGTTGCCCAGATCGCCTTGTGAACATCGAGAAATCCCGACGTCAGTCGGATCTCGGAGACGTCGCGGGGACGTGGCAGGTCGATCGAAAACTCCCCGACGATGCAGGAAGCTGGACCAGCAGACAGCACAACGACACGATCCGACATCGAGATTGCTTCCTCCAGATCGTGGGTGACAAAGATCACCGCCTTGCGGTCAGCTGCCCAGAGGTCGAGCAACTCGTTTTCCATCAACTGACGGGTCTGAATGTCGAGAGCACTGAAAGGCTCATCCATCAAAATGATCTTGGGATCGGTGATGAGCGTTTGCGCCAGCGCCACGCGCTTGCGCTGACCACCTGACAATTGGTGCGGGTAGTGATCATGGAACTGCCCCAAGCCGACCGTTTCGAGCCACCAAGCGGCGCGATCCTTTGCCGTCGCCACGTCAACGCCGCGATATTCCAGACCGAGCATCACGTTCTGAACAGTGGTTCGCCACGGCATTAGCGCTTCGGACTGGAAGAGATATCCGGATTGAGGATTCATTCCGCCTACCAAAGGCGCCCCGAAAATGGACGCTGATCCCTTGGAAGGTTTTATCAGACCCGCGGTGACATTGAGGATTGTCGACTTGCCACAGCCCGTCGGACCAACGACTGACACGAACTCACCGTCGGCGATATCGAGATTGATGTTCTGGACGGCGGTATAGGGTTTCGAGCCTGACGACCCCGAAAAGGTACAGGTTACGTCGCGTAGAGAGACCGCCGGCGCATCCGACCGCGGCCCATTTCGATCATCGATATCCTTGAGCGCGACGAGCATGCCCATCTTCTCCAATCAATAATTCGAAATTTCGATGAGATTGGAGTCGGGGTCGCGAAAGTAGACAGAGTTAATCGACCCCTTAGCCCCGGTGCGCGCAATCGGTCCCTGCTCGACCGCGACGTTACAAGCCTTCAGGTACGCGAGAACATCGCTGATCTGTGTTTCCGCGATCAAGCAGATGTCGACCGACCCGGGGGTGGGCCGGGCCGCTTTTGGCTCGAATTCATGGCCGTGCTGATGCAAGTTGATCTTCTGATGTCCGAAGGACAACGCCCTCCGTCCCCCGCCGAACGTCACGACCTCCATCGACAGCACGCGAGAATAGAACTCGCAGGTCGCATCCAGATCGGCGACGGTGAGAACCAAGTGATCGATGTGCGATATCTTCATGAGGGCTCCTCTCTGAGGAACCGCACCCAGTCATCGTCGCGGATTCAACGTGACGACATTCAGGCGGGGCGTTTCCAGTTCCTGCAAGATCAGCATCTTTGCGCGCTGCAGGATCGGAGTATCGCGAGCTGGCGAGCAGCGAAACTTGTCATTCGGAACGCCTGCCATCGCCATTGGATATGTCCAGTGCCGCCGCCCTGGCTTTAATCCAAAATTGCCGCCTGCCCATTGATGTGCAAGCAACGGGCGCCCTGCAGCGGGCTCTCGCCTGTCAAGCCCATTGTCGTGTTGATCCAAGCGGTTGGCAAATCGCGGCGATTCGAGCGGTTCTCCGGTGCGGAATGTCAATCGAGGGAACTTTCAGGCCGTCGCTTGTCAAACCCGGGCATGGTTGGCACGGCCAGATAATCGTCGCTTGCGCTCTCTCCATGTGAGGATAATTCCAACACCAACCGCAGCGGTACAGGGCACAAGAGCATGATTCTCGTCGAGGCGAGTATAAACGCCTCCTGCAACCGCGCCGACCAGAAATGACAAGCAGACAAGCCCGAGTGTGATCGCCTTGCCGCGATTGTCGTCCGGATTTCGGTTCAACAGCCAAAGGACCAGCCCTCCGGTCGCGGTCCGAAGATTGCCCGTGGTCATAGCCGAATTGAACGACCATGCTCCAATCACGTTCAAACTGCTGTTTTGGATGGCCGCTACAAACGAAATGATCGGCACGATCCAAGCGTCGGGAAGAAACTTCCCTGCAGCTATCAGTAGCAATAATACCGTAAGCTCGAAAACCTGACAGATAAGCGTCGCGCGAAATTCTCGTTTTTGCGACCGAACACCAACGAGATTTGCAATCGCGACACCTGCTATGAAGGCCGCGATGGGAGGAAGATGGCGTACTGCTTGTCCCCAATCTCCTCCAGACGCAAAAACCCCAAAGAAGACAACGTTTCCGGTTTGACCGTTCGCAAACACGTGGCCGTGCGCCAGATAGGAATAGGCATCGGTATATCCGCCCACGATGGCGAATACGCAGCCAATGATCAGTAGCCGCTGCACGTCGGAAGCATCCGGCGCGGAGGAGTCGGAGACTTCTCGATGATGGGTCTCTTGGTTCGTCATCGACGATCTCGCTTGCATGGGACAACATCGATCCTAGTGATCGAAGAGACGGGCTCAAGGCCGAATTGATGGCGTCTGCGTGCTTATCATCAGGCTTTCGTCGTAAGCAACCGAAGGCAAGCCTCACCATTCCTGGGCCAAGCAGTGCGGATCACCAGAGAAAGATTCGATGGCACGCATCTGATCATCGCCGAAAAGTATCAAGATCGCCTGTGCCGCGTATTGGCTCCCCCCTCTCTTCACTCCCAATTATTCCAGTGTCGACGCGCGCGGCGGACGCCAAAAGCACCACCCTGCATCACGCGTTCAACAATTCTCACAAGCGAACAAACTGGAGTGAAAAACGACGGTAACATCTAGGTTAACGCGTCTTCGATGATCACAGCAGAAAATTCTCAAGACCATTCGCGGCCCAACAATTGTCTGGGCATCCGGACAACAGGCGCCCCGTCGCGGATACAGTCAGCCCCGATGCCCGCGGTAGTTGCCTCGTTGCAGCTGCCGCAGAAAAACAAAACAAGGAGTCCGATCGATGACGAAACTACGGATCCTAGCGGCGATGGCCGTTAGCGTGATCACTGGAGCGTTCGGCGGAGATACCGCGCAAGCCCAACCTGTCGCGCCGCCGCCGCAAGCGCATAATGTGGTGCTAGTGCACGGTGCGTGGGCGGACGGCTCCAGCTGGGCTGAAGTCATTTCGCGCCTTCAGGCGGCAGGCCTGAAGGTCACAGCGGTGCAAAATCCGCTAACCTCGCTGGCGGATTCTGTCGCTGCGACGCGGCGCGCGTTGGCGCTTCAGGATGGCCCAACCGTGCTGGTCGCGCATTCCTGGGGCGGCACGGTTATCAGTGAAGTCGGAACAGACCCGAAGGTCTCGGCGCTTGTGTATGTCGCGGCGCGGGCGCCAGACGCCGGTGAGGATTTCGTCGCTTTATCCGGGAAGTTCCCGACGGGAGCGGTGCGAGCAGGTATCCAGGAGAAAGATGGCTTCACCAAACTTTCCGAAGAGGCATTTCTCAAATATTTCGCGAATGGTGTCGATCGCAAGAAGGCTGAAGTTCTTTATGCCGTTCAGGAGCCCGCTGCCGCCTCTCTGTTCGGCGAAAAGACCACGGCAGCTGCCTGGCACACCAAACCGTCCTGGTATGCCGTGTCGAAACTCGATCAGACCATCAATCCCGACCTGGAGCGATTTCTGGCGAAACGTATGAAAGCCACAACCGTGGAGCTTGGGGCCGGCCACCTTTCGCTTGTCTCTCGTCCCAAAGAAATCGCGGACCTGATCCTGGCGGCTGCAGGTCGGCATAAATAAAAGACGGGTGAAGTCATAGCAGGGCGGGCCGATTGGGCGGCCCACCCACTCCCGAAGAACATCGGATCGGCCGACACGTCCGACACTACGGCAAACTCCAACACTTGGACGCGACCTTGGAGCTGGTTGGAAACATCGGGGTGCCGGCGATCACACTCGATGGCGTCGCGGCTCGCGCAGGGGCGAGCAAGGGTGGCAAGGGTGGCTTGCTCTACCATTTCCGGTTCAAGAAAAAACTTCTGGCAGCTGCGAACGAGCATCTTGTGCGCAGACGCGTATCCGCTTCTTAATCTCTCGAAGCGACGCCACCACAACGCGAGCGTCTCTTAGCGTGGTACGCAGCGCTACGCGCGAGTGACCCAATGCACACCAAATTGCGACATCAAATCGCCTGCGCACGCTTCAAACCAGATCGGTACTGCATTTGGTACTGCATGGTTCTTGGTGATCGGGCTTAAATGCTGATTGCACTTCGCTTTTTGAGATGTCCCGGTCCAATCCATCAAGGGTGCTACAGCAAAGCGTCTGTCTAACATTCTGTTTTCAATCACTTTTATAGTCCAAGTCGGTCCAACCG
>Ga0137412_10001511_pt1 | contig 18199 bp, 18 predicted proteins | sample CZODoug2_1_16fun_FD_122160 | JGI IMG/M metagenome (GOLD analysis project Ga0137412, IMG submission 122160) | Vadose zone soil fungal communities from Angelo Coast Range Reserve, California, USA - CZODoug2_1_16fungal (Hybrid Assembly) | ecosystem: Environmental > Terrestrial > Soil > Vadose zone...
CCGCCTCCAACGCACGCCTGGGGACCGGAGAGTTCATCGTCGTCGAGGCCGACGAGTCCGACGCTTCCTTTCTTCACCTGCAACCCGTGGCCGCCGTCGTGACCAACATCGACGCCGACCACATGGAGACTTACCAGCACGATTTTTCGCGGCTGAAGCAGGCGTTTGTCCGTTTCCTGCAGAACCTCCCTTTCTACGGCAGCGCCATCCTGTGCACCGACGACGCTAACGTGCGCGAAATCATGCCCTCGGTCTCCAAGCCGATCGTGACCTACGGAATGCGCGAGGACGCAATGGTTCGCGGAACCGAGATCGTCGCGGGGGACCGCATGCGCTTCAAGGCCAAACGCGAAGGCGCATCGACCCTGGAGATCACTCTCAACCTGCCGGGACGGCACAACGTACAAAACGCGCTCGCAGCGATTGCCGTGGCCACCGAGCTCGGCGTTCCGGACGCGGCGATCCGCAAGGCGCTCGCCGAATTCCGCGGAGTCGGCAGGCGCTTCCAGCGCTACGGCGAGATTTCTCTCGCCCCGAACGGCAGGCCGGCAGGCAGCTTCACCCTGGTGGACGACTACGGGCATCACCCCGTCGAGATGCGGGCGACGCTCGATGCCGCGCGAGGCGCTTTTCCGGGCCGGCGCATCGTGCTCGCCTTCCAGCCCCACCGTTACACGCGCACGCGCGACCTGTTCGAGGATTTCGTGAAAGCGCTTTCGGGCGCGGACGCGCTGCTGCTTGCTGAAGTCTATCCGGCAGGCGAAACGCCTATCGTCGCCGCCGACGGGCGCTCGCTCGCCGAGGCGATTCGCGTTGCGGGCAAGACCGAGCCGGTGTTCGTCGAGAAGATTTCCGACATGCCCGACGCCATCCGCAAGCTTGTGCGCTCCGGTGACGTCGTCCTCACCATGGGCGCAGGCTCGATCGGCGGCGTGCCGGCGGCGCTCGCCAAGGCCGGAAGATGAAGATGACCGAGCCGATCGGCCGACCCACCACTGTCCTGCGCGGGATATTGCGCTTGAACGAACCGATGTCGAAGCACGTCAGCTGGCGCGCCGGTGGGGTCGCGGCACGAGCCTATATCCCAGCTGACCGCTCCGATCTCACCGCATTTCTTGCGACGCTTCCCCAGCGCGAGCCGCTGTACTTCGTCGGACTGGGCAGCAACCTTCTGGTGCGTGATGGCGGCTATCGCGGCACGGTCGTCTTGATGCACAGCCCGCGGGGCGTGATGCGTGCCGAGGGAGAGCTGATCTATGCCGAGGCCGGCTTCGCCTGTCCCAAGCTTGCGCGGTTCGCGGCGACGCGCGGTTTCGAAGGCGCAGAGTTTCTCGCTGGAGTACCGGGCACGGTCGGCGGAGCGCTGGCGATGAACGCCGGCTGTTACGGGTCGGAAACCTGGGACGTCGTCGCGAAGGTGCTGACGGTGTCGCGCGCCGGGAAAATGAGCGAGCGCAGTCCGGGCGATTTCGCGACAGGCTATCGCCGCGTCGAGCTGCGGGGATCGAGGCTGGGCGAGGACGAGTGGTTTCTCGCTGCCTGGTTTCGTTTTCGCCCCGGCGACGAGAAGCGCGCCAGGGCACGCATCAAAGAGCTGCTGGCGAAGCGCATCGAGGAGCAGCCGCTCGAGCTTCCGAATGCCGGCTCGGTATTCCGGAACCCGCCCGGTGACCACGCTGCGCGCCTCGTCGAGGCCAGCGGGCTCAAGGGCCATGAAATCGGCGGCGCTCGCATCTCCGAGAAGCACGCAAATTTCATCGTCAACCCGAAGGGAAAGGCGCGCGCCGGGGACATCGAGGCGCTGATCGAACACGCCCGCGACACCGTAAGGCGGCGCTTCGGCGTCGAGTTGGTTCCCGAAGTAAGAATCATCGGGGAAACCGCATGAAGGCGAGCGATTTCGGAAAGGTTGCCGTGCTGATGGGGGGGCGTTCCGCAGAGCGTGCCGTTTCGCTGAAAAGCGGCGCGATGGTGCTGGCCGCTCTGAAGAAGAAAGGCGTGGACGCGCACGCCTTCGATCCAAAAGAGCAAGGACTCGCCGCCCTCGTCAGAGGCCCGTTCGACCGAGTCTTCATCGTGCTGCACGGCCGCTATGGCGAGGACGGCACGATCCAGGGCGCGCTCGAGCTGGTCGGCATTCCGTATACCGGCTCGGGCGTTCTGGGCAGCGCCCTCGCGATGGACAAGTGGCGCACCAAACTCGTCTGGCAGGGAAGCGGCGTTCCGACTCCGCATTGCGAGCTCCTTACTCGAGAAAGCGATCTTCAGGGCGTCGCGACACGGCTCGGGCTGCCTCTGATGGTGAAGCCCGCTAACGAAGGCTCATCGATCGGGATGACCAAGGTGAAGAGCGCTCGGGACCTGACGGAGGCCTATGCACTCGCCGCCAACTATGACCGCGTCGTGATCGCGGAGGCATTCGTGGATGGCGTCGAGCTGACCGTCGGGGTCCTGGGAGACACGGCCCTTCCGCTGATCAAGCTCGAAACGCCGCGCGAGTTCTACGACTACGAGGCCAAATACAGCGCCAAGGACACCCGCTACATCATTCCCAGCGGACTCCCCCCTGACGCCGAGCGCATCATCCAGGACGAGGCACTGCGCGCTTTCAGGATCCTGGGCTGCAGCGGGTGGGGTCGTGTGGACCTGATGGTCGATCGCACGGGGAAGCCCTATTTCCTCGAGGTCAACACCTCTCCGGGAATGACCGACCATTCGCTCGTGCCCATGGCGGCGCGCCACGCCGGGCTGTCGTTCGAGGACCTGTGCGTGCGAATTCTCGAGCTCGCCCGGCTCGCGGAACAGGGGGGCGATCGTGTGGGATAACCCGCGCCTCGTCAACGCCGCCGCGAGCGCGCTCTACGCGCTTGCGCTCGCGCTCATCGCCTACGCGGTGGCGCTCGTCCTCGCCGAATCCCCTGCGTTTTCACTCAAGACGATCGTCGTGGGAGGCGAGCTCCGGCATGTCGCCCGCGGCGAGATCGTCGGCGCGCTCCAGGGCCGGGTCAAGGGTACTTTTTTTACCGTGGACCTGGAGGCGGTGCGCGCGCTGTTCGAGGGGATTCCATGGGTGCGCCGCGCCGAACTGCGACGCGGCTGGCCCGATCGCCTGGAAGTGCGCATCGAAGAGCACGTGGCCCTCGCGCGCTGGGGCCAAAGACGAGAGCTGCGGCTCGTTAATACTCATGGAGAGCTTTTCAGCGGGCAGAGCGACGCCACGCTGCCGGTCTTCTCCGGGCCCGCCGGCAGCGAAGGCGAAGTCACGCGGCGCTACCTTGCCTTTCGGAGTTTGCTGGCCCCGCTGACCCTCGAGCCCAGCCAGGTTCTGCTGAGCTCGCGTCTTGCCTGGCAGCTCAGGCTCTCCAACGGTCTCGGCGTGCAGCTCGGACGTGACTCGGACAAAGACCGCGTCGACGAACGTCTCGCGAGGCTCGTTTCGGTATACCCGCAAACACTCGGAGAGTCCCGGCACCGTCTGGACTATGTCGACCTGCGCTACCCCAACGGCTTTGCGCTGCGCGTTCCCGAGGGCGCCGGCCCCGAGACCCGCGCGCGCAAGCGAGTCTGACATGGCGAGGGAAAACAAGAACCTCATTGTCGCTCTGGACATCGGCACCTCGAAGGTGGCGGCGATGGTGGCGGAGCTTTTCCCCGACGGACGCATGGACATCATCGGGACGGGAGGTCACGAGTCGAAGGGGCTGAAAAAGGGCGTTGTGGTGAACATCGAAGCGACCGTGAACGCCATCCAGCGCACGCTCGAGGAAGCAGAATTGATGGCCGACTGCAAGATCGAGCGCGTCTTCACCGGGATCGCCGGCAGCCACATCAAGAGCTTCAATTCGACCGGGATGGTGGCGATCAAGGACAAGGAAGTGACCACGATCGACGTCGAGCGCGCAATCGAGACGGCGCGCGCCATGCCCATCCCGACCGACCAGCAGGTGCTGCACATCCTGACGCAGGAATTCATCATCGACGGGCAGGACGGGGTACGCGAGCCGCTCGGGATGAGCGGCGTGCGGCTCGAGGTCAAAGTGCACATCGTCACCGGCGCCGTTTCGGCTGCGCAGAACATCGTCAAGTGCGTGCGCCGTTGCGGGCTGGAGGTGAACGACCTGATCCTGCAGCCGCTCGCGTCTTCGCTTGCCGTGCTGACCGAGGACGAAAAGGAACTGGGCGTGTGCCTGGTCGACATCGGTGGAGGCACGAGCGACATCGCGGTGTTCCGCGAAGGCGCAATCCGCCACACGGCCGTGGTCCCGATCGCCGGCGACCAGATCACCAACGACATCGCGATGGCGCTACGCACGCCCACCGCGGAAGCGGAAGAACTCAAGGTTCGTCACGGCTGCGCGTTGAGGCAGCTCGCCGAGGCCGGCCAGATGATCGAGGTCGCGGGCGTGGGCGATCGCCCGCCGAGAATGCTTTCGCGCCAGACGCTCGCCGAGGTCATCGAGCCCCGCGTCGAGGAACTCTACTCCCTCATTCAGCAGGTGCTGCGCGACTCCGGTTACGAGGAGCTGCTGTCCTCCGGGGTCGTGCTCACGGGGGGCTCGGCCGTGATGCAGGGGATGGTGGAACTGGGCGAGGAGATTTTTCACATGCCGGTGCGGCTGGGCATTCCCCGCTACACCGGCTCGCTTTCGGACGTGGTCCGCAGCCCGCGCTACGCCACCGGCGTCGGCCTGCTGCTCGAAGGCGTGGTGCAGACGCAGCGCGGATTGATCGCGCGGCAGGGTGGGTCGGTACGGCAGGTCTTAAAGAGGATGCGCCAATGGTTTCAACGGAATTTTTAGAAGGGCACGGCTGGCAGGCGTTTTTTTTCTTTACCCCGGAAGGAGGTCAGCATGTTTGAAGTCGTCGAAAGTACAGCGAGCGGCACCGTGATCAAGGTGATCGGTGTCGGCGGCGCGGGCGGCAATGCCGTCGATCACATGATCCGCAACGGCGTGGCGGGCGTCGAGTTCATCACTGCCAATACGGACGGGCAAGCGCTGTCGCGCACCCAGGCGAAGAGCCAGATCCAACTGGGATCGACGGGCCTCGGCGCCGGGGCCAAGCCCGAAGCCGGGCGCGCGGCGGCGCTCGAGGCCCGCGAGCAGATCGCCGATGCCCTGCGCGGGTCGCACATGGCCTTTATCACCGCTGGGATGGGCGGCGGTACCGGCACGGGCGCTGCCCCGGTGGTGGCGGAGGTCGCCAAGGAGATGGGCATCCTCACCGTCGCGGTCGTCACCAAGCCTTTCTCGTTCGAGGGCGTGCGCCGGATGCAGGCCGCCGAGACCGGCATCGCGGAACTGTCCCAGCACGTCGACTCCGTCATCGTGATTCTCAACGAGAAACTCGAGGAAGTACTTGGCGACGACGTGTCGATGGAGGAGGCGTTCTCCGAGGCCGACAGCGTGCTCAAGAACGCGGTCGCAGGAATCTCCGAGATCATCAACGTGCCGGGCCTGATCAACGTCGACTTCCAGGACGTTCGCACGGTGATGGCCGAGCAGGGGATGGCGATGATGGGCTCCGCAGCCTCTTTCGGCGTGGATCGCGCGCGCATCGCCGCCGAACAGGCGGTGGCTTGCCCCTTGCTCGAAGGCGTCAATCTGTCAGGCGCGCGGGGGGTCGTAGTGAACATCACGGCCAACAAGTCGAGCTTGAAGCTGCGCGAAACCAAGGAGGTGATGAACACCATCCGCGGCTTCGCTGCCGACGACGCCACCATCATTTTCGGCGCGGTCTACGACGACCCCATAGGCGAAGAGCTGCGCGTCACCGTGATCGCGACCGGCCTCGGTCAGCCGCAGATCACGCGCCAGGCCAAGCCGAAACTGGTGCAAAAAACCGGCACCGACAACATGCCGGTCGCAGGGGTGGATTACCGCGTGCTCGATGAGATGCCCGCTGTGATTCGCAAGAACCGCGCTTCGACGATAGAGGCGCTGCAAGCGAGCGGGGTCGACAAGTACGACATCCCCGCTTTCCTTCGCAAGCAAGCCGACTAGGGAGAAATCACATGAGCACAGCCAAGAGACCGGGCATGCCTCGCTATCTGCTGCGCAGGCCTTTGATCGCAAGAACGAGCACGAGCGCGCGAGAGCCCATTCGAACTGCGCCCGTACTGATCCGTACCGTCGCTTTCGTTCCCGCCTACCTGCGCAAACGGCCTCATTGAGCGGGAAAAGTTCGCAGACCCACCGGAATTCCGGGCCGGTGGGCGCGCGCACTATGCTAAAATCCCGTACTTTCAATCGGCTACGGCAATTGCTGCAGCGACGCAAATGTTCAAGCAGCGCACCCTCAAATCCGTGATTCGCGCCACTGGCGTCGGCCTGCATACCGGCGAGAAAGTGGCCATGACCCTGCGGCCGGCCTCGCCGGACTCGGGGATCGTGTTTCGGCGTATCGATTTGCCCGTGCCGGTCGACATCGTCGCCGACGCCTTCAAGGTCACCGACACGCGCCTTTGCAGCGCGCTGGAAGCAAACGGAGCGAAAGTGGCCACCGTCGAGCATCTTATGTCGGCATTTGCCGGGCTCGGAATCGACAACGCCTACGTCGATCTCACGGGGTCGGAAGTCCCGATCATGGACGGGAGCGCCGCCCCTTTTGTGTTCCTCATTCAATCCGCGGGCATTGAGCAGCAGCCCGTGCCCAAGCGTTTTTTCCGAATCAAGAGCACGGTAGAAGTGACCGACGGCGACAAGTGGGCGCGTTTCGAACCGTTCGAAGGTTTCAAGCTTTCGTTTTCCATCGAGTTCGACCACCCCGCTTTCGAGCGCTCGGCGCAGGTGGCCCAGGTCGACTTTGCCGACACCTCCTACGTCAAGGAAGTCGCCCGAGCGCGCACCTTCGGTTTCATCCAGGACGTGGAGGCAATGCGCGATTCGGGCCTCGCTCTGGGCGGGAGCCTCGAAAATGCCGTCGTTGTGGACGAGTACCGTGTTCTGAACGTCGAGGGACTGCGCTACAGCGATGAATTCGTCAAGCACAAGTTGCTCGACGCCATAGGCGATCTATACCTGATCGGTCACTCGTTGATCGGGTATTTTTCGGCACACAAGTCCGGCCACGCCCTGAACAACCGTTTGTTGCGGGCGACGCTCGCCTCCAAGGATGCCTGGGAATACGTGACCTTCGAGCGCGAGGAGGACGCGCCGGCTGCCTTGTCGCGGTTGTTTGCCCTGCCCGCCGTTTAGCGGCCACTCGGCGTGCTCGCCCTGAGGATCGCCGCGATTCTCGCGGTGCTCGCCACCGCGGCTGGGATAGTCCTGTACCTCCTGACCCGCGACAGGAAGTACCTGCGCCTCGCGTTTCAGGTATTCAAATACGCCCTGATCTTCGCCTTGCTGGTTTTCGGCCTTTTGATTCTCGAGCGTGCAATTGTGCTCGTCTAAGCAAAGACTTACTTGCGGTGCCGGGACGCGAACTTCCCGAGCGCAGTTTTCAATTCTGAATCAGGCAGTTGCTCGCAGAGCCGCGCCAGTCCCAGGGTGGTTTCCTGGCTAATTTTCGCAGATTTTTCAACAACTTGAGCGCCGGTGCTCAGGGGTTGCACGCACACCTCCAATCCGGTAACCTCGATCCCTCGTTGCGAAAGCTGCTCAGATAATGTCGGCAGCATGAGTTTCAGTTTGGCGGCGGTCGCCCCGTTGGCGGCAAAAATAACGACTTTTCCCTGTTTGTAGTTGGCGATCGAGCACGAGCGCGCCAGGGACTCCGGCAGCATCGCTGCAAGAATCTTGCGCAACTCGATCAAGCGCCGGGCCTGTGGCATGAGCTGAGCGATGCCGTCGGGCTGATTCAAAAAGGCGCAAAGGTTCTTGGGATGCATATTCTGGGAATGCATGGAGTGCCGCGCTAGGAGGGCAGCGTGCATATTATTCTTGTTTCGAGCAGACTGGCCAAGTCGCGGTCCTGGACCTTGACGCACCGGCACTTGCTTGCCGGCTCCGTGTGCATGGCGCTGCTCGTGTTCGGCCTCACCCTCGCGCTTTTCTGGGTCACGGTACGTCATGCCGCCGAATTCAAGCTTCCACTGCTCGACTCGCTGGTCTTGTCGGCGCAGGAAGCGCAACGGCGCAAGACGGAGGAATTCCTTCGGGAAAACCTGAATGCCATGGCGGTGAAGCTCGGCCAGATGCAGGCTCAGCTTATGCGGCTGGACGCCCTGGGCGAGCGGCTGTCGGCTCTTGCGGGCTTGAAACCCGGGGAATTCCGCTTCACCGAGCCGCCCGGCCGAGGCGGTGCCATGTCGAGCATCCCTCCCCAGGATCTCTCGATGCCGGAATTCAACCGGCAGCTCGACCAACTTTCCAGGCAGATGGAAAACCGCACCGACTCTCTCGGTATCCTGGAGTCGCAGCTATTCGACGCCAAGGTGAAGAAGAAGCTCATGCCGACGATACCTCCGGTCGACGCCAGCTGGAGCGCCTCGAGCTTCGGATGGCGCATCGATCCGTTCAACGGCATGCTCGCCATGCACGAAGGCGTGGATTTCGTGGTCGACACCGGCACGCCGATTTTCGCGGCCGCAGGCGGCGTGGTGAGCTACTCAGGACCGCATCCGCAATACGGCTTCCTGGTCGAGATCGACCACGGCAACGATTTCACCACTCGTTACGCGCATTGCTCCAGACTCCTGGTCAAAGAGGGCGAAGTGGTTCAGCGTGGAAGCAAGATCGCCGAATCCGGATCTACCGGCCGTGCCACCGGCCCGCACGTGCACTTCGAAGTCCGTTACCGGGGCGTAGCGCAGAATCCGGCTCGGTTCCTTCAGGCCTCGACCCGCTAGCCGGTTTCCGGCGCGCCCAAACTCCGGTAGGCCTCAATCGCGCGGGTTCCCGCGCTCCCGCTTCGCCCGAATCGCGGGGAGCAGCCGCTCCGGCGTGATAAACTTCGAACTTTTGCGCGCCACAGCCGTCATTCCTCGATGATTTCCCGCGTACTGAAGGCGGTGTTCGGCAGCCGCAATGACAGGTTGCTGAAGCACTACGCAAGATCGGTGCGGACGATCAACGCTCTCGAGCCGTCGATGGCGGCGCTCCCGGATGAGGGCCTGGGAGCCAAGACGCTCGAGTTGAGGGAGCGCTTCGCAAAGCGGATCCAGGACATTCCCGAAGAGGAGCGCGACGCAGCCGAAAAAACCGTGCTTGCCGAGCTGTTGCCGGAGTCTTTTGCGGTAGTTCGCGAAGCGGCGAGGCGCGTGCTCAACATGCGCCACTTCGACGTGCAGCTGATCGGCGGGATGGTCCTGCACGACGGCAAGATCTCGGAGATGCGCACCGGCGAAGGCAAGACGCTGGTCGCGACCCTACCCGCGTACCTCAACGCCCTCTCCGGCCGCGGCGTGCACATCGTCACGGTCAACGACTACCTCGCGAGCCGAGACGCGGAGTGGATGGGGAAGGTCTACAAGTTTCTCGGGCTGTCGGTGGGGGTGATCCTGACGCAGATGCCGCACGCCGAAAAGCAATCGGCCTACGCCGCCGACATCACCTATGGCACCAACAACGAATTCGGTTTCGATTACCTGCGCGACAACATGGCGATGCAGGTGGGCGACCGCTTCCAGCGCAAACTGAACTACGCGATTGTCGACGAAGTAGACTCGATCCTGATCGACGAGGCGCGCACGCCGCTCATCATTTCCGGGCGGGCCGAGGATCGCACGGAGATCTACCAGCGAATGAACGCTGTCGCGCCCCTTCTCAAGCGCCAGGAAAAGGAAGACGCCCTGGGCGACTTCTATGTCGACGAGAAGAACCACACCGTGCTGCTTTCAGAAGAGGGGCACGAAAGCGCCGAGAAACTGCTCGGCCGAGCAGGTCTCTTGCCCGAGGGCCGCAGCCTCTACGAGCCGGCGTACGTGAACCTGATGCACCATCTCAACGCGGCGCTCAGGGCGCATAACCTTTTCTTCCGCGACCGGCACTACGTGGTTCAGGACGGTGAGGTGATCATCGTCGACGAGTTTACCGGCCGGCTCATGCCGGGACGGCGCTGGTCCGACGGACTGCACCAGGCGATCGAGGCCAAGGAGAACGTCTCGATCCAGAGCGAGAACCAGACGCTCGCCTCGATCACCTTCCAGAACTACTTCCGCATGTACCGCAAGCTTGCCGGCATGACAGGAACAGCGGACACCGAGGCCTACGAATTCCAGGAGATCTACGGGCTGGAGGTGGTCGTGGTTCCGACGCACATGCCGATGATCCGCGCCGATCGCAACGATCAGGTTTTTCGCACCGCCGCCGAAAAGTACAAAGCGATCATCGGCGACATCAAGGATTGCTATGAGCGCGACCAGCCGGTGCTGGTTGGAACGACCTCGATCGAGAATTCGGAGCTCATCTCGGGAATGCTGCAGAAGGACAAACTGCCGCATCAGGTCCTGAACGCGAAGCAGCACGCACGCGAGGCGGAGATCGTGGCGCAGGCCGGGCGCCCGAAGATGATCACCATTGCGACCAACATGGCCGGTCGCGGCACCGACATCGTGCTGGGCGGCAACGTCGAGAAGCAGATCGACGTCGTGCGCGCCGCCGAAGATCTCGACGCCGCGGGCAAGGAACGTCGCACCGCAGAATTGCGCGAAGAATGGCGGGGTTTGCACAACCGGGTCATCGCCTCGGGGGGCTTGCATATCATCGGCACAGAGAGACACGAAGCCCGGCGCATCGACAACCAGTTGCGCGGCCGCTCGGGCCGGCAAGGCGATCCGGGCTCCTCGCGCTTTTTCCTTTCGCTCGAGGACCCGCTGCTGCGCATCTTTGCCGGGGAGCGGGTCAACGCCATCATGCAGCGCCTGGGGATGCCCGAGGGCGAGCCGATCGAGCACGGCCTCGTCACCCGATCGATCGAAAGCGCGCAGCGCAAGGTCGAGGCGCACAACTTCGACATCCGCAAGCAGCTGCTGGAATACGACAACGTCGCCAACGACCAGCGTCGCGAAATCTATCAGTTGAGGAACTCCATCCTCGAATCGCAGGACGTCTCGGAGCAGATCCGCGCCCTGCGCGAGGGCGTGGTGACCGACTTCTTCCGCGCCCACGTCCCCGAGGAGAGCATGGAAGAGCAATGGGACATTCTGGGCCTCGAAAAAGTGTACGCCGCCGAGCTCAGGCTCGAGCTGCCCCTGTCGAAGTGGCTCGAGGGCGACCCGGGTCTGGACGACGAGGCGCTGCTCAAGCGCGCGATCGACGAGGCCCACGCGGCCTACGCCCGCAAGATGGCGGCCAATCCGCCGGAGGCCGTGCATCACGTCGAGCGGCTCATACTGCTCTCGACCCTGGACAATCACTGGCTCGAGCACCTCGCCGCGCTCGACCATCTGCGCCAGGGCATACACTTGCGCGGCTATGCGCAGAAAAACCCGAAGCAGGAATACAAGCGCGAGGCGTTCGAGCTGTTCGGCAACCTCGTGGAATCGGTCAAGCTGGAAGTGACGCGCACCCTGATGACAGTCGAGCTTCGCAACCCGGAGCAGGTCGAGCAGGTGGAAAGGGTGGCCCCCGCGATCGAGAACGTGCAATACCAGCACGCCGGCTATGAAGAGGCGCTCGCCGGGGCGGGAGCCGATGCCGCTCCCGCGTCGAAGTCGGCGCCTTTCGTCAGGCAGATGGGGAAGATCGGCCGCAACGATCCCTGCCCGTGCGGGTCGGGAAAAAAATACAAGCACTGTCACGGCAAGTTGAGCTAGCAAGGGACCCGGCGCCCAACCGAATGGCTGTCAACTTGAGTCCTCCGCGCCCGGAGGATCTGCTTCCGGTGAAGGGCGTCAAGCTGGGTGTCGCCGAATCCGGCATCCGGAAGTCCGGGCGCAAGGACCTGCTCCTCATGTCGCTCGCAGAGGGTGCTCGTGTCTCCGGGGTGTTCACCCAGAACCGCTTTTGCGCCGCACCGGTGCAAGTGGCGAGAGAGCACCTCGCTTCCGGCAAGGCTCCTCGCGCGCTGCTCGTGAACACCGGCAGCGCCAATGCCGGCACCGGAAAAACCGGAATTGCCGGTGCCAGGGCGAGCTGTGAGGAGGCGGCCCGCCTGATCGGATGCGATCCCCGTCAGGTTCTGCCCTTCTCGACGGGTGTGATCATGGAACCGCTGCCCGTCGAGCGCATCGTTGCGGGCCTTCCGACTTGCGTTGCCGACCTGCGCGAGGACAACTGGGCGCGGGCAGCCGAGGCGATCATGACGACCGATACCGTTCCCAAGACCCGGTCTCGGCGAGCGCAGATCGGTGCGGAGAACGTGACCGTGACTGGAATCGCCAAGGGCGCGGGGATGATCCGCCCCGACATGGCGACGCTGCTCGCGTTTGTCGCGACCGACGCTTCGGTTGCTCAAGGCGCACTCGAGCGCCTCCTCGTCGATGCCGCCGCGCATTCATTCAACCGCATCAGCGTCGACGGCGATACCTCCACCAACGACAGCTTCGTCCTGATGGCGACAGGGGCTGCCGGCGGATCGATGATCGATCACCCGGGGCATCCAGGATTCGCGGTCTTGCGAGACGCGGTCCTCGAGGTATCGCTGGGACTCGCGCAGGCGATCGTGCGCGACGGCGAAGGCGCGACCAAGTTCATCACCGTGCGCGTGGAAAAAGGCGGCGACGAGGCGGAATGCGCGAGCGTCGCCTACGCGATCGCGCACTCGCCCCTGGTGAAAACCGCGTTTTTCGCCTCCGATCCGAATCTGGGGCGGCTCCTCGCCGCGGTCGGCAACGCCGGCGTGCGCGATCTGGAGGTCGGCCGCGTCGAGCTGTACCTCGACGAGGTGCTGGTGTCGAAGGACGGGGGCCGCGCCCCGTCTTATCGTGAAGAGGACGGAAAGCGCGTAATGGCGAAAAGCGAGATCACGGTTCGCGTCGTGCTCAACCGCGGGCTTGCGGCGACCACGGTGTGGACCTGCGACCTGTCGCGCGATTACGTTACTATCAACGCCGAATACAGGACCTAAAGGCGTGCCGATGTCCGAATTCGAACGGCTGATCAAGCGAGGCGAAGCGATCCTCGAGCGCGTGGAAACGCTGCTGCCGCCCGCGTCGCGGCCGGTGGACTGGCAGGCGGGCATCGCTTTCCGCTGGCGCAAGACCTCGCGCCACGGCTTTATCCAGCCGGTGACGAACCTGCACCGCATCCGACTTTCGGACCTTCACGGCGTCGACAGCCAGAAGGCGCTGATCGAGCGGAACACGCGCCAGTTCGTCGAAGGCCGAACGGCCAACAACGCGCTCCTGACGGGCGCCCGTGGAACGGGGAAATCCTCGCTGGTCAAGGCCGTGCTCAACAAGTTCCACCGCCAGGGCCTGCGCCTGATCGAAGTGGAAAAGCACGATCTCATCGATCTCCCCGATATCGTCGATCAGGTTGCGGGGCGGCCCGAGCGGTTCATTCTTTTTTGCGACGATCTCTCATTCGAGCTCTCGGAGGCGGCGGGCTACAAGGCGCTCAAGGTCGTACTCGACGGATCGATTGCCGCGACTTCCGAGAATCTCCTCATCTATGCGACCTCCAACCGGCGGCATCTCATGCCCGAGTACATGCAGGAAAACCTGGAGACCAAGCACCTCGGCGAGGAAATCCATCCCGGTGAAACTGTGGAGGAGAAAATCTCGCTCTCGGAGCGCTTCGGGCTGTGGGTCTCCTTCTACCCGTTCGACCAGGACGACTATCTCGAGATCGTGAGCCACTGGCTGCGCGAGCTCGGCTGCCGCGAAGCGGAGATCCCCAAGGCACGGGCAGAGGCGCTGCAGTGGGCGCTGTTGCGCGGATCGCGCAGCGGACGCGTGGCGTGGCAATTTGCGCGCGACTACGCCGGGCGCAATGCCGGCGACGGCAAGGCAAAGCGCTAGCATCTTGCAGACCCCGTCGGCCCCGGTGGATGTCGCCGTGGCGGTGATGATCCGCTCCGACGGCACCGTGCTGCTCGCGCAGCGTCCTGAAAGCAAAGTCTACTCGGGCTACTGGGAGTTTCCCGGCGGCAAGATCGAGCCTGGAGAGCCGGTCGCCGAGGCACTCAAGCGCGAGATCCGCGAAGAGCTCGGCATCGAGATCGAGCGCGCGTACCCCTGGATTACCCGGGTTTTTACCTACCCACATGCCAAAGTACGCCTGCATTTTTACCGGGTCACCGCTTGGCGCGGAGAGCCGCACGCGCTCGAACACCAGGCGATCGCGTGGCAGCGCCCGGACGCGATCGGACTCGCCCCGCTCCTGCCGGCCAACGGCCCAGTGCTGCGCAGTCTTCAGCTGCCTGCGGAATACGCCATCACGCGAGCCGGCGAGCTCGGTGTCGAGCCGTTTCTCCTGCGGCTCGAGACGAGACTGCGGGGCGGCTTGAAGCTGATCCAGGTGCGTGAAAAAGCCCTCGTGCGCCAGGCGGCAGAGGATTTCGCTCGGCGCGTGATTGCGCTTGCTCACGCTCACCGCGCGAAGGTCCTCGTCAACGCCGATGTCGCGCTCGCCCGCAATATCGGCGCCGACGGCGTGCATCTCACCGCCGAGCAATTGCGCAGCGCCCCCGCCCGTCCCGATTTCACGTGGTGCGGCGCTTCGTGCCATTCGATCGAGGAGCTGCGCCGCGCGGAAGCGCTAGGAGTCGACTTCGTCGTGCTGGGACCGGTCCATGCGACGCCGTCCCACCCGGATGCGGTCCCGCTCGGCTGGGAACGATTCCGGGAGATCGCCCGGGGGGCGGCGGTGCCGGTCTACGCCCTCGGCGGGATCGTGCCGCGCGATCTGGAACAAGCCTTGAGCTGCGGCGCGCATGGGATTGCCATGGTGCGCGGCAGCTGGGGGCAAATTCCCTAGGAATCTTCCGTACGGTCGGCTACCCTACGAATTGCCGCGCGAACGCGTGCGTTTTGTTAAGGAGAGGACGCGATGACCAAGATTCTCTGCGTTGAGGACAGCGAGGACAACCTGTTCACGCTGCACAAGCGCTTGAGCCTCGCCGGATTCGAGGTCAAGGTCGCAACGAATGGCGCGGAGGGTGTCGATTGGGCGAAAACGCTCCGGCCCGATCTCATCGTGATGGACCTGAGACTTCCGGGGCTCGACGGCTGGGAGGCGACGCGCCGTCTGAAAGGCCAGCCGGAAACCAAACACATCCCGATCATCGTCGTCACCTCAGATACGTCAGAGAAGAGCCGCGAGAAGGCGTTTGCCGCTGGCTGTGACGAATTCGAAACGAAACCAGTTAATTTTGAGAAACTGGTCGGAAAGATCCACTCGGTTCTCGGCCGGGGCGCAAAGGCATGACCGAGGGGCGTAGGATGGAGGGCAAGATCAATCCCTGATCCCTGATCCTTCGTCCTGCCCTTCCCCATCCGGCCCACCCTTGTCTTCCTCGACCGCAACCCGGTACTTCTCCATCGCCCAGTCACCGAGATCGATCAGCTTGCAGCGTTCGGAGCAGAACGGCCGGTAAGGATTTTCCGTCGACCACGCCACCTGTGCCCCGCAGCGCGGGCAGCTCACAAGACGCACTCTGGCCATGGTCTTACAGATTGCAGAAAGTCAGCTCGAACTCGACGTCCGCCTCGCACACCCGCGTGCCGAAAGTGCTGAAGCGGACGTTCAGCGCGTAACGGTTGGCGCTGATCTCGGGGATGAACTGCGATTGGCGCGGCACCCGGATGCGCACCATCTGCGACTGCTTTCCGCCGAGCATTTGCGAGAAAGCGGCGCGGTGGGCGATGTGTTTCACGGGCTTGCCGCCTTCACGCAGCAGTTTCAGCACGATGGAGGAAGCGTCCCGGATCGGCAGCAGCGGGGAAATCCAGGTGGCGAGGTCGGCTCCGCGCTGGGCGCCTTCGCGGTGCAGCCAGAAGTGGTATGAGGGCAGATCGAATTCGCAAACCCCGCCGGGGATTCCGGTGCGCTGCTTGATCGACATCAGCCAATCGTTCTCGCGAAGGTGCTGCCCGATCTTGCCCGGCATGGCGAAGAGCGCCGCGCTCGAGCGTTCGATGTCGGAAATGACCTCCCGGAGCACGGTCTCCGCGATTTGAGGGTTGTTGCGAAACCCGAGCAGGACCTGTTTCTGCCGCTCCAGTTCCTGCAGCAGGTCCGACTTGAGCTCCGCGCGGCCGGAGACTTCCAGGATTTCAAACAGCGTTATCAGCGCGGCGTGGTGCGCGCGCGAGTCGTCCGAGGAGACGAAGTGATCGGCGCGCTCGAACAGGTCTTCCAGGCGCAGCAGTGTCCGGATTCGTTCGTTGAGCGGATACTCGTAGGTGATCACCGTGACACCCGCGACTGGAAGGGTAGGCGGTCGATTCCGGGGGAGCCTCGCGGGATTCTCCCCGATCCGCCCCGAATTGACAACGGGCGTGCGCTATGGCGCTGTCTTGGATTGCGCGGCAAGCGTGAGATATTTCTCATCCAGATGCGACACCTGGCGTTCGAGCGCCCCGGGTGCTCCGCTGTTGTCGATCACGTCGTCGGCTCGAGCCAGGCGCTGCTCGCGCGTGGCCTGCGCGGCGAGGATGGCCCGCACTTCCTTCTCCGAGAGGCCGCTTCGCCGCATGGCGCGCTCGACCTGCTGCTCCTCGCTGCAATCGACCACGAGTACCCGGGAGTAGCGCGATCGGTCGACACCGCCCTCCACCAGGAGCGGGACCACGAGAATTGCGTAGGGACTCCGCGCGCGCGCGCTCCGGCGCGCGCTTTCCTTGCGTATCAGGGGATGCAGGATCCCTTCGAGCTTTTTCCTCGCCGCCGCGTCCCCGAACACGAGCTTGCGCATCCGGTCGCGATCGAGAGCGCCGTCCGCGCCGATCGAGCTTGCGCCGAACGCCATGCGTACCGCCTCGATCGCCTCGCCCCCCGGGCGCGTGAGCTCGTGGGCGATCTCGTCGGTATCGATCACGGCGACCCCGCGCTTGGCGAACAGATCCGCGACCATGCTTTTGCCGGTGCCGATGCCGCCCGTGAGTCCGACGGTGAAAGGCATCGCCGTCAGCGGAGATACCAGTCGACGATCTGCCGGCCCCAGAACATGGCGACGATCCCGGCGATCGCCAGGTAAGGCCCGAAATGAAACTTGAAGTTCCACTCCCAGCCGCGCTTCGCGGCGAACATCTGGCCGATGCCGAAGATCGATCCGACGACCGACGAGACCAGGATTACGAGCGGCAGCATCTTCCAGCCGAGGAAGGCGCCGACCGCGGCGTTCAACTTGAAATCGCCGAAGCCCATGCCTTTCCTTCCGGTCAGGAGCTTGAAGGCCTGATAGACGGTCCACAGCGAGAGGTAGCCCGCCGCCGCGCCGACTACCGCATCGCCGATCGGCACGTACGTTCCCCCCAGGTTCAGCAGCAACCCAAGCCACAGGAGCGGCAGCGTGATGTCGTCGTAGAGATACCCGGTCTCCTGGTCGATGAACGCGAGGGCAATCGTGCACCAAATGAAGATCGCGGCGCCGGCCGCGGCGAGGCCGAATCCGAAGTGCGTGCCTGAGGCGAAACCTCCGACACCAGCCAGCAGCTCGACCAGCGGATAGCGCAGGCTGATGGGAGCTTTGCATGCGGAACAACGGCCGCGCAGCATCGCCCAGGAGACGAGCGGGATGTTCTCGGCCACCGTGATTCCGTGACCGCAGGCAGGACAGCGCGAGCGCGGCACGAACAAGTTGAACTTTTCCTTCGGCGCGAGCGTCTCGCCGCTCAGCTCGGCGCATCCCTCCTGCCAGTCGCGCTCCATCATCTTCGGCAAGCGATGAATGACCACGTTCAGGAACGAGCCGACCACGAGTCCGACCACGAGGGAGAGCCAGGGAAACACCGCCGGGTGCGCGGCCGTTTTGAAAATCTCGCTCATCGGATCAAATGGGTTACGGCCGGACCGTAACCATCTCGACGAGGCGCGTGACGAAAATAATGCTAGACCGCTTGACCGAGCTTGAAGATGGGCAGGTACATCGCGATCACCATGCCGCCGATCACAACGCCGAGCACTACCATGATCATCGGTTCCATCAGACTGGTCAGCGCGTCGACCGCATCGTCGACCTCGGCCTCGAAGAAGTCGGCGACCTTGCCGAGCATGGAATCGAGGGATCCGGATTCCTCCCCGATCGACACCATCTGGGTGACCATGTTGGGGAAGACGTTGGATTCCTGCATCGAAGTCGTCAGGCTCGTCCCGGTGCTCACCTTCCTTTGGATCTCCCGGGTGGCCATCAGGTAGACGTAATTTCCCGC
>Ga0137412_10001512_pt1 | contig 18188 bp, 18 predicted proteins | sample CZODoug2_1_16fun_FD_122160 | JGI IMG/M metagenome (GOLD analysis project Ga0137412, IMG submission 122160) | Vadose zone soil fungal communities from Angelo Coast Range Reserve, California, USA - CZODoug2_1_16fungal (Hybrid Assembly) | ecosystem: Environmental > Terrestrial > Soil > Vadose zone...
GCTGCAAGCTCGCTTACCGTCGGTCAAACGGAAAGAGCAACGGCCACGCTCCGAGACTCCAGCAACAACGTGGTGACTGGTCCCGCTGTCGTATGGACCTCGAGTAACGCGAGCGCTGCGACATTAACGGATTCTGGCATGGTTACAGCGCTAGCGCCGGGCTCTACCGTAATCTCCGCCTCGACCGCAGGAAAGACCGGAAGCGCACCGCTGGCCGTCACGGCGACATCTGCTGTTCCGGTAGCGTCGGTGACAGTATCACCCGCATCGGCGACGCTTCAGATCGGAGCGACGATACAACTCCAGGTGTCTGCATTTGATGCCAACAACAATGTGCTGACGGGTCGCGTTGTCACTTCGTCGAGTGCCAATCCTGCCATCGCATCGGTTAATTCGCTTGGCCTGGTCACGGGAGTCAGCGCCGGCACGACTCAGATAACGGTCACGAGCGAGGGGAAGAGCGCGGTCGCCACGATCACTGTGACTGCATCCGCACCGACCAATCCAGGTACGGTTACAGATCTCCAGGCGTCTGTGACGGGCAGTACGAGCGTCACGCTTTCATTCACGCAGGTCACTGACGGTGCCGGTCAACCGGTGGCTGATCGCACGGGGACGCGGCCACGCGGTCATGCACGAGCTCCACGGCCACTGACACCGCCGCCGCGCGGACTCCTGGCAAAGTTTGTGCGCGATCGATAAGGCGATCGTAAAAGCCGTAACGTTGCTCGGGCCGCGCGTATGCCGTCTCCGAGAGCGGAAGATCGGCGACGAAGAGATGATCGGCTTGGAAGCCGATCGGCGTGTCTTGCATGCGTTCGAAACTACGGAGCAGCAGACCTGAGCCAACGAGAAGCAACATCGCGAGCGCGATTTCGGTACAGATGAGACCGCCTCGCAGGCGGTGATGTCCTGGACCCCGACGTTGATGTACGGGTCAGCGTGCGCGCGCTGTTTGAAATGACAGCGCAGCGTGCCGCTCGCGCGCTCGCGATGGTAGTAGTGCCGCCGCGGCAGCCCGTAGTCGCACAACAGCAGCACACCGCGCTCCAGGCACTCGCTCAAGGAGGCGATCCAGGGCCCGACACGCAGGCACAGCTCCGACACGTACCCCGGCGGCAGCTCCCCGTCCAACGAGGCGAGCAGCCCTTCGCAGGCCCGTGCCAGCGCAGGCTCCGCGGCGGCGCTCTGCTCACGGAAGGAGATCTCCTCGCCGCAAGCCTCAGGCGCACCGCCCGTGGCCCCGCCAGCGCACGCCGTGGTTTCATCGAGCGCCACGCCGAGCTCCCGCACGGCGCCGTCGCGCCAGGTGAAGCGCCGGCACGGCAAGGCATCGGCCACCTCGTTGGCCAGCATCACGCCCCGCAGGGGACTCTGCGGCAAACCCTCGAGCCACACCACGCGCTCGCGCAACTGCGGCGGCAACTGCGCCAGGCGCGCGCGCTGGCGGGCGGCCAGGTCGGCGCTGACTTCGAGAATCGCGTAACGCTCCGGCAGCACCCCCTGGGCGGCGAGCGCCGTCAGAACCGTCGCCGCCATGCGCCCGGTGCCGGCACCGAGTTCGAGGATCCCGCCACCGGTCGTGGTGAGAATCTCGGCGCACTGGCGTGCCACGCAGCGGTTGAACAGGTCGGACACCTCGGGGGCGGTGACGAAGTCGCCCCCGACGCCGATCTTGACGCTGCCTGCGCTGTAGTAACCCAGTCCCGGCGCATACAGGGCCAGCTCCATGAAGCGCTCGAAAGACAGCCACCCGCCGGCGGCGGCGAGCTGGGCCCGGATCAGCCCGGCAAGCGAGCGGCTGTGGTGCCGCTCCTCGGGCGACAGCGGCGGGAGGATTGAGCGCGCCGCCGATGCAGTCATAATCGGCTTCCATGGAGCCCGATACACCGGATCCGGCCCGCGAGGCGGCGGCAGCGCGCGGCGAGCTCACCGGCAAGGCGGCGCTCATTACCGGCGCGGCGCGGCGCGTGGGCGCCAGCATCGCGCGGATGCTGCACGCTGCGGGTGCGGATGTGGTGCTGCATTACCGCAGCTCGGCAGACGACGCGGCCGCCCTGATGGGCGAGCTGAACGCCGCGCGCCCGGGCTCCGCGGCGCTCGCGGAGTGCGACCTGCTGCAAGTCGAGCTGCTGCCGGCGCTGGTGGCAGCCGCGACCGGCGCCTTCGGCGGGCTGGATATCCTGGTGAACAACGCCTCGACCTTCTACCCGACACCGCTCGGTGACATTGGCGAGATCGACTGGGACGATCTCGTGGGCACCAACCTCAAGGCGCCGCTGTTTCTCGCACAGGCCGCAGCGCCCGCCCTGCACGAGCGGCGCGGACTCATTATCAATGTGGCGGACATTCACGGCATAAAGCCCCTGCGCCGCTATCCGGTGTACAGCCTCGCCAAGGCCGGCCTCATCATGCTGACCAAGTCCCTGGCGCGCGAGCTCGGGCCGCACGTGCGCGTCAATGCGGTGGCGCCGGGGCCGGTCATGTGGCCGGAGGACGCGCCGGACAAGGCGCTGCAGGAGAAAATCACCGCCCGCACGGCGCTGAAGCGCCCCGGCTCGGCCGATGACGTGGCGCGCGCGTGCCTGTTCTTCGCCACCGGGGCCCCGTACGTCACCGGCCAGATTCTCGCGGTGGATGGCGGCCGCTCCATCGGTTGGTAACCGGCTCGAGCGGGTGAGCCGCCTGATCGAAGCGTCCCCACAGCTCGGCGATGGTGAGATGCGCGGTCGGATGCCGCAGCTGCGGCGCCAGCACGGCGAGCGGGCCCAGCATGTAGGCACGCCGCAGCAGATCCGGCCGCGGCAGCTTCAGTCCCGGCTCATCGCAGATGAGATCCCCGTTCAGCAGCACGTCCAGATCCATCGAGCGCGGCGCCCAGCGCGGCGCCGCGCGCGGCCGCCCGCAGCGCGCCTCGATCGCCTGCAGCTGTGCGAGCACCTGGCGCACCGGCAGCGCGGTGTCGAAGCCGGCCACGAGATTGATGAAGTCATCGCCCTCGAAGCCCACGGCGCGATTGCGGTACCAGGGCGAGAAGCGTGCACCGGGATACTCGCGCGCCAGCTCGGCCACCGCCCGCGCGAGGTTGAGTTCGGGCGCGACATTGCTGCCGGCGGCGACATAGACCTCGGGCACCGTGTCAGGTCCGGCCGGTGGCGGGCGCAAGGTCGGCGCGCGTGCGCTCGATCACCACGCCGACGTCACGCGAGTTGCGGATGGCGCCGGGCTTGTTGAGGGCGATGCGCACCCAGGCGACCGCGAACTCCTCGAGAATGAGCAGCGCCACGCGATGCGCGAGCGTCTCGACGAGTTTGAATTCGGAAGCTTCGATGAACGCCAGCACCCGTTTCGCCACCTTCTTGTAGTCGAGGGTGTCGGCCACCTCGTCGCGGATCGCCGCGCGCCGGCAGTCCGCCGGCAGCTCGATGTCGAGCACCACGGTCTGCTTGACGCGGCGCTCCCAGTCGATGAAGCCGATGATGCACTCGGCGGTCAATCCGTGCAGGAAGATCCGGTCATCGGTGTGGTTGAGAGTCATGGGGGGAGCGCCGACAGCGACTCGAGCGGCCAGCGGGCGCGTGCCTGGATGGCGAGACCGTCGTGCTCACCGGCCTGAAGACGCGCCAGCCCGGCCACGGCGATCATCGCAGCGTTGTCGGTGGAGAACTCGATGCGCGGATAGTACACGCGCGCGCCATGGCTGCCTGCGGCCGCCGTGAGCCGTTCGCGGAACGAGCGATTGGCACTCACGCCGCCGGACACCACCAGCACGCTCAAGCCCGTGTACTCAAGTGCCCGCAGCGCCTTGGCGGTGAGGGTCTCGACGATGGCCTCCTGCACGGCGCGCGCGACGTCCGCGCGCTGCCTCTCGGTCAGCACCCGGCCGCGCACCGCATGCAGCACCGCGGTCTTGAGGCCCGAGAAGCTGAACTCGAGTCCCGCCCGATCGAGCATGGGCCGCGGGAAGCTGAAGGCGCCGGGCGCGCCGCGCTCGGCCAGCTGCGCGAGTTGCGGGCCGCCCGGATACGGCAACCCCAGCAGCTTGGCGCTCTTGTCGAAGGCTTCCCCGGCCGCATCGTCGCGGCTGGTACCCAACACGCGATAGCGACCCACCCCCGACACCTCGATCAGCAGCGTGTGCGCGCCGGATACCAGCAGCGCCAGGTGCGGGAACGGCGGCGGATCGGCTTCCAGGAGCGGCGCCAGCAGGTGTCCTTCCAGGTGGTGCACGCCGATGGCCGGCACGTCCCACGCGTAGGCAAGACTGCGCGCCAACGCGGCGCCGGTGAGCAGGGCGCCGATCAGGCCCGGGCCCGCCGTGTAGGCCACCCCGTGGAGGTCGCCAGGCCGGGTCCCGGCGCGCTCCAGCGCCCCGCGCACCAGCGGCAGCAGGCGCCGGACGTGGTCGCGCGAGGCCAGCTCGGGCACCACGCCGCCGTAGGCGCGATGCAGCTGCACCTGGCTGAAGAGCTCGTGCGCGAGCAGTCCCGCGCGCGCATCGAGCACGGCGGCGGCGCTCTCATCGCAGGAGGACTCGATCGCAAGTACGCGCATGACGTTGATCGCAGGATCCCAGTGCTATAGTTCCAATTCAAGATGTCCTCGCGCAGGACCCGCATGAAGAGGAGTCGCCACGCCGACGACCGGCGCGCGTGGCTCCTGCCGGCCGCACTGCTTCCGGCCTGCGCATCCCCGGCGGCCGCCGCCGCCGGCTCCTGCGTCCTCGCACGCCTGGCGGAGCTGCCGGTGACCATGGCCGGAACGCGCCCCCTGGTGCACGCCGCGATCAACGGCACCGATGCCCTGTTCCTCGCCGACAGCGGCATGTTCTACAGCTCGCTCACCACCGCGGCCGCGAGTGAATTCAAGCTCATCCTGCATCCGGCGCCGTTCGGCTACGAAGTGCGCGGCATCGGCGGCGGGTCGCGCCCCTACCTCACCGAGGTGAAGACCTTCACGATCTTCGGCCTGCCCGTGCCGCACGTGCAGTTCCTGGTCCTGCCGAATGACCTCGGCAACGGCGAGGCGGGGATCCTCGGCCAGAACGTGTTCCGCATCAGCGACGTCGAATACGACCTGGCCAACGGCATCATACGGATGGTGCGCCCGCGCGACTGCAAGCACGTCATGCTCGCTTATTGGGCGAAAGGGACGGACAAGCCGGTCTCGGAGATCGACATCGAGTCCGGCACACCGCTGAACCCGCACACCAGGGGTGTGGCCTACGTGAACGGCGTCAAGATCCACGTCATGTTCGATACCGGCGCGTCGACCTCGTACCTGACACTCACCGCCGCCAAGCGCGCCGGCGTGACGCCGGAGTCAGCGGGCGTCGTGGACGGCGGGACACGGAGCGGCATCGGGCCGAACAGCCGACGCTCCTGGATCGCGCCCTTCGCGAGCTTCAAGGTTGGCGACGAGGAAGTGCGCAACACACGCCTGCGCATCGGCGAAGGCAACCTCCTCGGCGACGACATGCTGGTCGGGGCGGACTTCTTCCTGTCACACCGGATCTACGTCTCCAACAGCCAGCACAAGCTCTACTTCACCTACAACGGCGGACCGGTGTTCGACCTGACGGCCACGCCGCCGGCCCCCGCAGCCGCGGCGAGCGAGGCAGCGGCTACGCCGGCTGTGGAGGCACCGGCAGCGGGCGCAGCGCCGCCGGACAACCTCGATGCCGCGGCGCTGGCGCGCCGCGGTGCCGCCTCCGCAGGGCGCCACGACTACGAGCACGGGCTCGCCGACCTGACGCGCGCCGTCACGATGGCCCCGACCGAGCCGAGCTATTACTACGAGCGCGGCCGCGCGTATCTCGGCAACAGGCAGCCCGACCTGGCGCTCGCCGACTTCAGCCAGGCGATCACGCTCAAGCCCGACGACGTCCCGACGCTGCTGGCGCGCGCGGAGCTGCGCGCGACGCGCCACGAGCCAGCGGAAGCCCTGACTGCGGATCTGCAGGCCGCCGACCATGCCGCGCCGCGCGGGTCCGAGGAACGCGTGCACCTCGGCGACCTGTATCAGTACGCGGGCAACATGCCCGCCGCCGTCGCCCAGTACAACGCCTGGATCGACGTGCACGAGCGCGAGGACGTCGCCATGCCGCGGGTGCTGAACTCGCGCTGCTGGGCCCGGGCCCAGTGGGGCCAGGAGCTCGACCGTGCGCTCGCCGACTGCAACAAGGCGCTGCGCCTGAGGCCCGACAACGCCGCCTTCCTCGACAGTCGCGGACTCGTGTACCTGCGTCAGGGCAACTACGACCGCGCCATCGCCGACTACGATGCGTCGCTGAAGGTGCACCCGAGCACCCCCTGGGTGCTGTACTGCCGCGGCATCGCCAGGCAGCGCAAAGGGCCGGCGGGCGCCGGTCAGGCCGACATCGACGCGGCCCTCGCGCAGCAGCCGGCGGTCGCAGCGCGGGCCGCGAAATTCGGCCTTATTCCCTGAGGGAGCCCCGCGAAATCGCGGGCCTTGCACAGCTGAAGCACCCTATGTAGACTTACAACCATGGGCAGGCAGGATCGCGACGTGCGGATCTCGCTCCAGACTCTACGGGTGCTGGAAGCCTTCCTCGAGAATCCCACCGATCAGCTTGCCGGCGCCGACGTGCACAAGCGCAGCGGGCTCGCGTCCGGCACGCTGTATCCCATCCTGCTGCGGCTCGAGTCCGCCGGCTGGTTCGTCAGCCGCTGGGAGGTCATCGACCCTTCCAGCGCCGGCCGCCCGCGCCGCCGGCTCTATCGCCTCACCTCCAGCGGACTGGCACGCGCCAGCGAAGTGTTCGCGAGCCTCGGTCGAGGTGTTCCAGCATGAACAGTCATATCGATCGCGTGGCGCAGCGCCTCCTCAAACGTGCGGCACGCCGGGCGCCGCCCTTGCTGGCGGAGCGCCTGGAGGAGGAGTGGCTCGCGGACATGGCGGCGCGGCGCACCAGCGTCGCGCGCCTGCGGCTGGCCATCGGCTGCCGCTGGGCCGCGAGCGTCATCGCCCACGAGCACGGCACGCCCAACCTGGCGGCCGCGACTGCGCGCGGCGCGAAGGCCGTGGCCGCGTACGCGCCCCCGGACCCCACGTTCTTCTCACGCCGCAGCGCCGCGGTGATCGCCATCCTCGCCCTGCATGCAGTGATCATCTACCTGCTGACGGTCGGGATCGTGCATCGCATGGGCGATGCGCCGCCGCCGGTGATCAACACGCGGTTCATCGACGACGTGCATCCCAGCGCGCCGCCGCCGCCGCTGGCCGGGCCGCAACTGATCGAGCTCCCGGTGCCGGATCTCCCACAGGTACAGGCAGGTCCGGACTCGATCACCGTACCCGAGAAGCAGAACCCCCCGCCTTCGCCAGCCCCGGCATCCATCACCGTGCGGCGCGTCCCCGGCGGCCCGGGCACGGGATTCCCGAACACGGCTGACTACTACCCCGCTGCCGCGATTCGTCTGCGCGAGCAGGGCGGCGTCGCGGTGCAGGTTTGCATCGCCGCCAGCGGGCGGCTGACCTCCGATCCGGCCATCGCCCAGTCTTCCGGCAGTGCGCGACTCGATGCCGGGGCGCTGGCGCTTGCGAAAGCCGGCTCCGGCCACTACCGGCCCACGACCGAAGATGGCCGGCCCGTGAGCTCGTGCTTCCCCCTCCGCATCCGGTTTGAGCTGAGGAACTAGCGGGCGCCTGGACCAGCAGGCCGGCGCCCGGCGCCGGCCGTGGCTTTTGCCTTATCCCTGGTGCTCCTTTAGAATCCCCCGCCCCCGACCGGCCTCCTTTTCCGCTTCGGCCGGCCGGTCGGCGAGATTCCCATCCCGATCAATGATTTGAGGTTTCGATGCCGAGCGTTCGTGTGCGTGAGAACGAGTACTTCGACGCCGCCTTGCGGCGTTTCAAACGCGCCTGCGAGAAGGCCGGCATTCTCACCGAGCTGCGTCGGCGCGAGTTCTATGAAAAGCCCACGCAGGAGCGCAAGCGCAAGAAGGCCGCCGCCATCAAGCGCCATATGAAGCGCATATCCCGCGACGGCATGCGCACCTCCCGCTAGGGGGCGGGCGCATCGCCATGGCGCTCAGGGATCGCATCACCGAGGACATGAAGAACGCGATGCGGGCCGGCGAGAAAGAGCGGCTCGCAGCGATCCGACTGGCGCTGGCGGCGATCAAGCAACGCGAAGTCGATGAGCGCATCACGCTCGACGACACTCAGGTGCTGGCGGTGCTCGACAAGATGATCAAACAGCGCCGCGAGGCCATCACCCTGTTCCAGAGCGGTGGACGCGCCGACCTGGTGGCCAAGGAAACTGTCGAGATCGGTGTGCTGCAGGGCTACCTGCCCGCGCAGATGAGCGAGGCGGAGATCGAGGCGCTGATCGGGGAAGCGATCGCCGCGACCGGCGCGGCCTCGATCAAGGACATGGGCAAGGTCATGGCGGTGGTGAAACCCAAGGCCCAGGGCCGCGCCGACCTGGGCGCGGTCAGCGCACGGATCAAGCAGAGACTGGGCTGATTTCCCCCGTGGCGCGGCCATCAGTTTGGGACGCATCCCTCAGAACTTCATCGACGAGCTGATCGCCCGCGCGGACATCGTGGAGGTGATCGGCGCACGCGTGCAGCTGAAGAAGGCCGGTCGCGAGTACAAGGCCTGCTGCCCGTTCCACAACGAGAAGACCCCCTCCTTCTGGGTGAGCCCGGACAAGCAGTTCTATCACTGCTTCGGCTGCGGCAAGCACGGTACGGTGCTCGGCTTCCTCATGGATCACGATCACATGGCGTTTCCGGAGGCCGTCGAGGAGCTCGCCACGCGCCTCGGCCTGGAGGTCCCGCACGAGGGCGGCCTCGAGCGCAGCGCGCGGCGCGCCGATGAGCCGCTGTTCGAGCTGATGGCGCGCGTGGCCCGCTTCTACGCGGAAGCGCTGGCGCGCGACGCGCGCGCCCGCGATTACCTGACGCAACGTGGACTGGCACCCGAAACCATCGCGCGCTTCGGTCTTGGCTATGCGGTGAACTCGTGGAACGAGGTGCTGCGGCGCTTCGGCGCCGGCGACGCCGAGCGCCAGCGCCTCGCCGACGCCGGCCTGATCATCGAGCGTGAGGGCGGGCAGATGCGCGACGGTGAGCGTCACTACGACCGCTTCCGTGACCGCATCATGTTTCCCATCCGTGATGCCCGTGGCCGCGTGATCGCCTTCGGCGGGCGCATCATCGATGCGGGGGAGCCGAAATACCTCAACTCGCCCGAGACGGTGCTGTTTCACAAGGGTCGCGAGCTGTACGGCATCTACGAGACGCGGCGCGCGCGCCCCAACCTCACGCGCCTGGTCGTGGTCGAGGGCTACATGGACGTCGTGCGGCTGCATCAGTCGGGGATCGACTACGCGCTGGCAACCCTCGGCACGGCGACCACGCCCGAGCACTTCCGGCGCATCTTTCGCCTCGTGCCCGCGGTGGTGTTCGCCTTCGACGGCGATCGCGCCGGGCGTGCGGCGGCGTGGCGCGCGCTGCAGCAGGCGCTGCCGGAAGCACGCGAAGGACGCGAGATCCGCTTCCTGTTCCTGCCGGAGGGTCAGGATCCCGACACGCTGGTCGGCGCGGAGGGGCGTGAAGCGTTCGAGCAGCGTCTGCAGGGCGCCGTGCCGCTGTCGGAGTACCTGGTGCGGGAGTTGTCGGAGCAGAGCGAGCTGGCACACGCCGACGGACGCGCGCGCTTCGCGGAGAGTGCGCGCCCACTGTTCGCGAGGGTGCCGGAAGGTGTCTACCGCGAGTTGCTGCTCGAGCGGCTGGCCGAAGTCGTGGGCCTCCCCGCGCAGCGTCTGCAGGAGCTGTGGAGCGCCGGGCGAGCGCTGCCGGCCGCCGACGCGACGCCGCCGCTGCGGCGCCGGCCCGGGACCGCAGCGGGGCGCGGCAGTCTGGTGCGACAGGCCATCGTGAGGCTGCTGCACTACCCGGCCATCGCGGGTGAAGTCAGTCTCGCGGAGCGCTCCGGACTCGACGCGAGCGAGGAGCCGGGGATCGAACTGCTGCGTGACCTGCTCGACAACCTGCGCGAGCAACCGGCGCAGATCTCAGCCCAGGTGATCCAGCGCTGGAGCGGCCGACCGGGAAGCGAGGCGCTGCAGAAACTCCTCGAGCGCGAGGAGGTCATTACAGATGCCGCCGCGGCCGCGGGCGAGCTTCGTGGCGCGCTGCTGAAGCTCGCCGCCCAGGCGGCCGGACGGCGCCTGGAGGCCTTGGAGACCAAGAGCCGCACGGGCAGTCTGGCGCAGCACGAACTTGAGGAACTTCAAAGACTTATCGAAATAATGCGACACCGCGATGCGCGCGGGAGCTAGTTTCCATTTGGTGATTTCGCCGTCGTCAAATAATATTACGCGCTTTGCCTTGGCACCCCTTGAGCCGCCCCCTCCCGGGCAGCACATAGGGTGAATCCGCCCAGCGCACTCCGACACATGACACGCAAGCACAAGCCCCACACAGCACACAAGAAGCGTCCCGCCGCTCACCCAGGCAAGCCGGTGAAATCGCCCGCCTCCGACAAGGCGGTCGCCGCCGTGGCGGGCCTGCGCGAGAAGGACCGCGCCCGCAGCCCCGCGGCCGCGAAGAAGCCCGCCGCCGGCGCCCGCCCGACGCTCACGCACGCGAAGATCAACGACAGCGCGCGCCCCGAGGCCCGCGTCGCGGGTGGCAAGGCCGCAGACAAGCGCCCGCTCGGCATCGAGCGACGCGTTCCGCCCATGCCGGAAGACCGGCAGTCGCAGCTCAAGCTCCTGATCGCGCGCGGCAAGGAGCAGGGCTACCTGACCTACGCCCAGGTCAACGATCACCTGCCCTCGGAAATCGTCGATCCGGAGCAGATCGAAGACATCGTCAACACCATCAACGACATGGGCATCCCGGTGTACGAGAAGGCACCGGACACCGAGTCGCTGCTCGCCACCGAGCCCTCCGCCCCGGCGGACGAAGAGGCCATCGAGGAAGCCGCGGCCGCGCTGGCCGCGCTCGACGCCGAGCTCGGCCGCACCACCGACCCGGTGCGCATGTACATGCGCGAGATGGGGACCGTGGAGCTGCTCACGCGCGAGGGTGAGATCCGCATCGCCAAGCGCATCGAGGAGGGACTGGATGCGGTGCGCAGCGCGCTCGCCCTGTACCCGCCCACCCACGACTTCCTGCTGCGGGCCTACGAGCCGGTGAAGGCGGGCCAGGCGCGCCTGGTGGATGTGATCGTCGGCTTCATCGATCCGAACGCGCCGGACGTCATCGCACAGCCGCAGAACCCGACCAAGGTCGAGGTGATCGCGCCGGAAGAAAAGGCCGACGAGGAAGAAGAAGCGGAGGAAGCCGACGGCGAAGAGGAAGTCATCGACACCGGCCCCGATCCCGCGGAGGCCGCGGCGCGCTTCGCCTCGATCGCGAAGCTCTACGCCCAGGTGCTCGGCTCCATCGCCAAGCTCGGCGCGCGCGATCCCAAGACGCTGCGCCAGCGCAAGCGCCTGGCGGACGAGTTCATGGAGCTGCGGCTGTCGCCGCGCATGTTCGATGCGCTGATTCTCAACCTGCGCACGCACGTGGCGGAGGTTCGCCAGCTCGAGAAGGAGATCATGATCATCGCGGTGCGCGACGCCGGCATGCCGCGCAAGGACTTCATCGCTTCGTTCCCGAAGAACGAGACCAACTCGCGCTGGCTCGCACGCCATATCAAGGGCGGCAAGAAATACTCCGCGCCGCTCGCCAGGTTCAAGGACGAGATCGAGCGGCGGCAGAGGAAGCTCGAACAGCTCGAAGGCGGCTATCACCTCACGATCAACGACGTCAAGGAAGTCAACCGCGACGTGTCGATCGGCGAGGCCAAGGCGCGGCGCGCCAAGAAGGAAATGGTCGAGGCCAATCTGCGCCTGGTCATTTCGATCGCCAAGAAGTACACCAACCGCGGCCTGCAGTTCCTCGACCTCATCCAGGAAGGCAACATCGGCCTGATGAAGGCGGTGGACAAGTTCGAGTACCGGCGCGGCTACAAGTTCAGCACCTACGCGACCTGGTGGATCCGCCAGGCGATCACGCGCTCGATCGCGGACCAGGCGCGCACCATCCGCATCCCGGTGCACATGATCGAGACCATCAACAAGCTGAACCGCATTTCGCGCCAGATGCTGCAGGAAATGGGCCGTGAACCCACGCCGGAGGAGCTGGCGGTGCGCATGGAGATGCCCGAGGACAAGGTGCGCAAGGTTCTCAAGATCGCCAAGGAGCCGATCTCGATGGAGACGCCCATCGGCGACGATGAGGACTCGCACCTGGGCGACTTCATCGAAGACACCTCGGTGGCTTCCCCGATCGATCAGGCTACGATGGAGTCGCTGCGCGAGACCACCCACTCGGTGCTGGCACAGCTCACACCGCGCGAAGCGAAGGTGCTGCGCATGCGCTTCGGCATCGACATGAACACCGACCACACCCTCGAGGAAGTCGGCAAGCAGTTCGATGTCACGCGCGAGCGCATCCGTCAGATCGAGGCCAAGGCGCTGCGCAAGCTGCGCCACCCGAGCCGCAGCGAGCAGTTGCGCAGCTTCCTGATGGATGATTGAAGCGCCGCAGGCGGCTTTCGAAAGTCGCGCCTTCGCCCGCCGCCGAAATGAGCGCTGAGGTGGGTCCGCTGAAAGCGCCGCAGACGGCTTTCAGCCAATTAACTAGATGCCGGCCTTGCCGAGGGCGTCGATGAGCTGGCGCAGCAGCTCGGCCAGCCCCGGGTGGCCGGCCTCGAACTGCACCGCCAGGGATTCCAGCCGCGGGACATGGGCGACCGCCGTGTGCGCACCGGGCGCGAGCGCGCGCTCGATGTCGCGCATGACCGTGCCGAGCAGCGCTCGCGCCTCGCGGTCGACCGAACCGCTCGCGCTCAGGCGCTCGTGCACCCGCGCGAGCAGCTCCCGCAAGCTCTCCTGAGTCATCGCTTCCCGGTTCCTAACTCCCCTGACCGAGGGAAGTGTTGAGGGCCGCTGACGGAGCGGCATCTGCGCCGAGGAGGTCCTTCCAGGTGTGCTCGCGTCCCAGGCGCTTGCCCTTCTCGGTCAGCTTCAGCCCCTCTGGCGAGAGCGTGACCATAAAGGGCTTGCCATCCACGTCAATCTCGCGCTTCAGCTGCTTGTTGAGTTTGGTAGCCATTGCGTCCTCTCACGTGCAAAGCCTGCACGCTGCCGATGGTAACAGCAAACGGCCGGCATCCACCGGCGGCTCGCGATGCGAATGTCGGTCGGGTTATTTCTTCGGCCCCTCGGACTTGAGCGCCTCGAGGACATGCGGCCGCGCACCCACGCGCTCGACGAAACGCTTCAGCTGTGGCCACTTGCCGGTGTCGAGGTTGACATGCTGGCTCCAACTCAGCACGGTGAACAGGTAGGCGTCGGCGACGGTGAACTGCTCGCCCATCAGGAAGCTCTTCGACCCCAGCGTACGCTCCACGTAGTCGAAGCGGGTCACCAGGTTCTTGCGCGCGTATTGCTTGGTGTCCTCCGGAGCATCCTGACGGAACAGAGGCGAGAACCCCTTGTGAAGTTCCGAGTTGATGAAGCTCAGCCATTCCATCAGCCGGTAGCGCTCCATCGTGCCCGCGGCTGGCGCGAGCTTGGCCGCGGGATTGCGGTCGGCGATGTACTGCAACACGGTGACGTTCTCCGTCAGCACCTCGCCGTTGTCGAGCGTCAGCGTCGGCACGTAACCCTTGGGATTCACCTCGTTGAAGTCCAGGCCGTCGGCGGCCTTCTTGGTGTGCCGGTCCACTTTGACGAGATCGAATTTGAGGCCAGCCTCGCGCAGCGCGATGTTCGACGCCAGCGAACAGGCACCCGATAAGTAGTAGAGCTTCATGTCGGTCTCCTTCCTGGGCAACACTTCCGCCGGCCGATACCGGCGTATCCGTCGCGGAAGGGTCATGCTAACGTTGCCCCCGGCGATGGCAAGAGGGTCGTGCCATGAGGTCGCTTTTGATGACCGCCGCGGTCATTACTGCCGCGATCGCGCTCGCAGGCTGCCCGCACAAACGGCCGCAGCCCGTTCCCGGCCCGCAGTCCGCGCCCGCTCAGAGCGCTCCGACCTCCAACGAGCGCGATGACGATAGCCGGCGCACCGCCGGCACCCGCAGCCATCGCGCCAGCGAGGCGTTTTCGCGAACGACCTGCGAGCGCCGGGCGTTGTTTCCCTACTGAGCACCCGCGCGCTGCTACAATCACGGCGTTTGGGCCTGTAGCACAGCGGTTAGTGCAGGGGACTCATCGACGAGGTGCCTTCGCGCGGAAACGCGCGAAGTGGACGGGAAGAATTCAGGGAACCCTTCGGGATGTGATCCCATGGCAACCCTGAGCCGAGCCGCCGGTACACCGGCGGAAGGTGCAGAGACTACCTGAGGGCTGAAGCGCCCTTGATAACAGGCTTGGAGCATCCCGCACCCACACGCACGGTTCGTGCACGGGTGAAGAGATAGTCCACTCCCGGCGGAAACGCCGGGGCCAAGTGAATCCCTTGGTCGTAGGTTCGAATCCTACCGGGCCCAGTTTCTGACCCGCCTTGAAATGGCGCTCTCGTTCCGGGAGCGAACTTGCATTTTGGATTGGCAAGCCATTCGACCGGAGACCGGCCACGGTTGGCAACGGCAGTATGGTGGCGTTTGGCGCACGCTCCTGGAAAGCGGTCGATGATTTTCACGCTGCAGCTATCGCCAACGGCGGCACTTGTGATGGCCCCCGGGTCTTCGGTTGCAGTACAGCCCCGATTTCTACGCGGCCTACGTCCGCGATCCGGATGGCAACAAGGTCGCCGCCGTATGTCGTGGATTCACACAGAAACCGTGACCGGCGCAATCCAGGCTTCATGAAAAGCCGACGTTCCCCACAGATCAGACGGCCGCGACGCGCAGGTTGTTGCGCGCCGCGTTGAGCGCGATGCGGAGCTGGTGGGGGTCGCGGCGGACCGGGGTGAGGAGGAGTCCGCCCTGGATGCTGGCCATCGTGGCGGTGGCGAGCGCGGCGGGGTCGGCGTCTTTGGGCAGCTTGCCACGGGTTCTCATGCGGGTGAGGCCCTCGCGCAAGTGCTCTTCCCAGCGTTCGAAGCCGGCGGCGATCGCCGCCCGGGCGTCTGGGTCGCTCCCCGCGAGTTGGCCGGCGAGCCGAGCCGATCGGGCAGCCGCCGCACGCTTGCCGGTCGGTCTGATGCTGAACGTATGCAGGAGCTAAGCGGACAGCGAGCTCTGGTCACCGGTGGCACTTCGGGCATCGGTCGCGCGGCGGGCGGGTGGCGGTGTGACCGGAAGGCGGGTTCGGCGCTTTCGCGACGTGGCCGGCGGAGACTCACCATTCGAAGGGATGCCGCTGTAGAGTACTGCGATGCCTTCGCGGGCGTACTTCCTGTCGCTTCCTGAACGCGTGATCCGCTCGGCGCTGGGCTTCAGCGCCGGACTGCTGCGTGAAATCGGCGAGCTCGCGTTGCCGCGGACCGTGCGCCGCGGCCAACTTTACAAGAGCCTCGTGGACACGACGCTGCGCTACGTGATCGAGCAAGTCGGCGGCGCCAAGGGCGTCTATCCCACCGAAGTACCGCAGGCGCAGGACTTTCTTGCGCGCCGCGGCGTGGGTCATGCCATAGAGCTGCTCGGCATCGCGGCGTTTCGCATCTCTCCAGTATGGGTATTCGCGGCACTTGCCGATCTCAGCGGCCTCGGGCGGCGCCTGATCCCAGAGATCGCCGAGGCATTGAAGGAAGAGGGCCTCCTGGAGAAGGAGGCGCAGTTCGAGAACGTCGATCAGTTGCTCGATAGCCTTGAGAAAACCTCATCACGCCTGGCCCAGACGATCAATGTTCCGCCCATTGATGTCGCCTGCCTTCGCAAGGAGTGGACGGAAATTCGATCGCAGGCGCGTGGACTCAAGCCGGTCGAGCTTCCGTCTGTCAAGCTCATCAGCAGCCGATGGGAGGAGCTGAAGGACGAGGCGGCGCGGCAGGGACGCTCGATATTCGAGACCTCATCCGTGATGGCGATCTCTGCCGTACGTAGGCTGCCCGATCGGGCGCTTTGGCTCTCCTCGTCAACACGCGTGGGCGCGGCGCGCACCGGAAGACTCTTCTCAGCGGCAATCCTCGAGGACTACAGTCACACCCTCAACCAGCTCCGCGACGTCGGCTATGGTACCTATGCGAGACGACAATTGAGTCCGTACCTGCGCGCCTGTGTGGATCAATTCTCGCGCCAGCAGCGTTCGATCACCGAACGGCTCATCGAGAGAATCCGCAAGAACTGACGACAGTGCCGCGGCGGTTGGCGGCCCAAAACCCGTCATTCGCTGCCATTTACAGATCGGACAATAGCTGCCGCTCATTTGTGAGAGCGTCACTCGCCCAGCGCCACATTGCACCCGCGCAGTGCGACCTTGCCGCTAAGGCCTCGGCGAGGAGGCGCCGTCATTCTCCGCCGCGAGGCGTGCCTCGGCGGCTGAAATCATGGCCTTGAAGCGCGGATTATCGCGGAGGGGAATGAAGTCCGGATCGGCCTTCGCGTGGTTCAAGAAGCCAATTGCCACCTTTTCCAAGACTGGACCGAGCAAATCCAGCGCGGCGTCTGTCTCTTTCAGATGAATCAGAAGGGCGCAGGCAAAGTTGTAGCGCATATTCCAATTGTCGGGATCAATCAGCAGGGCGCGGTTCATCCGCTCCTTTGCGCGTTCGGCCTCCCCCAGGGTAGCGAGAGCATAAGCGCTGTAGGCCGTGACCGTTCCATTGTTCGGATCCTGTGTCAGAGCCTTTGCGGCTCGGGAGAGCGCAATGTGCGCGGTGCGCCGAGCGGCTTGTGAGTCTCCGACGGCGACGTAACAGGACATCAACATGGCAGTCGAATTAATATCCGTCTCCATGAGGGCCGTCGCTTTTTCCCAGTAGCGTATGGCGTCCTCGAGCCGTTGTTGCCTGTAGCTCAAATACGCGGCTGATCTGTTGACCTCGTAGGACTCTGCGTCCAGACCAAGGGCGATGTCGATTTCGGCGGAGGCCTCATCATGACGGCCATAGTCGGCCAGGATTCTGGCCTTCATGGCATGGGCCTCGGCCAGATTGGCGTCCAGTGCGAGCGCCCGTCCAGCAGCCAGCAAGCCGTCATCGCCTCCTCTTCCAAGCGCGAAGCGCAGAATCACTTGCCCAAGGGCCATGAGCGCCCAAGCGCGCGCATAGCCGGGGTCTATTTCGGTAGCGCGGATACATAACCGAATGATCGCTTCGGCACGCCTAGCATCGGCTTCCTGGCCGGTGACGTAGAGCTGCCGCCCCATGAGGTAGAGATTGTAAGCCTCGACATTGTCCGTGCCGCGCTGCTCGATGGCCTTCTTCTCTTCGGGCAGGAGCTTGAGTTTCAGAGCCTTGACGATCGCTGCGGAGATTTCGTCCTGCAGCGCGAAGATGTCGTTGAGGTCGCGGTCGTAACGTTCGGCCCAGACGTGATCGTTGCTCGACCCGTCCACCAGCTGGGCGGTGATCCGTACGCGGCCACCTGCTTTGCGCACACTGCCTTCCAGTACATGGTCGACCTTCAGTTCACGTGCGACTTTCGGCACGTCGACGTGCTTGCCCTTGAATACGAAAGCGCTGTTGCGGGAGGTCACCGCCAGCGCCGAGACCTTGCTCAGATCCGTGATGATGTCCTCGGTGATTCCGTCGCTAAAATACTCCTGCTCCGGATCGCCGCTCATGTTGGCAAAGGGCAGGACGCAGATCGCGACGCGCGCGGGGCCGGGAGCCGAGGCGGACGGTGCCGAACCGAAGATCGCCGTCACGGATTGGGGCGCGCCATGGCGAGCAATCATGGCGCCGAGCGCGCGAATCACTTCCTGGACCTGCGGACTCCGCGGATCCTCCCCCCAGTCATCGAAGTCGGTCGTATGAAGCGCGCGTACGTCGATCGGCAGGTCTGCGCGCCCGAAGCGAACTGGGACGAGGATGCCGCGCTCAGCTCCCTCGCGCGCTTCACCACGCACCCAGCGGGACTCCACTGAATTCGGGGTCCAGACCACCAGGACGGCGGCAGCGATCTTTAGTTCCGCGGCGATCTGGCGGTCGAACTCCTGGCCGGCACAAATCTCCGGGTCCCACCAGACCGTCCAGCCCTTCGCCTCGATCGCGGCCACGAGCGGCGCGACGCGCGCTTTGTCGCTGCGAGCGTAGGAAACGAAGATG
>Ga0137412_10001513_pt1 | contig 18187 bp, 18 predicted proteins | sample CZODoug2_1_16fun_FD_122160 | JGI IMG/M metagenome (GOLD analysis project Ga0137412, IMG submission 122160) | Vadose zone soil fungal communities from Angelo Coast Range Reserve, California, USA - CZODoug2_1_16fungal (Hybrid Assembly) | ecosystem: Environmental > Terrestrial > Soil > Vadose zone...
CGAGTATCCGAGCTTGCTCTCTTCTCGCGAGCGCGAGGTCGTGGCGCTGCTGGCCATCGGCCAGACAAATAAGCAGGTAGGGACTCAGCTCGTGATTAGTACAAGAACCGTCGAAAGCCACCGCGCCAAAATCATGCTAAAGCTCGATATGCACTCCGTCAGCGAGCTGGTTCGCTATGCAGTGCGCACCCGCCTGATCCAACTCTGATCGTCAATTGCCTCTCAATCCGGCTTAACGGGGCCCCGGGGCTTCGGGGAGTGGGTCTTGACAGGTCATGCCGTACTGCAGTATGTTCTGTATATACCGAAATGACTGATACAACAGCACACACACAAGACTCCCGGACACTGCTTTTGTCTTTGCCTCAGCCTCCACTTCGTGTGGTCATTCCGGGCGGCGCTGGACACCTCGGGCGGATACTCGCCGGGCACTTACACTTCAAGGGTAACTCCGTGACGGTGTTGTCGCGGAGCGGAGCAGTCGAACCGTGGCCCGTGGTTTCGTGGAACGGAACCGACCTCGATGACTGGGCGAGAGAGCTAGAAGGCGCCGATGTAGTCATAAATCTCGCCGGCCGCAGTGTGAATTGCCGGTATACCGCGGGGAATCGGCGCGAAATTCTGGAGTCGCGGGTACGACCAACGGAACTGATCGGCGAAGCCATCAGCAGACTGCATCGGCCGCCGCGTTTGTGGATGAACGCAAGCACCGCGACGATTTACCGGCATAGCCTGGATCGCGAGATGGATGAGGCGTCCGGCGAACTTGGGGGCGGAGAGCGAGATGCACCGGATACATGGCGGTTCAGTATCGAGGTCGCCAGGCGCTGGGAAAGAGCCTTTTTCGCCGCTCATACGCCGGGCACACGAAAGGTCGCGCTTCGCGGCGCCATGGTGATGAGTGCCGAACACGGAGGAACCTTCGATTTATTGCTTCGGCTGGTGCGCTTCGGGCTGGGCGGCCAAGCGGGATTTGGGAATCAATACGTTTCGTGGATTCACGAGGACGATTTTGTTCGCGCATTGGATTACTTGATAGAACACGAAGAATTTGAGGGACCGGTTAACGTCGCAAGCCCCAATCCCGTGCCGAACGAAGAGTTCATGCGTACTCTCCGGAATGTGTGGGGCAGCCGGATAGGGCTTCCAGCCACGAACCGGATGCTGGAGGCTGGGGCGCTATTTCTTCGCACCGAAACGGAGCTGATTCTGAAGAGCCGGCGGGTTGTGCCTGGGCTTTTGCTCAAAAGCGGTTTCGAGTTTCAGTCTCCAGAGTGGCGTTTCGCCGCGGAGAACCTGGTTGGCAGATGGCGCAGACAGCGCAGCGAACGATTCTTTAGGAGGAACTCTTGAGCGAACGAGCGACGCAATACACGTTGACGCCGGTGGGACAGAAATTCATTTTGCATTGGGGAGAGATGGGGACGCGGTGGGGAATTAATCGCACTGTCGCGCAGGTGCACGCGCTGCTGTTTCTGTCGCCAAAGCCGCTGCCGGCGGATGAGATTTCGACGACGTTGGCGGTGGCAAGGTCGAATGTGAGCACGAGCTTGCGGGAATTGCAGGGGTGGGGAATTGTGCGCGTGGTGCACGTGCTGGGGGACCGGCGCGACCACTTTGAGTCGATCAAGGATGTGTGGGAGATTTTCCGGATTGTCTCGGAGGAGCGGAAGCGGCGGGAGATTGATCCGACGCTGCGCGTTCTGGCGGAGTGTGTGGCGGAGTTGAAGGCGGGCCCGCAGGGGGATGCTTACACCCGGGAGCGATTGGAGAGCATGCTGGAATTTTTAACAGGGATGACGGGACTGTTTGAGGAGATCTTGCGGATGCCGACTGGAGCGCTGAAGGGCGTCGTCAAGCTGCGCGGGAAGGTGATTACTTTGCTGGGAGCGGAGAAGAAGAAGGCTGGATAGGGAGTTGAAAAGATAACGCTGAGGCGCAGAGAACGCTGAGATTCGCAGAGAAGAGTGGAGAGAGTGGACAGCCACGCCTGTGCGGGCAGGCGAAATGGCTGCCCCAAAGGTAAGAACGATGATTTCGCTGGCATCGGAGTTTACGGACGGGAAAGGGCGGCACGCGCGAGGGTGGTTGTTCTTTGATGCGGAATGCGCGTTTTGCACGCGAACGGCGCGGTGGTTACGGCCGATCTTGGAGCGGCGAGGGCTGGCAGTGGCGCCGCTGCAGGATCCGCGCGTCGGTGCGCTGCTGGGATTGGCGGAGGCGGATTTATTGCGGGAACTGCGGTTCTTGCTGTCGGATGGGAGTCAGTTTGGCGGCGCGGACGCCGTGCTTGCTGTGGCTCGCGAGATTTGGTGGGGACGGCCGCTGGTTTGGTTGGCGAAAATTCCGGGGATGATGGGTCAAATGCGGCGGGGATACTACTGGTTTGCGGGGCGCCGGAGTTGTGCGGCGACGCGTTGTGAGGTTCAGGGAGCACGTTGAAAGAAGACAAGAAAAGGGATTTAACACAGAGTTCGCAGCGTTCGGACACAGAAGGCGCAGAGAAGCGGAAAGCGAGTGCGTATGGCGTTGCAATTTGCGGATTTGTGGCGCTGGGGCGGCAGGGTTAACGGGAGGACGTACGCGATTGTCGGCATGGTCGGCGTGGCGATAAAGCATGTCGTCGACCATCTGATTGCGGCAGGATTCTTCCACTCGTACGGATTCTTCAATTACTGGGCGCCGCTGGGCCGGGGCGCGCACCTCTCGCGATTGACTACGGACGAAGGCAAATTCCTGGCGACCATGTTGCTGGTGTCGCTGCCGTTTCTGTGGATTGGCGTGATGATGAGCGTCAAACGGTTGCGCGATGCCGGCCAGCCACTGTGGCTCGTTGTTTTATTCTTCATACCTTTCATCAACTTGCTGTTCTTTATCGCGTTGTGCTTTCTTCCTTCACGAGGACAAACCGAAACAAGAATAGCGGCGCCGTGGCCGGAGGTTCGCCCGCTGGATGGGTTTATTCCGCGGAGCCAGCTTGGAAGTGCGTTGCTCTCGATTCTGTTGACGTCAGCGATCGGGCTGTTTTTTACGCTGGTGGGCACCACGCTCCTGGGGTCGTATGGGTGGAGCTTATTTGTCGCGCTGCCGTTTTGCCTGGGATTATTCGCGGTGTTGCTGCACAGCTACCATGGGCCGCGGGATTACGGGACGTGCATGAGTGTGGCGCTGTTGCCGCTGGGTATTATCGGCGCGGTGCTGCTGGTGGTGGCAATCGAAGGTTTAGTTTGCATACTCATGGCGGCGCCGATTGCGCTCGGGCTGGCGTGGCTTGGCGGCTCACTGGGGTATTCCATCCAGGGGAATTATTGGGGCGCGAAAAGAGGAGCAGCGATGCTGTCGGTTGTGCTGTTGGCGATGCCGGGAGTTTTTGGCGTAGAGCGCGTGGTAGCGCTTAAACCGCCGAAATTTGTCGTGCGTACGTCGATCGATATACAGGCGCGGCCGGACGAGGTGTGGGGCCAGGTTGTGGCATTTGCGGAGATTCCTCCGCCCACGGAGATGCTGTTTCGGGCAGGAATCGCGTACCCCATTCGTGCGGAGATCACCGGGCGTGGGGTCGGCGCGATGCGCCGCTGCATTTTCTCGACGGGGCCATTTCTTGAGCCCATCGAAGTTTGGGACGAACCGCGCTTGCTCAAGTTTGGCGTGACGGCAAACCCGGCGCCACTCAATGAGATGACGCCGTACGGGCACATCGAGCCGCGGCATCTGCACGGCTATTTTGTGTCGGAGCAGGGGCAGTTTTTGTTGACGGCGCTACCGAACGGTGGAACGCGCGTGGAAGGCACGACGTGGTATCGCGATGCGATCTGGCCGGCGGCTTACTGGCGGTTGTGGTCGGACTACGTCATTCATCGGATTCATTTGCGGGTGCTGAAGCACATCAAGGAAGCGGCGGAACATCCGCGCATCGGCGATTGACGCTCAGGCTTTGGCGGCGGAGGCTGACTCGAGAACGCGCTGGTAGTAGCGCTCGTACTGGGGGATTACGTCGTTGGCGCAGAACTTTCGTTTGGCGTTGATGCGGGCGCGCTGACCCATCTCGCGGCCGCGGTCGGCGCGCGATAGTAGTTCGATGGCGTAGCGGCCCGCTTCTTTCACATCGCCGGGCTCCACCAGGAAACCATCCACTCCATGCTCGACAACTTCGGGAACGCCACCCACGTTTGTGGCGATTACCGGGACTTCGCAGGCCATGGCTTCCAGCGCGGCGAGGCCGAAGGACTCAAGCTGCGAGGGTAGCAGGAAGAGATCGGCGGCGGAGAGCTTCTGGTAGACGGCGTTCTGCTTGCCGAGGAAGAACACGTCTTTCTGCAGCTTCTTTTTGCGGACGAGATATTCCGCGGCGCCGCGGTCGGGGCCATCACCGATGAGCACTAGCTTGGCCGGCATCTTTGCGCGCACTAACGCAAAAAGTTCCACACAATCTGTCACGCGCTTTACGGGACGAAAATTTGAGAGATGCATGAGGATCGGTTCCCCATTCGGCGCCCATTGCGTGCGCAGCTCTTTGGCATCGGTTCGTGTGTAGAGGTCGCAGTTCACGAAGTTGGGGATGACATCGATGGGGCGCTTGATGTCGAATTCCTTGATCGTTTGCGTCAGTAGATAATTTGAGATGGCAGTGACGCCGTCGCTCTGCTCGATGGAAAAACGCGTAATAGGGAGGTAGCTGCGATTGCTGCCGACAAGAGTGATGTCCGTGCCGTGAAGCGTGGTGACAAAGGGCAAGCGCCGGGGAGCGGCCATGGAGCGAGCTAGCATGGCGCTGACGGAGTGAGGAATTGCGTAGTGCACGTGCAAAATATCGAGTGATTCGGACTCGAAAACTTCGAGCATTTTAGTGGCGAGCGCGAGCGTGTAGGGCGGGTGATCGAAGAGCGGGTAGGAGGCAACTTCCACTTCGTGAAAAAAGATGTGAGGGTCGGCAAGATTCATGCGGATCGGCGGGGCGTAGCTGATGAAATGGACGTCGTGCCCGCGCGCGGCGAGTTCCTGGCCCAGCTCCGTTGCGACCACTCCGGAGCCGCCATACGTGGGATAACAGGTGATACCGATGCGCATAAGATTGCCGCTGCCTTCTTCTAATCGCTGCCCGTACCTTACATCGAATACGTCCGCGATACGTCGTGCCCGTGCTGGCTTGCGGGCGCCAGAATGCGGATGTTAGAGTCGCCCACCCGGTGAATCTATCCCATTCTAGAGTACCCGTTTAGACGTACGAGCGGCCGGAAACGTGACACAGGGCGGGGGACTGGCCGCCACTTGGCTCATCGAGGAAGCAGGTAGCGGCATGCAAAGCAAACTGTCCCAGGAGGCTCGACAATTGAAAGCCTCGATGCGAGGGCATCTGAAGAAAAGCCGCGCTATCGCTATGTTGGGCTTTGAGTTAGAGGCTGTGTCCCAAGGCCGGGCGAGTTTGCGGCTGGATGTGGAGCCACGTCACAAGCAGCTCAACAAAGCGGTGCATGGGGGAATTTTGGCCGCGCTGGCCGATACGGCGGGAGCCATCGCGGCATACACTACGGTGCCTGCGGGAGTGGCATTGGCGACGATCGAGCTAAAGATCAATTACCTGGAAGCGGTGGCCGGTGGACGCATCCGAGCGGAGGCCAAGGTGCTTCGTACTGGGCGCAATTTCGTGGTCACCGAGTGCGAGATTTTTGACCGCAAGGGAATGCTCGCAGCCAAAGCGTTGCTAACTTTTGGCGCCGCGGGCGGTTACTCGCTTCAAAGATAGACCGCGCTTATTCGTCTCCGCCGTTCGCGGACTCTTCGCCGTCTTTGTGCACGTACTTGATCACGCGCTTGAAGACCAGCAGATTGGGGCTGCCCTGGCGCGTCAGCTTAATGCAATCACGGTCGTACCATTCGACCGTGCCGCGCAGAATTTCGCCGTTATCCAGAACGATAGCCATCGGCGTGTGCGCTTGCATCTGCTTGACCCAATAAAAATTTTCCGCGTGCGTTACTTCGGGCGGAGCGGGCTTCTTGCTTGGTGCGGGACCATTGTTGTTGCTGTGCTGCGGTCGGGGCGGGGCTTGTTCTTTCACGTCCGCAAATCCCGGACGGAACATCCGTCGGTTCACCATGACTGCTCCTTGTGAAAAGTAGGTGGCCAGGCTGTTATCTATTCCCTATGATGCGCCTGAACGTTCCCCGGTTACAGTCCAACATTGCAAATTGTCAGTACTACAAATTTTATGAAAATTTACCTGCGCGAGACAACCCCGCGCTCGGAAGTTGTCACCAATGATGCCGCGAGCGCGTCGAGCCCGAGTTGCCGATTGAGATTGCGGCGCGCTCCGGAATGGAGTTCGTCAAATCCGTCGATGGCGCGCATCACCCATGCGACGTTTACGAATTTAGCGAGCGCTGTCAATTCGTTGACTAGCGGAGCGTTGCGCAGTGTCGACTCTTTGACACCAGAGGTCAATTCCAATAGATCGCTCAGAAGCCCATAAAACACGGCGATTTGTTCTTCGAATGAAGATTCGCGATCTTTCGCGAGCGCGGCGGTTTCCGCGAAGAGTTGTGCGAAGCCTTCACCGCGAGCAGCGCGCTCCAGGATGCGTAACGCGTTCCTTCGCTGCTCCGCGGCGTGCTCCAGATTCATTTCGATGGCTAGGCCCGGGCTGCCTTCGGCAAGCTGCGCGGCCAATTTGCGCTGCGCTGGTTTGCGGTCGGTCTTATCCTGCAGAATCTTTTCGACGTCGGCTTGCGGCAGCGGCGCAAAATGAAATTGCAGGCAACGCGAGACGATGGTCGGTAGCAGGGAATATGGCGACGGAGCAGTCAGAATCAGCGTTGCGGAACCGGGCGGCTCTTCAAGAATCTTGAGGAAGACGTTGGCGACGTCCCAGCGCATGGTGTCCGCGCCATCGAGAATAAAGACGCGCCGGCGGCCCATCGGTTGAAAGTAGGCGGCGCGCTGTACAGCGCGGAGTTGACCGACGCGGAGCATCGGCCGCGCGACTGGATTTTTCAGGCGCACCGGGTCAGGGACCAGTGCCCAGACGTCTGGATGCGATTGCAGGATCAGCGGGACACGTTCCACGGTAGCAGCGTCGGCGCTTTCACCGCGCTCGGCGAGGCCTTGCTCCAGCAGAGCTTGTGGCTCCGCGAGCAAGCTGACGCGCTGGCACGTGGCGCATTCACCGCAAAAGTCGTCGGTGAGGCGCTCGCAATTCGCGGCCTGGGCAAACATGCGCGCCAGGGTAAACTTGCCGACTCCTCGCGGACCGGTAAAGAGGAGGGCGTGGGGAACGCGTCCGGTGCGCAAAGCGCCGCGGAGGGCCGTTACTACGCGTTCATTGCCGAGAAATTCTGCAAAGCCCATGCGGTCAGCTACCTTTTTCCGATTGAGACGCTACCGTTGTGCCGAGCACCGGTGAAACGACGGTCAGCACCTCGCTCGCGATCTCTTTCACCGCGCGCATGGCGCCAGCCTTTGCGTCGAAGCACTCAATGGTGACCCACGGCGCGCTGCGGGCGAGTTGATCGTACATAGCTGCCGCATCCTGCAAATGGCGCAAGCTGGCCTCCAGAAGATCTTGCTTCGCGCTGGTATAGCTGCGTTGCGATTTGAGCGCGACCAATTTCTGAGCCTCGAGAGGAGGAACGCGCAAGTACAGGATGAGGTCCTCTCGTGGAAGGTCGTAGATGTTGTACTCGAGGTGCTCGATCCAGCGTCGAAAGTCGTCGCGCTTTTCTGGTGCGACGCGCGCTGTTTGATGGGCGAGGTTGGAGCCGATGTAACGGTCGATCAGAACGATTTTGCCTTCGTTGAGGGCGGCCTCGATCTTTGGTTTGGCCTCGAAGCGATCACCGGCATAAAGCAGCGCAGTGAAATGCGGGTCCACAGCTTCGAGCGCGCCCAGTTCACCGTTAAGAAATTGGCCGACCATTTTGCCGAACCAGGAATCGTATTGCGGAAATCCAGTCGAGTAAACGCCATGACTGCCTTCGCCAGCGGCGATAGCGCCGTACAGCATATCCATCTGAGTGCGCTTCCCGCTGCCATCGATGCCTTCGATGGCAATGAGTCTGCCGCGAGCGCGTCTATTTTCGTTTGGGCGCAAACCAACCTCAATCCGGGATAACTTGCAGCTAGGCCAGTCTAACCGGAGGTGTTCGGTGTCGCAACGCCGCGCGTGCTACGATGCGAATCGGAAGCGAGACCGCTCGTGGATGATCATCAGAAGATTCGAGACAATTTGTTGCGGGTGCAGGAACGCATTGACGCGGCGGCCCGGAAGGTTGGTCGGCGCAGCGATGAGATTACTCTGATTGGCGTGTCAAAAACCCACACGGCGGAGGCGATTCGCGCTGCTTATGAGGCAGGCTTGCGGCATTTTGGGGAGAACCGTGTGCAGGAGTGGGAAGGGAAGCGGGCGGGGCTAGTCGACTTGCAGGCAAACTGGCACCTCGTTGGGCATTTGCAAAGCAACAAGGCGGCGCGCGCTGCTGGATTATTTCACAGCGTGGATTCAGTGGACGATTTGGCTTTGGCTCAGCGACTGGATCGCGCGCGCGACGAGCAAGCGAATGGGCCGAAATTGCGAATTCTGATCGAGGTGCGCGTGGAGGAGGAGGAGAGCAAGAGTGGCGTAAAGCCCGAGGAGACGGCTGCGCTTGCTGGGAAGCTGGCAGAGTTGGCGCATCTCGAATTGGCCGGCCTTATGTGCATTCCGCCGTTTCTGGAAGAGCCAGCTAAGGTAAGACCATATTTCCGGCGATTGCGGGAGTTGCGAGACTCGCTGGCGCGCCAGATTGGACGCGACCTTCCGGTGCTGTCGATGGGGATGTCGCACGATTTTGAAGCAGCCATCGAGGAAGGCGCGACCGAAGTGCGCGTGGGCACCGCGATCTTTGGCAGCCGCCCGGCAAAGTAGATGCTCGAACTGGAAACACGAGAAGGCGCTGTGATTCTGGCGGTACGGCTGCAGCCGCGCGCCAGCAAGGATGAAATTGCAGGAGTGATGGGCGGCGCGCTAAAGATACGTTTGCGGGCACCGGCGCTGGAAGATCGTGCTAACGACGCACTGTGCGAATTCCTGGCGGAACTTTTGAAAACGTCGAAAGCGGCTGTTAGAATCCTCAGCGGTCATCACAGCCGCAGCAAGCGTGTGGAAGTGCGCGGGGTGACGCGGCAGCAGGTTCTGGCGCTAGTCACTCTTGACGCGTAAGCCGCATGCACAGTTTTGTTGTCGCTGGATTTAACGAGCCGTCAAGCGCCGGGAGTGCGCCCTTCCATGAGTTTCGACGTGCAAGCCATTCAAAAGGATTTGAAGTCGGCGAAGCTCGACGGCTGGCTGTTTTACGATTTTCGCGGCCGCGATCCTATTGCCCACCGCATTCTGCAATTGCCTCCAGGCATGCGGACGCGACGCTGGTTTTATTTTGTGCCCACAAAGGGCGCCCCGCGAAAACTAGTGCATAAGATCGAATCCGAATCGCTGGCTGCGCTTCCGGGAGAGACGCTCTACTACGCAGATCAAAGCGAGCTGCATGAGAATCTCTCCGAGGTGTTGGGCAACGCGCAAAGCATAGCAATGCAATATTCGCCGCGAAACGCGATTCCCTATGTCTCGATGGTGGACGCGGGCACGGTGGAATTGGTGCGCAGCGTGGGACCAAAGATATTTACATCCGCCGATTTAGTACAGAAATATGAGGCGTGTTGGACGCCAGAGCAGTTGCAATCGCACCTCGAAGCCGGTGAAATTGTGGACCGAATCATTCGCGAGGCATTTCAGCTCGCGGCCAAGGGCGCGCGGGACGGGAAGCCGTTGACGGAGTACGTGCTGAAGCAATGGATCCTGAAGGAGTTCGACGCGGCTGGAGTATCGGCTGACGAAGGGCCGGATGTGGCGGTGGGACCGAATGCCAGCGACCCTCACTATGGTCCGGTAGAAAAAACAGCTGCGCCGATCCGCGAGGGGGAGTTGTTGCTTCTTGATGTTTGGGCCAAGAAGAAGACTCCGGGCAGCGTCTATTACGATGTCACGTGGACGGGTTTTCTGGGCGCGAAGGTACCGGAGGAATACGCGAAAGTTTTTAGCGTGGTGCGCCAGGCGAGGGACAAGGCGACCGACTTGATCCGCTCGGCGATCGCCAAGGGCAGGCCGCTGCAGGGCTGGCAGGTGGATAACGCGGCGCGCACGGTTATCGACGACGCAGGATATGGCAAATATTTTTTTCATCGCACCGGACACAGCATCGGCGAGAGCGTGCACGGCAACGGTGTCAACATGGACGGGCTGGAAACGCGCGATACGCGCCGGTTGATCCCGCGCACGTGCACTTCTATTGAGCCGGGAATTTACTTGCGCGAGTTTGGCATTCGCAGCGAAGTCAACGTTTACATTGGCGAGCGTGAGGCACGCGTCACCGGAGCTGTGCAGCAGGAGATCTTGCCGCTGCTCGCCTAGTCAGCTGCGCGCGACAAAGCGAGTTGCAGCCACAAAATGACTGATCAAGCCGAAAGTGTCGTCGTTTCAGCACCGGATAAGAGCCGGGAAGCTCGCGCCATTGCGATCGGCGTCGCAGGTTGGGCCGTCCCGGGGCTCGGGCACGCGCTCCAGAAGATGTGGGGGCGCGCGCTAACGTTTTTTGTCGTAGTAGGAGTGCTGGTCATCGTGGGCGCGGGGATGCGCGGCAATTTGTTTGGTTCGGAAGGGGGAGACGCATTCGCCGCGCTGGGATATTTCGCGGATCTGGGCACAGGGAGTTTTTATTGGCTCGCGAAATACATTGAAGTTGGCGGATCGGACGTTTCTCGTGCCTACGGCGATTACGGCACACGATTTCTGGCTGCTGCTGGAGTGCTCAATCTGCTGGCAGCGCTGCACGCTTATGAAGCCGCGCGCGGCCGGAAGGCTTAACCCAAGATGAAGTTTCACCTGAGCCACTTGCAAGCCATGCTGCTGTTCGCGCTCCTGATATCGATCGCGTTCGGCTTCTTGAGCCGGCGCCGCCCGATGGATCGCGTAAAATATATTGCGTGGTCGCTGCTGCTCTTTCTGCTGTTCGGTATCGGGATCGGCTGGGCCATGTACCCGTTCTCGCGTTAAGATCCGCGCAGGCATTTCGCCGTCATTTGCGATCGGCTGAAAGAACGCTCAATTCGCTGATAAATTGACAGCAATTTTCCGCGGATGCTAATGTAGTTTTCTGTTCTAAGCCGAGGTAGCTCAGTGGTAGAGCAGCCGATTCGTAATCGGCAGGTCGCGAGTTCAACTCTCGCCCTCGGCTCCATGATTCTGATGAGTGTTATGACACCAAATCCTGAGTCACCCATCGAGACAAGCGGCCGTCGCAAGCGCGCAGCGGTCTGTCTGGTGCTCGTTGTACTTCTCTTGTACAACCCGTTTCTTACTATTCTCAGCGTCTCGCAGGATCTCAGCGTTTCACATCCCTTGAGCTATCGCGCGACGGTGGCAGGCTCCGAATTGCGCCGGTGCACGATCGACCCTTCTGATCCGCTGATTCCAGAGCTGGCTGCGGCACTTGCTCATGCGGCCGCCCTCCTAGCTCCAAGTAATGAAGTTGACTTCGTGCAGCCCAGCGATACTGCTGGGGTGGTGTCGCAGGCGTCTCGCGATAGCATTTGGTTCCGCCCCCCTCCGTCCGCGTAATCTCCAGATTCATCCCCTATAGCAATTGCGTCGATAAGCGGCGCTCCCATCATGTGTTTCGTTTTGCCAGTTTACTTTGTCCGTGTCGATTCGGCTCATTAAGCCGTTAAGTGCATCGTCCAGGATTAATTCGATGACTAGAAAAAACTTGATTGTGTCTGCCGGAGTTCTACTCGCAGGCAGCTTGCTGATTTGGATTTGGCTCGGGCGTGGACCCACCGAAACGCCCGGAATTCATCGCGTTGATGCCGATGCGGACATACCGCCGGCTGCCGTCGCGCGGGTCGATCGCCATAACCTCGGCACCACTCTCTCCATCGCCGGGGAGTTTAAGCCATTTCAGGATGTGGATGTGCACGCGAAAGTGGCTGGATACATCCGCCAGATTTATGTCGACGTGGGTGATCGCGTAAAGAAAGGCCAGACCATCGCCGTGCTGGAGGTACCGGAACTTGCGGCGCAGTTGACTGGCGCGGATGCAGGGGTACGCGCATCGCAGGAACAGGTGCGCAAGGCGCAAGGAGATTTGCAACGCGCGAAATCCTCACATGCGGCCGCGCATTCGGCATATACGCGATTGAAGCAAGCAGCGGACTCGCGCGCGGGCTTGGTAGCGCAGCAAGAAGTGGACGATTCGGAAGCCAAGGACTTGGAAACGGAAGGGCAGGCCGCCAGCGCGGAAGCTGAAATCGCTGCAGCCAAACAGCAACTGGAGATAGCGCAGGCCAACCAGAAGCAATACGCGGCGATGGCGGGATACACCCGCATTGTCGCGCCGTTTGCGGGAGTGATCACAAATCGCTACGCGGATACCGGAGCGCTAATCGCCGCGGGGACGTCTTCAAGCACCCAAGCGATCCCGGTGGTTCGCTTGGCGGAAACGTCAAAGCTGCGCTTGGTGCTGCCCGTACCGGAATCGGTGGCCGGGCAGATCCATCTCGGCGATCCAGTGAAAGTACAAGTTCAGGCCTTGGATCAAGAGATTGAAGGCCGCGTATCGCGCTTTGCCGATTCCTTGGATCGCCAGACGCGCACCATGGAGACGGAAATTGATTTCGATAATCGCGCGGGCCGCCTGATTCCGGGAATGTACACCGAGACGCGGCTCTCCCTGCGCGAAAAGAAGAATGTGCTGACGATTCCGCTAGAAGCGATTAGCCGCAACGGGGAAGTGGCCACGGTGCTGGCCGTTAACGCGGACAACATCGTAGAAGAGCGCAATGTGCGGCTTGGCTTGGAGGACAGCACACGAGTCGAGGTGCTCTCCGGATTAAGCGAAGGAGAGCGAGTCATCATCGGCAATCGCAGCGAATATCACAGCGGAGAAAAAATTCAGCCCAAAGACGTAAGCGGAGGGGCCGCCAGAACAGGAAGTGAACGCTGATGTCCGGATTTTCGATACGCAATCCATTTTTTATCATCGTGGCGTGCCTGGTGGTCGCCATAGTAGGCACCGTGACGCTGGCGCGTATGCCGGTCGACCTTTTTCCACCGATCAATATTCCCGTCGTTGTGATCGCAACATTCTATTCGGGAATGCCACCGCAACAGATCGAAACCAATATCACCAACCCGTTTGAGCGCTGGTTCACGCTGGCCAGCGGCATCAATCACATTGAGTCGCGCTCGCTACCGGGCGTGAGCCTGATCAAAATCTATTTTCAGCCGGGCACCAACGCGGACGCCGACCTCAGCACCGTTTCCAACCTGGCCATGGCGGACCTGAGGCGTCTTCCGCCTGGCACGTTACCGCCGGTAGTCCTGAAATTTGACGCTTCGAGCCTGCCGGTCTGCCTGATCACGCTGAAGGGCCAAGGCCTGAATGAAACGCAGCTCCAGGACTTGGGCCGCTACACAGTTCGCAACCAGATTGCCAATGTGCAGGGAGCTTCCGTGCCGCAGCCATTCGGCGGCCGCTATCGCCAGATTATGGTGTACGTCGACCCGCTGAAATTGCAGGCGCACCAATTGAGTCCCATGGATGTGGTGCGTCAGGTGAACGAGAGCAATCTGATTTTGCCCGCCGGTGACGTGAAGATCGGCCCGTTCGACTACAACTTGTACTCGAACAGTCAGGTGCCATCGGCAAGTGCCATTAACACCATGCCCCTGAAAACTGTCGGCCAATCATCAGTGCTGGTGGGTGATATCGGTAAAGCCGTCGATGCGCAGGCGATTCAGACAAATATTGTGCGCGTCGATGGCCAGCCGTCCGTTTATTTGCCAATTCTGAAGCAGGGTGGAGACACCAATACGATTTCCGTGGTCGATGGGATTAAAGATGCTCTAAAGAATTTGGTGGACGTGCCCAAGCAGTTGGTGACCCGCGCCGTGTTCGACCAATCCATTTTCGTGAAAACGGCCATTGAGAACCTGATGCATGAGGGCGCTTTAGGCTTGGTACTGACAGGATTGATGATTTTGCTTTTCCTCGGCAGCCTCCGCGCAACCGCAGCAGTCTTTCTCTCCATCCCGCTCTCCGCCCTCGCCGCGTTTCTGGCCATCAGCGCGGGCGGCGGCACTGTCAACACCATGGTGCTCGGCGGCCTCGCGCTGGCGTTCTCCCGCTTGATCGACAACTCCGTGATCGTGCTGGAAAACATTTTTCGGCATTTGGAGATGGGCGAGGAACCTAGCGTAGCGGCCGAAAAAGGCGGGCAAGAGGTGGCACTGGCCGTCTTGGCCGCCACTCTGACCACCGCGATCGTATTTTTCCCGGTGGTTTTCTTGTACGGTGTCAGTCGTTTCTTGTTCGTAGCTCTCGCCTTAGCGGTCATTCTCTCGCTGGTGGCGTCGTATTTTGTCGCCATGACGGTCGTACCGCTCTTTTGCGCGAAATTCATCAAGAAGCATCAAGCCGACGAAGAAGTCGGAGACGATTTCGCCGGCTCGCGGCTCGGCTCGATAGCGAAAAAGTTCAATGTGTACTTCGAGAAGATGCTCGGAGGCTACGATCGCACGCTGAACAAGTCGTTGCTGCGTCCGCTAGCCACGCTCAGTGGCCTGGTAGGGGTTTCTTTGTTGTGCTTTTCACTCTACCCATTTCTAGGATTGGCATTCTTTCCACGCACTGACCCCGGTCAATTCGTCATAAACGTCAAGGCGCCTTCCGGCACTCGCGTCGAATTCACCGAAGATTATGTCAAGCAAGTGGAGGACATCATCCGGCAAGTCGTGCCACCCGCTGAATTGTCCATGATCGTCTCCAACATCGGAGTCACACCGGACTTCTCCGCGATCTATACGTCCAACTCCGCGCCGCATACCGCCTTCGTGCAAGCCAGCCTCAAGGAAGGTCACAAGGTGGGCAGCTACGAGTACATGCGCCGCGTACGGGAACAGGTGAGCCAAAAGATGCCGCAGCTCTCTACGTATTTTCAGTCGGGTGGCCTTGTCGACGCGGTGTTGAACCTGGGCTTGCCCGCACCCATCGACGTGCAAGTGAGCGGAAACAATCTCAATCAGATTTATGCGGTAGCGACGCAGATTGCTCAGCCAACGCGGCGGCTCAGCGGGGTCAGCGATGTGCTGATTCCCCAGGACATCGACTATCCCGCCCTGCAATTGGACATCGACCGCGAAAAGGCCAGTCAACTGGGTCTCTCGCAAAAAGAGATCGTCGACAATGTCATCACCGCACTGACTTCCAATGGCATGATCGCTCCCAACTACTGGATCGATCCCAAGAGCGGCAACCCTTACATGCTGACCGTGCAGTATCCCGAAAGCCAGGTGAAGTCGATGATGGACTTGAAGCAGATCCCGCTGCGTGGAACGAAAAGCACTGAGTCCACCTCCCTGGATTCGGTGGTTAAGATCAGCACGGTCCCTTCGCCTACGGAAGTCGACCACTACCAATTATTTCGTGTGGTCGATGTTTACGTCTCTCCAAAAAATGAGGATTTGGGCAATGTCACCAGCCAGGTTGAAGGCATCATCAAGAAAACGAAGCTGCCCGACGGTGTACGCGTGAACCTGCGCGGCTCCGTGCAAGGCATGCGGCAATCGTTCAAGAGTTTCGGCATCGGTCTCATTCTTTCGGTCGTGCTCGTTTATCTTGTGCTCGTCGCGCAATTCGCATCGTGGGAGGACCCGTTCATTATTTTGCTGGCGGTGCCTCCCGGGCTTGCGGGTGTTCTCCTTTTCCTGCTCGCCACTGGAACAACGCTGAACGTGATGTCCTTAATGGGCGTCGTAATGATGGTGGGCATCGTGGTCTCCAACAGCATTTTGATTGTCGAATTTGCGCGGCACATGCATCACGAAGGTAAACCGCTGCAGGAAGCGGTGTCGCTGGCCTCGAGATTGCGACTGCGCCCCATCTTGATGACCTCCCTTGCTACCGTGCTCGGGTTAATTCCGATGGCCATGAAACTGGGCACCGGCTCGGAAGCGTACGCTCCGCTGGCCCGCGCGATCATTGGCGGACTGCTGGTATCCGTCGTGGTGACGGTGTACTTGGTGCCGGCCGCTTATTTGGTGGTGCACCGCAGGAAAGAACAGCGGCTGCAAGAGGTGCATCCGTGATGCGGCTTAAACTTTTGTTCATTTCTATTTTGGGTGCAACGTCGACATCTTGTTTCGCACAAGCGCCAACTCAACCGCTTCCTCCATCCGCGCAAACAACAGCATCACCAGCTTCGCAGACCGGCACACCGTTGACGTTGGCGGCGGCCGAAGCGATTGCCCTGCGTAACAATCCGCAGATCACAATCGGCAAGTTGCGCGCGCTCGAAGCGCAGCAATACGTCCGCGAGCAACGCTCCGCGCTTCTGCCGACCGCATACCTTAGCCTTACCGGCGTTGATTCCGAAGCGGGAAGCCGCATCGCCGCCGGCGCGCTCAACAATCCAGTGATTTTTCCCCGAGCGGCCGCCGGCGCGACGGTCAGCCAATTGCTCACCGACTTCGGGCGCACGACCAACCTGGTTTCCAGTGCGAAGTTTCAGGCCGAGGCGGAAGACAAGAACGCAGCGGCGACGGCTGCCGACATCGCGCTCGCGGTGGACCGGGCGTTCTACAACGCCCTGGAAACGCGCGAACTTGTAAAAGTGGCCGACGAAACAATAAAGTCGCGGCAAGCCCTCGTTGACCGCATCGGAGCGTTGGCGCGAGCGAAACTACGGTCCGATTTGGACTTGAGCTTCGCTGACGTCGATCTTTCGCGCGCCAAGCTGCTGCTCCTGGAGTCCCAAAATAACTACCAGGCTTCGCTGGCTGCGCTTTCGGCTCTGCTCGGCTATCAAGATCAGCAACCGTTCGACATAGTCGAAGCCGGTGAGCAGATTACTCCGCCTACACCGGATGTGCAGCCGCTGATTGCCCAGGCTTTGCAACAGCGGCCGGAAGTGGCCGCTTTGCAATTCCAGGTGGAGTCCGCTCAGCAGAACCGTAATGCCGAGCATGATCTTTGGCGTCCCACTGTGAGCGCGCTGGGGGCCGCGGGAATTGTGCCCGTGCGCGATCCGCAAATTCGCAATTGGTATGGCGCAGTCGGCGTAAACATCAACATTCCGGTTTTCAACGGGTTCTTGTACAACGCCCGTGGTAAAGTCGCCGACTTGCAAGCCGAAGCAGCCCGCCAGAAGTTAATGGACCTGCGCAACAATGTCGCGCGCGATGTGCGCATCTCCTGGCAAGACGCCAACCAGGCCTTTGCGCGGCTCACGGTTACGCAACAATTGCGCGAGCAGGCCAACCTTGCTCTGGACCTCGCCCAGCAGCGTTACAATCTGGGACTCAGCTCGATTGTTGAATTCAGTCAGGCGGAACTAGGGAAGACAGAGGCGGACATCACCGACACGGATGCACGTTACCGCTACCGTCTGTCGCAAATCGTCCTGTCCTATACGGTTGGGGCACCCCGATAATCGTCTCCTATTGCGCACGGCGAGCTTTCTATGTATGCTTTCTGCATGCAAGCTAACCCACAGAGGACCGCGCAGACTTGTTGCTGCTGTCTGTGCTGTATGTGTGCGTCTTCTGGCGCGGGGAGGCTGGGCATCTAGAGTTTCAAGTTTAGCCCGGATTTTCTAACCCACCGCCAGAGAGATGGCAGGTGGGTTTTTTGCTTTTAGTCCAACGAGATTTGCTGCAAAAGTTGAAAAGGAGAAAAAGAGATGGCCGAATATAAGCATCCGGAAGTATTGGTTACCACCGACTGGGTAGCTCAGAACCTCAATGCACCGAATACGCGACTCGTGGAAGTCGATGTGGACACCACTGGGTACGATCAGGGACACATTCCCGGCGCCGTAGGTTGGAACTGGCAGACGCAACTCCAGGATAATATCCGCCGCGACCTGATCGAGAAATCCGCCCTGGAGAAATTGCTCGGCGAGTCCGGCATCTCCAACGACACGACGGTTCTCCTCTACGGCGACAACAACAACTGGTTCGCTGCTTACGCCTTTTGGCAGCTTAAATATTACGGCCACCAAAACGTGAAACTGATCAACGGCGGCCGCAAGAAGTGGCTGGAAGAGAAGCGCCCGCTCACCAAGGAAGCCGCAAAGGTCACACCGACCAATTATCGCGTTTCCGGA